>Ga0126381_100005152_pt1 | contig 14326 bp, 12 predicted proteins | sample PanSoiMetPlot_28_FD_96465 | JGI IMG/M metagenome (GOLD analysis project Ga0126381, IMG submission 96465) | Tropical forest soil microbial communities from Panama - MetaG Plot_28 | ecosystem: Environmental > Terrestrial > Soil > Tropical forest > Bulk soil | place: Panama | collected 2016-02-17
CTCCGTGCAACGAAAGCTGGAATTCCAATCTTCATTGCCCCGGGATATTTCGGGTATTGCAGTGATAATCCACGATCTGGAACCTGGAGGGACACCACATTATCACTAAGACAGCGGTGGAGGCATCTCGTGTCGCCGAAAGGTGCTCCGCCACGGGAGTGGCTTCTTTATACGCGCCGTCACTTTGGATGGCGTTGGCCTCTTTATTCAGTGTCGCCATATCTAAAATCAATCATCCGTTTATGACTAATGCGGGGGGGCGGAGACAAATTGAACCAGCTAGCTAGTAGCTACCCAGATGCCGGATATATTCATAGATCCCGGTGCCCTCAAAACTATAAAGGAATAGGTCAATGGCAGAAAAGGAAAACATTCAGTGTTGCTGACGGCCCTGCTTCTTCTCATAGGCATGTCAGTTTTTGCCACGCTGACATACTTTGCCTCTCGTAACGTGCTATTGGGCTGGTATTGCCTGCTGGCGGCATATGTTTTTGGGGTTGCGTTTGGTTCGCAACAAGCCGTGGTCGGAAACCTCCATTTAGACCCTTCCGATACCGTCAATATCATTTTGCTCGCCGCTGGTCTAATACGCTTCTCTAGAGTCTTGGGCAGGCCTGGACTCTTTAGGGTTGTCGGCCTGTGTTTTATTTTAGTTTTCTTCTTCAGCCTAATTAGAGGGATGCTGATCTTTGGCATTGTTCCTGCTAGCAATGAGGGAAGAACCTATGTAGGCGAACTACTTTCGTTACTCTACTTCGCGACTATACCGACTGATGAAGTTACTATTAAAAAATTCGTAAAAGCATATCTAATATTCGGCTGTGCCCTCGTCGGCGTTGCCATTCTCCACTATCTTGGCCTAAATATTGGGCCATCCTACGAAGCGTTATTCTCCTCGGTAGGAGATATTGAAAAAAATCGTGCATTACCTTCTGCCGCAGCAGAGGCACTTGCTATTTGTTTTATCTTTAGCATAGGCTGGGTTACACATAGACGCGGCTCGCGCTACCTCTCATATCTTCCAGTTGTTTTCGGCGGAATGATAGTTCTTCTGCAACATCGTACGATTTGGGCTGCACTTCTCATATGTGCCTTATCTACGCCTTTTATCGATCGAGCAATAGCAGTGCGCTTGATTCCTGTTGGGATCTTTGCTGGAATCCTGGCATTTTTCCTTGCAGTATGGGTCTATGGAACAAATTCGAGCGCAACAGACCAGTTTGAAGACAGTAGCACAAATCTGGGCACATGGGGATACCGTGTCGAAACATGGGACGGTCTCCTGTTTGACGAAGACACGACATTGCTTTCAGTTCTTGCGGGGGAACCCGTTGGAACACCTGCCCTTCATTTCGATACTTACTCTGGCACCTATGTAGAAATGCCTGCCCACAGCGAATATATTAATTTATATATTCGGGTTGGTCTGATCGGGCTAATACTGTTCCTTGTCTTTCTCTTGAGACCCATTTTCCTTCTTTGCACACAGCGTTTCCGGAACTCGAGTTTGCTGTTCCCATCTTCTTCTAGCTGGTGCCTGGTAGCTATCTCACTTGTTGCATACGGGGTGACCTACAGCTTCGATTCTAATGCTATTCCATTTGTAGGCGTAGCAACTGCGCTCTTGCTCTCTGGAGGGCATGAGTCAATCGATATGTACGATTCGGGAAACATCTCACTTAGTAGCATGCAGGAAGGAATATAACCGCGGTGATCAGAGCGCTGGCACCCGACTCGAGTACTACCGCTCCAAGAGCTTTGCGCTTTCTAAAGAGAGATGATTTCCAGAAGGATATTAGTCACGTTGCATTAAGACCTTCCCATCATCTTCGTTACATTGATTCTCTTAGAGGAATCGCGATCTCGGCAGTCATCTTTGTACATGTGAGTCAAGTGAGTGCGCTTCCAGGGATTGCGGGGCGGCTTAGCCATTTCGGAACCGCCGGCGTTCAACTGTTTTACACAGTCAGTGCTCTAACACTTATCATGTCAATGTCTAAGCGAGCAGGTATTGAGCGACATCCTAAGATTGACTTTTTTATCAGGCGGTTTTTTAGGATTGCTCCGGCCTTTTACTTGACGCTCCTCGTCTACTGTTTACTTAGCCATAGCAGCCGAGCTGTGCAATTCGAGGTATCACGTGTCAAGAACTCGGGACTTCTTCTTATCGTATTGTTTCTCAACGGGTGGCGGCCTGATGTGATCAATGTTCCTGTGGCCGGCCAGTGGTCTATCGCTGTCGAGATGATGTTTTACATGCTCCTCCCATTTCTCTTCCCCTGGGTTAGGACATTTCGTCGAGCTGTGTGCGCCTGGTATGCGTCGCTCGCGATCCTTCTTCTTTCGCCTACTCTCGCTTTTCATTTAGCCACGGCAGAAGGATTTGATGCGAGCACGAGGGTCGTCCACGACTTCGCGTTGTGGTGGTTTCCAAATCAATTACCTGTATTTCTGAACGGAATAGGTCTTTACTTCATTGTTAGAGAACGCCTAACGTTTAGACGTTATATTGCTCCCTATCTACCCGGCGCCCTTGCGATCTTACTTGCCTGTGGTTTCCGCGGACAGACTTTCATCACCCCGATTTTTGGGATTGTTTTTATGACAAGTACCGCCTATCTGGCGGAAAACCCTATCCATTTTTTTGTAAATCGGTTAACTGCCTTTCTAGGTAAAATAAGTTTCAGTTCTTACCTGTGCCACCCTTTAATTTTGCGGGCCATTGCTCCCTTCGTACGTGCACTCCCCGTTCAGGCAGGAGTTGCGCGGTTCTTGATAACATATGCCGTCACATTACTATTGGTATGCCCTATCTCCTGGCTCATGTGGGCGGTCGTAGAACAGCCCTTTCAACGATTAGGGAGAACTTTAATTGGTCGGCTGGAAAAATCTTACCCTTCCCGACTTTCAGTAGATCAACATATTTGCGAACTCGGTGATGTTCGTCTGAGATACAAGAAACAAGGGGATAAAGCGTGATTGCAACTCCGCAAGCTGTTTCAAGTGATACTGCTCCTAGAGTTCTGTACCTCCCAAATGAAGGTGATTTCCAGGAGGGTACTGGGCAGGTAGGGGGCCGCGCTGCATTCCATGAGATGGAGCAGGATGGAACGATTAAGGAACTCAGAGTCTATAGCTTCCTGGCAGATTTCAGAGTGGACCGAAAGAAAGCTCGATCACATCAGAACTTAGTCGATACGGTCCGTGCATTTCAACCAGACATTATCTTCTGGCAACATCCTCAAGACTTTCCTCTTGATATGGATCTGCTAAGAGCAGTTCGCTCGTGTGGCAGCTCGCCACTCATTGCCTACCATGAGGCAGATCCATTCGACGGCATCTACAAGCCTTTGGACAAGCCAGCGAAGGTACTCTATGCCGACTCTGATGTTTTTTTTACAGTCGCCCTCGGCAAAGCGCGCCGGATATTTAATGAGGTAAGAGTTCATCCGCACTTTTACTATTCCTCACACTGCTTCGACCAGGAACGCTTTGGCTCATCACCACCGGATCCCTCGCTGGTTGGAACAAAATATGACGCAGTGATGTTCGGGAACATCGGCACTCGATTTCGTGTGATTAAGCAGCCAGACTCAATGCAGCGCGTTCGACTTGCTCGCGGTCTGGCGAAGTTGTTCGGCGACCGTTTCGTCACGTTTGGAAGAGGCTGGCCCTCGGGAACCAATTGTCAGGGTCCATTTCCCTTTGGAAAGCAGACAGAAATGATCCAAGTATCTCGGATGTCAACAATTTGGGAACTCTATCCCGATCACACCTATTATTTCTCTGATCGATTGCCTATCGCTCTAGCTGCGGGCGTTCCTTTCATAACGAATGGCCGCAGCGGTTATGACTCGCTCCTTGCCACTGCTCCAGGTGTTTTCTATGTCGATTCCATTGAGGGTGCCTTGGATGCAGCACTCTATCTAAAGAGCTTACCCATTGAACAGATCGTCGCAATTGGTTCTGCGGCGCGTACATGGGCATTTGAAAACCTTGAAGCGAGGAAGGTATTCCGGCGAGCATTTGATATTTGCCGCAGAGAATGGCACAACAAGCGGAGCAGCATTGGGGTTATCGCAAAGCAATGACTGATAACAATCCCTCCCAGCTCCGATGGAGCTATCTATCTACGATTTCGACTGCTGTGATGCAACTGATCGCGTCAGCTACCATAACACGGTTCTTACAACCCTCTGACTATGGCCTCGCGGCGATGGCCATGCTTTGCTACAGCTTGACTGGCTATGTCACACAGTTGGGAATGGGGCGAGCTGTGGTCCAGAAGCCCGAGTTGACAGAGGGCAATATCCGAGCTTCTTTTTCGCTTAGCTTAGCCGCCGGCCTCGGCGGATTCACCATACTAAGTGCGCTTACGCCTGTTCTGGCAATCTACTTTCGAGAGCCCAGACTTCCTCCTGTGGTGATTGCTTTTGCATTGAATCTTATTTTCCAGTCTGTTTCTTCAGTCGCAGGTGGCCTGCTTCGACGCGAATTCCGCATGCGCGCTCTATTCATCTGCGACTTCATGGGATACCTGCTGTCGACGTTTGGTCTCGGTCTGCCGCTCGCAATGAAGGGTTTTGGGGTGTGGGCAATCGTCGCCAGCAATGTAGCTCAGCCCCTGATTACCGCGATTAGCTATTGGATTGCTCGACCTCACTCCGTCGTTCCAACCTTTCGTAAAAAGGATTTTGCTCATGTCACCAGCTTTGGCGGGAAAGCATCTGCCACCACTGCAGTGGAGGCTCTAGGTGGCTCTCTGGACGTTATGATTATGGGAAGACTTGTCAGTCCGACATCTCTCGGCATTTATAATCGAAGCCTCACTTTGAGCACTCAGCCCGGTTATAACATCTCGACTGGATTGACCAGAGTCTTTTATCCAACAATTGCACGCGCTGCTGAACGAAGCCTTGCTGAGTGCCATCGAATCTTGCTTACTAGCGAACGCCAACTGATGGCACTTATTATTCCGTTTTGCGCCGGAGCCGCGATCGCCGCGCCAACAATCATTCCGGTAATCTTTGGCAAACAGTGGGCCACGGCGGTGCCTGTTTACCAGATGCTTTGTCTAGTAGCCGTCCTGGATGCATCGTTTCATCTTCCCGCGATTCAGTTGGAAGTGCTTAGTTTGTTTCGCCACAAATTTTTTATGCAGGTTGCATTTGCAGTTGCGTTCGGTATAGGGATCGTTCTCGCTGCGCCTCGGGGAATTGTTGCGATTGCCACTATGTATGCCGGTCTCCAGATGATAAGAACCATATGCCTGCACTGGCTAAGTGCATGCTCGCTGAAGAGTAGCATCTGGTCACTACTAGCCGCTTGGACCCCGGGGATCATTTGCTCGGCCGTTGTCGCCGCAATCCTCTATCTTGCACAATCCGGCTTCTTCTGGTCGTTTCAGATCAAACCAGTCTTTCGATTGATCATCCTGGTTCTTTTGGCCGGGACAACAACAATCGGTGTCTATCGCATCCTTTTCATGAAATCTGTATACGAGCCTTGGATGCTCATTGTTAGATCGAAGAAAACAGACGCTGTTTTACAGCCGAACTGAATTGGTATGGTTCAAACTATCTATTATTTTCGGAGGCATTGCAATCGACCATGGAAAATTTGACCCTATTTGTCAGCTCAAGTGACGCCTACGAAGACTGCTGGTATCCATTCTTTTTCCTACTAAAAAAGTTTTGGCCTAATTGCGATCTTCCAATCATTTTGAATACAGAGACCAAATCATTTGCATTTGAAGGGCTAAATATTACCTGTACAAAAACAGGCACACAGCAGAGTTTTGGCAAGACGTTTCATGCAGGTCTTGAACAGGTCAGTACAGACAATGTTCTTCTTATGTTGATCGACTTTTTCATAATGAGGGATGTTAATGAGACTTATCTTCGCGATGTTTATGACGTCTTCATTCAAGAACGGCTTGACGCACTTTGCCTGGTGGAGATGACAACCATTAGAGAGACAGTTCCCCTCAGGGATAACGTCTCTCTCGTATCGGGCCCAGGACAAGATCGCTTCTCTTTCCAGACCGCTATCTGGAAGAAGAACAGCATAAAGAAATACGTGCTCGGACACGAAAATCCATGGTTATCGGAGTGTTTCGGTTCGCTGAGATATAGATACACAAAGGACCGCATAGCATTTGTGAGCAAGAATGCAGAACCCTTCAACTATCTTCACACCGGCGCGCTTCACGAGGCGAAGTGGGTCAAAGAGACGGTCCCCGAACTGGAAGCACTCGGAATCTCTCTCGACTGGAAGAGAAGAGGCTTCTACGAGTGGAAGCAACCTTCGCTAGCGCAAAGAATTGAGCGGAAACGGAAGATAGCGATTCAGGAAGCTAGATCGAGAGCGCACCTGCTCGGACTAAAGTACCGTCTAATCTCTCCAGACTAGACTCAAGCCCCGGTATTACGGCACACGCGCAAAACCCTCGGAAGAAATAAGCTAACTTGTCGGTCGAAAGATTTGAAGAAATCGTGCGAACACCTCACTCACTACAAAGGTTCCCGTCACGACATCACTCGAAGCAAAGTCGGCCAGAAGCGTAAACGCGATTCTGGCTCGTTACACACGCCCATGCAGAAGACCTCGTTGCCGCATCTCCGCCAAGGACTGCTCATAGCCGCTCCCGGACGGCTCGCTCTCGCCGGCCCACTCGAGGAACCGCCGCAAGCCATCGCGAAACTCACACTGCGGGCTATAGCCGAGCAGCGACCGCGCATGTGTCAGATCGGCCATGCCGTGCCGGATATCACCTTCGCGAAACACCCCCGTTGTTTCAACTTCCGATCGATCACCATAAAATGCATTAACACCCCGCGCGACGTCAAATACACTCGTCCGCTCTCCGGAGCCGACGTTGACCGAGTGATACCCGACCGCATCCCCTATCACGCAGGCCGCAGTAGCTTGGACGACATCATCGATATAGACGAAGTCGCGACTCTCTAGACCGTCTTCAAATACATGAATGGGCCTCCCCATCCTCGCTAGATTGGAGAAGATTGCGAGGATCCCGGTATACGGATTCTGCAACGACTGGCCTGGCCCATACACGTTTTGATAACGTAACGCGAATGAAGAGATGCCCAGCACCTGTCCGAATAGCAGAACAGTCTGCTCCTGCACCTGCTTTGTCAATCCATAGAAGGAGGACGGCCGAAATGGTGCTGACTCCGGCGTAGGCACGGTGACGCACACACCTGCGCACTCAGGGCAAAGCGGATCGTAATAGCCCGCCTTCTTGTCCTCGCTCGATCGAGAAACAGGATAGACAATGCCATCCTTATCACACCGATAGGCGCCTTCCCCATAAATCGACCGCGAAGAGGCAACCACGATCCGTTCCACTTTATGACTCGGCATCTTTGCCATCAGATCGTATAGCAACACGGTCCCTGTAAGGTTAGTGCGCCCATAGCGCGCTACTTCATACATAGATTGGCCGGTACCGGTCTCAGCGGCGAGATGCACCACACATTGGACACCGGCAAGAGCAGCTTCGAATGCATTCGCATCCGCGACATCAGCTTTTATAAGTCGCGCATGGGGTGCAACATCGGGAGCTAACTCAGCCTTGCCCGCGTGAACTTGCGGCAGAAAGTTGTCGAGAATCGTGAGTTGATGGCCAAGGGCGAGCAGGTGACGCGAAAGGTGGGTTCCAATGAACCCAGCTCCACCAGTAATGAGAATTTTCATAGCTAAAGTAGAGTTAGATTCCTCAACAGACGAGCCGGGTCATAGAACAAAAATCCAGAGCTGCTCACCTTCTGCGAATGATCCTACAGCAAAGTGGGGTCGCCAGCTCCATGAATCGCGGATGCGTACCACCCTGTGCACGCGGCCAAGACCTGCGTCTATAAATGCCGGGGCAACAGCCCCCTCTTAGTTCTCAGACTTATGCAAGAGTCGGCGGCGCATCCTAAGAAAAGGCTGTTCCAACAAGTAATAAGAACTGGATGCCAACAGGCCAATCAGGAAAATCCGAGCTAAGAGGTCAAGGGAAGAGTTTGGAATCAGTGGTGTTCGTGAAAATGCAAAAGGTTGTTGCCAAAGATAAATGCTATAGCTCATAGCACCGATAAACATAATTGATCGCCCGTTAAGAATTGCCGGTGCAGCTCGCACGGCCTTCTCTACTGAAAGCGCAATACCGATGTTCAAAGCTGGCCGCAAAATAAGAGATTTACATATTCCGAAGGCGACACCGCCCTTCATAAGGCACAAGGGTGAGTTGACAAATGTCAACACGGGCACTAGAACAAAAAAGCGACTATCCAAGATCTGGTTGAGATACAGGTTCTTGCGCAGTAGCGCTAGTAGGCAACCGCAAGCGATTGTGTCAGCAACCGAGTAGAAAGCAAGATTCCAAAACGGCCAGCCAAACCGGATTATCACAATATTTGCTATTGGAACCAGGGCCATGGTTAGAAGCAGAATCTTCTTGCGTGCCTGAGGCCAGACTATGAACAGCACGGGCCACAGCAAGTAGAACTGTTCTTCGACGCCGAGGGACCACAGATGCCCTACACGCCAGTCTGTCGGGGATGCGTAATTCTCCAGGAAAAGAAATGAGAGAACCTTATTCTGCAGAGAGATGGCTGAGCCGTTATAAATGAAAATCGCCAACATGAATGCTGTGGCTGCGGGCAGGATCCGAAACGCTCGCCGGAGGTAAAACTTGCCGAGATCTACTTTTCCAGTCCTTTTCTCCTCGTTCAGCATGAGCAATGTAATCAGGTATCCGGAGAGTACGAAAAAGACTTTTACGCCAAAACCTCCTAAAGAGGTGAGAGCCGTTCCAATCAACGTGTCTGGCGTAAAAAAGCGGTCATAGCCAAGGTGATCGATGAGAACAAGTGCTATGGAGACCGCTCGCAAACCATCTAACGATGCGATGCGCTGAGGGGCTAGCTCCCTTGAAATATTCGTTAGCGTGGTGGACTCAACGCGAGCACCGAGAGTCGCTACGTGGGGGGGATCTATTAGACTTACTTCGCTAGCGAGGGTGGGGCTAAGCGCCATTGCATTCTGATCCAATGAGGTTCATTTGAGCAGCACTCATGGTCCATTGATATCAGACCTTAACAGATTAGGCAGTGACACAATTGGGGCATACCGGGCTGCTTTCCGAAGTCGGCGTTACCTACTGAAGGACAGCTTGCGGACCTCTTGCATGGCTCCGAAATTCAAGCCTTCGACGGACTCTAGCGAGGGGGCGTTCGACGAGGCGATTTACAAGATAGGCGTAGGTCAGGGTAAGAGCGAATGCCAAGGCGACCGCGATGTTATGTGACCTTACGTGTCTGAATAATGCCGCCAACAAGCTAGTGTGGACGAGATAGGTAGTGTAGGAGAGCGAGCCCATGAAACGAATGGCTCTTCCATTGAGCCATCGACACCAGGTCTTCGAACAGCAAATCACGAAGATAAAAATCGGCATCAAAGCTAGGCCCTGCAGTGTGTAATGCAGCGTGATCCGATAAGTATCGTTGCGGATACAGAAACTGACCAAAAGCGTTGATAGGCCTAGCACAGTCCATAACTTTGATGGAGATACTCCTCGATCTAATACCGGGTTGGCTGCTAAAGCTAGGATGCACCCGAACAAAATACTATCCATTCGGGCGTCGCTTGCATAGAGGAGATATCCCGTCGAAGTAGCAGGAAAAAGAAATACAAGTACGACCCGCCATCCAAGAAAGATCAGGCAGAGCCCACCGAGCAGCCGGGCTTGGCTCTTGTATGAAAGAGCCAGCCTGTTCATCAGGATAAAGAGAAAAGGAAATAATAGATAGAAATGCTCCTCGACAGCAAGAGACCAAAGAGACCCGAGACCGGAATTGCGGAGGCCCTTGAAGATGATCCAATAATTAGTGATAAACGTTGATGCCGCAAGAAAAGATCCATGGTCGACACGCTCATTCAATGCGTGCGTGATGACGAGAGTAAGGATGAAAGCAACGGTGAGATAAAGAGGAGGAAAGATTCGTAGAGTGCGACGGATGTAAAAATTGCGAAGCGACACCGATCCAGAAAACTCAATTTCGCGACGCATCAATGTAGTAATCAGGAAGCCGCTTAGGAAAAAAAAGACCGTCACGCCGAACATTCCCAAATGTGCGTCCCAAGCATGCGCGATAAAGACGAGACAGAAAGCAATCGCGCGAATGCCATCCAATGACGGAATATGAAATCGCTCTGGTTTTGTCTCTGAGTCAACGTTAGGCCGAAATTCGCCTGAGCGGGAGGAGAAATCCTTAATCACGGAGGTGCATTCCAGTCCTGGTTATGTCTAGATGCTCTCGATCAGTCTCTCTAGCAGTTCGTCGTCGCAGCTGCCAGTTCATCAAAAGGCTGTGGGTTTCTAGGAGGCGGTTCAGCAAGGATATTGATGTCGAGTCCGGGCAGTATCCGAGTGAAATCACGAACATCCCTTGGCAAAGGATTGGAGGGGTGAGATTCACGGGGATGGTAGCCATGCCCCTCCATTAGTATCAGACCTAAATGGATGAGGCAGCTACACAATTGGGTTATAACAGCGCGGAGGAGAGTGATATATATTGAATTTGTACTCAACGCGGTGTTCAGCTTTAGCATAGCCCAAGAGTTGGGAGTATTTTCCCATGGAGTTGGCGCCGACCGTCGACCGGCAGAGATTGAGGGAACTCGATTCGTTACGAGGGATCGCGGCGAGTATGGTCGTGGTTAACCACTTCTTTCTAGCCACGAACCCTGCAGGGAAACGGGAAGATCTATTTCGGACGCTAATAGATCCCATCCAAAATGGTCCGGCAGCTGTTGTCCTGTTTTTCCTCTTGAGCGGGTTTGTCCTTTCTCTTCCGCTATGGCGGGGCAAACCGCAAAGCTATACGGCCTTTATTGTCCGACGCATCTGCCGCATTTATCTTCCTTATCTCTTTGGACTTGTCCTGAGCGTTACCGGCGCGTCAATTTTTGCTTCCCACAAGGTGTTGGGCCTTTCGGCTTGGTTTTACGCAACGTGGACTAGTCCCGTCGACTGGACGCTTGTTTTGAAACACATTCTCTTCATTGGTCCGAGATACAACGTTCGGGAGTTCAACTTTGCGTTCTGGACCCTGATCATTGAAATGCGTGTATCGATCATCTTGCCTTTCTTTCTGTTGTTATTGCGGCGACTGACGTATCGAGGAATGTGGCTGGTTTGCGCTGTAACCTTTGTCATTGGCGCTGTCGGTGAGCCTCGCCTAACCCCGCTTCAGATCCTAGGATGGACGAGCTTCTTCATAGCCGGCGCTATCGTGGCGAGAGCGGTCACTCAGGAGTCGAGCTACCTCTTGGGCATCTTCTCGCGAAGATCGGCGATGCTTCTGTCACTGGCTGTCTTCTTCTTCGGAGGCCTTCTTCAGTCGGTTTGGAATCTCCCTGGACTCTTTGGCCGTATCCCCACTGCTGTGGGCGGCCTAGGCATGATCTGTGCGGCACTCTACAATCTTCAACTCAGAAGCTTCCTTAGGACAACGGCCCTTCAGTTTATGGGCCGAATCTCATATAGTCTCTACTTGCTTCACGTGCCTGTCCTCTATACCACGTTTCATTTGTTCTACGGCTTGCTCCCTAAGACCATCATCTTCATGATTTATTTGGTTGGGAATCTTGTATTTGCGACAATCTCATACAAATTGATTGAGCAGCCATCTATGGAGCTTGGCCGTGTACTTACGAGAAGAAGAGTCATAGCAACCGAAGACAGCAGCACACTGGTACCCGCTGCGTAATCATTTACAGTGACCATCTTTATCGAGAATAAGCGTTTGACGAAGGAAGATTCGGGTGAACAGCAAGTCAAAAGTTGCACTGCTTACAAATTTCTTGCCGATCTACAGAGTGCCACTTCTGGAGTGTCTCGCTGAAAATGTGCGCGAGCTCCGGGTCTTTCTCTCGGTCAGGATGGAAGGGAATCGGGACTGGCCCGTTTTCTGGGGACGGCTCAATGTTGTCGTAAATCGTTCGATTACCATCCCGCGTAGCTTTCGCAACGCTCACGGCTACGCTGATCAGACATTCACACACATTCCCTATGACACCTTGACCTCAGTTTGGAGCTACTGCCCCGACGTCATTGTCTCCAGTGAGTTTGGAGCCCGTACTCTTATGGCGCGGATTTACAAAATACTTCGCCCCAGAACCAGGCTGGTCGTCTGGGCGACGCTATCAGAGCGCACAGAAGAAACACGTGGCGCTACAAGGCGAATGTTGCGGCGGTGGATTCTCCGAGCCGCTGATGCTGTCTATGTCAACGGTGCAAGCGGGGCGCGCTATATCCGATCGATGGGATATGACGGACCTATTTCAACTGCGCCATATGCAGCTGACAACAGCGTGTTTCTCGATCCATGCACTCGTCATCGGAGCAGCGTCCTTAGGCTGCTTTATACCGGACAACTTGTCGAAAGGAAGGGGATGTATCCCTTCCTGAAATGTCTCGCACGCTGGTGCGAGGGCCATCCGGAGCGTTCAGTTCTACTTTCTGTGGTAGGCAGTGGAGATCAGCTCGCTCTCCTCAAGCAGATAGAGCTACCGCCAAATCTTGAAATCGATTTCAAGGGAAGTTTGAGTTTCGAACAACTGCCTTCTCAGTATCATGGCGCCGATTTATACGTTTACCCCACCCTTGCAGATGAATGGGGACTCGTTGTCAATGAGGCGATGGTCGCCGGTCTTCCTGTGTTAGGTAGCCGCTACAGTCAGGCAGTTGAGGAGTTGGTTCAGGACGGGGTCAATGGCTGGCTCTTTACTCCGACTAGCGATCAGGAGACCTACGACGCGATCGGGCGTGCTTTGGAGTCGAATGCGGAAACCCTCGATGCGATGAGCCGTCGCGCGGTCGAAACTGTTTCGGGGATCACCCAGCAAGCTGTGGCTGGACGAATGAGCGAAACGATTTGTCAAGTATTTGGTGGTTGAATCGGCCGGGCTATCTATTGCGATTCCCGATATGTGTCATCTGCGGTTCGCAGGTCCACGAAGGCAGCGTTCCATACTCCAAGAGGCTTGCCGTCGGATTCTTCGCTAGAAGCCTGCGCCGCAGTTGCGCTAAAAGACCAGCTGGGATTGTTCCTCCAGTCTGTATCGCGTATCCTCGAAACTCGGACTCCCATGGCGAACCCGGTTCAATCTCTTTCGCATGAGTCGCGTTTAGATCCGTGAGGGAGCCCTTCCTCCGCTGCTGCTGCTCCATGCCCCATAGGCTGTAGATGCCATCGATTCGAGTGAGTTGCGGTTCATACCAGAGGTAGGGACCACCAGAAAGGAAGCTCGCTACCATGCTGTAAGAAGAGATCGAGCATATCCGCAAATCAGCCTGCGCCATTAGCGCCAAGTCACTGCATTCGGTGAGTCCCGCTTGACGGACTTGTCCTGCGTTGAAGCGTTGTACGGCCTCGTCAAACTCGCGTCCCCCACGATCGGTGAAAAAGTAAAACTGTACTGAGTCGCCCAGTTCGTCCACCAGCGATTGGCATACGTGCAAATACCAGTCGCCCGGGATGAAGATGTTGAATTGCCCGCGCGCGCTTTCCCCCTCATTGAGCTTCGTGAAATCCCCGCCGAAGCGCATGTGGACAGCGACGAAAAGCTTGCGGCGGTCGAGATTCGCCGCAACCTGATAAACGTTGCGCATGACGTCGCGGCTGTTGAGGAGTTTCCCCCACAGGAATGGCCGAGCGTTATGAATAGCTGCGTAACCGCCATACATTCCATCGACTGTTACGATGAAATGCCTTTTCCGGAGTAGTTCATGCGCGTCAGCCCAGGATTGAATAGCTGCTCCGAAATCCACCTGGCCGCTCTCGATATAGTCACTCTCTGTAAAGCGATAATGAGGCAAACGCGCTAAGAAATCTTCCAGAAGAAAGTCCAACCTGCCGGTCTTGAAATTTCGATAATATTTTCGCTTGTTCAAGCCCCATGACGGCCCGACTAATGTTGCACCAAGAACTTGGCTGGCGATCATGCCCTTGGCCCACGGAAGCATCTCATTGCCGAGGCCTTCGCCTCTTCTACTAAGCCGACGTGCAACTACGTATCTCATTTTGCTCGTTGCCCTGAGAGCTCCTGTAATCGCTTGATTGAAGCGAGAATATCACGAACGTCTCTTGAGAATTCATTATGATTTCCTGCGAACCAAGACAAGAACTTGCAATATTTCCAAGTCTATCCAACACTGGATTTTCTTGATTCCCGAAACAAGTTCACCTCAGGTTTCCCTGAGTCCACAGGGTTCGTAAGCCAGCAATGAAAATCCTCGTCGCCCACAATCGATACC
>Ga0126381_100005153_pt1 | contig 14324 bp, 10 predicted proteins | sample PanSoiMetPlot_28_FD_96465 | JGI IMG/M metagenome (GOLD analysis project Ga0126381, IMG submission 96465) | Tropical forest soil microbial communities from Panama - MetaG Plot_28 | ecosystem: Environmental > Terrestrial > Soil > Tropical forest > Bulk soil | place: Panama | collected 2016-02-17
ATTGGCTTCCGCACTACCGGGTGTTCGTATGGCACACGAACCTGCTGCGTGAGCTGACACCCGGCGGACAGCGGTGGCGGGCCGCGCCGTGGTGGTGGTAGCCAGTCCCCCTGACTCCCGATGCCGCAGCAGCGTTAGCTCCATTCTGTCTATCCGGTGCGTGTAACATCTGTCCGCGACGCTTGGTGCCATCCCGGGCCTTGTCGGGAATCTATGAAACTTGCAGGAGATAGCAAGCTTTGGCTGAAACTACTGTCGGGCAGTCGGTCGGCGAACCGGAGGGCTCCGACATCGATGCGACGAGGGCGGCCCGGCCGTTGTCGCTCACTCCGGCCACCCTCGTTATCGCGCTGGCAACGCTGCTGGCGCTGCTGCTCCGCGGCTATCAGCTGACCCGGCCAGGTGTCCTGGTGGGCGTCGGCGACTACGACGACGGAACGGATTTCGGCAGCGCCATTCTCCTAGTGCACGGCGTGCTCCCATACCGGGACTTCGTCACCGTCCAGCCTCCGGGGATCACACTCCTGATGGTGCCGGCCGCGCTGCTGTCCCTGGTTAAAGGCACCGCGTACGCGATCGGCCTGGGTCGGATTCTGACTGTCCTGGCCAGCGCTGGTGGCGTGGTTGTCGGCGGGCTGATCGTGCGTCGACGCGGGATCTTCGCCTTGGTCGTGACCTGCGGGCTCCTCGCGATCTACCCAGGGAGCGTGCAGGCGGCCCACACGGTGCTGCTCGAACCCTGGCTAGTGCTGTTCTGCCTGCTAGGCGTGGCGGCCGCGTTCCGTGGTGACCAGCTGGCCAGCGCGAGCAGGCTGACTTGGAGCGGTGCCGCGCTGGGATTCGCGGGCGCGGTCAAGCTGTGGGCAGTCATCCCGGCAGCGGTTCTTCTCGTCATACTCATGGCCAACCGATGGCACGCAGGACGCTACCTGGTCGGCCTCGCGGCCGGCTTCCTCATCCCGGTGCTGCCGTTCGCGGTGCTGGCGCCGAAGCGGTTTTATGACAGCGTCGTGGTGGCCCAGGTCTTCCGCCCCAGCGCGCGCACTCCGCTGCCGTATCGGCTGCAGCAACTCACCGGGCTTACTGGGTTGCACGCGGGAAACCTCGTAATGATCATCGCAGCCGTGGTTGTGATCGCGGGTATCGCCGGAACGCTGATTGCCGCGTGGCTGGCCACGGGCCAGCCCCCAACGGTGCTTGAATCGTTCGCCGTTGCGACCGCGGGGCTCATCATCGTGGCCTTCCTGGTGCCGGACAACTTCTACTATCACTACCCAGCCTTCTTGGCGCCGTTCATCGCGATGGCCTTTGCGCTGCCAGCCTCGCGTCTGCTCGGTGACTCGGGCGAGGCCGAGAACGGAATTCAGGGCAGCGCCCAGCGAGCGTGGCCACGCGCACTGCGGCCTCCGCCCGCATGGGTGCGGTATGCCTCGGTCAGCGTGGCCGCGCTGGCGATCGTCCTGTTGCCGTACGCCGTGCCACAGGCCGAGCACACCCCCAGGCCCACCTATGCCGGGGCGATCGTCGTGCTCAAGCGGGTAATCCCGCCCGGGGCATGCGTGGTGTCCGACCAGGCGTCGCTGCTCATATCGGCGGATCGGTTCGTCTCTTCGGTTCGCGGTTGCACCGTCGTGGTCGACGGCTTCGGGACCAGCTACGCGCTCGGCCACCGTCGCGCCCAGATGGCGGGCACCGTCCCCGTGGTGGCGCAACTGTGGCGGCGCGCGTTCAGTGCCGCGCAGTATGTGCTGCTGACCCGGGATAACACGCAGCGGATCGCCTGGACACCGAGGCTTATAGCCTATCTGCACAGTAATTTCGTCAACGCGAATCTGCCCTTGCCAAGACTTGTGCTCTACGTACGCACCCATCGGCGCTGACGCCGGACTCAAAACGCGAGCGCACGGGTCAAGGCCGCATCAGGCTCCGGCTCATGAGCTCTCGTGGTATACAGTCAGTCCGGGAGCGCTGGGCATGTCACCCACGGCGCGCTAGCGGCAGTTCGGTCTTCATGGCGTCCGAGCGGCCAATCATCAGCTCCGGCCGCCTCCTCCTGCGGCCCGGACGGCAGGACAAGATGAGACCATTGATTGACCGTGCACGGCGGCCTGCTGCCGCTGTTCACCAGTGCCGATCCATATTTCATCGTGCGGCCGTGCCTGGTATGCGATCTCCTGCGCTGGCCGACGGGGCGGCAGAGCCCACGCTAAGCTCGAACGGGCAGCGGTTGCCCGAGGTCAGGCCGACTGCCCCGCCGATGAACGGGTATCCCGGCCGGATCGCACGTTACCCGACAGCAGGCCACGCTGACCGGCTGAACCCAACGGCAGCTGGCCTCCTGCAGAGGCCGTGCCGTGCGCGTGAGGAAGGATGGATCGGTATTCGCCGTTGCTGGTGTGATTGCCCGGTCGACAGTGCTTACATGGGGATAACGCAGGATCACTAGATGTGTAGCCTATGCACGAATTGTCTAATCCGGCGCATCAGCGACGAACGTGCCCGGCCAGGCAAGGAGTGGATCTCGTGAGTGCACCCGAGGTGGTGACTGGAGCGGGCTCCGGCGGCACGGCCGACCAGGAGGCCATCCGGGACACCCGATCCGGTCGGCGCTCCAGGCTGGCGAGGCTGCGCTCGTGGCTGGTGCCTGTGCGGCAGAAGATAGCACCGCTATTCCCCGAGGAGCCGGAAACGCGGCGCCGCCTCCCGGTGGTGGTGATCGTCGTGGCGTACCTCGTGATGATCGCCGTCGGCGCTGGCGCGTCACTGCTCCGCCAGGCTGGCGAGCCCTCATGGAATACGGTCTGGGCTGAGGACGGCTGGCTGCTGCTGCGGGGCGCGATCAGCCACCCGCTCTGGGCCATCCTTCGGCCCTACGCGGGCTACGTCCAGGTCTTTCCGAGGCTGACCGCCGACCTGATCGCCTCGCTGCCGTTCCGGGATGCTGCGGCCGGCTTCGCCATCGCCGGAGCCGTGGTCACCGCGGCCATCGGTACATTTGCCTATAAGGCATGCTCGGGTCACGTCAGCAACAGGGCCCTGCGCCTCCTGCTGGGCGCTAGCGTCGTGCTGCTGCCGACAGGCATCATCGAAGTCGCCAACAACGGCATCGACACGCCCTGGTACGGACTGTTCGCCCTGTTCTGGGCGCTGATCTGGCGTCCGCGCTCCCGGGTGGGCATGGCCGTCGCCGCGTTCGTAGGCCTGGCCGTCATGTCCTCGCAGATCGTCGGCGTTCTGCTGCTGCCACTGCTAATCGCGAGGCTGATCGCGCTGCCGCGGGTACGGGAGCACGCGGTCACCATAGGCTATGTTGCCGGGGCTGGCTTCCAGGTAGCTGCCTTCATCGGGCTAGCTACTGGCATGACCCACGAGGCGATCGTGCAGCCGAACAACGCGATCTCCCTGAGCCACCCAGGCCGGGACTGGAGCTTCGTCGTCCGCCATGTGCTTGACGTCGCCGCCGGTGGCCAGCATTTCACGATCTGGCTCCTCCATCACGCCGGGCACTCGCTCGGCACGGCACTGCTCTGCGCGTTCGTCGCGGCGGTCTTGGTCTGGGGGCTGGTGCTCCGCAACGCGCGCGTCCGCGCCTTCACCGTGGTCGCGGCGGGCAACGCGTTCTTGCTGTCCTATCTGCCCGCCCTGCTCCGCAGCAAAGTGACGGTTCCGGTCCATGGCAGCATCGCCGATATCTGGGTGCGCGGCGACCGGTACACGGTAACCCCGATTCTGATCATCATCTCCGCAATGATCATCGTTGCTGATGCGGCGCTAAACCGGGAAGGATCGCGGCTGTTCTGGAGGCGGCGATGGCTGCGGGTGACCTCAGCGGTCGCCGCTTGTGTCCTGATGGCGTGCATCATCGCCACCTGGACGACCGATTACCGCTACATCGTCACTCGCAGCTACCACTCCTCCTGGTCAGGCTCCGTCGATCACGCGGCGCAGCGCTGCGCCACGGGACACCCCGGTTACCTGACCGCGATGCAAGCGTACGTGCCCTGCAATTGGGTGGACCCTAACTACCATAAACAGTCACTTAACTCGTATAATCGGCAAGGCGGGCGACAGCGGGCTCAGACGCTCGTCCTCAGGCGCTACGAGCGAGCCAGTCTGTCATTTCAGTCAGCGGCTCGCGGAGGTTAGCGCCTGGTCTAGGTTCTCGAGGAGCAGGTCGGCGTGCTCGCGGCCGAAGACGAGCGGGGGCCTGAGCTTTAGCACGTTCCCGGCCGGGCCGGTGGTGCCGAGCAGGATTCCTCTCTGGCGCATGCTCTCGCGTACCCGGAACGCATATCCGGCGGCGGGCTCGCGCGTGTCCTGGTCTTCGACCAACTCGACACCGAGCAGCAAGCCCTCCCCGCGGACGTCCCCGATTATGCGATGCCGGTCGGCTAGTGCCGCCAAGCCCTGCGTGACGTACGACCCGGTCTCCGCCGCGTTGGTAACCAGCCCCTCCTCCTCGATGACCGCGAGCACTGCAAGCGCGGCCGCGCATGCGACCGGGTTACCGCCGAAGGTACTGAACAACTCCGTCTCCTCGGGCACCGCGTTAAGGACCTCGGATCGAACTACCAGCGCGGCGACCGGGAACCCATTGCCCATCGGCTTACCCATCACCACCATGTCCGGTTCGATCCCTGAGGCGCGGAAGCTCCACAGGTCTGTCCCGGCCCGGCCATACCCGGCCTGCACCTCATCGGCCACGACCAGGCCCCCCAGTGCCCGCGCGCGCCTGGCCGCCTCTGACAGGAAGGCCCCCGGCGGCGCCAGGATGCCGTCGGCGGTGAACGCGGGGTCGAGGTAGATCGCCGCGAAGCCGCGACCACCGAGCGCCGCGGCGGCGTCGTCAACGTGGGCGGCGTACCTCTCGGCCCAGCCGTTCTCTTCCCGGCGGTACGGCCCCCGGTACCCGTCTGGGGACGGGACTGTGACCACGTGGGCGGGCCGCTCAGCCTTGCCCCACTCCTCGGGTGACAGCGCGTGGGTGGCCTCGGTCAGCCCGTGGTAGGCGCAGGCGGTCACGACCGCGCCTGCCCGCCCGGTGGCCGCGCGGGCGATCCGCCAGGCGAGGTCGTTGGCCTCGCTGCCTGAGTTCACGAACAGCACGGAGTCGAGGCCGGGCGGCAGCGTGGCCGTCAATCGTTCGGCCAACTCGACGACCGCCTCATGCAGGTACCGGCTGTGCGTCGCCAGCAGGCGCTGCTGCTCGGCCACCGCCCGCGCGACCCGCGGATGGCTGTGGCCTACCACCGGCACGTTGTTGTAGCAATCGAGGTAGCGGCGGTCTTCCGGGTCGAACAGCCATACACCCTCGCCACGGACCAGGTGCACCGGGTCGGAGTAGAACAGCGGCGACCGCGGTAGCACCCGCTGTCGGCGCTCCAGCAGATCACGGGTGGGAACCGAGCTATACGGCAGCCTGCGGCACCCTTCCCTGAACCGCCGCCCGACCGTGTCGATCCCCACCGCTTCGATGGCGTCTAGGAAGGCACGTGACCCTGGCTCGCTGACCGCCGCGTACGCCGCGTTGTCCGGGTACATGCCCAGCCGCCATGCGCTGACCGTCACATCGGTGGCCAGCCGTGCGGCGACCAGATCGGCGAGGATCTCGGCCTCCTCGTCCTCGAGCGGCGTCACAGAGACGTAGCCGTCAATCATCGCAGCGGCCGCCTCGATGGCGTCGTCGCGGCCGTGCAGCACGTCGGCGATGGCGATTGCAAGGTCACAGACCAGCGCCGTGTGGGTCATGTCCCCGAAGTCCACGATCCCGCTGACCCGCAGATCGTCATCGAACAAGACGTTCCCCAGGCCTAGGTCGCCGTGGATCACCTGTGCTCGCAGTGTGGGCAGCACCGGGGCAACCCGGGTCTCGAACCGGTCGATGACCCGCTCAAGCTGAGCCCGGCGCGACTGCTCGGGAACGTGGGTGAGCAGCGGGCGCAGCAAGGGCGAGTGAGTGATGTCCCACAAGATGCCGTAGTCGGCCGCAGGGTGGAAGAAACCCCGCAGCGCGCGCCCCAGCCGGGCTGCGACCTGCCCAAACGACCAGATGGCTGACAGGGACAGCGCCGTGTTCTGTCGCATCTGGCCGGGCAGGAACGTGAACAGCCGCACGGGGTAGGTCCGGCCGTCGGGTCCGACCGCCTCAGCCCAGGAGCCTCCAGCAGAGCCCGGCACGGTACGCATCACCGGCAGGCTTGGATCCACCCGCTCGATGTGGCGGAGGGCCGCGGTCTGCATCTCCACCGTCGACAGGTCATCAGCCGGATTGGAGATCTTGAATAGCAGGCCCCGGCCGTCGGCTGTATCGACACGGAAGTTCTGGTCTCGTTCCCCGGCCAGCGGAGCCAGAGACGACACGGTCACTCCAAAGTGTTCCCGCAGAATGCGGTCGGCCGTCTCCTCACCGAAGCCAGGAGGCATGCTTGCGAGCGGGCCGGCCGGGTCGATCGGGTTGAGGCGCTCAGTCATGGGCCCGAAGGTATCTCGCCGGAGCCGAGGCCTGCCACCGGCGCAATGGCGCTCCGGCCGCCGGTCGGGCAGCGCCAGGTTATGAGCCTTCGGTCCGCGGCTGAAGGTCGAGCTTCGCCGTCAGCTGGCCCCATTGAGATTGCTCCGTGCGAAGGACAGTCTCCACGGCAGCCGCGTACATTGCGATCTCCGCCGTCGCAGTCGCCTCATCGGCTGATACGAGGTCTGGCGCATCGAGGCGCTGGATTGAGCTGATCGCGTCGGTATAGAGCTTTCCGATTCGCTCGAAGCCGAACAGGGCCTCGTAGGCGGCGAGCACCGTCGACAGGGCGGGGACGACCGCGGCGACGACCGCCCACTCCATCTTTCCAGTGATGTCCAGGCCGGCGAGCGCCCCGGCAAGCGTCGTTACCGACAAGAGCACCGCGGCCACGGCCAGGCTCTGAGAGGTCGCGCGCTCGAACTCGGCCGACGTCTTGTCGTAGTAGTCGAGCTGGTCTTTCACACGCGCCTCGCGATAGAAGGCGAGCGCCTGTCGCGATCGTTCGCTCATTACGGCTCCTCCCCGGCCTCGATCTTGTCCAGCGCGCCGTGAAGACGGCGGATTCGCTCCCCGTCGTCATCGACGCCATACATCCCGGCGCGGGTGACGTAGAGGTAGTACTGGCTCTTCATGCGCTCTGCCGCCACGCGCTTATTGAGATACGTCTGCTGGAACCGCCGTCCGCGTGCGTAGACCGTCGTCGCCGAGACGGCAGCGGCGACCACGGCCTCGGCGATGCCGATCCCCAGCGATCCGCCGCCGACGGCGGTCTGAGCCGCGCCCAGGCTCGTGGCGATCGCACCCCCCATGATCAGTGCCACGGCCGCGAGCCGGAATGAATGTTGCGCGCGCACGGCCGTGTGGTCGATCGCGCGGAAGCGCGGCACGATCTCGCGGTCGAGGTAAGCCAACTCGTCTTCGAGCAGCGGCAGGTCGGCGCGCAGAATGCTGGACACAAGGGGGTAGTCCGGCGGTAGGCGCTTCCACGGCACCGGGAAGCGCCTCAGGAGCGCGGGCGCACGTCGTCGGCGTCGGCCCGCGCGAGAAAGCCGATTGCGAATCAGCTCGCGAAGCCTATCGGGGCCATCTGTCGCGCCGAGGAGAATGACCCGATCGCTCGTCGCGGCTTCGTGAATCATCGGATCGCGCGCGTCGCCACGCGCGGCGACGGCGGACGCGACGTCATCTGCCAGCCGTCCGCTACCGGCCAGGACGACTACCTCGCGCCCGGCGCGTATGTGGGCGACGAGCTCTCGCTTCGTGATGTCCCCGCCTCCGGCCAGGATCGCTAGGGAAGAACCCAAGCCGGCGACCGCGGCGGCGAGCCTCAGCATCGTTCCCAGCTCGTCGCCCCACTCGTCGCCGTCAACGAGGACGAAGTGGGTGTGGTGCGGCTCAAGCGGCACCGCGTCCGGCGCGGGGTCAGCTCGTCCCGGCCACGTCACGCGCGCGGCGGGCGCGACGCCGATGCACGCCACCGAGGACTGATCCCCCAAGCCGTTGCCGAGGAGGGAGAAGACGCCGGCGTCGGAGCCACCGGTGATGATCGTCAGCCCTTCCGCGGCGGCTGTGCGCGCGAGCCCGTCGGCGATGAGGAGGCGGACCCGCTCGTCCATCTCGCTGCCGAAAGGCGCGGTGCCGCCGTTCAGGACCACCACCCCTCGAGCCTGAGGCAGCCTCAGCGCTGCCGTTATCTCCCGCGCAGCTCCCAGGCGCTGGACCCGGACCGCGCGCGCACGGGCTCCGCCGTGGAACTCAATCGTGAAGGACTCAAATTCGGACGTCGTCTACTCCCTAGGGTCGATGTCATGGAATGGCTCGCATGGGCGAACACGTTAGACATCGCCGAGCCCAGTCGCAACCCAAGATCACCACGCGCACCCGCTCTGCGACGCCTGGTAACGGCGTCATTGTCACGGTACGCTGCTGGCTAGGGCTTTCGTGCTAGAAATCGCGTTGCGACGCAGTCATTGCTCTGCATCAGGGGAGGAGATCTCTGAAGGGCTTGTTCTTGGGGTTCGTTAAGCAGCTGAATCCGGCGATGGGGGATCAGCACTTCCGCAAGATATTCGGGAAGTGTTTTCCTGAGTTCGAGAATCAGGTTGACGCGTTCCGCCAGCTCGAGGTGAAAACCGTGGTCACGTCGACCGGCATCTTCGACGTGCAAGAGGGACGCCGCAGGCGTTTTGCGGGCGGGGCGGATCTGCCGGTGAGCCGGTACTACTCGGTGTGCTCCGACTCGACGGGCGACGACGGCGGGTCCATGTGCTATGAGCTGATGACGTACTGGAGCGGGCATCTCAGCGGCCAGGTGTTCCCCTCGATGTTCGACACGAGCGCACATCCCGGCGTCGACGATTTCGTCACGACGATGCACGACTTCGCGTCTCGGTCGCCAGACCGTGCCTACCGCGCTGAGATCGACGCGCTGATCGAGAGGGGCAAGCCGTTCCTCTCGATCATTCCAATGCGCCCGCAGGAATCGGTTGGAGAGATCGAGACCGCACAGGAATTTCTTGATTTCCCCGCGGCCTGCGAGTTCACCATCACAGAGATGAACGTGCCCGACTGCCTCGATCTTCGGCTCGAGGCGCACCGCGAGTACTTCTGCACCGAACTAGTGAGTGTCGAGCCGATCAACTCGCGCGCCCAATTCGTAGGTACGCGGCACGAGTCTACGGTGGACTTCATCTCGGCGCTCGCCAGCATGATCTCTCCTGAGCTTGGCGGGAATATGTTCCATACGGCTGTCGGCCAGGTGCTTCGCCAGCGCGGTTACCAGGGACTCGTGTACCCGTCCGCGCGCAACGACTCGAAGGTGGTAAACGTCGGCGGTGAAATTGCGGAGCACACAGGGTGGAACTTCCTCGACTATCGCGGCGCGCCACCGATCAGAAACCCGCAGCGGGAGTATGCAGTGCCGATCAGTACGCACATGAGCGCGCGGATGTTCCCAATTGGCCTCCACGACCTCGGCGTTAGCGCCTACCTCGTCAATGAGCACGATTGGAATGGCGCAAAGTGCGAATCGACGGGATACGTGACCGAGGGCGTCGCCGCACAGGAGTGGGAGCGGATTAACCATGAGCTCGCGATGATGGCGAGGAGCGAAGCACCAGGTTTCTTCTACGATCGCTACTCGTTGCGGCCATTGCGAGAATAGTCCGTGGCCTGGTGGCGGGAGCGGGCTGCGGCTAACGTCGTGGTCGTGCACCCTGACGTCGCTGCGCGGATGGTAGGAGGCCCGGTCATGGGCGAGATGACCCAGGAGGAAGCGCTGCGCCTGGCCGATGCGCTGGTGGGACAGGCGCTGAAGGAGACCGAGGCTCGCTGCTCGGTGGTGGCGCAATTCATCAACGCCTGCGATCGTGCGGGGTCAAGGACCTCAGCCTGGAGCGAGGCACTCCGGGAGCTTCATGGGCTGCACGGCTACCGCGGCGGGCTGCTGCGCAGGCGCAGCCTGATTCAGCAAGCACTCGAGTGCCCGGTGGGCGAGAGCCCACCGCGTGTGCCGCTGTCGCCGCCGCCGAACCGGACCGTAGTTCGGACTCAGCAGCAGGTTCAGATTCAAGCGCGACGGCGGCGGCCATGAGGCAGGTCTTCGCGCCGAGCTGGTTTCCGCGCGGCGGTCGATAGGCCCCTTGCGAACATTAGCCGTCTTGTCGGGCCTGGCTTTGGGTACACCCCGTCACGGCACAACTGCGCCGTGAGGCGCGGTTGAGGAGGCGCAATGGTTGGCGCTAACGAGACAGAAGGCGGGGCGTCGTCGACGCAGCAACGGCAGCGGATACCGCGGCAGACCGCCAGGCGCAAGTTTTGGGGGTGGGGGCTGGAGGGCGAGGGGCTGACGGCGAGCGAGATTGTCCAGCTCGGAGGCACCCTTGCTGATCGCTGGGGGGTAGATGCCGGGCGCGTGCTCGAGCCGCCGCAAGTGAGCGAGCTGGATCTGCGTGCGCCCCGGCTGGCCCCGCCGGCGTCGCTTGAGGCAGCGTTCAGTGCCGAACCGTATGAGCGGGCGGCGCACACGTATGGTCGGTCGTTCCGAGACCTGGTCCGTGCGTTCCGCCGTGATTACCGGCAGGCGCCCGACTTGGTCGCGTTTCCGCGCGGCGAGGCTGAGCTGGTCTCGGTGCTGGAGTGGTGCAGCGGGGCGAGCGCGGCGGTGATCCCGTTTGGCGGCGGCTCGAGTGTGGTCGGCGGTGTCGAGCCCGATGTCGGGGAGGGCTACCGGGGCACGGTCAGTGTCGATCTGCGGAACCTTCAGGGGGTCCTGGACGTCGACCCGGCATCGCGCGCGGCGCGGATCGCGGGCGGCACGTTGGGCCCGGCGCTGGAGGAGCAGCTGAAACCGCACGGCCTGACCTTGCGCCACTTCCCCCAGTCATTTGAGTGGTCGACGCTGGGCGGTTGGATAGCGACCCGCTCGGGTGGCCACTTCGCGACGCTGCACACTCACATCGATGACTTCGTTGAGGCCATCCGGGTGGTGACGCCACGTGGCATCCTGGAAACCAGGCGGTTGCCGGGCTCTGGGGCGGGCCCCTCGGCGGAGCGGCTTTTTTGCGGCTCGGAGGGCACGCTAGGCGTGATTACCGAGGCGTGGATGCGGGTTCAGCCGCGGTCGCGGTTCCGGGCCGGCGCTTCGGTGCGTTTCGTCTCGTTCGCTGATGCGGTGGCGGCGGCCCGTGAGCTGGCGCAGTCGGGGTTGCACCCGGCCAACTGCCGCCTGCTTGGTCATGAAGAGGCGCTGGTGTCGGGAAGCGGTGACGGATCGCACGCGATTCTCGTGCTCGGTTTCGAGTCCGCAGATCACGAGCTTGGACCGTGGCTCGCGCGGGCGCTGGATATCTGCGCCAGCCATGGCGGCGAGGCGCGGGAAGAGAAGAGCGACCCGGCGGCGATCTGGCGAGCGGCGTTCCTGCGCGGTCCGCACCTGCGTGATGCCCTTGTGCGGCTCGGGCTCGTAGCCGAGACGTTCGAGACGGCGGTTACCTGGGATCGTTTCTGGGAGTTCCATGAGGGGGTGCTCGCCGCCGTGCGGCAGGCATTGGACCGGGCGTGTAGCGGCGGCGTGATCTCGTGCCGCTTCGCTTACGTATATCCGGACGGCCCCGCGCCGTATTACTCGGTGTTCGCGCCCGGGCGCCCCGGGCAGGAACTTGAGCAGTGGGATGAAATCAAGCTCGCGGCGTCGGAGGCGATCTTGGCGCTTGGCGGCACCATCACCCACCATCACGCGGTTGGCCGCGACCACCGCCGCTGGTATCTGCGGGAGGTGCCGCCGCTGTTCACCAGCGCGCTGCGCGGCGCGAAGGCCGAGCTAGACCCCGCCGGGATCATGAACCCAGGTGTGCTGATGCCCCAATTCGGCAGTGACCCATAACCACGTGGAGGATGCGATGAGCGGCCCTGCGGTTCCTGATGCGTCCGTGGGCGGGACTGTGCCGGGCGAGGTGTTCCGCTCGGAATTGAACCCGGTGGAATTCTTGCAGCGCGCAGCGTACATGTATCCGGACAAGGTGGCCGTCGTTGACGGCATGCGACGGTATTCCTACCGGCAGTTGGCGGAGCGCTCCTGGCGGCTGGCCAGCGCCCTCAGGTCGGCAGGGCTACGCAAGGGGGACCGCGTCGCCACGCTGCTGTTCAACTCTGCGGCGATGCTCGAGGCCCACTTCGGCGTGCCAGCGGCGGGCGGGATTCTGGTCGCCGTTAACCACCGCCTGACCAGTGCCGAGGTCCGGTACATCCTCCAGCACAGCGGCGCTCGTTACCTGCTTCTCGACACCAGCCTGGAGGGGCTCGTCGCGGCGATCGACCGTGATGACGTGACAGTGATCCGCTCCGCGAGCACCGGTGGCCCTGGCGATCCCTACGAAGAACTGCTGGCCAGCGCGTCCCCGACGAGACCGGCGAGCTGGCTGGAGCATGAACAGGAGACGATCTCGATCAACTACACCTCCGGTACCACGGGCAAGCCCAAGGGAGTGCAGTACACCTACCGCGGCGCGTACCTGAACGCCCTGGGCGAAGTGATCCACGCCGGCATGAGCACGGACTCGGTGTACCTGTGGACGCTGCCCATGTTCCACTGCAACGGCTGGTGCTTCCCGTGGGCCGTCACCGCCGTCGCAGCATGTCATGTGACCATGCGCACGGTAGATCCTGGTCGCGCCTGGGAGCTGATCGATGCTGAAGGCGTAACCCACTACAACGGCGCACCCACCGTTCAGCTAATGATCCTCAATCACCCTCGGGCGCACCGCCTGGAGCGGCCGGTGACCGCGATGGTGGCCGCGGCTCCCCCCTCGCCCACGCTGTTCGCCCGCATGAGCGAGCTGAACTTCCGGGTCGTCCACGTATACGGCCTGACCGAGACCTACGGCCCGATCACAGTGTGCCCGGAGCAGGAGGCCTGGCGCGAGCTCCCGCTCGAGCAGCGCGCCAGGCACCTAGCACGCCAGGGTCAGGCTTACGTCGGCGCCGATCTGGTGCGTGTGACCGACGAGCAGATGCGCGACGTCCCGCAGGACGGGCAGACGATGGGCGAGGTAGTCATGCGCGGCAACAACGTCATGAGCGGCTACTACCTCGACGAGGCCGGCACCAGCAAGGCGTTCGCCGGCGGCTGGTTCCACTCCGGAGATCTTGCCGTGTGGCATCCGGACGGCAACATCGAGTTGCGCGACCGCGGCAAGGACATCATCATCTCCGGTGGTGAGAACATCTCCAGCATCGAGGTCGAGCAGACCATCGCCGCCTACCCTGGCGTCCTCGAATGCGCGGTCATCGGGGTACCCCACCCCAAGTGGGGAGAGCGCCCAAAGGCATTCGTCACGCTCAACGACACGGCCACAGCTACCGCGCAGGAGATCATCGCGTTCTGCCGCGAGCGCCTCGCCCACTACAAATGCCCCGACACGATCGAATTCGGGCCGCTGCCGAAAACCTCCACTGGCAAAATCCAGAAATTCGTGCTACGCGACCGCGAATGGGCAGGCCACGACAAACAGATAGGCGGTACCTAGCGCCCAAGGCCACCGCCGGTTCGAAAGTTTATGGCGTCCGCACGATCGACCAGCGGCGGCCGTTCCAGTGCTCGGCCAGGGTGCTGCCTCGGCCAGTGAATCCCTGCGTACCGGTCGATCCGACCGCCCAGCACGCCGCCGGGGACGGGCAGGACACCGCGCGCAGCTCCGCAAGCGCCGCCCGAGCCGGGTTCGGGGTCTTCACCCTCGCCCATTTCGAACCCCGCCAGTGCTCTATGAGCGTCTGGGTGTTCTCGATGCCGACGCCGAAGCAGTTGAACGCCGTGGCGCAGGTCAGGCCGAGCAGGTCCGAGCTCGTACCGGGAGGAAGGGGCGCCGTCGGCGTGAGCGACCATTTCCTGCCATTCCACCGCTCGACGATCGCGGACGGGTAACCGCTGTCCCCGGTGGCCAGGCACTCCGCACCGGGACACCAGACGCTGGCCAGAAAACCGCCGGTGGACGGCGTGGCCGCCAGCGACCACCGCCGCCCGTTCCAGTGCTCGGCCAGCCCGCCCGCGGCCACGCCGCCGACCGCCCAGCAGTCGGCGTCCCGGCGGCAGAACACCCCGACCAGGTGGCCGAAGCTGCCAGAGGCGCGGGTGGCTACGACCGACCACCGCCGCCCGTTCCAGTGCTCGGCCAACGGGCGCGGCGACGCGCCGCCCGCTGACCGTGCGGCTGAACCCACGGCCCAGCAGCCGGCCGGGTCCGCGCACCAGACGCCGGCCAGGCCGTCCGCGGCCATGCCCGCAGGCTCAGGCAGCACGGTCAGCGACCACTTC
>Ga0126381_100005154_pt1 | contig 14323 bp, 11 predicted proteins | sample PanSoiMetPlot_28_FD_96465 | JGI IMG/M metagenome (GOLD analysis project Ga0126381, IMG submission 96465) | Tropical forest soil microbial communities from Panama - MetaG Plot_28 | ecosystem: Environmental > Terrestrial > Soil > Tropical forest > Bulk soil | place: Panama | collected 2016-02-17
ATCAGATCGAAGTCGCGGATCGCGAGTCCAAGACGTGCCATCAGCTTGCGGGTCGCCGGCACCGGGCCGATGCCCATGACGCGCGGCGGCACCGCCGCCGAGGCCATGCCGAGCACGCGGGCGCGCGGCACCAGGCCATGGCGGGCAATGGCGGCTTCGGAGGCAAGGATCATGGCGGCCGCCCCGTCGTTGATGCCCGACGCGTTGCCGGCCGTGACCGTGCCCCCGTTGCGGACGATCGGCTTGAGCTTGGCGAGTGCAGCAAGCGTGGTGTCGGGCCGCGGATGCTCGTCGCGCTCGACCGCGACCGCTCCGGCCTTGCCATCGGGAATCTCGACCGGGGCGATTTCCTGCGCGAAGAACCCCGCCGCCACGGCCCTGGCGGCGCGCTCCTGCGAGCGCAGCGCGAAGGCGTCCTGGTCGGCGCGCGAGACTTGGTGCTCTTCGGCCACGTTCTCGGCCGTCTCCGGCATGGCATCGACTCCGTATTGGGCCTTCAGGAGCGGATTGATGAAGCGCCAGCCGATAGTGGTGTCCTGCAGCTCGGCGGTGCGCTGGAAGGCTTCGGCGGCCTTGCCCATCACCAGCGGCGCCCGGGTCATGGATTCGACCCCACCCGCAATCGCAAGCTCGATCTCGCCCGAGCGGATGGCGCGGGCGGCATCGCCCACCGCATTGAGGCCGGAGGCGCAGAGCCGGTTGACGGTGACGCCCGGCACGGTATCGGGCAGCCCGGCAAGCAGGAGCGCCATGCGGGCAACGTTGCGGTTGTCCTCGCCGGCCTGGTTGGCGCAGCCCAGCACGACCTCGTCGATTGCCGCCGGATCAAGCTTGAGGCTGCGCCCTACGAGCGCGCGAATCGGGATTGCGGCGAGATCGTCCGTGCGCACCCTGGCGAGTGCGCCCCCGTAGCGTCCGATCGGGGTGCGCACCGCATCGCAGATGAACACCTCGGCGAGACCGGTCATCGGGGGACGGATTGCTGTTCCTGGTTCGCGATCAGTATTTACGGGCCGTGCCGGGCGGGGTCAAATACCCGCCTCAGCGCCGCCACGTGGTCGACAGGAGGCCGTTCCAACATGTTCAGCAACACGCGGACAGCGCGCATCGAATGGGGCGACTGCGATCCAGCGGGAATCGTGTTCTTCCCGCGCTATTTCGCCCTGTTCGACCACTCGACCACCCTGCTGATCGAACGGGCGCTCGGCATGCGCAAGGCGCAGTTTTGCGAGCGCTATGGCTTCGAGGGCTATCCGGTGGTGGACACGCGGGCTCGCTTTCTCCTGCCGACGCGGTTCGGCGACGACGTGGTGATTGAGACCAGCCTCGCGGCAATCCGTCGCTCGAGCTTCGATCTCACCCACCGCCTGAGCCTGGACGGAGCACTTGCGGCAGAAGGCTTCGAGACCCGGGTCTGGTCGGTGCGCGACAAGACCCGGGCCAACGGCCTGCGTGCGGAGCCGATCCCGCCCGACGTCGTCTCCAAGCTGAGCGCCAGCTGATCCAGGTTACGGCAGGATCAGCTTGTTGCGCACCGCATAGCGGACCAGCTCGGCGGTCGAGTGGATGTCGAGCTTGCGCATCGAGGCGGAGCGATGAGTCTCGACCGTCTTGACGCTGATGCTCAACAGATACGCGATCTTCTTGTTGCTGTTGCCTTCCGCGATCAGTTGGACCACCTCGCGCTCGCGCGCAGTCAGCAGGCTGCCGTTGCTGCCAGGTCCCGACTGCTCGACGAAGCTGTCGAGCAGCGTCTCCGACACGTGGTCGGAGAAGAACGCGTGGTGCCGCGACAGCGATTCGACCGCCCGAACGATCTGCTCGTCGGCCTCGGATTTCAGCACGTAGCCGCGCGCCCCGGCGTGCAGCACGTCGCGGATCTCCGCTTCGTTGTCGTGCAACGTAAAGATCATGACCTCGGTCTCGGGCATTTCCTTGCGGATCTGCCGCGTGACCTCGATCCCGTTCAGCTGCGTGAGCGAAATGTCGAGCACGGCCACGTCAGGCTTGTGCTGGAGCGCAAGCTCCACCGCCTCGCGGCCATTGCTGGCTTCCGCGCACACTTCGAAGTCCTGCCGCGCTTCGAGAAGCGCGCGCAGGCCGCGCCGCACGACCGCATGGTCGTCGGCAAGGAGAATGCGGACCATTTTTTTAGCGCCCCGATACCCTTGGCCCGCCCCAGACCCCGCATTTACATGCGCGCGTACGGTAGCAAGCGTCGAATAAATTCCAAAGCGGATTCTCGATCTGTGAAATAGTTTTCGTTGACGTTTCGTCAAACTTCGGCGGCAATCTTCGCCATTCGCACCTTTCAATCAATAATTGGTCGCCTCAATGCCATATTCGGTAATCGGATCGGGGGTTCGCCTGAGGACAATCCACATGCCGCCCCGGCAATGGTCGGGTCGTGGCTGCAGTTTGGTGGTGCATTCATACCCCGTCGGTAGTCAAGCAAACAAACCGCAGAGCGGAGTACCGCTCAGGCGAGATCGACCACGCCAGCATCGCCGTCCTCGGTCCCGAACGCGAGCAGGGTGCCGGATTCGTTCCAGGCGAGCGCGGTGACCGGCGCCTCGGCGGGCTTGCGGGCCAGAATTTCCGCACCGTCGTCGATGCGCGCCAGCAGGATCAGGCCATTCGCATAGCCGCCGGCAACGACCGGTTCCTTCGGGTGGCAGGCTACCACCTCGAGGGTGGCGTCGGCGGGCGCAAGCATGCGCGGGGACTTTCCCATGGGTCCGGTCTTGGACTGGAACGGCCACAGGACCAGCTGGCTCGAGCCCGAGGTTGCAAGCCATTTCCCGTCGGCGCTCCAATCCAGCGAGCGCACGCGCGCCGCATAGCCCTGCATGCGCAGGTCGTGACGATCGGCCAGGCGCCAGCCGTGCAGCGTCGGCTCCTGCATGGCGGTGATCAAAAAGCGGCCGTCCGGGCTGAACGTGACCGCAAGATGCGAGCCCTTCCATTCCAGGCGTTCCGGCTCCGCCTTCGCGGCGTTGAGAAACCACAGCGAGGCTCCATTATAATGGGCGATCGCAAGGCGCAGTCCTTTGGGGGCGAAGGCGAGCGCCCCGACCGTCGAGGGCATCTCGCAGACGCGCTCTTCGCCCTTGGCAAGCCGCACGAACACCTGCTTGCCGGCCGACCAGGCAACCGCACCATCGGGTCCGATCGCCACCTGATCGATCCAGCGATGCTTGCCGTCGGTCGCGAGCGTTGCGCTCACGCCCGCCGCATCGGTCGCCGCGACCTTGCCGTCATCGCCGCCGGTGAGGACGCGCCTGCCGTCCGCGGCGGCCGCCAGGATCGCGCCGCCGTGGACACTCACGCGCCGCCGGTCCTCGCCGCGCGCCATCAGCAGCGCGTCCTCGCCCAGCACGAACACAGCGGTGTCGCCAAGGAAATGCGCCGCCACGACCACGGCCTCGGCCGGGTGGCGGCGCGTACGCTCAACCACGGAGGCGGTATCGGTGCGGCCCTCGGTCATGCCGGCTCGCCTTGCTGCCCTGGCGCCATAGCCCGTCGTAAGGCGGGCGTAGACGCCCTTACGGTCCCTCAGGCGACGCAGTCCTCGAAGCCCGCGCGGATGTTCTCTTCGGGCAATTTGCGGCCAATGAACACGATGCGGCTCGCGCGCGGCTCGTCGCTGCCCCATTCGCGCTGATGGTCGCCATCGAGGATCATGTGCACGCCCTGAAACACGAAGCGCTGCGGATCGTCCTTGAAGGAGAGAATGCCCTTGCAGCGCAGAATGTTCGGGCCCTCCTTCTGCACCAGGGTCTGCACCCAGGGAAAGAACTTTTCCGGATCGAGCGGCCGGTCGGTCCTGAGCGAGACCGACTGCATCTCCTCGTCGTGGTAGTGCTTGAGGCCTCCATGCTGATGCGCATGGGCGTGGCCATCGCCATGATGGTGGTGATGGTCATGCTCGTGGTCGTGGCCATGATCATGATGGTGATGATCGTGATCATGATCGCCCGCCTCGAGAAAGTCGGGCTCGATGTCGAGGATGCGATCGAGGTCGAAGGCGCGCCGCCCCAGGACTTCCGGCAGCGGAAGCGCGCAGCGCACGGTGCGGTGCACCTTGGCGTAGGGATTGATGCCGCGGATGCGCGCCTCGACCTCGGCAAGCTCGTCGGAGGAGACGAGGTCCGTCTTGTTGATGATGATCACGTCCGCGAAGGCGACCTGATTCTTGGCCTCCGGCGCATCCTTGAGCCGATCGAGCAGCCACTTGGCGTCGGCAACAGTCACCACAGCGTCGAGTCTCGTCTTGCGGCCAACGGTCTCGTCGACAAAGAAGGTCTGGGCGACCGGCGCCGGATCGGCGAGGCCGGTGGTCTCCACGATGATCGCGTCGAACTTGCCGCGCCGGCGCATCAGGCCGTCGATGATGCGCACAAGATCGCCGCGCACCGTGCAGCAGATGCAGCCATTGTTCATTTCGAAGATCTCCTCATCGGCTCCAACCACCAGCTCGTTGTCGATGCCGATCTCTCCGAATTCGTTGACGATGACGGCGTATTTCTGGCCGTGCGGCTCGGACAGGATGCGGTTAAGCAACGTTGTCTTGCCGGCGCCGAGATAGCCGGTGAGCACGGTCACGGGAACCTTGTCTGCCATCGATCGCTCCGTTTTGCTGCTAACATAGGTGCGGCGCGCAGGAACACCAAGAGAAAACGCCTGCGTACGATCCGATTGGCGCGCGGCGGCCCGATACGGTATGTACGGCTCCGCCATTGCGATGGAAGGAGACCATGAGCGAGCCGCGAACCCGCGCCGTCTGTGTCGGCGAAGTCATGATCGAACTCCTGCGCGGCGGTGACGGCCGCTTCGCGGTCGCCTGCGGGGGAGACACTTTCAACACGGCGATCTATCTCGCGCGCGCCGGCGTCGAAGTGGCGTTCGCGAGCGCGCTGGGCGACGACCCCTATTCGGAGGGCATTCTGGCGCTCGCCGCCGCCGAGGGCGTGGCGGGCGATCTGATCCTGCGGGTCGGGGGCCGGCTGCCGGGACTCTACCTGGTCGATCTCGACGCCGCCGGCAAGCAGCACTCCCATGTCTGGCGCGGCGAGGCGCCCGCCGGCGATCTCTTCGAATTGCCGGAGTGGAGCCGTGTGGCGGCCGGGCTGGTGGCCGCCCGGCTCATCTACTTCTCGGGCATCACGCTGTCGCTTTATTCCAATGCGGGCCTCGGGAGGTTCCTGGCGGTAATCGAGATGGCGCGGCAGAACGGGGCCAAGGTGGCGTTCGACGGAAACTTCCGCCCACGCGGCTGGAAGGGCGACCTTGGGCGGACCCGCACCGTCTTCATGGAAGCGCTGAAACGGGTGGACATTGCGCTGCCGGCCTATGACGACGAGGCGGTGCTGTGGGGCGACCCGAGCCCGGAGGCAACAGTTGCCCGTCTGCAAGCCTTCGGCATAGCCGAGATCGTGGTGAAGAACGGCCCCAACAGCGCGCTGGTGGTGGCGCAAGGCACCAACGAATTCGTCCCGGTGCCCGAGGTGGTGGTGCCGATCGACACCATGGCGGCGGGCGACAGCTTCAATGCCGGGTATCTCGCCGCGCGCCTTTCCGGCAACGGTCCGGTGGCCGCCGCTGCCGCCGCCCATCAGCTTGCCGGCCAGGTGATCCGCCACCGCGGCGCGATCATGCCGCGCCCGGCAGCGGCCGTTCATTGATCGCGAATCGGTTATCGGCAGTCGTTAATCAGAAAACCTGAAGGTTCTGATTACTGACTACCGATTACTGGTCACGGTTTCCCCAACAACATCGCGCCAAGGCCGGCAATGAACGGCAGCGGAAGCGAGACGGCGGCGCGCAGCCAGACGACCCGCGGCGGCATCATGGCAACCTCCCAGTTGATCAGGCGGGTCAGCGAATAGAGCGACCAGGCGGTCGAATAAGCAATGACCTGCGGGGCGCCACCGCCGCCCTTGAGGGCGGCCGCGCCGACCGCGAATCCGACCACCGCGCCGCCCGGCGTGATCGCGCCCGCCAATGTCGCAATGGCGATGCCCAAAATCCCCGAGCCCGGGCCGATCCAGGTCGTGATCAGGTCCTGCGGCACGACGGCCGCGAGATAGCCGGACCCGACCACCCCGATGATGATCCGCGGCAGCAGCATGATGAAGTCGCGAATCCCCTCGGCGGCGCCTTCCCGAAACAGCGCCTTGCTGCGGACCGCCGCCGTGAGCCCAAGCCCGGCGACCAGGACCCACAGGAAAACGTTGATCAGGATGAAGACTATGCGCACGGATCGGCTCCGTTGCGGCTCGCGACGAAGCGCGTCACGAGCCGAGCCAGCGCGCCCGCCAGGAACGGCAGCGGCACCGCCACCAGGACGCGCCAGAGCACGAAGTCGACGCCGAAGAACGGCATCTCCCAGATCAGGGCGCGGTTGTAGCCGAGCAGGTTCCAGGCGGTGATGAAGGCGATCGCGGTGCCGGCGTCGGCGCCCAGCACCAGGAATGCGCCGGCGAGCGGATAGATGGTGATCGGCCCGCCCGGCAGCACCGCCCCCATCAGGGTCGCGATCAGAAGCCCGAGGAACCCGGATTCCGTGCCCACCAGCCGCGCCACCACCTCGCGCGGCAGCAGCCGGGTCACGAAGGCTGAAACCAGGCAGCCCGCCATCATCTTGGGCAGCATGCTGACGAAGATGCCGAGATCGTTGGTCAGGATGGAAAGCGCCCGCTCGCTGCCGTCGCGGAGATAGACGATGATGCCAGCGGTGAGTGAAGCTAACCCGATGACGGCCGTTGACCATTCAAACGAGCTGACGCGGCGGCGTTCGGGCATGAAGGCTTAAAAGGACTCGAAGGTTGCAGATATGCAGCGCATCCTGGACGCAGCCGCATGCGCGTTCAAGTGAAACTCTTGACGCGGGGGAGCATGATCTATTCCGACCTGCCTTCGCCCGCCGAAGCATCGAGCCGATTGATTTGCCGTGCCAGGGCTTCGGCGAAGGCGGGAAGCCGGTGACCACCTTTCGGGATCATGCTCTACCGCATGGGTACGAGACCGAGCCGATTCAGCAGCGCCCGGTCGCGGTCAGGAGCCGGATTGGGCGTGGTGAGGAGCTTCGGCCCGCAGAAGATCGAGTTGGCGCCGGCCAGGAAGCAGAGCGCCTGGGTCTCCTCGCTCATCTCCTCGCGGCCAGCCGAGAGGCGCACCATCGACGCCGGCATGGTGATGCGGGCGACCGCGATGGTGCGCACGAACTCGATCGCCTCAAGCGGCGCCTCACCCGCAAGCGGCGTGCCTTCGACCTTGACCAGCATGTTGATCGGCACGCTCTCGGGATGCACCGGCAGGCTCGCCAGGGTCGCGATCATGCCGATGCGGTCCTCGCGGCTCTCGCCCATCCCGACGATCCCGCCGCAGCACACGTGGATGCCGGCGTCCCGCACATGGGCGAGCGTGTCGAGACGGTCCTGATAGGTCCGCGTCGTGATGATCGCGTCGTAATATTCGGGCGAGGTGTCGAGGTTGTGATTGTAGTAGTCGAGGCCCGCGCTTTTGAGGCGCTGCGCCTGCTCAGCCGTGAGCATGCCGAGCGTGGCGCAGGTCTCGAGGCCGAGCGCCTTGACGCCCGTGACCATGGCGGCGACGCAATCGAGATCGCGATCCTTGGGCGAGCGCCAGGCGGCTCCCATGCAGAAGCGGCTCGCGCCCGAGGCCTTGGCGGCACGCGCCGCGGCGAGCACGGCCTCGACGTCCATGAGCTTTTCGGCCTTCACCCCGGTCGCATAGCTCGCGCTCTGCGGACAGTAGGCGCAGTCCTCCGGGCAGCCGCCGGTCTTGATCGAGAGCAGGGTGGACAGCTGCACCTCGCGCGGATCGAAATGCATCCGGTGGACGCTCTGGGCGCGGAACATCAGCTCGGGAAACGGCAGATCGAACAGGGCGCGCACCTGCGCGCGGGTCCAGTTGTGGCGGACGGCGCCTTCATTCTCGATCGTTGCAAACAACTCCGGTCGTCCCTGCGAAAGCAGGGACCCATATCCCGTGTCCTTTCGATAGGTCACGGCGTATGGGTCCCGGCTCTCCGGCGGCCATAGCGCGTGGAAGACGCGCGTAAACACGCTTTTGGCCGCCTCGGCCGGAACGACGGCATCATTCGTGGCCCGTTCCATCGGCTACTCCGCCGCCACGCGCGCGGCGGCCTCGGCCGGCTCGACCTTGGCGGCGCAGTATTTGAATTCCGGAATCTTGCCAAACGGATCGAGGGCCGGATTGGTGAGCAGGTTGGCGGCGGCCTCCATAAAGGCGAACGGAATGAACACCACGCCGTCGGGCACCGAATCGTCCTGCCGGGCCGCAAGCTCGATCGTGCCACGCCGCGTCGTGACCCTGATCATGTCGCCGGGCCTGATGCCAAGCTTGGCGATCTGGGCCTGCGACAGGCTTGCAACCGGTCCCGGCTCGAGCGCATCGAGCGTGGTGGCGCGCCGCGTCATGGCGCCGGTGTGCCAATGCTCAAGCTGGCGGCCGGTTGTGAGGATGAACGGGAACTCGGCGTCCGGCGTCTCGTCCGGCGGCGTGAGCTTGGCGGCAACGAGCTTGCCGAAGCCGCCCGGACGCGGGAAGCCCTTCTCGAACACCACGTCATGGCCGGCCTCGTCGGGCGCATCGGACGGATAGGTCACCGCGCTCTCGCGCTCGATGCGCTCCCATGAGATGTTGTCGAGGGAAGGCATCAGCGAGGCCATCTCGGTGTAGATGTCGCTCGGATGGCGGTAGTTCCACGCCAACCCGATACGGCGACCGATCTCCTGCACCAGCCACCAATCGGGCTTGGCGTCGCCCGGCAGCGGCAGCGCTTGGCGGCCCATCTGCACCTGCCGGTTGGTGTTGGTGACGGTGCCGTCCTTCTCGGGCCAGGCCGAGGCGGGCAGCACGACGTCCGCATAGGCGGCGGTCTCGGTGAGGAACAGGTCCTGCACCACCAGATGCTCGAGATGCGCCAGCGCCTCGCGCGCGTGGTTGAGGTCGGGGTCGGACATCGCGGGATTCTCGCCCATGATGTACATGCCCTTGATCACGTCGGCATGAACCGCATCCATGATCTCGACCACCGTGAGACCCTTCTTGGGATCGAGCTTCATGCCCCAGGCCTGCTCATAACGGGCGCGGATCTCCGGGTCCTCCACCGACTTGTAGTCCGGGAAGAACATCGGGATCAGGCCAGCGTCGGAGGCGCCCTGCACGTTGTTCTGGCCGCGCAGCGGATGCAACCCGGTGCCGGGCCGACCGATCTGGCCGGTGATCAGCGAAAGCGCGATCAGGCAGCGGGCATTGTCGGTGCCGTGGGTGTGCTGCGACACCCCCATGCCCCAGAAGATGATCGCCGACTTGGCGCGCGCGAACTTGCGCGACACCGTGCGCAGCACATCGGGCTCGATGCCGCAGATCGGCCCCATCTCCTCGGGGGTGAACTGCCGCACGCTCTCGGCGAACGGCGCAAAGCCCTCGACATAGGTCTGGATGTACTGCTCGTCGTAGAGCTTCTCGGTCACGATCGTGCTCAGGATCGCGTTGAGCATCGCGACGTCGGTGCCGTTCTTGAACTGCAGCATGTGGGTAGCGTGGCGCTTGAGGGCCTGGCCGCGCGGATCCATCACGATGAGCGTTGCGCCGCGCTTGGCGGCCTGCTTGAAGAATGTCGCGGCAACAGGGTGGTTCTCGGTCGGGTTGGCGCCGATCACCACGATCACTTCGGAATTCTTGCACTCGTTGAAGGTGGCCGAGACCGCGCCCGAGCCGACGCCCTCCATCAGGGCCGCCACGGAGGACGCGTGGCAGAGCCGTGTGCAGTGATCGACATTGTTGGTGCCAAAGCCGGTGCGCACCAGCTTCTGGAACAGATAGGCCTCTTCGTTGGAGCCCTTGGCCGAGCCGAAGCCGGCAAGCGCCTTCGCCCCGTCGCGGTCACGGATGCGCTTCAAGCCCGCGGCGGCGCGGTCGAGCGCCTCCTCCCAGGTCGCCTCGCGGAAATGCGTCCAGGGGTTGGAGGGATCGACGTGCTCGTGCGGCACCTTCGCGACGCCGTCGCGGCGGATCAGCGGCTTCAAGAGCCGCTGCGGGTTATGGACATAATCGAACCCGAAGCGGCCCTTCACGCAGAGCCGGTTCTGGTTCGCGGGTCCGTTGCGGCCGCTCACGTAGAGCAGCTTGTCGTCCTTGATGTGATAGGTGAGCTGGCACCCGACTCCGCAATAGGGACAGACGCTGTGCACCTCCCGGTCCGGAAGGGCGCTGCGCACATTGGCGGCGTCGACAAGGCTTGCGGGCATCAGCGCCCCGGTCGGGCAGGCCTGCACGCATTCTCCGCAGGCGACGCAGGTGGATGCGCCCATGGGGTCGTCGAAATCGAACACGATCTTCTCGCCATGACCGCGCCCCGCCATGCCGATCACGTCATTGACCTGCACCTCGCGGCAGGCGCGGACGCACAGATTGCAGTGAATGCAGGCGTCGAGGTTCACCGCCATGGCGGGATGGCTGCGGTCGGGCGGAGGCGATGAGCGGCGCGGGAAGCGGCTGCGCTCGAGACCCTGGCGATCGATGGTATCCCAGAGATGCGACTGCGGATCGTGGGCGGCATCGCGCGGCGGCTGATCGGTGAGCAGGAGCTCGGCCACCATGCGGCGCGCGGTCTTGGCGCGATCGGTCTGGGTCTTCACCTTCATGCCGGGGGTCGGCGTGCGGATGCAGCTTGCGGCGAGCACCCGCTCGCCTTCGATCTCGACCATGCAGACCCGGCAATTGCCGTCCGGGCGATAGCCGGGCTCGGGTGAATAGCACAGATGCGGCAGCTCCACGCCATGACGCGCCGCCACCTGGAAGATGGTCTCGCCCGCATGCGCCTCGACCTCGCGGCCGTCCAGCACGAAGGCAATGGTCTTGGCGGCGCCATTGGTGGTCATTCGATCAAGCTTCCATCACTCGAGTAGCCGTAGGCTGTGCAAGTCGCCATGGGAAGGCGCGGACCGCGTGCGCAAAATCGCCTCAAGGGCGTTTACGCCCGTCTTCGACGGGCTATGGGCCCCTTGCGCACGCGGTCAGCGCATCTCCAGGCGATTTTGCACACCCTTCACTCATCGTTCACCACACGCCCAGGGGCTTGCTCAGTTCCTCCGGGAAGTACTTTAGCACGGACGAGAGCGGATTGGGCGCCGCCTGGCCGAGACCGCAGATCGATGCATCGCGCATGGCGGCGGAGAGCTCGTCGAGCAAGGCCGGGCTCCATGGGCCGTTCGCCATCAGCTTGGCGGCCTTCTCGGTTCCGACCCGGCAGGGCGTGCATTGGCCGCAGCTCTCGTCCTCGAAGAAGCGCATGAGATTGAGCGCCACCGCCTTCATGTCGTCGTGCTCGGACAGGATCACAACCGCGTGCGACCCCACGAAGCAGCCGTATTGCTCGAGGGTGCCGAAATCGAGCGGCAGGTCACCCATGCGGGCCGGCAGGATGCCGCCCGAGGCGCCGCCCGGAAGGTAGGCCTTGAAGCTGTGGCCTTCCGCCATGCCGCCGCAGAACTCCTCGATCAATTCGCGGACCGTGATGCCGGCGGGCGCGAGCTTGACACCGGGCTCCTTCACCCGGCCGGAGACCGAGAAGCTGCGCAAGCCCTTGCGCTCATGCCGGCCCTGGGCGGTGAACCAGGCGGCGCCCTTGTCGAGAATGTCGCGCACCCAGAAAAGCGTCTCGACGTTCTGCTCGAGCGTCGGACGTCCGAACAGGCCGACCTGCGCCACGTAGGGCGGACGATGGCGCGGCAACCCGCGCTTGCCTTCGATCGATTCGATCATGGCGGATTCTTCGCCGCAGATATAGGCGCCGGCGCCGCGGCGCAGATGGAGCCTGGTGTGCTCCGCAAGCCCCGCGGCCTCCACCTTGGCGAGCTCCTCGGCAAGCATCAGCCGGACTTCCGGATATTCGTCGCGGATGTAGATGTAGGTCTCGCGCGCGTCGACCACCCAGGCGGCGATCAGCATACCCTCGATGAAGCGGTGGGGATCGCGCTCGAGATAATGCCGGTCCTTGAACGTGCCGGGCTCGCCTTCGTCGGCATTGACCGCCATCAGGCGCGGCGCGGGCTCGGCGCGCACCAGCGACCATTTGCGCCCGGTCGGAAAGCCGGCGCCGCCAAGGCCGCGCAGCCCCGCATCGCTGACCGCGCCGATCACCGCCTCGCGGATGCGCGTGCCGGCGACGCATTCCCGCAGCAGGTGATAGCCGCCCTCACGCCGGTAAGCCGCGAAATCGACGCCCGCCGGATAGGGATGCGCGTGCGTTCCATGGGCGACCGCAGCCGCGACACGCTCGCTCGTTGCGCCCATCACCTGCGTGTGGCCCACCGCGCAGACCGGCGCGCGATCGCAGGCGCCCATGCAGGGCGCGCGCAGAACCCGGACCTCGGGACCGAGCCGGTTCGGCAATTCCCGCAGCAGATGCTCGGCGCCCGCCATCGCGCAGGAGAGCGAATCGCAGACGCGCACCGTCACGGCCGGCGGCGGCGCCTGCCCTTCCTTCACCACGTCGAAATGGGCGTAGAAGGTTGCGACCTCGTACACCTCGGTCAGCGCAAGCTTCATCTCGGCCGCCAGGGCGGCGAGATGAGCAGCGGAGAGATGACCGTATTGATCCTGAATGAGGTGGAGATGCTCGATCAACAGATCGCGCCGCCGCGGCCGCTCGCCCAGGAGCGCGCGCACTTCTTCGAGCGCACGCGGATCGACCTGGCGGCCCTTGGGTGTGCGCGGCGGCCGGCGCCGGCCGCCGCCGCCGCGCTCGCCAATTGTGCCGCCATCTGAGGGGGTTACCGGACCGGTCGATACCATGAGCTAGTAATTGCGGCAGTGCGGGCGCGAACGCAACCCCCTTGTGGCAAGGACGGCATTGCGCGTGCGATCCGGGCGCGCTTGTATCTGTGGCGATGTTCTCTCCGGGAGGGCGAGGCTTATGAGCACCACGCGGCGCGATCTCATTCAGAAGGGCGGACTGTCGGTGGGGTTGGGCATGCTCGGGACGTCAGGCGCTCTTGCTCAGCAGACAGCGGCCGCCTCGGCGTCGGAGGGATTCGAGCCGCTCGCGATCAAGCGCCGCAGCATCGGCTTTCGCGGCTACGATCCGGCACATGCGTTCCCGGGCTTCACGCTGTTTGCGCCGACCGGCAACACCAACAAGACCGTCTACCTCATCGATATGACGGGAGAGGTCGTCCATACCTGGGAAATGCCTTACCCACCGGGCCAATACGGCTATCTCACCGAGCGCGGCACGCTCTTCTACAACGGCAAGATTCCCAACGCGACGCATGTCGGCCAGTCGCCATTTCAAGGCGGCTCTGCGCTCGAGATGGATTGGAAGGGGCGCATCCTCTGGGAGGTCAAGAAGCCCGATCACCATCATGACGGCCTGCGGCTGCGAAACGGCAACGTGCTGCTGATGTGCTCGACGCCGCTTCCCGACGAGATCGTGCACAAGGTGAAGGGCGGGCGGCCCGGGACCGAGTACGACAACGGCAAGATGAACGGCGATTACCTGGTCGAGATGACCACCAAGGGCGAGGTCGTCTGGGAATGGCGGACCTGGGAGCACATGGACCCCGCCGACTATGAGATCACGGCAGTCCAGGACAATCGCGACGAATGGACTCACGCCAACGGCTTCTTCGAGATGGCGGACGGCAATATCCTGCTGAGCTTTCGCAACGTCTCGACCGTCATCATGATCAACCGCTCGACCGGCGAGGTCTATTGGCGGCTTGGCGCGCCGCCGCTCTCCGGCCAGCATGCGCCCTATATCCTGGCGAACGGCCATATCCTGCTGTTCGACAACGGACCGCACCGGCTGGACGAGACCTTCCCGTTCTCGCGTGTGCTGGAGATCGATCCAGCGAGCCAGAGCATCGTCTGGAAATTCCAGGAGCCGATCCCGTCCAACTTCTTCAGCCCCCGGATCTCGAATGCCCAGCGGCTGCCGAACGGAAATACGCTGATCAACGAGGGCGTGTTCGGGCGTTTCTTCGAGGTGACGGCGGAGGGCGACACGGTTTGGGAATATGTCAATCCCCACTTTGCCGGACCGCCGCGGGCGCCCCACAACCAAGTGTTTCGCGTCTATCGCTACACGGCCCAGGAGATCGCGCGGGCGCAGGCCGCGACCTGACGCCTGCAGGTGCGAACATGTATGTCACCAACAGCAAGCGCCTGACCTATGCGGGCGCCCGAGAGATGATGACGGTCGCGACCCGGATGGCACACCAATCCGGCGTCGCGGCTTCGGTTGCGATCGTGGATGCCGGCGGGCACC
>Ga0126381_100005155_pt1 | contig 14322 bp, 10 predicted proteins | sample PanSoiMetPlot_28_FD_96465 | JGI IMG/M metagenome (GOLD analysis project Ga0126381, IMG submission 96465) | Tropical forest soil microbial communities from Panama - MetaG Plot_28 | ecosystem: Environmental > Terrestrial > Soil > Tropical forest > Bulk soil | place: Panama | collected 2016-02-17
ACCGGGAACGCATCCGAGTTCGGTCGAACCCGCGCCGCCGTTGACCTCGCTGCGGCAAATAAATTTCGTGGCCATCGTGCTGGCCGAGATTGCGCCACTGAATTTGGAGTTCGCGCGTGAGGCGGTGCGCGATTTTCTCCATAGCGACAACCTGCCAAACACCTATGTTTCCATCTACAAGCTCGATCGCACTCTCAAAATCGCGCAATACTATACCGAGAACAAGGATGTGCTCGAAAAGGCGGTGGACGGTGCCGCCAGAGGTGCTCATGCCGCGGACGCACTCACGGCGCAAGCCGCGGTTGTCGGTTCCGCCGACGCTTCTTTACAAGCCATCGCAGACAATATTCTCGCCAACCCGGGAACCGATCCTACGGTTCAGCTAGCGGTTCGGAACGCTCTTCTCGAACCCTTTCCCACGATCGTGAAAGACCCTTTGTTTGCACGAAATGCGGCGGCACAAGATGTTTCTGCAACCTTGGGTATGGCGGTCCTGGCGCAGGCCCGCATCGAGAATGGAATCCGGTTCGCTCAGAGTCTGGCCAATGGCATGGATACTCTCGATGCATTGCACGACATCGTTCGCAGCCAGGAAAACTTGCCCGGGCGCAAGGTGGTCTTGTATCTATCCGATGGACTCGAGTTTCCCATGAACCGGCGGGATGCGGTGGAGTCACTCATCAGCTATGCCAATCGTGCCGGGGTTGCCTTCTACGCGGTAAATACCCAGGGATTGAACGTCGAGGATCCCATGATGCGTTCGCTCGCCGAATTGGAGCGCACGGGCGCAGTCAGCTCCGCGCAGCGAGTGGATCCGGCAAACGGTCACAAAGAAGATGACGATATCCAACTCACGGTTTCCTCCAATAAGCAATTGGCGTTGCGGGAATTGGCGGAAGCGACGGGCGGGTTTGTGGTCAGCGATACCAATGAAATCGCCGCGCCCATGGAGCGGGTTATGGAAGATATTCGCTCTCATTACGAACTTGCCTACACCCCCACGTCGACGATCTACGACGGGCGGTTTCGGAAAATCGAGGTTCGAGTGACTCGTCCTCACCTAACGGTGCAAACCCGGAAAGGATATTTCGCCCTACCCGATTTGAATGGGAACGTTCTCCAGCCGTTCGAGGCCGCGGCGTTGAATGCAATTAATTCGAAGCCCATAACGCCGCCCTTCGCCTACCGCGTCGCGGTGATGAAATTACGGCCTCGGCCAGACCTGATTGAACACGAAGTGGCGTTCGAGATTCCTCTTTCGGCGCTCCATGCCGCCAGCAGCCCGAACGGTGGAACCGCGCGTCTGAAAACATCCGTCGTCGCCCTGATCCACGATGCAAAAGGGGAAGTCGTCGGCAAGATCGGTCGACAATTGACCCGCGAACTCTCCAAATCGGAGTTATCTCAGGTCAATTCTGAGGATCATATTTTGTATGCGGAGCCAGTCGAACTCCCGCCCGGACACTACGTAGTCGATACCGCGGTCACCGACGAGCAGTCCGGACAAACCGCCGTGAAGCGCCTGGCATTGTTTGTGGATTCGGGCAAGGATTTCGGGATCAGCTCGCTCGAACTGGTCCGCAGTCGTGAAACTCGCCAAACCGTAGCTGCTGCTTCGGACGCGGCAATCGCGGATGCTCGGATTACTCCCACCCTCTCGGAATCAGTCCCTTCTGGAAAACCAATGTTTCTCTATTTCATTGTTTACCCGAAAGAGGCAACTTCGAGTGAACGTCCGCTGGTTATGTTGCAGGTACTGCGCGATGGCAAAGAAATCGCTCGCCGGGCTGTCCACCTGCCTCAACCCTCCCCGGACGGCTCCGTCCCGGTAATGCTGAAGCTTTCGCCCGAACCCGGGCAGTGCGACATTTTTGTGACGGCGCAGCAAGGGACGTTAGCTGCCCAGTCGAGCTTATCGGTAAAAGTCGAGTAGGGCCACGATGCTTCACGTATAGCCACGACCGATAACCTCGCGCCAAGAAGTAAGTCCCAAGATCCACACGTCGAGAATCACTGTTCTCTGCGGAAGAGCCAGTGTACAATGCCAGAAATTTTAGGCCACCGCAGGAGACCCTAGGATGCCCCTTCGCCGTTCGTCTTCCCTCATTCTCGCGCTAACAGGTTTGATGGCACTCACAGTTGGCCCCATAAAGCTCTTCGCCGGCATTGGATTTCAACCCGTGAATGCCGCGGAGCTAAAGATGACGGGCGAACCCTTGGCGCCGGGCGCGCCCGCGATCATTCTGTATCGCGAAGTTGACCGGGATGACTTCGGGCAAAACTCCCACGGCGGCGCTCAAGTGACGAGTGACAACTCGATCCGGCGACTCGAAGAGAATTATTACCGCATCAAGATTCTGACGGAAAAAGGGCGGAACTATGCCAATGTCCAGATTCCACTATTGCACGGCTACCACGACATCACCGGAATCGGCGCTCGGACCATCCATCCAAATGGTTCCATTGTGAATTTCGATGGGAAAGTTCTGGAACAAACCGTCTATAAGCGGAAGGGCTTGAAATACCAGGCAAAGACCTTCTCCCTTCCCGATGTTCAGGTCGGGGATGTCATCGAATACTACTACACCGTTAACTTTGAAGGCGGGTACATTTTCTTTTCCAATTGGATCATCAGCGACGAGCTCTTCCAGAGGGACGCCAAGTTCTCGCTTCGCCCCTGGGCCACGCAAATGCACATCACCCTGCGCTGGAGTCAACATCTCCCGCCCGGAATCCCTGAACCAAAACAGGGACCGGACGACGTCGTCCGCCTGGAAGCCCACAACGTTCCTGCGTTCCAGACCGAAGACTTCATGCCCCCAGAGAACGAGTTCAAGGCCCGCGTGGAATTCATCTACAGCCTGGATTTCTTCGATCCCGACCCCAACAAATTCTGGAAGAAAGTAGGGAAGAAACTCAACGATGAATTGGAGTCGTTTATCGGCAAGCGTGGGGTGCTGGAGCAGGCCGTCGCCCAGACGGTTGCGAGCGGCGATCCCCAGCAACTGAAGCTCGAAAAGCTGTACGCGCGTGTGCAGCAACTGCGCAATACAACTTACGAAGTGGAGAAGACCGAGGAACAGCAGAAGCGCGAAAACGAGAAGAGTTTGCCAAATGTCGAGGACGTTTTGAAACAAGGCTACGGCAGCGAGAGGCAACTGAATTGGTTGTACGTTGGGTTGGCGCGCGCTGCTGGCTTCGAGGCCTATGGGGTGGCGGCCCCGGACCGCAGTGAATTCTTCTTTAATCCCCAGACGATGAATGCCCAGCGCCTGAACCAAACCGCGGTTCTAGTGAAGCTGAATGGCAAGGATCTGTACTTGGATCCCGGTGCAGCTTGCGCTCCTTTTGGATTTCTGAAATGGGAAGAGACTGGCGTCCAGGCACTCCGTCTCGATAAGGACGGCGGTACCTGGATTCAGACCGCAGTTCCCGATAGCTCACAATCACAGGTGAAGCGCAACGCCGACCTGAAACTATCCGAAGCCGGCGACCTGGAAGGCAAGTTAACCGTCACTTACACGGGTCTAGAAGAGTTGCGGCGGCGATTGGAAGAACGGAACGAAGACGAGGTCTCGAGAAAGAAATACCTGGAAGATGAAGTAAAGCAATGGATCCCAGCCGCGAGCGAGTTGCACTTGTCGAACAACCCGAATTGGACCAGTTCGGCGACTCCGCTGGTCGCAGATTTCGATCTGCGGGTTCCCGGCTGGGCTTCGCATGGCGGAAAGCTCGTCTTTCTGCCTGCAGGTCTGTTCGGCGGCAGTGAGAAGCATTTGTTCGACTACGGCGAACGAGTCCACCCCATTTATTTTGAGTATCCGGCGCAGAAACTTGACGACATAGCCATTGCGCTGCCGACCGGCTGGCAGGTCAGCGGACTTCCACAGACCCAGAATCAAGACTATCGCGTGGTGGCCTACAGTGTGGGCGCGGAAGATCAAAAGGGTACTCTGCACATAAAGCGCAAGCTGGACGTCAATATCATTTCGTTGGATGTAAAGTACTACAGCCCACTGCGAAGCTTCTTTCAAGGAGTGAGGGCAGGCGACGATGAAAAAGTTGTGTTACAAGCGGCATCGGCTCTCAGCAGCAAGTAATGTGAGATGGGCCGAGCTGTCTGCCTCGGTACTCCTCGCAATCCTGGTCTGCGCTCCGACACCGGCGGCAGCATCCGATGCGCCACCATGGATGCATGCCTTAACCGGGGTTCTTCTTCCACCGCACAGCCACAACGCTGATGCGGTGCAGTTGTACTCGGAAACCGACGTCACCGTTGTTTCCGCCGACAAAATCCGAACTCACGTGCGCCAGGCGTACAAGATCTTGCGTCCGGGTGGACGGCAGCTGGGAAACGTCTACGTTTATTCAAACTCGCACACCAAAATCACGTCCCTGCGGGGGTGGTGTATTCCAGCTCAGGGCAAGGATTATCAGGTTACGGACAAGGATGCGGTCGATCAAGCACCCATGTCGGTGCGCGGATACGAACTCATGTATGAGGACGTGAAGCGAAGGTGGATCCGGATTCCTGCTCCCGATCCGGGCAATATTATCGGTTACGAATACGAGACCGAAGAGCAGCCATTCTTCCTCGAGGATTCCTGGAAATTCCAGGAAGCCAATCCAGCGCGCGAGAGCCACTACTCGCTGCAGTTGCCGGAAGCATGGGAATTCAAAGCGGCATGGATCAATCATTCCGAAGTCGTGCCAACGAAAACCGGCGCCAATCAGTGGCAATGGACAGTAACGAACGTAAATGAGATCGAGCCCGAAGTCGATATGCCGCCGGTCGAAGGGATCGCCGCTCAAATGGTGGTGTCATTCTTCCCGCCCGGCGGGGCACCCCAGCACAATGAATTCGCCAGTTGGGATGAGATGGGGAAATGGTACTCGGGCCTGGTCGAGGAGCGCGACCGCGCCTCGGAACCGATTCGGCAGGAGGTTGCTCAACTGACCGGGTCGAAAAGCACGCAGCTCGAGAAGATGCGGGCGCTCGCCGAGTTCATGCAAAGCGATGTTCGCTACGTGGCGATTGAGTTAGGACTGGGTGGTTGGCAGCCTCACGCGGCGCCCGACGTCTTTTCCAATCGCTATGGCGATTGCAAGGACAAGACCACTTTGTTGATCTCGATGCTGCGGGAAATTGGCGTGGACGCGTACTACGTCATCATCAATGCCAGCCGGGACGCGGTCCGGGGCGACATGCCCGCACACAATGGCTTCAACCATGCCATTACGGCAATCAAGCTACCCGAGAATCTGCGCGATCCTTCTCTCGTCGCCACCGTCGAACATCCGCAGCTCGGGAGAATTTTGTTCTTTGATCCCACCGACGAACTTACGCCTTTGGGAAGCATTCGCGGACAACTCCAGGCAAACTACGGCCTTCTGGTGACCCCAAGAGGCGGCGAATTGGTGCGGCTGCCGGTCCAGCCGCCCCCGCTGAACAGCATTCAGCGGACGGGCAAGCTTTGGCTGGACGCGAGCGGAAAGCTTACCGGCGAGGTTCAGGAGCGGCGCTTAGGCGGTCGGGCCTGGGCGGTGCGGGTAGCGATGCGAATGGCCACCAAGGAATCTGACAAAATGAAGCCGGTCGAGAGCCTTCTGGCCGACTCCTTGGGAACCTTTCAGATCACGCAGTATGTCCTTACGAATCTGGACGAGCGGCAGCTGCCCCTCGGTTTCGATTATTCCTTTAATGCGCCCGACTACGCTCAGAACACTTCCAATATGCTGCTATTCAGGCCCCGGGTGCTGGGAACTGAATCGAGAGGTCTGCTCGAAACCGATGAACCCCGGCGGTTTGCCATTGAATTCGATAGCGCCGCCGAGGACAGCGATTCGTTTGATTTCACCTTGCCGGCCGGTTATGAGGTGGTGGATATCCCGCCTCCCGTGGATGCCGATTTCGACTTCGCCAGCTATCACTCAAAAATCGCAGTGAGCGGCAACATTCTCGAGTACAGGCGCAGGTTGGAAGTCAGAGACCTGAGCGTCCCTGCCAACCAGGCAGCGGAGCTCAAGAAGTTCTACCGTATTATCGCCACTGACGAGCGAAGTACGGTTGCCCTGAAACGCAGAATCGAAGCGTCCACGGCCGATACCGGATCGCAGCGCTAGCCGTCCTCGAAATCCCGAATCTGCGCTATCCTAGTTCTAATGCGTTTGGGTGTTTTATTCCTCCTTATCTTCGCCACTCCTGGGTGGGCGCAACAGCAGAATCCTGACCAACTGCTCGATCAGGCGATCGCAGAGCAGCAGCGCGGGGATTTTCAAGCTGCCATTCGCGATTACCGTAAGGTACTCGAGATTCGTCCCGATATGGTCGAAGCCAAGGCGAACCTGGGTGCGGCCCTGGCTCACGCGGGCGAGCTGGATGAGGCGATCGCAATCTACAACTCAGTGCTCCCCTCTTTGTCCGACAAGACCCCGGTTTTGTTGAATCTCGGGCTGGCATATTACAAAAAGGGCGACTTTGCGCACGCGCAGGAGCAATTCGCGGCGGTCAACAAGCTGGAACCTTCGAATTCCAGAGTCGCGATTCTTTTGGCGGATGCCGACGTCCGACTTGGCCACCAGGCCGAGGCGGTTGCCCTTCTGGAGCCGCTCGACGCAGCGAACGCCCAGAACTTGGATTTCCAGTTCGTTTATGGATCGGCCTTAATCGGAGTTGGTCGATTGCGGGATGGCGTTCCTAGGGTCGAACAGGTGGCGGCAGCGACCCAGAACGCCTCCGCCTACTTGCTGGCTGGGGCAAGCCGTCTGCAAATGAACGATTACGAGTCGGCTCGCAGCGATCTGGAGGCGGCACTGCGCTTAGATCCCCAACTCCCGAACATCTATACGCTGGTGGGATCAGCCCGGGACAAAACTGGTGACTCCAAATCGGCTGAGCCGGCCCTCCGGGAAGCGCTGAAGAGAAACCCTGACGATTTTGAGGCCAATCTCACCTTGGGTGCGATTCTTTACAAGCGACGAGAGTTAAACGAGGCCAGGACCTTGCTCGATCACTCGCTGAGACTCAAACCCGAAGACCCGGTCGCTCGCTACGAGTTTGCCATGCTCAAGAGCGCTGCCGGCGAGTACAATGACGCTGCCCAGCTACTCGAAACGCTGGTCAAGGATCAACCGAACTGGTTGGATCCCCACATTGAATTGGCGGCGCTCTACTACAAGCTCCATCGGCCGCAGGATGGCGCAAAGGAGCGAGAAATTGTTGAACGCCTCAGCGCCGAGCAGCAATCCAAGAAGCGCCAGCCTTGAAGCAGTCGCCCATCGCCAAATGCGCCTTTCTGCGGTGATTCGTCCACCCCGGATGTAGGAAGGAAGAATCATCCGGGATCTACAGTTGCCGTCGCACAACCGTTCGCTGTCGCCGTCGCATCTTTCCTTATAGGAGGACTAATTCACGAGCCGCAGCGCGTGCATTGGGGCGCACGCTGCGACCGGCTCAGGCACAGGAGTAAAGCATGAATTACTTGAAGTATTTCGCATGCGCGGGGGCGCTTGCCTTAGTCATACCAATCTCAGCGGCGGCGCGTGATAAAGATCAACAGACCGTGCACATTATGAATCGCGTTCAGGTTGGTAATGTACAACTGAATCCTGGCACATACAAAGTTGAATGGCAGAATGCTGGACCCCATACAAAGGTTACATTCCTCGAGGGCAAGAAGGTCATCACGATGGTACCTGGCACACTCACAATGAATGATCCGCAGGTAACGGAGAGTGACATTGTCACCCAGCAAGTCGCGAGCAAGACAATACTCAAGGAAATCGATTTCAGCCACAACAAGGAAGCCCTGATCTTCAACCCGGGCGCCTGACTGTAATCGAGCTACCATCTCCGCTCGGCATCGCCCGAGGAAATCCAGCGAACGCAGCTTTGCGGCAACCCGACTTGTACCCGGTCGCAGAGCGAAATAAGATTGGGCAATGGACTATTCCTACAGCGACATTGCGAAGATGATTGACCACTCGTTGTTGAATCCTACGCTGACAACGGCCGAACTCGAGTCAGGATGCCGGGTGGCACGGCAGTACGAAGTCGCCAGCGTCTGCATCCAGCCATACTATCTGGCGCCGTGCGTGGACCGGCTTCGTGGCAGTGGGGTCGAACCCAGCACAACGATTGGGTTTCCGCATGGCGGGCATTCCACCTCAACCAAACTCGCCGAGGTGGAACGGGCGCTGACGGACGGCGGAACCGAACTTGACATGGTGATCAATATCGGCAAAGCGCGCAGTGGCGATTGGGGGTACGTGCAACGGGAGATCGAAGCGCTGACGTCCGCGACTCATCGGGCGAAGGCAAAGATCAAGGTAATTTTCGAGAATGCATATCTTGACGATGCAGCTAAGATCCGGCTCTGCGAGATTTGCGGTGACATTGGCGTGGACTGGGTGAAGACATCCACCGGGTACGCACCCAGCGGGGCCACGCTCGCCGATGTCAAGTTGATGCGCCGCCACTCTCCTCCGCACGTGCAGGTAAAGGCGGCAGGCGGCGTACGCACGCTCGATGCACTCCTGGAGATGAGGGCTGCTGGCGTCACTCGCGTCGGCGCATCCGCAACCGCCACGATCCTCGAGGAATGCCGCAAGCGGTTGGGGCTTTCCTCCGCTGCCAACCAAGTTGCCGTCTAACCGCAGGTATGCCCGGCCTCTCCGAGCCTTCTACAGCGGTATGTTGCCGTGCTTCTTGGGGGGATTCTTGTCGCGTTTGGTATCCAGCATCGCGAGCGCGTCGATCAGTTTCTTGCGGGTTTCGCGCGGCTGAATGACGGCATCGATGAACCCGCGCTCGGCGGCAACGTAGGGGCTGGCAAAACGCTCCCGAAACTCTTCGATCTTTTCCTTGCGAATCTGTTCCCGGCTGGCGGTGCGCTCGGGTTCGGTGGTGTATGAGTTTGCGGCGCGCTCGAGTTCGCGCTTATAGACGATGTCGACCGCGCCTTCCGGCCCCATCACCGCAATCTCGGCGGTCGGCCAGGCATAGTTCACGTCGGTACGGATGTGCTTGGATGCCATCACGCAATAGGCGCCACCATAGGCCTTGCGCGTGATTACGGTCAGCTTGGGCACGGTAGCTTCCGCGAATGCGAACAGCAGCTTGGCGCCGTGGCGAATGATTCCGCCGTACTCCTGCTGTGTCCCCGGCAGGAATCCGGGGACATCTTCAAAGGTAATCAGAGGAATATTGAAACAATCGCAAAAGCGCACAAATCGTGCTCCTTTGACGGAAGCGTTGATATCGAGCGTTCCGGCAAGGACCGCCGGTTGATTGGCAACGATTCCTACCGTGCGGCCATTCATGCGGGCAAATCCGACAACGATGTTCTTTGCGAAGTGTTCGTGGACTTCGAAGAAGTAGCCGTCGTCGACGACCGCGCGGATGACTTCTTTGATGTCATAGGGCAGATTGGATTGCGCCGGCACCAGAGTGTCGAGCGCGGCCTCGGCGCGGTCGATGGGGTCGCTCGAAGGCTTGCGCGGCGGGTCATCCAGATTGTTGGATGGAATGAAGCTCAACAACTCCCGCAGCATAGCCAGGCACTCAGCATCATCGTGCGCGAGAAAGTGTGCCACTCCAGAAGTTTCGTTGTGGGTGGTGGCTCCCCCCAGCTGCTCCTTCGTCACCTCCTCGTGCATCACGGTCTTGATCACGTCGGGGCCGGTGATGAACATGTACGAAGTCTTGTCCACCATGACCACGAAGTCGGTGATGGCGGGCGAATACACCGCGCCACCAGCGCAGGGACCCATAATGGCGGAAAGCTGCGGGACGACACCGCTGTAGAGAGTGTTGCGGAGGAAAATGTCAGCATAGCCGCCGAGCGAAACGACGCCTTCCTGAATACGCGCCCCGCCGGAGTCGTTGAGGCCGATCACCGGCGCGCCCACGCGGGCCGCCATATCCATAATCTTCACGATTTTTCCGGCATTGGCTTCGGAGAGCGTTCCACCGAACACGGTAAAGTCCTGCGCGAAAACAAAGACCAAACGACCATCAATTCGCCCGTACCCGGTGACAAAGCCGTCGCCATAATACTTGCGCTCGGAGAGTCCGAAATCGTTGCCGCGATGGGTAACCAGGCGATCGGTTTCTTCAAATGTGCCTTCGTCGAGAAGAAACTCAATGCGTTCGCGCGCCGACATCTTCCCTTCTCTATGCTGCCGTTCGCGGCGTTCGCGGCCCCCGCCTTCTTCGGCCAATTGGTCGCGGCGCTTCAACTCTTCGAGCTTTTCTTCTATGTTCATTCCCGGAATTATAGAAGAGCGTCGTCAGCTTTCGGTCACCGCTCATCACTAGAAGCACTGCGCTCGCGTTCCATGCGACGGATAAGGGGCTCGGGTTGCGAGTCCTGGGCGCCGCGTTTTTGCCGAAGAGCGACAACCGAAGGACGACGCCTGGCTAGCACTCTCGTGACTTGCCCACCCTTCTCCTGCCCCCTATGCTGAACCCTGCTTAGCGTGCGAAGGGAGAACTCATGTCGAAGAAGTGGTTGTTAGTGCTAGGTGCGGCTATGCTGTTAAGCCTGACGCCTGGCACCGCTTTCGCCGACCACGATCATGACGGCGATCACGGCCATGGCAACGGCCACGCCTACGGTCACGATAAACACGATCATGATGGGGACGAGGATCGCGGCTATTATCGCGACCATGGCCGCGAATTGCACGAATGGTATCGCGCGAATTCCGACCATTTGCCGCCGGGATTGGCGAAGCGGGACCGTCTGCCTCCAGGACTCGAGCGCCAGCTTGTCGTGCGCGGGACATTGCCTCCGGGATTACGCCGCCAGATGCATCCCTGTCCGACCGAAGTGGAGCAATACTTGCCACCTCCGCCGCCTGGATACATGCACACCATAATTGGCGGACACGTGGTATTAGTGAATCGCCGAACGTTCTTTGTGCTGGATGTATTTCATTTCGAGCTGTAGAGAGGTCTGTTCTGAGCGGAGAGCCGGGGCGGCTCTCCGTTTTACTTTTCCAGCTTGAAAATCCGCTCCAGGGGCAGCCACTTCTCGCCTGGCTTCGCTTGCGGAAGAGCTTGCTGAAATTTCCACATGAGCTGTTCCCACTCCTGAACCTTCGAGTTTTCGCGATCCGCGCGAATCTTCTTTTCCAAAGAAAAATCTTCGTTCACTTCCATGATCATGAACATGCGCGTGCCCAGGAGATAGATCTCCATGTCTTCGATGCCGGCGTCTTTCATGCTCGCGGTAATCTCTGGCCAGATTTTCTCGTGATAGCGCTTGTACTCAGCGATTAGAGCCGGATCATTCTTCAAGTCGAGAGTAAAACCGTAGCGGCGGGTCATTCGGCAGCTCTCGGAATCCACCGTTGACAGAGATGTCGCGAAGCTTGCCATGCGCCCATGTCATGTCGCCGTGTCCATCGTACATGCTTATCGAGATGCAGTGGGTCCTCCATTCACGTACCAATGCTGTCCGGTAATGTGTGTGGCGCGGCTGGAAAGCAGAAATACTACCATTGCAGCGATCTCATTTGCGGATGTTCCTGCGCTTTCGGGGCCGGTTTCGGTCGGTACTGGTTTCTGTCTCTCTTGCTGATCCGACGACTTTTTCGGGCCTTGGCCAGGAAGCCAAGGCGTGCCCGTCGACGGGAGCACGGCGTTCACGCGAATGCCGCTGCCTGCGAGTTCCGCTGCCCACTCGCGCGTCAGAGCCAGTACCGCACCTTCGGCAGACGCGCTTCCGTATTCCGCCGGAACCGTCCCCGCCGCTTCTACAATCACATTCACGATCGAGCCTCCCGCGCGTTTCAAATGCGGGAGTGCGTGATGGGTAACGGTATAGCAGGGCAGCAGAATGCACTTCAGCGTCTCCACATAGTGTTCGGTGTTTTGACGTTCCAGGCCGCCGCCAGGAGCGATGGCAACCTGGTTCACCAGAGCATCCAGCGTGCCGAATTTTTCAATCGTCTTCTGGACAACCGCTTTCGCGTGTTCCGGGGAACCGAACCGCCCCGCGTTCACCCCTTGCGCGTACGGCGGGCTGACATCAAAATCGCCATCCCCTATCACCGGAATCGCACCTTCGGAGGCAAGAGCACGAGCGATGGCGGCGCCAACCATCTGGCTCCCTCCAGCGAGGAGCACGACCTTATGGGTGAGTTGGAGGTCCATGGTCAGTAACGTCGGGCAGCCCTCACGGTTCCGCATCGAGTCGAAGTCTTCGAACCAGCGAGCCCGCGCTTCGGCCGATAAACAAAGAGCAACGAACGATGGTTTCAGCCATGCAGATTCAAAAATCCCCCGTCCAGCGGGTAATCCACTCCGGTGATGAACGAAGCTGAGTCCGAGCAGAGAAACAGAGCCAGGGACGCCACCTCTTCCGGCTCGCCCATGCGGCCGATGGGTTGGGTCTTGGCCAGTTTGTCGTACATTTCCTGCTCCCGGCCGGGATAATTCTTTCGCAGATAGGCATCGACAAACGGTGTGTGCACGCGTGCGGGAGAGATCGAATTGCAACGAACGTTATAGGTAATGTAATCACGCGCGACGGAATAGGTCATCGCGATCACCGCACCCTTGCTTATCGAGTAGCCAAATCGGTCGGAAAGTCCGGTGGATCCTGCGATGGACGCGAGGTTCAGAATAACGCCTCCGCCGTTGGCCTTCAGATGACCAATACAGGCATGAATGCAGTTGTAATAACCCTTTACATTTACGCGCAGGATGCGATCGAAATCGGCTTCGGAAGTGCTCTCCACGGTGCCGATCTGTGAGATGCCGGCATTGTTGACCAGAATGTGAATTCTGGTTTGCTCAGAGATCCGCTCAAAAGCTGAGATGGTCTCTCGGTGATCGCTGACGTCGCAAACACGAGCCGTAGCTTTGCCACCCATGCCCACGATCTCCTCGGCGACCGCGTTCGCATTCTCGGAGCTGATGTCCAGGATGTCGACGGATGCGCCTTGAGCCGCAAACTTCCATGCGATGGCCCGGCCGATGCCACTGCCGCCGCCGGTAATCACCGCGTTTTTTCCGTCGAGGCGAAATTGGCTCGCGCTCGCAGAAAATCCCGATGCTTGACGGGGATTGGCCGGACTGCTCAGAGCGAGACGCCTCGTTTCCAGGGAATGAAATCCTCTTGCGAGTTCAGCTCCGCCTTGGTATGGAGATCTCCGCTCGAAACCTTGATCACGAATTCCAAAATCTTTTCGCCCATCTCGTCGATGCTTGTCTCCCCGCTAATTATAGGGCCAGTATCTAAATCAATGATGTCGGGCATGCGCTTTGCCAATGCCGTGTTGGTAGAGAGTTTGACAACCGGGGTAATGGGATTGCCGGTAGGCGTTCCCAAACCGGTGGTAAACAGAACCAGGTTCGCGCCGGCGGCGACCTGTGCGGTCACACACTCGACGTCATTGCCGGGAGTACATTGCAAGTTGAGTCCAGATGTCGTCGAGTATTCGGGATAGTCGAGCACGGCGGAGACGGGGGCGGTGCCGCCTTTCCTTGCTGCCCCCGCGGACTTCATTGCATCCGTGAGTAAGCCGTCGCGGATGTTGCCGGGACTGGGATTGAGCGCAAAGCTCGCTCTCACTGCTTGGGCGCGCTTTTCGTACTCCCGCATAAGCTCGATGAAGCGATCGGCAACCTGGTTGGACACGGCGCGGTCGATGAGGTCTTGCTCGACTCCGCATAGTTCGGGGAACTCGGAAAGAATGCTCCTCGCCCCGAGCGCGACCAGCAAGTTGGAGGTATGCCCGATTGCGGGATTGGCAGAGAGGCCGGAGAAGCCATCGGATCCGCCGCACTTCAGCCCGACCGAAAGGTGCGCAAGCGGCGCCGGCACGCGCTCGGCTTGGTTGGCCTCGAGCAAGCCCTCGAAGGTTTGCTGAATGGCCGCCGAGAGCATGGCGAATTCTGAGCCGCTTCGCTGCTGTTCCAGAATCACGAGCGGCTTGTCAAATTTCGGGTTCCGTCGCTCAATCTGTTTGCGTAACAGGTCAATCTGAGCATTCTGGCACCCCAAGCTGAGAACCGTCCCGCCGGCAACGTTGGGATGATGAAGATAACCGGCAATCAGGGCGCAAAGATTGTTGGCGTCCTCTCGCGTCCCGCCGCAACCGCCTTGGTGCAAGAGGAACTTGATCCCATCGAGGTTCTGAAATAGCCGCCGCGGGTTTCGCTCCCGGTCGTCTTCCAGTGCTGTGGGTTCAAGGTGGGGAGGTTTGCCTTCGCGATAGAGCTTCGCGAATTCGGCCACTTGCTGGCGGTACGCATGAGGCCGGGCAAAGCCCAGTTCTTCCTCGAAGGCTTGCTTCAAATTGAGAATGTTC
>Ga0126381_100005156_pt1 | contig 14322 bp, 14 predicted proteins | sample PanSoiMetPlot_28_FD_96465 | JGI IMG/M metagenome (GOLD analysis project Ga0126381, IMG submission 96465) | Tropical forest soil microbial communities from Panama - MetaG Plot_28 | ecosystem: Environmental > Terrestrial > Soil > Tropical forest > Bulk soil | place: Panama | collected 2016-02-17
AGCACTTTTCCACGGGCGCCCTCCCCTGAACGCCCAGTGGAGCACAGGTGCTCACAACTTGCGTGGACACCCTCCTCGAGTCTGGCTTGGAGGACGACTCGAGGTGCTTCGGAGATCCGGTCAGGCACCCGGATCAATCCCCTTCGGCCACCGAGCGGTGAAGCTGCTCAGCGACCAATCCCGACCCCTCGACCCCATTGATCTAAGTTGATTTGTAAATCGATGTTGCCATGAATCCCGCAGCGCGTCGTTGCGCTGGAGCAGGCTATCGATTGCAGTAGAGGCAGGGATGACCGGGCCATTGATGATGCACGATTTATCCGGGCATCTGGGGGCTCCGGCTCTTGCAATGCGGAACCCTTCGGATCTTTAGGGAGAAGGTCGAAGCGGACGTTCTGGTCGCGGTAGGGACGATCCTGATCAACCGGTTTTTGTAGGGTCGAGGTCTGGCGCCATGTCCTTCGACTGGTTTCCAGACCCCGCCACTTCGAACGTAGAGTGCGGATTTCCCGCGCTACGCTCTCCTGCCGGCTTCTCGTTAAGGCCTATACGCCATCGGGAACAGGAGCAGCTTTGGTGGGTTTCGATCGTCGCAGCAGCCGGTAATCGTTGTAGACCCCGAGCCCTCGATAGATCCACTCTCTACTCCACCGTTTCCAGCCCTTTCCTTTGCGTAACCGAGACCGCATCAGATGACGTCGGATCTTCATTTCTACCCAGTCTCTGATCTTCGCCAAGCATCGACCCGATTTATGCACGGTTCTGCGGCGGGGCTCAGGGTGAAATTCCTTGGGCCTACTCACCAAACCGGAACTTACCCTTGGCGGACTACCTTGACGATCACCCCAGCTGAAGATGTTTCATAAAGACATGAAAAAGATCAAGCGTCCCGCCCCCTGGCTGACGAAGCGCGCTAGACGCGGATTCAGAGGCTATCCGCTCGGCACGGTCGCCCTGTACGGACCGACTGCAGATCTGGCTACAAAAATCGCTGTCGCCATCATCCCGGATGAAGGCAGCCAACCTGATTTGCTCGAACGCTGGTTCTCCGAAACTACTGACATTCGCAACGACCGCTTCGTTGGTGAGAAGGTCTCAGAGTTTCTGCGCCGAAATCAGGTGCGTTCGGTAGTGATTGCGGATCGCATTCTCGGATGCCCGCATGAGGAGGGCGTCGACTATCCGGAGGGCAAGTCTTGCCCACAATGCCCCTATTGGGCAGGCCGCGACCGATTCAGCCACGAACGCGTCCAATAAATCACTGATTCTTGAACACAGCTGTTCCAGAACTTCCTTCAACGCTTCTGTTGCGCCTTTGTGTGTCGCGGAAGTTACCCGCTCGGTGGGGGGCGAAGATTCGTTCAATCAGCTCTCAGTGCTTCCGTCGGATTGACAGACGCAGCGCGGCGCGCGGGCAGGAAACTGGCCGCGAGTGACGAAATCCCAAGCAGCAAAGCAACGCAGCCCAGCGTGACCACGTCCCATGCCTGCACTCCGAACAAGAGCTTGCGAATCAACGCCAACGCTCCCACGGAGCTCATCAGCCCGATTGCCAGGCCCGAAGCAGTGAGCCAACCCGCCTGCCGCATGACAAGTCCGTACACGGAGCGGCGCTGCGCGCCGAGAGCCATGCGCACTCCAATCTCCCGTGTCCGCTGGCTGACAGAGTACGAGATCACTCCATAGAGTCCCACCACACCTAGAACAAACGCGATCGCTGCGAATCCGCCCACCAGCAACGCGACGAAACGATGTAGTAGCGCCGCCTGCGTACCACCGATGTGCTGGTCCAGGGTCGCCTCGTCCGATGTGCCGAGTTTCGCGTCGATCTCGTTTAACTTGTTCACCAGCAGGGGAAGCATCTTCGCCGGGTCTCGTGATGATGTTCGCACCGCCAGACTGAATGAGTGGTCCTGCGACTGATTAATCGGGAAATACTCAGTCGGCTTCGCCTCCATGTCCAGTGGCCCTTCGTGCACGTCCTCGACTACTCCGACAATCTCCCACACAGACGGACGCCCGCCCTCTTCATCGGCAATCTTCTGGCCGATCGGATCCTGTTCACGGAAATACCGCTGCGCAAGTGTCTGATTGATGACGGCGACTCCTGGCCGTGAAAAATCATCGTCCTCGGTAAAGAACCGTCCGCGCAGGAGCCGTGCTTTCAGCGTCGACAGGTAAGCGGCGTCTACATGTCGTTCGTCTACCTCGTTCCGCTCGCCGTTATACGGCCTTCCGACAATCTTGATCCCGTCCGTTGGACAGTCACACTCCACAGGAAGCCTGTTGGTGATGCCCGCCGACTCCACTCCGGGCTGACGCGAAACACGGCGCACAATCTCGCGGTAAAGCTCAACCGTCTGCTCGGGAGTTTTGTAGATGGTGCCGGAGGCCATTACCCGCACGGTTGCGATCGGTGTCGAATCGAAACCTAGCGGCACATGCAGAAGGCGATACAGGCTCTGACCCAGCAGCGCGGCGCCTGCGAGCAGCACCACCGCAACCGCGAGTTCGACTATGACGAGATTCGCTCCTAACCTCCGCCAGAGCATAGTTGCCACGCCGCGATCTCCGCCAGACAATCCGTTGTGGACCTTTTGAAACGAAAGTCGGATAGTGGGAATTGCGGAAAGCAGCAGTGCAGCCGCCGTCGCAACGGTCGCGGCAAATGCGCCCGTATGAGCGTTCACGCCAACGCCGTCAAGGAAGGGCATATTTGACGCCATGTCCTTGGGAACCAGACGCGCAAGTTGCGTCATCAGCACGTCAGCAACCATCAAGCCTGCCGCGCCGCCGAACCCGGCAAGCAATAGGCCCTCCGTTAAGAACTGCCGCACCAGCCGCATTGGAGTCGCTCCAATCGCACCGCGCACCGCAATCTCACGCCTCCGACTCTCTGAACGCACGAGCACAAGGCTTGCAACGTTGACACATGCGATGAGTAGCAGCAACCCTGCACCGCCCAGCAGCGTCAGCAGAATTGGCCGCACCTTGCCAATAAAGATCTCTGACAACGGAATAACGCTGGCTCCCAAGTTGCGGCCGTTGGTAGTTCCGTACTGTTGCTGCAATTGTTTTGCGATGGAGGACATTTCAGACTGCGCGGTCTGGATCGTGACTCCGTCTCGCAGTCTCCCGATTCCCATAAAGTCATAGAAGGTGCGCGAGTGCTCATGAAGACTCAGCGTATTGATTGGCACCCAAAATTCAGCATTGCCGCTCGGCGCAAAGGAAAACGCACGTGGCAGAACACCAATGATTGTGTAGGCCGTGTTATCGAGATCCACCGCCTGGCCCACCACATCGCGCCGCCCGCCGAAGCGATGGAGCCACGCGCCATAACTCACAATCACAAGGTTTGGCCCACCCGGACGGTTTTCTCCAGGAGCGAAATCGCGCCCTAAGAGCATATTGACGCCGAGTGTCCTAAAAAACCCGCCGCTCACGCGTGCGGCCTCAACTGGTTGCGCGCCGGAGTGAGTGGCGAGAAGAAAACCTCCTCCGCTGAAAATGTCCAACGAACTGAGCGTTTTGTTCATTCGTTGCCAGTCGAGAAAATCAGGGTACGAGAGCGGCCATAGCGGCGATTCCGCGCTGCTCTGGTTCACCGACATCACCCGGCTTGGATCCGTATAGGGAAGCGGCTCCAAAAGTGCTGCATCGACGAACGCGAAGATGGCCACGCTCGCGCCAATCCCGAGGGCAAGCACAAGGACCGCGATTGTGGCGAAGCCCGGGTTTCTCAACAGCTGCCGCACGGCAAATCTCAAATCGCGCTGCAGATTGTCGAGCCACTCGATACGACTCCTCAGATAGAAACGCTCCTGCGCCACGCGCACGCTACCGAACTCGGCTCGGGCCTTGCGACGCGCTTCATCGTCGCTCAAGCCTTCGCGTTTCAGCTCTTCGGCTTCCAGTTCGAGATGCGCCTGGATCTCCTCGGCGAAATCATCCGTACTGCGTTTGCGTCTAAACACGCATATACCTCCGAGCGGACTTAAGCTGTATCGGGATTCGAGCCGCCGCCCAGAATTAGTTCCATCCCGGCTGGTTTCGGGTCGTCATCCGACCCGAGTATTCCACCTGTTCGGGTCGGATGTCAACCTGTGAGTCGCTCAATATGCGATACATTCTTCGAACCAGTTTCGAACTGCCCGGTATAGCCTTCGAGAAGCTCACGCACAAGGACCTCCTCGACGCGCTTCGCGATGAGCTTGCCATCCCGCTTCGCTTTCAGGATTTCGACCGCGCCCGTCAGGAGAAGCCTCCTTACAACGACTCGCCTCACTATGGCTACAAACTCACTCTCTCCACGCGCGACATGGCCCGCCTCGCTCTCTTCGCTCTCGGCAGCGACCAGTGGGTCAAAACCCTCTGGGCCAGCCCCGACATCATTCAATTCAGCACCTATTCCACAACCCGCTTTGAAGAAGTCGGCGACTGGTACTGGTCGCCCGGGTGGATCGGCCGATGGGGCTATGGAATGCTTTGGTGGGCCTGGGAAGCTCCCAAATATCCCTGCGACACTTGGACAGGTCCCTACCAGGGAGCCTTCTCTGCGATGGGCTCAGGCGGGCAGAACATCACCGTCTTTCCCTTGCTGGACATCGTCGTGGCGCACAAGGTCAACATCGACAAGGATTCGTCGCGCGGCGTTTCCGGCCCCACTTATATGACTATCCTCGATCTTGTGGTCGACGCCAAATGCGGCGCGAGCGCACGATAAGAGTTGCAGATAACAACCAAGCTGCTCAACGAATGGGGTCCTAAGCGCCAATTGTTGGCGAATGACGGGGAAACCGGAAGTCACGGCGAAGATTCATCAAAGCTCCGATTCGCCGCTCTCCGCGGCACGACGCACGCGCCAGGCCTGCCATAGGTGGCGCCTTTCGTGAGCGGCAATAACGTGAAGTCCAGTGGCAAGGCTAAACCGGATGCCGCGTACCAGCGGATTCGGAAATCGAATCCCCGCAAGATCCAGGTCCGCGTTTGTACAGAGATAGTTCCTTATTTCGTTCTGGGATGCTAGGAAACGGCCGAATGCATCCCCGAGGGAAGGCGACGTGCCCGGCCTAATGTTTCGCGTCGCCCTCATCTTGAAGGGCGCCTTCACGGGTGGCTCCATCTTTGTCGCAAACCACCGGCCTACTATTCCGGGAAGCGCCGGGCGCCTTCTCAACCTGCCTGCCGCGCGCGCGCGAATTGCCGGTTCTTTCATCGCGCCCAGATAAACCTGGTTCGTCTTAGCCATGTGATCGAGGCATTGCGCCACGCTCCACGCACTCGCTTTGGCATGCCAGCAGCCACGCTCTTCGGCCAGGTTTTCTACGAGCAACCGCGCATCGCGCTCCGCTGCGTCGAGTTGGTCGTGCAGATCTGCGATATCCGGAAATAAGGCTGTCATACTTCCATACCCTATGGTATGGAAATGAGACCTGTCAATACTCTCGAGTATGGGACAATGCCAAGTATGGTGCGCAAGGGTACCGGAGCTAAGCGGCTCGACGAGCCTACTGTTACCTCGTCCGACTGGGTGGAAGGTGCGCTTCAACTTATCTCGGAGGCTGGTCTCCGGGCACTTACGGTAGACGCGCTCGCCGCTCGTCTGGGCGTCACTAAGGGCAGCTTTTATTGGCACTTCAAGGGCCGGTCTGAGCTCTTAGCGGATGCGCTTGGGCGCTGGGAGCATCGCGCCACAACAGAGGCGATCGCAGGACTTTCGGCAGTCACTGACGCTCGTCAGCGGCTCATTTTCATGCTCAACGCTGCCAGCCAGCCACCACGCTCCCGCTCCTTGTATGCGGCGCTTGCCGAGGCCGCAGAGGATCCGATAGTCAGGCGTGCGCTGAGCCGCGTTGCTTCGGCACGGATTGGATTTCTTGAACGCTGTTACTGCGAGCTTGGGCTCCCTGTATCACAAGCTAAAGTTAAGGCTGTGCTTGCGTACGCGGCATACCGCGGTCTGCTGCAGTTGGCGCGCGAGGCGCCGGCCGCGCTCCCGGATGACTGGCCTGCATATGCCGAAGCGGTCATGCAAGCTGTGGGCCCGGCGCCGCGTGTGAGGCGCAGACCCCGGCAGGCTGGCTGATCCGGCCGCGAGTGTGGTCGATCGTGAGGTAACTCCCGGTTAGCCGACAAACCGACAAGACGCCCGGAACGAACGTTGCAGCTTCCAATTTCCCTTCACTGTGGCTGCTCACTTAGCAACTGCGCTTCAGCCTAACTTGGTTTCCGAATCTCCTCCGAGTCCCCAGTTCGGTGGTCTCTGATCTGGAAAACCAGAAAATCGTGGATGGCTTTCAGCGCCTCTGGGTCGGCGGTCTTGATGCGCACGAGACCGCCCCGATCTGTCGGCTCATACGAGTAGGTGATGGCATCCCGCTTCCTCTTCATCACCGGCACACCGGGTGGAATTCGGTCGTGAATAAGCATCGGAATCTCAAAATCGTTGTTCCGGAACATCGTCACAATGTGTCCAAGGTGTTGCTGAATCTCTTCCCGGCTCTCCGCATCTTTCGGATCGTTGCTCACCACCTCGATTGATCCCCCATCGGCGAGTAGCAAAAAATGGTGCGCTGTCTTTTCGTGCGAGAAGCCCATTTCATGATCCCCGCGCCGATCCACCCCCGCCGCGTGTTCATCGCTCGCACCCTGTTGCGGCTGCTGCACACCCAGCGCAAGACTCGACATCAATACCATCGCCAGCAATCTCATGCTCAATTTCCTTTCCAACTCGTTTTAACCTCTCATCGGCGACGCCTTTTACTCAATCAATCGAGAGATTGACGGAAGGATGACGAAGAGAGACACCCATTTTGGGTGAAAAATCGCGGATGGGGGTAGTTCCGCGTCACGTAACTACATTTCGGTTTGCCGACAATCCGCCCGGAACCTTTATCAATGCGTACATTGGTCTGCTATCGCTCGTTGAGAGTTGAAAAAGTGCCCTTGTGTCTCTGCCGATCCCCGGCTAGTATTGGGACTCCCCAAATTTCCTGAAGCGGCAGGGTCAAGCCAAACCCTGAGGTGCTGCGGTTCGCTTCAATAGGCACGAACCTGACGCCGCCTCCGAAACAACCTCACTCTCCGAGGAGGAGAACCGATGCGCACCGTTCTGCCCTTAGCGTTGATGATGCTCTCAGTCTCTGCCGACGCGGCAACTGCCCAGGATCTTCGCTCCTTTGTCGACTCCGAAACGCCACCACTGGTAGGCATTTACAAGGATATTCACGCGCATCCCGAGCTTTCACGCAGCGAAGCCCGCACCTCCGGCATCCTTGCCGCGACGTTGCGCGAGGCCGGGTTCACAGTTAGCGAGCGAGTTGGGCGCTATCCTGACGGATTACAGGCCTACGGTGTGGTCGGCATTCTGAAAAACGGCGCTGGACCCGCATTGATGATCCGGGCCGATATGGACGCCTTGCCCATCGTTGAAGAGACAGGGCTTCCGTATGCCAGCCACGTCACAGCGAAGAACGCGAATGGAGAGACTATCGGCGTGATGCATGCTTGTGGGCACGACGTGCACACAACGGTTCTGATCGGCACGGCGCGCGCTATGGTGGCAATGAAATCGCAGTGGCATGGAACGCTGATGCTCGTCGGCCAGCCCTCCGAGGAGGGTTTTGGCGGCGCCAAGGCAATGCTCGCTGACCATCTCTATGAGCGTTTCGGCCGCCCAGATCGCATTATCGGCCTTCACGACACGAGTTTTCTGGCAGCCGGCACTGTCGGCATTCGCGGCGGCCCAATCCGCAGCAGCAACACTCCGATCGACGTCGTCATTCGCGGCATTGGCGGCCATGGCGCATCTCCGCAGAGCGGTCGAGATCCCATCACGCTCGCCGCCCTCTACATCACGCAGATCCAGACCATCGTCAGCCGTGAAGAAGATCCGCAGGATCCTACTGTCGTCACTGTTGGCAGTATTCACGGCGGTACGAAACGCAACATCATTCCCGACGCGGTGAAACTTGAGCTGACCACGCGCTCTTACACGGACAAGAGCCGCGACATCGTGATCCAGGGGCTGAAGCAGATGGCCGAGGGTGTCACGGCCTCCGCCGGCCTCCCCCCGGACAAAGCTGCTACCGTCACTGTGCTCGAAGACGAATCGACACCCGCGGCCTACAACGATCCTGCGCAAACAGAAAGGATAAAGGCAACACTAGTGAAGACCTTCGGTGCCGAGAACGTCATCGACTCGCCGCGTGGGATGGCCAGCGATGACGTTGGCGTATTTGCGCTGCCCAATCATGAAATCCCGCTGAGTTACTTCGATCTCGGGGCGATGGATCCGACGAAGCTTGCTGCGGCAAAGGCGGCCGGCAAGAGACTTCCCGGCACGCACACCAGTCGGTTCGAACCGCTGCCCGAGCCGACGTTGCGCACAGGCGTCACAGCCATGACCGCGGTGGCTTTGTCGCTGCTGCAGTGAGGCCGTTTCCGAACCGTGGCGCCCTCTCGGCCCCGCAGCGAGCTCTCAGCACCGCGCTTAACTTCCGGTTAACCGGCAAACGGAAGTTACTAGTATTTGTGCGTATAATCCCTGGAGGTATCGTGTGCGACAGTTATGAATTCAGGCCTGTTCCTGCCATGGGGAAGGATACCGATCATGTCGCTGCACAAGTGGTTGCTTTTCGCAATGCTGTTCATGATCATTGCCTTAGTGGAGCCCGGTCGGGTCAACGTTTACAAGGCGGAATTTGATGTACGGAAGCCGAATAACTGGTTGCCCCCCATGCCTGCCGCAGCTGCATTGCCTTGGTACCGCAGCGAGCCGGCAAACAAGCCAAGTCTATGGCTCACGGCATTCCGCAGGAACCACGAGCTGCCAGCGTTATTCCTTCCGATTCAATTCAAGAATCCCAAGGATCTGGGTATCGGGAAGTTGCTTGTCGCGAGCCGCGGCCTCGGCGATCCGAATTTCGCTGGAACCGTGGTTTTGCTGGTTCGCTACGATGAAAATGGCGTAGTCGGACTGGTCCTCAACCGGCGCACCGACGTGCCGCTTTCTCAAGTTCTTGATCTCAAGGCGGCGAAAGACCGCTCTGACCCGGTCTATCTCGGGGGCCCTGTGGGGCCTCCGGCGGTCTTTGCACTCTTCCAGTCCCCGGCCAAGATTGAAAAGGCTGAGAACATCTTCGGTGGGGTTTATTTGATTTCCGACAAAGACCTCTTCGAACAAACAATTTCCGCCCGCCCTGAACCTGACGTTTTTCACGTTTACGTGGGATATTGCGGTTGGACGCGAGATCAATTGCGGGCCGAGGTGCAATTGGGCGCTTGGTTCGTTTTTCCAGCGGACACCGCCACAGTATTCAATTCCGATCCTGATTCCTTGTGGCTGCAGATGATCCAGAAAACAGAGTTGAAACTGGCGACGGTTAAGCCGCTCAGGTAACTTCCCAACAATCCACTGAGAACACCCATTTTCACGTTGCACCGATCCTGAGAAACAGTTGATTGTGTAAACTGGGTGGATTAGCCACAAGTCAACCCCTATGGATATACGCAAGCGTCGGGTTCTCCTGCATGTCTGCGCTTCGATACCCATAGGGGCTGTCGGTTATAGAAGTATTTGCCGGAAGATCGACACCATCTGTGAGGAAATATGAACACCAAAGCTATCCGAATTCATTGCCGTACTCTCCCAGGCCTTTTGCTTGGATTCTCTGCAATCCTGGCCGCGTGCGTTGCGCCGGCACAATCAACAGGTTCTGAGACACCCCACATGACTAGGTACCGGTCCGCCTACCCTCTCAAATTGAGCAAAAATCACCGCTATCTTGTCGATCAGAACAACCATCCCTTTTTCATCGTCGGCGACTCCCCCCAGGGTTTGATGGGACGTCTCACAGAGCAGAATGCGGAGAAATACTTTGCCGACCGCGAGGCGCATGGCTTCAACACTGCCGGTTGGGTAGATGTTGCCTGCGCCGGTAGAGATTTTCCGGACAACAAAGATGGCCGCACTCCAGATGGCATCCTCCCTTTTACCGGTTTTGTTGGTGGTGGAACGGACTATACGCATTACGATCTCACCAAGCCGAACGAAGCCTACTTTACGCGCCTCGATCACATGGTCGAGATCGCTGCCGCGCATGACATCTACGTATTTATCGACCCGATGGAAACCATTGGATGGCTGCCAACGCTGCGCAACAACGGGCTCAAAGCCGCATATGCGTACGGCCGGTATCTCGGGCAGCGATACAGGAAATTTCCTAATGTAGGCTGGATCAGCGGAAACGACTTTAATAACTGGCGTGTACCTACGGACGATGCTCTGGCGCAGGCGGTCGCAAGGGGAATTAAATCCGAGGCGCCCGATCAGTTGCAGACGGTCGAAATCAACGTCGCTACGAGTTCTTCGCTCGACGATCAGAGCTGGGCGGAGATCATTTCTCTTAATAGTACTTACACCTATTCAGCGACATATATACAAATGCTGCACAGTTATAACCAGAAGCCCGTCATGCCCGCATATCTCGTAGAAGCGCATTACGATCTGGAAGAGGTAGGCACGCCGACGGATTATGGCACGCCCCAAGTGCTTCGGCGTGAGGATTACTGGACTGTCCTGAGCGGCGGTGTCGGGCAGTTCTACGGGAATCGTTATACGTGGAGCCTCACGCACGGATGGGATGGCTATATTGACACGCCTGGAGTTGTTCAGCTTGAAATCTGGAAGAACTTCTTTACGTCGCTACCATGGCAGGACCTAGTTCCCGATCAACAGCATGAGACTGTAACCGCTGGGTACGGCACATTTGGCAGCGACGAGGTTCATTTCGATCCGAAGACGTTTTCGGCATGGATGGACCTGAAGGTGAGCGATAGCGATTACGCGACGGCGGCGCGAACTCCCGACGGCTCCTATGTGGTTGTGTATATCCCGACCGCGCGAGCGATCACCGTGAATATGAGCCATCTACGCGGCCCTGCGGCTGCCAAATGGTTTGATCCGAGCACCGGGACTTACCAAGTTGTTTCGGGCTCGCCGTTCACGAATAGCGGCAGCCACGAGTTCTCGCCGCCAGTCACAAACGCGGCGGGCGACAGTGACTGGGTGCTTCTCCTTGATGCCTCGGAAGCTAGCAGCAAGTAAAAGGAGAATTCTGCGATGTCCCCAAAAGCATCCGTAACCTGCCTCAGGCTGATTTTGATCCTGTGCGGCGCCTTAGGCGCCGCAGGCCAAACTGCGCCGCAGTTGTCACCTCTCACTCAGAAGTACGTGCGCGTGATCACACCTCGCGTGGTGCTGACACATGTGCGCGTCATCGACGGCACCGGAGCCTCGGCGGTTGAGGACCAGAACGTCACCCTCCTCGGCGGCAAGATTGCGGCAATCGAGAAAGGTGCCGATGTGGCGAAGGCCGACGACGCGATGGTGCTCGATCTGCACGGCTACTCCGTCATGCCCGGCATCGTCGGCATGCACAATCATCTCTTCTACATCGCGCTGCCCGATCTCGATGCACACCAGCATTACGAGAGCCCCGTGCTGATTCCGCAGATGACATTTTCTGCACCGCGCTTGTATCTGGCGGGTGGCGTGACCACCATGCGTACGACTGGCAGCGTTGAAACGTACGCGGACCTGAACCTCAAGCGCGACATCGACGCAGGAAAGATCCCCGGACCGCACCTTGATGTCACCGGACCATATCTGGAAGGCACCACAAGTATTTTCACCCAGATGCCACACCTCACGAGTTCCGAGCAGGTGCGCGCCACTGTCGACTATTGGGCCGATATGGGAGTTACTTCCTTCAAGGCGTACATGAACATCTCGCGCGCCGAGTTGAAGGCCGCCATTGATGAGGTGCACAAGCGGGGATTGAAAATCACGGGACACCTTTGTTCAGTGACCTTTAAGGAGGCCGCCGAGCTGGGTATCGATGATCTTGAGCATGGATTCTCCACAAATACCGAATTCGATTCCGGCAAGAAGCTCGACGTCTGCACCGCAAGCGACGGTCACGAGACACTTGCGCGCATGGATCCGGACGGGTCGGAGGCGAAGGACCTCATCCAAACGCTCGTCTCTCATCACGTTGCCGTCACCTCGACATTGCCCGTGTCCGAAGGCGAGGCCGGACCTGGCCGGCCGCCGGTGCGCCAGCAGATGCTGGATGCAATGACCCCGCAGGCGCGCGAAGACTTTTTCCTCCTGCGGCAGCGGCTTGCGCCGAAGGTCGAAGAAGCGCTTTCATGGAAGCATGAGCTCGCAATGGAGCGCGCCTTCGTCGCAGCGGGAGGCTTATTGCTCTCCGGCCCCGACCCAACCGGAAGTGGCGATGTGCTGCCGGGCTTCGGCGATCAGCGCGGCATCGAACTGCTGGTCGAGGCCGGATTCACTCCGGTTCAGGCAATCCAAATCGCGACACTGAATGGTGCGACCTACATGGGAAAGCAGAATGAAATTGGCTCGATCGCGCCGGGCAAGAATGCCGATCTCATCGTCATCAAAGGTGATCCTTCCAGGCAGATTTCCGACATCGAAAATGTCGAGATTGTCTTTAAAGACGGGATTGGCTATGACACCCAGAAGCTCTTGGACTCGGTGCGAGGTAGGTACGGCCAATACTAGGTTGGCAATCGTACGCTTTTACAGCGTGTTAGCGACGTTCATGCCACTCAGACAATCGTTTCGGGCGGATGAGCGGCAAACCGGAGATTGAGAGCAATTAATTCAGCATTACAGCGCGCGTGCCAAATTTCAGGTCCAGCCAGAATTTGCCCTTGCTTTTGTCGTGAAGGTCTGGAGTTTACGAAGTAGGCGGAGCAAATGGCAAAGAAGCCAAAGCACACACGTTTTAACGCCTCCACCAGCGTCAGGCCGTCTCCATTATCGGAGAGAATCTGGCATCCCATGATGCAAGAACCCGGAGAAGGGCGAGCACGAACGAGGGCCAAGGCAAAATATATGGCCATGAACATGAGTGCCACTAACGCCAAGAACCAGGACAACCATCCATCATAGGGAGCAGACACATCGCGCGAAACTCCACACAAAGAGATTTCATGACAGCGTCGGCTCCTTCAGCGCAACTACACTGGTTGCTACCAAACTGGTAATCTGCGCCAGGCTATGAAGGACGTCTCTGTGCTCCTGTCACGGATCGTAGCGACGTACACAACCGCAAGCCTTGCAACACTCTTCTGAGGTCGCGGGGAAGAGCCCACTTCCTTGAGCAGCTCCAAGTTTGAGAGGTGGACCGGCGTCTGCATACGGTGATTCTACCGCCCATCCAGTCGAGTGGCGGTTGGCCGCAAACCGGAAAAAACCTGGACTCCTAACTTCCGTCTTGCCGACATTCCGCCCACCCGGTTCGCTGTCGGCCTACCTTGATTCGCGTGGGTTCTCAGTCAAATAGTGATTATTCGGCCACCGGAAAATTAGAATTGGCCGGTATTCAACTGTGGGGAATATATGTCTACTGCGCCCGATACTCCATTCCATTGCGAGATCGAAGAAACCAGAAATGAGAATGACTTTAAGGTCACGGTCGTCAAGTGCCGGGGCAGACTGCTCAGCGAAAACGCAGCTGAGATCCGCGAGGTTGTCCACCCGCTGATTCTGCGTGGGGGCCGCATCGCGCTCGATTTCGCGGATCTTGAGTATGTGGACAGCACCGGTCTGGGAGCGATTGTGGGCCTCAAAGTTTCCGCGATAAGCCGTGGACTTTGCGTACTGGAGCTGAGGAATCTCACACCTTGGATGAAGCAATTGCTGGCCATCACAAATCTTCTGCAATTGTTTTCGGCGATCTCAATGCAATGCAGACTTTGCGGTCAAGAACTCAACGTCCCGTTTAAGCCTGAGACACTTGACTGTGGCGGTGATTGCCTGAAATGCATGGCCGATTCTGGCGATCCTGAATGTGAAGAAACACTGCGCAGGTTGCAGGATCCAGACACTCGTACACGGGAGATCAAGGCCTATGAAGCCTATAGAACGCGAGACGTCTCCAAGCGTGATTGAGCCTGAAAACGAGATTGCTGACGGATCACGGGCAACGGGAACACCCGGCCACCCCTACCTTGCGGTTAGCCGACAAATCGGAGATTACGCAGATGCGGATTTGTGCCAATTCGACCGGCAAAGGCGTGCGTCATTGCCAAAGCGTAAGGCTGGAGAACATCCCATGCCGGAATCAAAGAAGAAGAAACTTACGTCGCAGCAGGTGAACAACCGTCGCCTAAAGGGCGACGGCTTCTTGGGGCACGCATGAGACAGCATCCTCTACGTTAAGCCCCAAAAGCCCGTTCCGGGCTCTGGAAAGGATCAGCTGAGCGCTGACATGATCGCGACTC
>Ga0126381_100005157_pt1 | contig 14322 bp, 10 predicted proteins | sample PanSoiMetPlot_28_FD_96465 | JGI IMG/M metagenome (GOLD analysis project Ga0126381, IMG submission 96465) | Tropical forest soil microbial communities from Panama - MetaG Plot_28 | ecosystem: Environmental > Terrestrial > Soil > Tropical forest > Bulk soil | place: Panama | collected 2016-02-17
CGCTGCCTGCCGGACTACCGTCGAAGAGGCAGATGGTGGTGCCGATCAGAAGCCCGGCGATCTGCAGGTTCCACATGATCCAGCCGGTGCTCGAATACCAGAAGAAGCGGTCCTCCGGGCCGAGATCGTTCTGCAGGGCACTGAGCTTACTGTGCTCGAGCATGATCCCGCCATGACCATGCACGATGGCTTTTGGCAATCCTGTCGTACCGGATGAGTACACGATCCATAAGGGATGCTCGAAAGGCACCTGCACTGGCTCCACCAGGCCCGAGCCGGCTACAACCCCCCGCCATCCCGCGACTGGCACGCCCAAATCGACTTGAGGTGCACCGATGTTGGAGACCCAGACGACATCCTTGATGGTTGGCAGCTCGCGCAACAGCTCGACCACGACGCCCGTGCGATCGAAGCGCCGGCCGGCATTGACGTAACCGTCCGCTGTAATCAGAACTTTCGGTTCGATCTGGCGAAAGCGATCGAGCACGCTGGCGCTGCCCATGTCCGGGGCACACACGGACCAAACGGCGCCGACGCTCGCCGTGGCGAGGAATGCGATCACGGTCTCAGGGATGTTGGGCAGGTAGGCGACCACCCGATCGCCCGGTCCAACTCCGGAGGCGCGCAACCACGCGGCCAGCGCACCCACCTCCCGTTCGAGTTCGCGCCAGCTAACCTCGCGGAGCGAGCCGTCCTCCCGACCGAAGATGATTGCCGGGCGCGCGTCGGTCGCATGAGCGAACACCTGCTCGGCGTAGTTCACCGCCGCCCCAGGAAACCACTTCGCGCCTGGCATCTGACTTTGCGCCAGCACGGCGGGCCATGATCCATGGAGCGGAACCGAGAGGTAACGCCGGATGGCGTCCCAGAACTCCCCCGGTTCGCCAGTCGACCATTCCCAGAGGTGTTCGTAGTCCGTGAGCTCGCGACCGTGATGCCGTTGCAGCCAGTGCATGAAATCCGTAATCCGGGCCGCACGGATCTGTTCGGCACTCGGAACGCGCACCGCTGAGACCTGCCGGATCATCGCTGAATCACTTGAGACCGTAGAACTCGATGGCGCCACCGGCCAAAACCTGCTGACGCGTCTCGGCAGAGGCCGACTTGAGCAAATCCGCGATCATCTTGGGCGCGCCAGGGAAGAATCCGTCCGGATGCGGATAATCCGTTGCCCACATGACCCGGTTCGCGCCGATGTAATCGGCCAATACGCTCAGGCAGCCTTCGACCGGCTCGAAAGAGATCCAGCAATTGCGCCGAAAGAGCTCGCTCGGCCGCATTTTGAGATTCGAATCGTTGAAGAACCGGTCATCAAAGTGCCGATCCATACGATCGATCCATGGCGCCACCCAGCCGCCGCCAGACTCGAGAAACGCGATGCGCAGCCTCGGGAAGCGCTCGACCACGCCGCCCCAGATGACGCTCAGGCAAGCGAGCATCATCTCCATGGGGTGCGAGACGATATGACGGGCGCCGCGGCTCTTCGGGAAACGATCCACGCCAACCGTCGGCATGCTGCTGCCTGCGCCTTCGTGAAAGCCGACGGCAAAATCGAGATCCTGGGCCGTCGCCCAGAAAGCATCGTAATCTGGATGGTGCATCATCTTCTGGTTGTACGGATTGGGGCGCAGAAACCCTCCGCAAAACCCCAACTCGCTCCGCGCAAATTGCATTTCCCCGATCGCCAGCTCGATCGACTGCAAGGGCAGCATGGCCATGCCGAACAGACGATCGGGGTAGGGACGACAGTAGTCGGCCAGCCAGCGGTTGTAGGCGCGGCAGATGGCCGCGGCGAGGGCCGGATCAGCCACCGAGCCGACGAACAGCCCGAGGCTCGGATACAGGATCGCGGCATCGATCCCGTCCAGATCCATATCCGGAATGCGCGCGTGGGGATCGAAGCCGCCCTTGCGCCCCTGTGTGTACTCCATTGTGTCGCTGCACACCACGCCTTGGCGCGCGCCGATGGCTCCCAGCGCGCCGACACCACCGGCCTGAGAGCCGACGTAGACATCCTCGATCATCAGGCGCTGTTTGCCGCGCTCGTCCACCACCAGCTTGGGTGCGCGCTCGCGAAAGGCGGGATCGATGTAGTTTTTCCACAGATCGACGGGCTCGAGTACGTGTCCGTCAGCGTCAATGACCTGATAACTTCTCGGCACGATCGCTGCTCCGGCTGCGGCTGGCGGGGATACAGGGGATAAAGTTATCATGCGTACCGCTTTCGCCATAGCATGCTCTGTGCGGATCGGGACGAGCTCACCATGCCCACGTATGACCTGAGGATCAAAGGCGGAACCGTCATCGACGGCACCGGCCGCCCAGGCTTCGTTGCGGACGTTGCCGTCAGCGACGGCTCGATCGCGGCCATCGGCATGAGTCCCGGCCGCGCACGCCGCGAGGTTGATGCGCGCGGCATGGTCGTCGCGCCGGGCTTCGTCGATGTGCACACTCATTATGACGCGCAGATTTTGTGGGATCGGATGCTGAGCGTTTCCCCGTGGCACGGCGTGACGACCGCGGTGATGGGGAACTGCGGTTTTGGCATCGCGCCGACGCGCCCGCAGCATCGCGATCTCATTTTGGAAACACTCAAGGTAGTCGAGGGCATGAGCCTCGAGGCGTTGCAGGCGGGACTGGGCCACGACTGGCCGTTTGTCTCCTTTCCCGACTATCTCGCGACGCTCGAGCGGCGGGGTGTTGCGATAAACGTCGGTGCATTCGTCGGGCACACACCGCTTCGTCTGTTCGTCATGGGTCCGGAAGCGGCGACCCGCCCGGCGAGCGAATCAGAGATCGCACAGCTGTGCGTGCTGCTGCGTGAAGCCCTGAGCGCAGGCGCTCTTGGGCTAGGGACATCCCGCGGTGTCACCCACAACGGTTTCCGCGGGCTGCCGGTGCCCAGTCGGCTCGCGGACGTCGAGGAGCTGCGAGCCCTCGCCGGGGTTCTCGGCGAGTTCGATGGTGCGATCCTGCAGATCGCACGAGCCAATGCTGCGTACCTGGAGCTGATGGCAGAGCTCGGCTCCTTGTCGAAGGGCACCGTCACCTACGCCGCCCTGTTCGCGGACTCCGAATCACAGGGGCCGCCTCAGCCGATCCAGCAGCGGATCGCCGAGATCAATGCAGGCGGCTGTCGTATCGTGCCGCAGATCAGCTGCCGTCCGGTGATGTTCGACTATGACTTCCGCGAGCCGTACATGTTGGGCTGGGTGCCCTGCGTCGCAGCGCTCGGCCGCTGCAGTCTCGAGGAGCGGCGCGCGGCGTATGCGGATTTGGCGTTTCGTCGCGAGCTCGCCGCGGCGCTCAAGGCGCAGCGACCCGCCTTCCTGCGCAATACGCGACTCTCTTATATACCGCTCGAGGGCGGCAGCGAACTGCTGGATTGCCCGGTCGAGGAAGAGGCAGCACGTCGCGGCCTCGCGGCGCTCGATTTTTTGCTGGATCTCGCCATTGCCACCAAGCTCGAGCTGCGCGTCTGCACCGCAGTCGCTAACAGCAATGAGAGCCGGGTTGCCGAGCTGCTACAGGATCGTAACGCCGTGGTGGCGCTCTCAGACGCCGGCGCACATGCCAACCAAATCTGCGACGCCTGTTATCCGACCTACCTTCTCGGGCACTGGGTGCGAACGAAGCGTGCGCTGACGATCGAGGAGGGCGTGAGACTTCTGACCAGTCGGCCCGCGGAGGTATTCGCGCTCGCGGATCGCGGCCTGCTGGCTGAAGGTTATGCCGCGGACATCGTGGTTTTCGATGCGGATGCGATCGCAGCGGGCCCCCTTGTGCGCGTCAACGATCTGCCGGGCGGCGCCCAGCGTCTGATTTCTGAGGGACGTGGGATCAAGGCCGTCATCGTGAACGGACAGCTGCTCCGGCAGGACGGCGTGGACGTGCGCGATTCACAGCAGCCCCTGCCGGGTCGCCTGATCCGGCGCAACGGAGCGACCCGCCGCGTGCACCCTCGATCCACCATAGGTCGCTAGCCAGCCGCCAAGGAGTACACATGCACCCAATCAACCTGCCCGAATGGGTCGCACAACGCCGGCAGTGGCTGCCCGCGGTGAAGCAGCTGAGGTCGCGCACCACCGCGCTGCTGGCGGTCGATCTGCAGCGTTTCTTTGTCGATCCGGGCAGCCCACTCACTGTGCCCCGTGCCGTCGAGACCGTTCCCAATGTCAACCGCCTCGCACAAGCGCTGCGCGCTCGCGGCGGCCAGGTTATCTTCCTGCGCCATACCTTCAGCGACCGCAAGCCCTTTGCCGTTCCTGCCTGGTTCCAGGGACCGGACTCAGCGTATGTGAGCGTGAGCCGGGAGCAGCTGACCGCGGGGGCAGCGGGGCACGATCTGCACGCGGGACTTCAGCGCGCGCCCGAAGACTGGATCGTCGACAAACACCGCTTCAGCGCGTTTCCCAGCAATTCCTCCGATCTGGACGCGCGGTTGCAGACCCGTGGCATCGATACCGTCATCGTCACCGGCACGCTGACGAATTGCTGCTGTGAGAGCACCGCGCGCGATGCCCTGATGAGCGACTACCGCGTAGTGTTCGCTTCGGATGCGACAGCGGCACTGACCGACGAAGAGCACAACGCGTCGCTGCTCAATCTCGCGATGACCTTCGTGGATGTGCGGCCGACTGAGGAGATTCTCGATCTCATCGAGAGTGGTCCTCAATGAGGCGCTGCACCTAGGGACTGCCGACGATCCGGTCTCAATCCGCCTTGTGGCGCCGACCACTCAGATCGTGCGGCCGACGATCAAGCGCATGATCTCCGACGTGCCGGCGAAAATACGGTGCAGGCGAGCGGCAGTGTACAGGCGCGAAACCAGGTACTCGTCCATGTAGCCCGCGCCCCCGTGCAGCTGCACGCACTGATCGATAACGCGTGCTTCCATCTCGCACAGCCACATCTTGGCCATCGCGCACTTGGTAATGTCGAGGCGACCGATGGCCTGATAGTCCCTGATTATCTCGTCGAGGAAGGCGCGCCCCACGGCCAGCTCGGTTTTGATCTCGGCGAGCCTGAAGCGGGTGTTCTGAAATTCGAGTATCGGCTGGCCGAAGGCCTTGCGGTTTTTCACGAACTCGACGGTCTCGTGGAACGCACGCGTCGAGGCCGCGTGGGCGATCAACGGCCAGGTAATACGGTCCATGTTCACCCCACCGAGCAGCAGCCGGAACCCGTCGTTAACCTCCCCCATGAGATTGCTCGCGGGCACACGCACCGAATCGAAGAACAGCTCGCCGGTATCGGCAGCATCGCTCCCCATCTTTTTCAGCCGGCGGCCGCGGCGGAAGCCCGGACGATCGGCCTCGACGATGATGACGGAGATGCCTTTGTTGCCCGCCGTGGGATCGGTCTTGCAGCCCACCATGAAGGCGTGTGCACTGGCGGCATTGGAGATGTAGGTCTTGGCACCCCGGATGACCCATTCATCGCCCTCGCGAACTGCCGATGTCCGGATGCTGGATACGTCGCTGCCGGTGTCGGGCTCGGTGATGGCCAGACCAAAGCGTACTTCCCCCTTGACCATGCGCGGCAGCCACTTGCGCCGCTGCTCCTCGGTTCCGCAGCGCAACAGGATCTCGCTCGTGCCATCCCCGATCAGGGCGGGCGCCATACTCGCGCCCGCCCGGCTGTAACCGAGCTCCTCGGCAAGCACCAGCCGGTGGACAAAGTCGCCCCCCGGACCGCCGTACTCTTCAGGGATGTCCACTCCTAGGATGCCGGCGGCTCCGGCCTTGTCCCAGAAGCCCTGCTCGATGTCGTGATTCTCCAGCCAGCGGTCGACGTGCGGGTCCATCTCGGTCTCGATGAAGCGGCGAAACGACTGGCGAAACATCTCGTGCTCAGCGCTGTAAAGCGAGGCGGTGTACGGGTAGGACATGTTGGGCGTGTGAGACGCTGTTAAAGGGTTTCGCTGCATCGTACGCGTACACACCATGTATGTCATTACGGCTGTCTGCGCTGATTGCTCTATGATCAGAGCCCGCGGCGGGGCAGTCAGGGGCCGGCGCGGCTCGCTCCGAGGAGTGCGCATCTGTGTCAACTCTAGTCATGAACTTCGATCTGCGTCATCCGGCACAATTCCGCCCGAGCGGCGCCGAGATTTACGCGCAGGCCCTCGACATGTGTGCCTGGGCAGACGATCAGCGGTTCTCACGCATTGGCATACCCGAGCATCACCAGAACGAAGACGGCTATATTTCCTGTCCGTTGCTGATTGCCGCAGCGATCGGCGCTCGCACCCGACGCATCCGCGTGCGCACCGGTATCGTCATCGCCCCGCTCTACGATCCGTTGCGGCTCGCCGAGGAGGTGGCGGTTGCCGATCTTTGCCTCAATGGCCGGCTCGAGCTCGGCATGGGCCTCGGCGTGCTGCGCGCCGACTACGAGGCCTTCGGCATCGACTTCACGAAGCGCGGTCGCCTGATGGAGCAGCTGATCCCGTTGCTCCGTCGGGCGTGGACCGGGGAGCCCTTCGAACATCGTGGCACCACGGTGCGAGTAACGCCTCGCCCCGTGCAGGATCCGATGCCGATCTATCTCGGCGGCATGTCGCAGCCGGCTACGGACCGTGCCGCCCGTCTCGCCGACGGCTTCCATACCCTCATGCCCCAGACTTGGGAGCTGTATCGCCAGTCGTGTCGCAAGTACGGCAAGCCCGACCCAGGTCCGCCAGTGCCGCGCGGCCCGTTGTTTCTATGGGTCACCAAGGACGACAAGGCTGCCGTGATGGAGCAGCTGAGACCCCACTTCCAGCAGCAGGTACAAAGCTACGACGAACAGAACCGCAAGGCCGGCGGTGGCCTGGTCAACCCCTGGGAGCTCCGCCCGGACCGGCCGCCGCCCTATCGGATCGCCACTCCCGAGGAGACCCTCGAGCTGGCGCGCTCGCTGGGGCCGAGCGGCGAACTCATTTTTCAGCCGCTGTTGTCGGCGATCGAGCCGCGTCTCGCCTGGGAGATGTTACGTCTGGTGGAAGACGAGGTGCTGCCATTCCTTGAGCACTGATACGGCAACCAAGTAAGCCCGGCTCATTTGCCGCCAGATCGTAAGCCTATTAACCTTCCAGTAGAATATCGTACACGCGCGCACGGCAACGAGGGGGACGAACATGAGCGGAGCCCTGGCGGGCAAGAAGGCGATCGTCACCGGCGCAGGTCGCGGCATCGGCGCGGCAATCGCCCTGGCGTTTGCGCGGGAGGGGGCGGACGTGGCGGTGGCGGCGCGCTCCGAGTCGGAGCTTGAAGCGATGAGCGCCAAGCTCGCCGCTCTCGGTCGCAAGGGGCTCGCGGTTCCCACTGATATGGCTGACGCCACGCAGGTGAAGCGTCTCGTCGAGCGATCCATCGCAGAGCTCGGCGCAATCGATATCGTCGTCAGCAACGCGGCGAGCCCCGGTGGGTTTGCGCCGCTACACGAGGTCAGCTTTGCGGCCTGGCGCGAGGTGCAGGCGGTCAACCTCGAGGGACCGCTGACACTTCTGCAGACGATCGCGCCGCACCTGCTTGCGCGGCGCACGGGCAGCGTCATCATCGTGTCCAGTATCCGCGGTACGAACGGCGTGCCGCTCGGGGGCGTTTACGCGGCTTCGAAGGCCGCCCTGAACAGCATTACCCGCACGCTTGCCTGTGAGTGGGGACCGTTCGGAGTTCGCGTCAATGCGATCTGTCCCGGACCGGTCGATACGCCCATGACGCGCACTGCACTGGGCGACAACAAGCCCCTTTGGGACTACTACGGGCAGATTGCACCGATCAAGCGCTGGACCTCGGCGCAGGATTGCGCGGAGCCGGCAGTGTTCCTCGCAAGTGAAGCCGCACGTGCCATCACGGGGCACCTGCTGATCGTCGACGGCGGCCTGTCCGCCACGCTGCAGGATGCCTTCCCACCGCCCGCCAGCCTCGCTGGCGGCTGAACCGCCACCCCGACACACGCTGACACACAACCGGTGTAAGAAACATGGATATCAAGGCAGCCGTCATGCGAGCACCCCACGCACCGTTCGCAATCGAGCCGCTGCGACTCGATGCGCCGCGTGACACCGAGGTGCTGGTCAAACTCACGGCCACCGGGATCTGTCACACGGACCTCGCCATTGTGGAGCAGCTCCTGCCGCTGCCCGCGCCGTACGTGTTGGGGCATGAGGGAGCGGGTGTCGTGGTCGAGGTGGGCACGGCCGTGACGGGTATCGAGAAGGGCGATCACGTGGTGCTGACGTTTGGCAGCTGCGGCGTGTGCCGCGAGTGCTCCTCCGGACATCCGGCCTACTGTCCCTCGCAGCCGCTGCTGAACTTCGCGGGGCGCCGCACCGACGGCTCCGCGACGATTCATGACATCAAGGGTGATGCAGTGAATGCCGCGTTCTTTGGTCAGTCCTCGTTTGCAACGCACTGCATCTCGCCCGCGCGCCACGTGATCAAGGTACGTAGCGACGCGCCGCTGAAGTTCCTCGGCCCTCTGGGTTGTGGCCTCATGACCGGCGCCGGATCAGTACTCAATGTGCTCAAGCCGGGGGCGGACGCGACCTTCGCGATCTTCGGCTCGGGTGCCCTCGGCTTCGCGGCCCTCTTCGCCGCGAAGCTCATGGGCTGCCGGCGGATCGTCGCCGTCGACCGCGTGAAGTCGCGGCTTGATCTCGCGAGCGAGCTGGGTGCTACAGACGTAATCGACACGAGCCACGCCGATCTGGACAAGGCCCTCACCGAGATCGGCGGCTGCGATCTCGCTCTGGATACCACCGGAGCGCCGCGGGTGATCGAGGCGGCGATCCGGGCCCTCAAGCCCTGCGGGCAGCTGGCGCTCGTCGGCGCCAGTGCCGAGACGACCATGTCGACCAACATCATGCACATGATCTCCGGTCGCGTGATCCGCGGCATCATCGAAGGTGATGCGGACCCGGCACGCTTCATTCCGTTCCTCGTCGAGCGCTTCCTCGAGGGCGAATTTCCGATCGATCGAATTGCCGAGTTCTATCCATTCGAGCAGATCAACGCGGCCGTTTCGGCCAGCACCTCCGGTAGGACAATCAAGTCGATCCTGTCGTTTTGAGAAAACCTCGGGTGCGAGGAGGGCAGTCATGAACGTCGCAGCGCGTGAACTCGACTTTCCGCTGAACCACGTGGCCGAACTCGGCGACGAGCTGCTCGGGCGCATCGACGCCATGCGGGCGCTCGATCCGATCATTTGGAGCGAGCAAAACCAAGTGTGGATGGTGACCGGGCACGCGGAGGTGATGGAAGGGTTCGCCGGGACGCTGCCGCTTTCTAACCGTCGCCTCCCCGACACGGCGGTTGCACTCATCCCGCCCGAGGAGCGCGAACAGCTGCTGCCGTGCCTGATGAACGCGACACGCAGTTGGCTGCTCAATATGGACGCCACCGAGCACCAGCGGCTGCGGAAGCTCCTGGTGCGCGCCTTCAGCAAACCGATCGTGGAGGGCCTGCGGCCACACGTGCGCGGCTTCATCAACGAAGCGCTCGATACCGCCGGCGCCAAAGGCGAAATCGAGTTCGTGTCCGAGATCGGGCGACGCGTGCCGGCGCGCACGATCCTGCGCCAGCTGGGGCTGAGCGATGATCTGGTGCCGAAGCTGCACCGTTGGTCCGTTTCGCTCAACCAGGCGGGCAACGTGAACGTCTCGCGCGAGGGGTTGCTCGAGATCGAGGCCACTTTGCGCGCGCTGCGGGACATCTTCAGGCCGGAATTTGCTCGGCGCCGGCAGCACCCCACAGACGATTTTCTATCGGCGCTGGTGACCGCCAATGAGGCAGGGGACAAGCTCAGCGAGGACGAGATGTTCGGCACGTGCGACATCGTGCTCATTGCCGGGCACGATACGACCGCCAACACCATGGCGCTCGGCGTTGCGGCACTCGCCAGCCACCCTGAGGCGGTCGCCTACATCCGCACTCACCCGGAGGACGCGGCCAACGTGGTGCTGGAGCTCATGCGGCTCGTCTCCATGTCGACTGCGATGTCCCGTCGCGTGGCCCGGGACTTCAACTGGCGGGGCCATGAGCTCAAGGAAGGCCAGTACGTCATCCTGTTTCAGGGTGGCGCGAATCGCGATCCTCGGGTATTTCCGAAACCCGATGTGTTCGACCCGACCCGCTCGCAGGATGTCAACATGACGTTCGCGCCCGGCGCGCATCACTGCATCGGTCATCTGCTCGCGAAAATGCAGCTCGGGGAATTCTTGCCCGAGTGGGTGCGTCGCTTCGACGTCGAGCTGCTCGATGAGCGGCTGAACTTCGGCCCGACGATGGCCTTCCGCGGGCTCGAGACGCTCAACCTGCGCCTGCGTCCGCGGCAATAGAGGAGGAGTCCTGCCGATTGCGCGCGCCCCGGAAACCGATAAGCTAGCATACTGGAATCGACCGCACCCGACGGTCGTCATCTCGCGGGGCACGGCGTATGCAGCAATCGAGTGACGGTCTTCTCGACCTTAAGGTCGTGGACCTCGGGCTCGGCATGGCGGCGGCGCTCGTCGCCAAGTTCCTACGCGAAAGCGGCGCTGCAGTCACGCGCGTTGAACCGCCCGGAGGAGATCCCTTCCACGGCGTATACCCCGCGTACGAGGTCTGGCACCGCGGGTCACAGCGGGATGACGCGGCGGCGCGCTCGGGTGAACGCCTGCACGCACGCCTGGCTGAGGCGGATATCTGTATCGTCGGTGGCGAGGACTTCCCAGGCGTCGAGCGACGACGGGATGCGGCCGCGTTGCAGGCGCGCCACCCGCGCCTTGTGGTCCTCGACATCGAAGGCTATCCGTCCTCGACTCGACACGCTGGACGGCCGGCGACCGACGTACTGGTGCAGGCGCGCTCGGGACTGGCTTTCGAACACTACACCCGGCGGCCGCTGCTGATGGGATTCGAGCCCTCGAGCTACGGTGCGGCGCTGAATGGGCTCGCGGGCGTGTACGCGGCGCTCCTCGACCGCGAGTCCAGTGGGCGCGGTCAGGTCGTGGCGACCTCCCTCTTCGAGGGGACGCTGACTTGGCCCGCACTGCTGTGGGTGGAGGCAGAACATCCGACCCCTGCCTCGAGGTTCGTGATGCCGAAGGACCCCTGGCCACTCATTTTTCAATGCGCGGACGGCGTGTGGGTGCAGATCGTCCTCGGCTCGACCGGCTCGAAAGGGCGGATCTACCGGATCCTCGAAATCAACGACCCCACGGTCGATATCAACGACAGCGGCATGCCCAAGCCGACGGGGGACCCGAAGAATTTCTTCGGCGACATTGACGTGCTCGCCGCGCATGTCCAGAAGTTCGAAAGCCGGAAGTTGCTCGAGGCGATCTGGGCCGCAGGACTTCCGGCCGAGCCCGTACTGCCGCCTGGTGCCTGCTGGGACGACCCGCAGGTGGTGCACAATCAGATCATCGTTAAAGAAGCTGACGGCGTGCGACATGCGGGGCACCCGGTGTACGGCCGCACGTCGCGGGCGCCGCGCCGCGATCGCCCGCGCTCAGGCCCCGGTCCCCTCAGCGGCATGCGCGTCATCGATTTCGGTGCCTTCGTCGCCGGGCCGTTCTCGGGGGTCGTCGTCGCCGTAATTAGAGCCGATGTGATCAAGGTCGAGGCGACCACCGGTGACCCGAATCGCAGCATCTTTCGCGCCTACACGGCCGCGAACCGCGGCAAGCGCGCCATAATGATCGACCTAAAGACCGCCGAGGGCGTGCGGATCGCGCAGCAACTGTGCGCGAGCGCCGATGTCGTCATGAACAATTTCCGTCCCGGTGTCTCCACGCGCCTCGGGATCGACGCCAAGACGCTGCATGCCCTCAAGCCCGAGCTGATCGTTCTCGAGAGCGTCGCCTACGGCAACGGCGGCCCGCGGGCCGAAGGGGCCGGCTTCGACATGTGCTTCCAAGCGCTCTGCGGTCATGACTTCCGCGCCGGCGGCGTCGGCAATCCGCCGCTATGGAACCGGACCTCGATGGTGGATTTTGCGGCGGCACTGATCGGCGCAGTGGCCGTGCTGCAACGGCTCTATCAGAGAGCGCATAGCGGCGGCGGCGCCGAAGTCGGCGCGGGCCTGATGAATACCGGCCTGTACCTGCTGTCGGAGCTCGTGCAGCAACCGGATGGGCGCTTCGAGGGTGCACCGCCGCTGAATCACGAGCAGACGGGTTATCACCCCGCCGAGCAGCTCTACGAGGCGGCGGACGGCTGGGTCGCAATCGCCGCGCGCGACGAGGCAATGGCGCGGCGCCTGGTCGGGGTGTTGAACCTCGGCGCGAAGCTAACCGCTCCGCGCGGTACCTGGGGGCCGCAGGTCGGCGCGCTGATCGCCTCGGCCATAAGGGACCGCCGACAGAGCGAATTGCTCGAGGCGTTGGCGCGCGCGGACGTCTGGGCGGAGGCGGTTTGCGTGAACGGCGAGACGGCGAACCTTCAGGATGCGGAGCTGCAGCGCGTCGGCGCGGTCGCGCCGACGCAGCATCCGCAGTTCGGTGCAGTGCGGCAGGTGGGTCGTCTGGTCCGCATGGCCACGGCGAGCCTGCCGCCGGCAGCACGCCATGCCCCGCTACCGGGTGAGCACACGGATGAGTTGCTCGCGGAGCTCGGCTTTGCCCCCGATGCGGTCCGGGATCTGCGTGAACGCAAAGTCGTGAAGTGACCCGATGAGCGATCACAGGATCGAGCGCGAGGCGCTACGGCTGCTGTGGGCCACACTGCGGCTCAGCATTGCGCCGGAGCTCGAGAGCGCGCTCGCCAGGGACCGCGCCAAGCGCTCCGATGCCGCTATCGCGCGACTCGTCGCAGGCTACGCGCAGCTGCCCGCCGTGCGGGCGCTGTACCGCGAGCGTTACGAGTCGCTACTCGATCGCGCCCGCAGCATGGACGGCGCGGCGGCGGTCGCTGCGATGTCGCCGCCCGCTGCGGCGGCCGACAATCCGATCTTTATCGGCATACCGGGGTTAGCGGGCGAGCTGGAGGCACGCGTGCTGGCGCTCGATGAGGCGCGGGCGCGCGGCTCGGTCGATGGCGCTGCACTCGATGCGCTCGTGCGCGACGTCGTGCGTCTCGAGGCGACCTGTCGCCAGGAGTACGAATCACGGGTCCTGGAGATGAAGCCGCGCCTCGGCGCCGCCGGCGACAGCGCGGCGCGCGAGCTGACATCGGGTTCGCTGCAGGCCTACCTGCGCAGCCACCCGCGTGGCTGCGCCTCCGTTGCGGTGCGCGGCATTCACGAGATCCCCGGCGGTCGCTCAAAGCGCACGGTGCGCGCCGAGCTCGAAGATGCCGGGGCGCTGCCGTCGGAGCTCGTGCTGCGGCTGGACACTGGGCGCGGCGTGGGCACCTCCGTCCTCGATGAGTTCACACTTCTCGATCGCGTCGCGCGGCGCGGCCTGCCGGTGCCCGAGCCGCTGTGGCTGGAATCCTCGCCCGCGCCGTTCGGTCAGCCATTCATCGTCTTCCGGCGCATGGCTGGCGCTGCGGCCGGCGATCTGATCGAGGGCGCCTTCAGGAAGGAGGCGCGCACTGCGCGGGCATTGGCCCGTGCGCTCGCGCAGGTGCATGCCGGCGGCACAGCGCTGCTCGAGAATCCTGACGAGCGCGGCCCGGCCGTGTCGCATACCCGCAGCCTCCTCACGCACTACCGCGAATGGTGGCGCCTGAAGAAACCCTTCCCCTCACTGGTCATCGAGGCTGCCTTCCTGTGGCTCTTTCGCGGGCTCGATCGCGGGCTCGGGGATGCCACCGTGGTGCACGCTGACACGGGCTTTCACAACCTGCTGCTCGATGAGGCGGGTAACGCGTGCCTGCTCGACTGGGAGTTCGCGCACTTCGGCGATCCCGCCGAGGACCTTGCATCCTGCCGCCCGGCGGTCGAGCAATGTATGCCCTGGGCGGACTTCATGGCCGAGTACCAGCGCGAAGGCGGCAAGCCGGTCAGCGATTTCCGTCTGAACTACTTCGAGATCTGGCGGCCCTTGCGCAATGCCGTCGTCTGCGGCTCGACGCTGCACTCGATGATGCGTGGCGAAGCCGACGACATCGATCCGGTGACCATCGGGCTCAGCACTTTCCAGCGGTTGCAGACGGACCTGGCCAGGACACTGGATGCGCGTCTGGCGCGCGAGCTCGGGTGACAGCATGGCAAGCCAACTCTCGGACCTCGAGCGGCTGATCGCCCTCGAAGAAATCAAGAGACTGAAGGCGAGGTATTTCCGCTGCATCGACACCCGGGACTGGGAGGGTTTCACTGCCTGTTTCGCCCCCGACGCCGTCATGGACGTGAGCGGCGAGCCGGAGCGGCTGCGCAAGGACGAGCATGGCGTGTATCGCGGCGCCGAGGCGA
>Ga0126381_100005158_pt1 | contig 14321 bp, 6 predicted proteins | sample PanSoiMetPlot_28_FD_96465 | JGI IMG/M metagenome (GOLD analysis project Ga0126381, IMG submission 96465) | Tropical forest soil microbial communities from Panama - MetaG Plot_28 | ecosystem: Environmental > Terrestrial > Soil > Tropical forest > Bulk soil | place: Panama | collected 2016-02-17
CAGCGCGAAGAGTTTGAATGAAGACCTGCAAGCTCGCGAGCATAAGCAAAGCGCGGCTCTGAGCGCGAGCGCAGAGGTCACCAACACCGGAACGCGCCCGGGCGTCGAAACCGTGCAGTGCTATCTCCGCTTCCAGGGAACGAGCGTCGCTCAACCGGTCCGTGCCCTGACGAAGTTTCAGCGCATCACCCTGGCCCCGGGCGAAACGAAAAAGGTAACTTTTCTGCTGGGCTCGAATGCATTTGCCATCTGGAATGACCAGCAAAAGCTCGCCGCCGAGGCGGCAAAGGTCACCTTGTGGATTGCGCCTGACTCGAGCCAGGGCGTGCAAGCTACGCTCGAAATCACGAAATAACCCGGATGACCGACAGAATACAAACATGGAACATGCCGACTAACGACCTCCCAAGCCGAAGGGATCTTCTAAGCAGAAGGGAAGTGCTGCGCATCTGCGGGCTGGGCCTGTTGGCTTCTCCGCTAACGGCACTTACCAGTTGTCAGAAGCATGCTTCTCCGCGTTACACGCCACCTAACGGTCGACCGTTCGAAGGTACCGATGAGCAACTGCTCGATGAGATTCAGCGCGCGAGTTTTGATTTTTTCTGGAACGAAGCAAGCCCTAAAACGGGGCAGGTCAAGGACCGCGCCCTTGCGAATGGCAATGATTCGCGCACCATGTCGAGCATCGCTGCGACTGGTTTTGGCCTGACCAGCCTGTGCATTGCGGACCGTCGCGGTTACAGGAAGTCTCAGGAAATTCTAGAGCGAGTTCGCACGACGCTGCGCTTCCTCGCCAACGGTCTGCACAACGAGCACGGCTTCTTTTTCCATTTCATCCACATGGAAACCGGCGAACGCTGGGAAAAGTGCGAGCTTTCTTCCATCGACTCGTCAATTCTTTTGTGCGGCGTTCTCACGGCCCGGCAATATTTTGCCGATCAGGAAATTAAGGATCTCGCGACAAAAATTTATCAGCGCGTGGACTGGCCCTGGATGCTCAATGACGGCAAGACTTTTTCCATGGGCTGGCATCCGGAATCAGGCTTCTTAGACGCCCGATGGGAGCATTACTGCGAATTGATGATGATTTACCTGCTGGCGATAGGTTCGCCGACTCATCCGGTGGACCCGAGTTCCTGGGACGCCTGGACGCGCCCGAAAATCACATTTCAAGGAATCGAATACATTTCCGGCAATGATCCCATCTTCACTCACCAGTACTCGCATGCCTGGTTTGATTTCCGCAATAAGCACGATGCCTACGCGAACTATTTTGAAAACTCCGTTAAGGCTACGAAAGCGCACAAACTTTTCTGCCTCGCTCTTCGCGATATCTTTCCGGATTTCAGCGAAGATCTCTGGGGCATCAGTGCGTCGGACTATGCGAAGGGGTACACGGCCTGGGGCGGCCCGAACGCCCGAGGCGGCCCAATCGGCCCCATCGATGGCAGCATCGTTCCGTGCGCCACTGGCGGCTCGCTTCCGTTTCTGTTCGACGATTGCGTCCGCGTGCAGCGCAATCTCCGAGGGCCCTGGGCCGAAAAGGTGTGGACGAAGTACAGCTTCCGCGACGCCTTCAATCCGCTGACGAATTGGTATGACACCGACGTGCTCGGCATCAATCTCGGCATCACCATGCTGATGGCGGAAAATCATCGCAGCGGTTTCGTCTGGGAGCAATTCATGAAGAATCCCGAAGCGCACAAGGGCATGCAACTCGCCGGCTTTCGCTCGGCGTCGTAGTTTTGTAATCACCACTTCCTAAGGGGTCTCACAGTTGTTGATTCTAACGAATTTACTGGCACGCGTACAGGAAGCCTGTTTTCCTGCTTCCAGGCTTTAGGCCAAGTTTTCGCCAGCGAAAAATGGCGGGCTCTCGTCGATGGTCTGCTGAGTATAAAGGAAAGGGGCGCACTGCTTGGAGTGCGCCCTTCCTTCATTGTGGCGCATCTTGGCTAGAAGCTGAAGCGAGCCCCTAGGGTGATGACCCGGGCAGCAAGGGCGTTGGTAATCGTGCCGAAATTAGTGCTGGCGACGTTGTTGGAAATGCTATTCGGGTTGAGGTTCAAATTGTTGAACAGATTGTAGAAGTCTAGGCGCAACTCGATATTGGCGTTCTCGCCGAGTACGGGCGCTTTGGGCAGGCCAAAGGCCTTGGCGACCGTCAAGTCCAGGTCCTTGTATCCGGGGAGGTTGAACGAATTGCGATGGACACCGGGGAGGGGAGGAAGCGCCGTTCCTGAATTGGCGCCAGTAAAGGAAGTGTAGCAATTGTTTGTTTGCGTCGCCGAGCACTGTACGGGGATGGAGAAATATGCGGCGCCGCCTTTAGGAAAGTTCGAGTTGGCCACCGTCTTGAAGGCGTCATTGCTGGTGCTGTTGCCCGCGCCTCCCAGGGAGGCGGTGGGAAACAGCGAGCCGTAACCGCAGCTCCCGCAGTATAGGCTGCCACCCACAACGCTGACCATGGGAGTCCACGGGAATCCCGAGTGGATGTTGAAGATGCCACTGAGCGACCACCCGCCAGCCACTTTTTCGACCCAATTGTTGCCGTGGAAGAACACCGGCTGCCACACGCCGAAAATCTTGAATGCTTTGCCGACGTTGTAGTCGCAGCGGCCGTAATTGAAGCTGGTGTCGAACGGGTAAGGCTGTAGTGAATACGGGGCGGAGCTCGTGTCCATGCATTTGGACCAGGTGAATTGAGAATCGGCCGCGAACTGGTGCGAGAATTGATGCCTGAGCTCGGCGAGCAGTGCGTTGTAATTGCCGTGGCCGACCAGGTTCCAGAAATCTCCGCCGTTGATCTGGGGGTTCAAGGGGTAGCCCAAGGTCGCGGGCACGGCAAGCGGATTCTGATGGAAATAGGTGTTGCTAGACCGGCTGCCTTGATATCCCAACGAAGCTACCGTTTGGAAACCGAGATCGTATGCGCCTTCGAGGGAATAATGATGGACAAGCGTGGTGGGCAGGGTTTGCGGGAAAATTTGGACGCCAACAGAGCCCGTGGTTGGCAGTCCATTGGGGCCGAAACTCGCAATCGTGTGCGGGTTCGCGGGATAGCCCGTGAAACTGTGCACATCCGAGGAAACGGCATAAATAATCCCGCAGTTCGGCAACGGTTGGACGCAACTCGAAGGGCTTGGAGTGCTCCGGCTCAACGCCGGAAACACGATCAACCCCGGATTTTGGACAATATTCGCCGAGTTAGCGATCTGAATGATGTCGTATCCCAGACCGTAACCGCCGCGGAACACCAGGCGATTGCTGAAGTCGCGATTGAACAGCGACTTCGGAGTCCAGGCAAAACCGATCTGGGGACCGAAGTTACTCTTCTGGGCGTCCCAGGCGTTTTGTTTGCGAACTACCAAGCCGGTCAGGTAGTTCGCGCCGGAACCGGGGAACGCGCGGAACATGTTGTTCTGTTTTGCGTACAACGGCGCAAAGTAGGACCAGCGCAACCCGAGATTCACAGTCAGGTTCGGACGGAGCTTCAAATCATCCTGGATGAAGAAGCCCCAGATGTTTTGCCGCTGGTCCTGGCGTTGCGTCGAAGGGAATCCTGTATTCGGATCGAAGCCTCCATTCTGTTGGTGCGGCGCGTCGTTGAGGAAGTCCCAAATATTGAAGAAGCGATACTGCGGAACGCCGCAGCCGACGCACTCTTGCAAGTAAAAGAGGCGCGTGACTTCGCCGCCAAACTTAATGCTATGGCGTCCGTGAATCTTGGTAGCTACATCTTTGAAGCTATAAGTCCACTGGTTTAGGATGCTGCCGACGTTCGGCCCAAAGGAGTTTATGGTGATACTGCCGGTCTGCTCAATGAAGTTCGTGGGGAGTCCGACGGGAGACTGTGGGTTGGAGTTGATCTCATTCCAGCGCCATCCGGCAGCATTCGTGCGAAATTCGTTGAGGAAGGTTGGAGAGATGGTGTGGTCCCAGATTGCCGCTAGCGCTTGGTTGATTTGATTGTGGTGGAAGATGTCGTAGCCGCGGCTGCCATTGAAGTTAGTTCTTGACGTGGGAACCCAGTAGATGGTGAAGCTGATGCGGTCCTTCCCCGTAACATTGGCATCCAGGCGGCCGCTGTATTGGTTGGCAGTAAATTGCGTGGGGTTGATGGTGTTGTAGTTCGCGATGTCGGCCACGGTACCGAGGTTCTCGGGACCGCCGCTGCCGTTGCCGCCCGTGCCCGGGTTGCTCGGGCTTGTCCAACCGGTATCCTGTGTACCCAGAGCTGACGTCAAGGGCGTGCCCAGATTCACACCCTGGCCCGGAATGGTTCTGCAGTTCACTCCTTCCGTCAGCCCAGCGGTCGCACAAGTGGCGTTGGGGTTGAGGGTACCAACCACGCTGTTGCCGGGGAAGGAAAGATACTTCGCAGCGATGCTTCCGGACGGCGCCAAAGCGGCAAAAGCCGCGGTGTCGAACCAGCCGTTGCCTGGTACGGGCGAGAAGGGCTGACGCTGGCCCTCGTAGGTGAAGAAAGCAAAAATCTTGTTTTTCCAGATTGGGCCACCGACGCTTCCGCCGAACTGCTGGAACTTGTTGTTGTCTCGCGTGACGGCAAGACCTGCGCCGTTGAACCGCTGAAATGCATTTAGGTTCGGTTGGTGGGTCGTAAAAAAGAGACTTCCGTGGAAGTTGTTGGTACCGCTCTTGGAAATAATCTGAATCTGGGCGCCGCTGAAGCGGCCATCCTCGGCATCGTAGCTATTGGAGACGACTTTCACGCTGTCAATGGATTCTTGGGACGGAGTGATAATCGTTGAGCCGCCCCAGACGGCGCTGGTGGTGCTGATGCCGTCAATGGAAATGCCATTGGTCTCCGTCTGCTGACCGCTGGCAATGACCTGCGCACCGTTTTCCGTCTTGAAGATCCCGTCGGCACCGCCGGAAGCCCCTCCGCCGGACTGAGTGCCGGGGAGGTTGTAGTTGTTGGTGCCCCCTCCTCCCTGGGAGCCATCAGCGAATGAGCCGGGAGCCAGCTGCGCAAGTTTGAGCACATCCCGTCCGAAGGACGGCAGGCGCTGAATTTGGTTGGCAGAGATGGTCCCACTCAGCGAGGCGGTCTGCGTGTCTATGAGTGGAGTAGAATCGCCGGTAACGGTGACGCTTTGCGTTACCTCGCCAACTTCAAGCTGAAGATTCAAGGCGTTGGACTGCTCCGCAATCACTCCCACATGGTCCAATACCTTCTTCTTGAACCCGGACTTCTCCACCGTCAACGAGAACTGGCTCGGAGGAAGAGCGTTAAAGTTGTAGACGCCATTCGCGTCGGTCGTCGCTGTGAGCGTTTGGTTCGTCTGCAGGTTCGTCAGCGTCAAGGTCGCCCCCTCTATGACTGCTCCTTGCGGGTCGGTCACGACGCCTTGAATGGACGCGCGGTATTGCGCGCTGGCGGCTGGGACGAAAGATACCGCGCAGAGAGAAAACACAACGACCTTGACCAAGAATTTGCATGGGCTCATGAGTCGCTCCTTCGCCCGACAAAAGAGTCTCGAAATGGCCTAAGCACCATCAGCTAAATCGGTTAACTACTGATTACTCGGCGAGTGTCGGGCATGAAAAATCCCAATGTGAACGAGTACTGCGGCACAGCTTGGATGCAGGAGTGAACCTCTCGGATGGCACAATTTTTTGGGCACAGTTTCCGCTTTTGTAAAAGTATTCGCGTATCTTCTAGCAGCAGAAGGGGTTTCGGGAAAGGGACGGCGTGTTGAGCCCTCGTGCCCAGCCTATTCGGCATCTTTTCGTCATTTTCTCTGTTCGCAAAAACCTCGATGGTTGCGCCTCGGTTTTTCTGCACCCTCATCGGCTCCTTCGTGGGGAAAAGGCCCGGGAGCCACATCGGCTCGCGCAAGCCTTTCCGATACCAGCACCGAAACGAGAACCGACGAACTCATTCGAAAAATGACGATCTCGGCATCACCATGTTGATGGCGGAAAATCACCGCACCGGCTTCGTCTGGGAGGTTCAGGAAAGGGAATCACGCGCTATCGGATGCCGGAGCCCTCGACGATGGTAATGTAGCGGTCGATAGGAAGGTCGTTGAAAGTCTCAACGCGGCCACTTGGCATTGGCCAATGAATCTCCAGCCTGTCAATCTTCTTTCTTGGGCCAATGCCTAGCACCTCGCGGGGATCGTGCGAGGAGAGATAGCTGCCCGCGGCGACCTTTAGACGGCTGCGCTTCAAGTCTCCCGCTTGCCAGATGATCCTTGCTCCGACGGCATCCGTGTTGGCCCTCTTGCCGACCAGGCGCACGCCCAACCAGTGGTTATCCTGCGCAGCGACATTTCTCAGCAATAACGGCGCACCGCCGTTGACGGTGACGAGCGCGTCGACGGCACCGTCGTTATCAAAATCACCGATCCCCAAACCGCGGCCAGCCAGCTGTTGGGCAAACGCCGGACCCGCAGAAGCGCTGACATTCTCGAATTTGTGTCCGGTGTTATGAAACAGGAGTAATGGCTCTTTGTACGTCACGTGGCTCAAGTGCTGTTCGATCTTGTCGTCTGGATGTCCGTTCACGACGAACAGGTCGACATTGCCATCGTTGTCGTAGTCGAAGAATTTCACGCCCCATCCGCTCATCAGGCGCGTAACTCGACCGATGTTCAGCGGTCCGGTCAAGTCGTCGAACGTCTGGTCTCCACTATTCCTGTATATGGAATACATTTCGTGGTCCACGTTAGTGACAAACAGGTCCTGCCAGCCATCCTGATCAAAGTCGGCGGAATCCACGCCCATTCCAGAGCGGGGACGCCCTTCCTGACTGAAGGCAACGCCGGATTCCAATCCAATATCCACGAATGTCCCATTCTTCTTATTGAGAAACAGAAAATTCTCCACCGTGTCATTGGCAACGAAAAGGTCCATCCAGCCATCGTTGTTGATGTCAGTGGCAACGACACCCCATGCTTTGCCGAAAGACTTGGCAATCCCGGATTCCTCGGAAACGTCCTTGAACGTTCCGTCTCCGTTATTATGAAAAAGCCAGCTGCGCACCCGCGGGTAGACGCTCGGTATACAGTAGGATCGCTCGTGCGTTTGAAGATCCTCGCAGTACTTGTTCTCTGATTTGCCCGAGTTGCCAAAGCGGCAAACGAAAAGATCGAGCTTGCCGTCATTATCGTAATCGAACCAGACCGCACTCGAAGCCCAGCCTGGTGCCGAGACACCCGCCTTTTCCGTAACATCTGAGAAGGTCCCGTCGCCGTTGTTTCGGTACAAAATGCAGCGCTCGTACTGTGTCACGTACAGATCGGGATAGCCGTCACCGTTGTAATCGCCGACAGCCGCACCCATTCCGTATCCACCTCCGCCGGCGCCTGCTTGTTCGGTTACGTCCGTGAAGGTTCCATTGCGATTGTTCCTGTACAGGGCATTGCGAAGAGGAGGCTTGGGATCGTAGAAGTCACATTTGCCGCTGTTCACGAGGTAGATGTCCATCCAGCCATCGTTGTCGTAGTCCAGGAACGCACAGCCGGCTCCGGTTGTTTCTGGCAGGTAATAATCTGCCGAGCGGCCATTCACATGTTGCCAGGTGATTCCGCTGCTTGTTGCAGGAACTTCCACAAACAGCGGCGTGGATTGTTCCGGGCTGCTCTTTTTCGCCGCCGATTGTCCTAGGAAGAACAGAGAAGGCAGCGGCCCTGCGCCATAGAGATACAGGTTGGCGGCGAGGGCGCGCAGGAAATTTCGCCGTGTTACGCCATGCCTGCCTTTCACATCACCACCGGCTGAAAAGAAGGGGAACGGTAATCTCACGGCCGCGGCTTCTCGGTGCCGAGAGTTTGCAGCTGTCCCCCTGAAAGACCAACAGGACGATCGCTGTACAAGGTTGCAGCCCGCTGTCTTTCCTGCGCGTTCAAGCGTGCAAATTCTGCGCGGGCCTTTGCTGCCTCTGCCTTACGGCCGGTCCGCGCATAGGCCGTCCCCAAGGAGAAGTAAACCCGCGCCTCGCTGGGAAACGCCTTCTGAGCAATTTCCAGTTCTGGGATAGCGCCTGCGGCATCTCCCGTGTCCAGCCGCAAGATTCCGACCAGGTAGTGGCCAAACGGCAGCCGTGGCGCAAGTTTGAGCGCCTTCTCGGCATACGACAGGCCGTCCTGGGAATCCACCTGGTAGCGCACCGCAGCAATCTCAAGAAGCGAATTTATATTTTGGGGATCGCGTTTCAATTCAAATTGAAACTGCTCGACAGCAGCATCGGTCTCATTGGTTTCCAGCAGCAATCTTCCAAAGGCGAAATGCAGATTTGGATAGTCCGGATATTCCGTAGTCAGTTGGACATAAGCCTGTTTTGCCTGAGCGTAATCCTTAGCGGCGAGGAGCGCTTCCGCCTGTCCCGCGCGCTCGACGACTGCGGCGCCCGGGGTGCCGTCCGGGGGCGCGTCTTGAGGTCTGGTCAGGAGAACCGCAAAGCCAAGCGCATTGATTAGTTCCTTTGACCTGACACCAAGCTTCACCAGTTGATCCAGGGTTTCCTTGGCGTCGCCGAACTTTCGCGCCCGCAACTCCAGAAGCCCCATGTGATAGAGCGCCACTTGGCGCAGTTGGTCGTCTTTGATAACGCCCAAATCTTCTGCCTTCAGTAGATTCTTCAACGCCGAGTCATCCTGGCTCAGTTCGAATTGACACAAACCCAGCATCGCGTGAGCGGTACCGTTTGCGGGATCCACAGCAATGAGCTTTTCAAAATCCTGAGCCGCTTTTGCGTAGTGGTCTTGGTCATACTCGATAGTGCCAAGGGACCACCAGCCTTCCTTCCAACGCGGGCGCAAGGCCAAAGCTTTGCGGTAGAGCACAACGGCGTCGTCTAGGCGGTTCTGCTGGCTTGCTTCGGCGGCGCGCTGTGAGAGGGTCGCAAAGTCCTGCGAAGAGGACTTGGACTGTCCGGCGGCACTGCTACAGAGAAGCAATTGCGAGGAAACCAGAAAAACACACACTCCTCGTAGCTGTGCTCCTTCAAAAGAGTGGCTGAGGCTGATTTTCATCCCCAGAGAGTATCTCGTCCGGTGGTTGAGCGACCCGCTAGCGAGCGAAGCCATGAGCGCAGGAAATAGTGTAAATCGAAAGCTGCCAACGAGTCAGCTTCCCGGGGTAGAGGGGACTCGTTGGCAGTCTTCCTTCGTTTCATCGTATGGGCACGCGATGAAGCGTCGTCTTCTGAAACGATCAGAAGCTGAAGCGTGCCTGCATTTCAATGACGCGGGCACCCAGACCATTCTGCGCTTCCCCGAAGTGAGCGTTCATGATGTCTAGCTGCGGGTTGGCTAGGTTGAGCTTGTTAAACAGATTGAAGAAGTTGGCGCGAACCTCCAATCGTCCGTTTTCGCCAATGACTTTCATGTGGGGCAGGCCAAATGCCTTGCTGAGGGTTGCATCCACACCGAAGTAGCCGGGACCGGTGAAGGAATTGCGAGCAATTCCCGGGGCGGTCGGCACAGGGCCAAAACCCTGCTGACCGCTGGGGCATTGCGCCACTGGGGGATTCGGGAACAGGCACGCGAAAAGGGTGCCGGGAACCATCGTGGGCGCCGTAAACATCGAAGCAGCATTTACGGTAGCATTGCTGCGGTAATTCGGTGTGAACCCGCCGGCGTATTTGGCGGGCAGGTATTTGTCGTTACCTGCGTCTCCCGACGAGCCGCCAGCGAACTGGCCGAAGTTGAACACGGGATCAAAGCCGTTCGAGATCTCACCCAACCCGTAGATTGGGGACCACGGAAAGCCTGAGTGCGCGTTCAGAATGCCGGACACAGTCCAACCGCCGGCGACCCTCTCCATCCAGCTGCGGCTGCCACGGAAGATGGTCGGAGACCAGATCCCGTACATCTTAAAGGCGTGGCGGACGTCATAGTCAGAAGTAGCAAAGCCCGTTGCTAGGTTCCACTGGTAGAACCCGCCCGCGTAAGCGTTGGAGCCCGAGTCCATGGTGTGGCTCAACCGATATTCCGTGTCCAGCTGAAAGGACTGGCTGAAGTTGTGCTTCAATCCTACCAACAGAGCATTGAAGCGCGCCGAGCCGTCATCCGCGTAATAGGTGACGCCGGAAACGGCTGGGTTCAGCACGATATTAACTGCCGCGCCCACGTCATATAGGTTGTAGTGCTCCGTCAAATGGCGTGTCGTGCTGCCCTGGTATCCAACCGAAGCCACCCATTGGCGCCCGAGATCGTACTCGCCGCCGAGCGTATAGTGGTACGTGTAGGTCGTCGGCCAGTTGGCTGGCAGGGCGGTCAGGTCCACGCGGCCCGTGGTGGGCAGATTGTTGGGGCCAAACGTAACAATAGCGTTTGGATTTGCCGCATATCCGGTCGGGCTGTGAACGTTTGCCGGAAAGCTGTTGCTATAGACGATCTGATTTCCGGAAAAAGTGGGATTGTTGTCTACAAACGGCGGGTTGAATCGGGTGTCCAGGGTATTGGACTGAACAACGCCGTTATATGCGATTCCCAAACCGCCGCGCAAAACGAGCCGGTTGCTGAAGGAGTGCCCGGCAAACTCCCTCGGACTCCACGCAAAACCGAGCTGCGGGCCGAAGTTTCCTTTCTGCGGACTGAGCTGACTGCCGCCGGTGCGAACTCTCATGTTGGAGAAAAAGCTCGATCCGCTGCCAAACACGACGGTGGCCAATAAGCCGTTCTTTTCCGAAATCGCCCCAAAGTACTCCCAGCGGAGGCCGGCCGTCACCGTCAGGTTGGGCCGCAGCTTGTAATTGTCCTGGAAGAAAAGACCTACTAGGTTGTCCCGCAGATCCTTGCGCAGAGCGGAGGGCACGCCAGTCTTGGGATCCGACTGAGCGCTCTCTTGGACAGGCGCATCGTTGAGGAAATCCCAAATGTTGTTGAAGGTGTAAGTGGGGCGATCCGCCCAAAAGGGCGCATCAACGGAGAGAAGCCGGGTAAACTCGCCACCCAACTTCATGGTGTGCGCGCCGTGGACTTTGGTGAGGACATCTTTGGCAGCATAAGTCCACTGGTCGAACCCATTGAATGACCCGATTCCGTAACCGATGAGCGTAATGCTTCCGGTGCCGTTGAAGGCGATTTGCGGCAAGCCCCAGGGGGCGTTGGGATTGCTTGCGAGGTCCTTGTTGAGCCAGCCGGCTGCGTTCACGCGCGCCTCGTTGACCAGCGTGGGTGTGAAAGTGTGGTCCCAGAGCGCCGTCATCGCGCGGTTAATGTAAGTGCTATTGAAATTGTTCATCAAGCGGTCGCCACAACCGCCGTTGTCACAGAAACCGTTGATGCCAGTACTGGAATTTGGCACGTAGTAGATACTGAAAGCGATGAGGTCCTTGCTGGTAGCGTTAAAGTCCAGACGGCCGTTGTACTGCACGTGGCTGCTGTTGGCGGGGTTGAGAATGCCGGTATAAAAAGCGAAGTCAGGGGTACTTGTCAGGTTCGCTGCGCCACCTGATCCGTTGCCGCCAGTGCCAGGATGAGTGTTACTCGTGAACCCCGGATCTCGGGTTCCGACCGTAAACATGGAAGGATTTAACGGCTGCCCAACGTTTAGTCCTTGGCCAGGGATCATGTGACAGTTCGTCCCTTCGACGAGGCCGATGCTGGCGCAGGTCTGATCCACAACCGTGCCACCGTCGGGTCCTACGCCCGGAAAGGCAAAGAATTTTGCCGCATTAGGGGCCGCAGCCGACAATTGCCGGAACTGCGGTGTCTCATACCACCCGCTGGTGGTTCCGCTGGCTGCGTTGTTGTCCAGCTTCTCCAGGGAGAAGAAGGCGAAGAGTTTGTTCTTGACGATGGGGCCTCCGGCTGAGCCCCCCCAATCGTTAAAGCGATTGGCGTCGCGCACGTTGCCGTTGTTGTAGCCGTTGTACTTGGTGAAGGCATCCAGACCCGGCCGGTGGATCTTGAAATAAATGCTGCCGTGGTACTCGTTTGTCCCGTTCTTGGAAATGATTTGAACTTGCGCGCCACGATAGCGTCCGTTCTCCGCGTCGTAGTTGTCGGTGAGGATCTTAACTTCTTTGATGGAGTCCTCGTTCGGTGTAATGACAGAGGTCCCGCCCCAGGTCACGCTGGTTGTTCCAACGCCGTCGATCTGATAATTGTTCTCACCGGTCCGAGCGCCGCCAGCGGTGATCTGGCCGCCGTTTTCAATCTTGAAGACGCCGTCCGTGCCGCTAGTGCCGCCCACTGTGGTCCCAGGCAGGTTTTGCGAGCAGCACCCACCACCGGCGTTCTGTGCGCCATCACCGAAAGCTCCCGGGGCCAATTGTAAAAGTTGGAAGGGGTCGCGGCCAAAAGACGGGAGCTTTTGAATATCCTCAGAAGTCACGGTCCCGGAAAGGTTCGACGTTTCGGTATCGATCAAAGGAGTAGAGTCGCCGCTGACGGTGACACTTTGCGAGACGTCACCAATATTCAACTGGACGTTCAAAGCATTGGCTTGCTCGGCGATGATTCCAACATTGTCGAGGACTTTCCTGTTGAAGCCCGCCTTCTCTACGCTCAGTGTGTATTGGCTGGGACCGAGGCCCGTGAAATTGTAGATTCCGTTGTTGTCCGTTGTGGTTGTGAGCGTTTGGTTCGTTTCGTGATTGGTCAGTGTGACCGTCGCGCCGCTAACGGTCGCCCCTTGCGGATCGGTCACCACGCCTTGAATCGAGGCGCGATACTGCGCGTGAGTGGATGCCACCAGAAACAGGGAGAGGACCGCAAACACAACAACCCCGATAGAATGCTTGGTCAGGCTCATGAATGGCTCCTTCGCCCCCAAAAGAATTCTCGACCCCGGAAGAAAGAAAAGAAGATCCCCGGCCTCGCCCGGGATGACTTCGAAATGGCCCCGCACCCTCAACTAAATCGGTTAACTACTCGTTTGCGCGGGAGTATATGCATGGGAAATTCGGATGTCAACGATTATTAGAACGCAGATTCAAGCTTCGAGAAAAAACGTTATTCAAGAGGGGCAAATGGTGGCGCGGAACCGCAGGCAAGCGCCGGAAAGGCAGAAGACAGAATGTGGATCAGTGACAATGGAAAAGGGAGGGAGATAACGCGCGCACGTCGAGCCGTGTGGAGTTGGAATCAAGCCACGATCCACCACTCCGTTCGGGATGACAAGGTGGGGCCTGTGTGACGCGTTGCGGCGTGCGACTACACCGGGAGACCGCCAGTTTACGCTAGGCGGCTGCGCTAGCCGGAATGTACGGCGCGGAAAGCTTCGAGGCAGCGCTCGGCAGTTTCGAGTTCGAGGAAGCGGCTGCCTTCCTGCTCGATGAGGTAGTATTCGACACCTCCCACGCTTTCCGCGGCTGAAAGAATGGCCTTCCAGTCTGCGCTGCCTTCGCCAAACAAAACCGAATAACCCTTGGCAGGGTCAGGCGACCAATCCTTGCAATGCATCGATCGAATGCGGCGAGGGTTCGCGCGAATCCAAGCCACGGGGTCCGAGCCGGCCTTGAGGCAGGTGCCGACGTCGAGCTGAAGCATGACGGAGGGCTTGGTGTTTTTCGCGAGAACTTCCATTGGCCGTCCGCCCTCCACCGTCGTGAACTCGGGCTCGTGATTGTGATAGCCCGCGTGTAAACCGGATTTTTCCAATTGCTCGTCGGCGAAATTCAGGGCTTCGGCGACGGTTTTCCAGCCGTCGAGCCCCGGGCCGGGTTTGGATGAGGCCATTACCACGTACTTGCAGCCGAGGATGAGGTTTTTGTCGCGAGCGCGCGCGATGTTTTCCGCGTTCATGGAGGAGCTGTCGTTGTGCGTGGAAAAGCAGCGGATGCCGAGGTCGTCGAGCAACTTGCGCATTTGCTTGGTTTCCTCCTCGGACCATTGGAAATAGGGCGCGTAAAATTCCACACATTGGTAGCCCATCTTGGCCACCGCGCGCACGGTGGCCTGTGGGTCGCGCTGTAATTCTTTGCGGACGGAGTAGAGCTCAAGCCCAACCGGGATGGGCGAGGCTGCGCCAGCCCGCAACGCGAAAGGCAGCGTTGCGGAGAAAGTGAGAAAAGTTCGCCGCGAAATGGTGTGCGAGGTCATTTGGTGAATCCTGCCGACGTGATCCTAGGCCGAGAACCACGTTTACGCAACTGCTTTGGGCAAGAAAAGTTTTACTCGCCGGCTCGAGCCGTAGACGGCGCCTCCGGCCCGGGAACGACGCTGCGCACGATCACGTACAAAACAGGAATGAACAGCAGATTCAGCGTGGTCGCGGCAATCATTCCGCCGAAAACCGTCGTGCCCACGGAAATGCGTCCAGCGCGGCCGGCCCCTTGGGCGAGCACCAGGGGAATGACGCCGCGGATGAGGGCGAACGAGGTCATCAGGATGGGGCGGAGG
>Ga0126381_100005160_pt1 | contig 14320 bp, 9 predicted proteins | sample PanSoiMetPlot_28_FD_96465 | JGI IMG/M metagenome (GOLD analysis project Ga0126381, IMG submission 96465) | Tropical forest soil microbial communities from Panama - MetaG Plot_28 | ecosystem: Environmental > Terrestrial > Soil > Tropical forest > Bulk soil | place: Panama | collected 2016-02-17
AACCAGCGCGCAGCAGGGCAATCAGGTCACGCTGACCACCAGCTACCGGCGGGCCGGCACGGTCACCACCGCTGCCGCCGCGGCCGGCGCGACCAGCATCACCGTGGACGACACGTCCAGCTATCCGGACTTCAACGGCACCGGCACTCCGGGCACGGGCAAGTCGGGCGGCGGACCGGGCTTCGCCGTCGGCGACCCGGTCACGATCGATGCCCCGGCCGACGGCTACGGCGCCGGGCACCCCGAGTCCGGCACGATCACCAGCACCACCGCGAACAGTGACGGCACCGCCACCGTCACCCTGGCCGCGCCGCTGAGAACCGGCCATGCCCAGAACATATGGGTGCAGGGCAGCCGGGTGGGCACCGACGCGCTCGACACGCAGAGCACCAACCTGGACTTCTATTACACGCAGAGCGGGACCCCGGGCGAGACGACCGGCTTCTACACCCCGATGGGCTGGCGGTACCTGCAGATCGACCAGGGAACCCGGGCCAACGGCGGACAGCCGCTCACCGCGAACGACATCTGGGCCGTCGAGCAGTACAACGCCGCCTCTCAGGTCGGGTCGGGCGCGAACGATCCCGGCGAACGCGACGGGGGCCCGGCGCCGGTCTTCACCAGCAGACCGGCGGACAGAACCGACGACGCGGCCACGTTCACCAGCAGCAACGCCGAACTCAACGCGGTCTTCACGCTGATGGAGCGCTCCGCCCTGTTCGCCGGCCAGCAGGCTTACGAGGACAGCCCGGACCGGCAGGAGGGCCAGTTCACCGGCGACGGCACGAACGAGTCGCTGGCCCAGATCGAGGGCCTTAACGAGCGTGCGCTCACCCGCGAGTTCATCGACAACCTCAGCGACTCCCAGCAGCGCTGGTGGATCGCCGGATCTCCGGCCCAGAGTTCAACCTGGGGTGAGGTCAACGCCATCTACCCGGACAACAACGTGAGCAACGGGAACATGCGCGACATCCCGGACTACAGCGAGATGTTCCCCGAGCTGGTCTGGGACTATTACCTGGCCACCGGGGACAAGGCCACGCTGGCGGCGGCCTACCCGACGATGCGCAACGTCGCACAGTACGTCGCCGACAACACCTACGGCACCGGCCAGGCCTCGGGCCTGGTGTGCCAGCTGGCCAGCTTCTCTCAGTCCACCGCGTACAAGTTCGGCATCATCGACTGGCCGTCCACCGACCGGTACAACACGGTGGTGCTGAACTCCGGCGTCGACACCGTGGTGAACATGCGGGCCGTCGAGGACTACCGTGCGCTGGCCGGCGCCGCTCAGGCGCTCGGCGACGCCACCGCCGCCACCACGTTCGCAACGCAGATGAACGACCTGATCAGCGGCATCAACGGCGAGCTGGTCGAGCCCAATGGTTTCTATGACGACGGCCTGAGCGTGTCAGGAAGCGCCCAGGACGTCGCGGGCAACTGCGCGGCGGCGTCAGGGGACGCGCTGATCGGCAACTACTCGCAGCTCGACCAGACGTTCGCGATCGTCTACGGCGTCGCGCCGTCCAGCGCCTACAGCCAACTCGGGACCTACATCGCCAGCCAGGGCATGAAGCAGGGCCCGATGGACTTCGCCCAGCTCGGGCTCGCGCTGGCCGAGACGGGCCAGCCCGCCGCGCTGGTGCGGCTGCTCACCGACACGGCCGGGGACGGCCCGGCGAAGATCCTCGCCGAGGGCGGCACCTCGATGTGGGAGCAGTGGGACCCGGGCTGCGGCGCGCCGGGCGGGCAGGCCGGTGACAACAACGGTTTCGAAGACACCGAGTGCGCCGGCGCCGCGATCAGCCAGAACGCGACAGACAGCTTCTCACACGGCTGGGGTTCCGCCGGGATCTACCCGGTCACCCGCGGCTTGCTCGGCATCACGGCGACCGGCGTAGGCGGGGCGGCGGTTCAGGTCGCGCCCCCGGCGTCCGGCCTGGACTTCGCTGCTGGCTCCGAATGGACAGAACGAGGAGTGGTGGCTGTTTCCTGGCACCGCATCCCCGGCACCGAGGGCGAAGTCTCGCTCACCGTCACGGTCCCCGACAACGTGCAGGCGACGGTCGCGCTGCCGGCCGGGACCCGGCCCTACACCGCGTCCGGCGAAGGGGCACCGCGCTTCGAGGGCACTCGCGATGGCACGGCGCTGTATTCGGTTGGCTCCGGCACCACCTCGTTCCGGCCGGGAGGAGAATCATGAAGATAGTGGCCGCGGCGCTCCTCGGGTTCGCGCTGGTAACCGGATACTCTGTAACTGGAAACACCGCACCGGCCGCCCGCGCTGATGCGAGCACCCCGGCCTTCCCGCACCGGACCTGCACGATCACGGACCCGGCCTACGCCGGCCTGGTGCGGCAGGTGACCGACGGGCAGGGTTCAAGCGTCCAGTCGGTCGTCTGGTACTACGGCGACGCCATCAATGCCGCGATCGCCGACTGCCACGCACGCGGCGGGGGAGTGGTCGAGGTGCCCAGCGGCGTTTACTACTCCGGGGCGATCATGCTGCTGTCCAACGTGGACCTCCAGGTCGAGGTCGGCGCCACGATCAAGTTCGTGCGGAACCCCAGCAACGCCTTCTACCCGGTCGTCCTGACCAGCTACCAGGGCTTCGACCTCTACGATTACTCGCCGCTGGTGTACGCGCTGAACCAGGAGAACATCGCGCTCACCGGCGGCGGGACGCTCGACGCCCAGGACAACGTGGGCGGCGGCTGGACGCTACCGCCCGCCCAGCCGGGCGCGCCGTCAGGGACGTTCGCGGCCCTCGGCCAGCTCAGCGCCGGGGGAGTCCCGGTAGGCCAGCGGATATTCACCGACGACGGGCACATGCCGGCCACGATTCCGGTCCTGTCGGGCTGCCCGCCCCAGTCGCGTGACTGGGGACCGTGCGCGTCCGTGCGGAACGTCCCGCCGCCATCCGGGGCGGTCGCCTATGCCTCAACCTTCGAGCCACAGTTCGTTGAGTTCAATCACAGCGAGAACGCGTCGGTGCGGGGCGTACACCTGGTGAACACCCTGTTCTGGGAGATCCACCCGCTGAACTCGCGGAACGTCCTGGTCAAGAACGTGACCGTGGACGACACGGCGCACCACACGGACGACGGGGTCGACCCGGAATCCTGTCGCGATGTGGTGATCGAGGACAGCAGCATCACCACGCTCGATGACGGGATAGCGATCAAGTCGGGCCGCAACGCCGATGGCAGGAACCTCCGTGCCCCCAGCGAGAACATCCTGATCAAGGGCAACACCTTCAATAATCCCACCGGGGGATCGGCGAGCATCTCGATCGGCAGCGAGATGTCCGGCGGCGTGTACAACGTGTTCGCGCAGGACAACACCTCGGGCGGGGCCGGCACCGCCTACCTGCTGAAGCTCAAGACCAACTCCTACCGCGGCGGCGTGATCGCGGGCATCTACGTCAAGGACAGCACGATCACGCAGACGATCCGCGGGGTGGTGAACTTCGACACCAACTACAGCGAATCAAACCCGATCCCGGACACGGACATCTACCACCCGGTGATCAGGGATATTCACCTGGACAACGTCAACGCCGCGTCGACGGTGTCGACGAGCCGCCCGGCGTTCGTGATATCGAACGGGGTCTCGCGGTCGCCGTTCCTGGACGTGAGCTACGAGAACTCGGTGTTCTACACGACGGCCACGTTCCCGTCCGCGTTCGCCGGGACAGGCAGGTTCTTCGAGAACCTCCAGATCCGCAACGTGCGGTTCATCAACCCGCAGACGAGCGCGGTCACCGCCTATGACACGGCACCGGCCGGGCTGCGCGGCCAGACGACCGCGAGCGCGGGCGGCGCCGCGATACCGCTGACCGCGGTGACCGTCCGGCGGCCGGACGTGGTCACCCCGCTCCCCGCTGACTCGTTCACGATCAGCGGTCAGGTGAACCTCGCCGCCGGGGAATCAGTCAACGTCTACGTCGACAGGGACCCGGCCCCGGTGCCCGTCACGGTAAATCCGGACGGCTCGTTTACCAGCGGTCCCATCACGCTGAACAACGACCAATACTGGTACGCGGGCCACCACTACGTGGCGGTGAGCCTCGCCAGCGGGATCGACGTCAATACGGTCGTGTACCAGGTCAGCGTCCCCTGAGCGAGCGGACCTGCCACCGGGACCGGGCCCGATGGTGCCAACGATCCCGCTCGCCTCAGTTAAAGGCGCCCGACGGCGGCCCGGATCTTGTCGATGGCGTCAGCCAGGTCGGCGGTCCCGGCTACTGCCGAGGTCATGGTCGATATCAGAGCGTGGATTCTGTCGAGCCGCGCCCTGATGCGGCCCTTATCCGGCTGGCCGGTTGTTATCTCCTCCTGTGCCGACTCTGCCAGCTCGCGCATATGGTGCATGCATGGCTCGCTGCCGTCATACCTCTCGAGGGTGGCAATAAAGTCATCCAGCAGGCGTGACGCGAGTATTTCCGCTGAGCTGTCGGAGGTCGGGGCGCCCGCCGATGCCTGCTTCCCGATGGCTATAGAACTCCCCGTCACGTCCCCTTCGATATTTACGCGGTAATTAGACATGACCTTCTCCGTTCACGACTAGCGTTCTGTGCATCCGGTCAGCGTCCGCCCGCTGGGCGCCCGCCGTCTGATTTACCGCCCCCACCGGATCTCGCCGCGTTGCCCATTGAGATATTGGAGTCCGAGATGCTTCCGCCCACGTGCATGCTATAGTTCTTGTAGCTGGCATCGATGATAATTTTGGCTTGTGAGTTGAACTCCGTTTGCTCGATGTTGTGGCGGTCCAGGAAATCCCCTATTTCCCGAATGAGCGACTCCTGCAACAGCAGAACGTACATTATCTCGTCGCGGTCGAGGAAGTAGTGCCGCCAACCCCATTGGTCGCATGCATCCTCGCGTATGCTTGGTGTCGCACCATAATCAAAGACCTGGCCATGCCTTATGCGATATGCCTGGCTGACTTCATGTGCCTTCCATCGCAGACTCCGGCCCGCGTTAACTGTCACGGCAAGTGGTGACCAGAGAAGCGCGGGAACCGCGTGGCGGAGACTGCAGGCTGAGGCCTCGCGCAGCTTCCCGAATGTTGATTCCTGGTACAGGTTATCGATAGACATATATCTTTCGCTGATCGGCGGAAGCTCATAAAAGCTCCATTCGATATAAAGCCATCCGCCGGTATGAACGGCCCTCGCGAACATCGTCACCATCAGTTGACCTTGCCAGCCGTGGACTTCTGCGCACACGTAGGCTCTGGCGTCTGGTTCCGCCTGGTTGGCAGCGCGGTTGAGTAGTCCTTCGCCGACTGAAGAGTAGGGTGGTTCTAGAATATCGCCCTGCAGTGCTTGATTCCCGTGTACGTGCCTGCCGTTAACGAACATCCGTTGTTCAACGCGCATGTCCTTGAACTTGATTTCATCGAACGCGTCCTTGAGGGCTTCGTGGACGTCTGAGTTCGTAAACGGCAGAGGGTCGCTAACTTTGCCGTCGTCACCCTTCTTGCCGCGGCTCACGTCAATTACCATCTGCTCGCGACCTAGCGGTACGCCGCTTCCCCTGAAAGCCGCTTTGTCCCGGAAAATGACCACGTTCCCGTTTCGCCGATCCGCGACCGTCCGCAGTCTATGATTGGCCTTCGAGCCGGCCGGCTTCGGCGCCGCCGCCGGATCGAAGTTATTCCGTAGCATCTGTCCGGCCAGGATGTTATTCCACCGTACCCACTGTTCGTGCCCTACGATAATGAAGGCCGTCACCGGGGTCAGTAGCGCGACGGTGATCACCATGAATCCCGGGAGCATGGAATGGAATGCCCAGAGCAGGGTGATGCTTGAACACAGCGTAGCGACCAGCCAGCAGTCGCGTCGCATTCGACGCCGGACTGAATCGATTGCCCACCTGGTAACCACGTTGACATCGGCGCCGAAGGCAGGTGCTACAGCTCGGTAGGGTTCATGAATAACGCGGTGTACCACTGATCTTGCATAGTCAAGGCTTATCTGCGTAGCCGCGGACAGATACCGAGTGGTCTCCCGGTCGTCATCGTGCATCGCATAATGACGTAGGTCATCCTCGGCGCGTGACTCGGAACCGTTGAAAGTGTTGGCTGGCTTTGTATCGCCTGATGATCCGGCCTCGCCATTATGAGATCGGCGTGATTGTCCGTTGGCGTATCCGTGCCATTGCCGCCCGAAACGAAAATGGGATTCCATCCTGCTGAGCTCCTCGTTTCCCACGGTGTGCCGAATAGCATCTCAGGTGCGGATGGATATTGCCGTTTATTATCGCTTGAGCCAGGCCGGTTAGAGACGGAGGCCTCGTTAAGTCACGCTTTAGCCGCTCGTCGGGAGTTTTACGGCACCAGGCCGTCGTAGGCGTTATGGCCATTGGGGGCGGTAGGAGCGCTGATCACCATCGTGGAGTAGGCCTCCGCGCCGTTGGCGTACGGTGACAGGCCTGACAGTGTCACCGTGGCCGGGTATCCCGTGTACTTGCCGGTCGCACAGCTCGGGCTGCAGCTGTTCTCTTCCAGAGTGCCCTTGGCGGTCGCCGTCGGCCTCCCCCAGTTGGTCCAGCTGATGACGTTCACGTATCCGGTGCCATCTCCTGACGTCTGGATCCGTGCTGGCCGGGAATTCATCGTGCCGTAGTTGCCCGAGCAGCCCTCCACTGGCGTCGAGCAGACCAGTACCTTCGTCAGTGCCACCGTCGGGACCGGGGCGGCCGACGAGGTGGCTGATCCGGGCGTCGCGGAGGGAGCATTGTGTTGCGAGACGGCGTGCGTCGAGCTGGTCGAGGTGGATGCCGTGGGTGCGTGCGGTCCTGCGGATGTACCCCTGGTCACGTACAGGGCGACGAGCGCGGCAGCAACGCCCCCGAGGGCAAACGTGGCGGCACCGGCGATCACCCGGCCGCGGCGCGCGGGGGAGCGGCGGCCGGCATCGGCCTGTGTCTGCTGGTAACCGGGGCTGAGTACACGGTAACCGGTCACGGTCCGGCCGGCGTCATCCTGGGAGTTCACCAGCCCGGCCACCGGCTCGGGCCAGAAGCTTCCCGGCGAGACGCCGGGATAGGCAGCGGACCCGGCCACCACCTCATCCATCAGCCGGGTCAGCGATGGCCTGGCGGCGGGTTCCTTGACGAGGCAGCCAGCCACCAGATCCCTCAGCCGGCCGGGAATCCCGCTGAGGTCGGGCTGGGAGTGGACGACCCGGTAGGCCATGGCGGCCGGCGTGCCAGTCCCGAACGGCGCCCCGCCCGTGGCGGCGAACGCGATCACGCTGCCCAGGGCGAACACGTCGCTTGGCGGCCCGACCGGTGCTCCGCTGGCCTGCTCGGGCGACAGGAACCCGGGCGTTCCCACCACCATGTTCGTCGCGGTGACCGCCGTGCCTTCCAGGGCCCGGGAGATCCCGAAGTCGATCACCCGCGGGCCATCGGCGGCGAGCAGCACGTTGGCCGGCTTGAGGTCCCGGTGGACCAGCCCGCGAGCATGAACGGCTTGCAGTGCTTCGATCAGGCCCCCGGCCAGCCGCCAGACCGCCGGTTCCGGCAACGGCCCGGTCTCGGCGACCACGTCGGCCAGCGACGGGCCAGGCACGAACGCGGTTGCCAGCCACGGGGGATCGTCGTCCGGGCCGGCCGCCACGACCGGCGCGGTGAAGGCGCCGCTGACCGATTCCGCCGCCTGTACCTCGCGCTTGAACCGTCGCAGGAACTCCGGATCGCGGGCGAAGGCCGGGTGGATGACCTTCACCGCGACCGGGCGGCCGGCCGGGGAGATACCCAGGAAGACCCGGCCCATCCCGCCCGCCCCGAGCCGGGAATGCAGCCGGAACCCGCCAACCTGCCGGGGATCATCTTCCGCCAGCGGTTCCATCAGCTCCCGCAACCTCCCGGTTCGCCGCCAGCGTCGGCACTCCGCACGTTAGCCGCGCACAGCATACAGCCTTCGGTCATTGCCGGATATGTAGAGGATTCCGCCGGCTGCCTCCATCGGCCCCGCCGCGCCTCCGCCTGTGCCGGTGCTCCACAGTGCCGAGCCGTCCGCGGCGCGCACGGCATAGACGCGGCGGTCGCTGCTGGCGACGTAGATGGTTCCGTCCGCCACCACAGGGTTCAGGTTCATCGGCACCCCTCTTCCCGGCATCGGGATGCGCCACAACACGGCGCCACGGGCACTGGTACGTACCGCGTACAGGTGGCGGTCTTTACCGGCGAGGTAGAGGACTCCGCCGGCGACGGTGAGATCGGAATCCGCGCCGCCGCCGATCTCCGCGGCCCACAGCTTCTTGCTGTCGGCGGCGCGCAGCGCGTATACGAGGTTGTCGGCGCTGCCGATATACACGACGCCGTCGCTTACCACCGGTGGCGTGGTCGGCACCACGCTCGCGTCGGATGGAGTGGCCGGGCCCTTGATGCTGGTGGTCCAGAGCCGCGCGCCGGAGGAGGTAGAGAGCGCATACACGATCCCGCTGACGTCAGTAGTGAAGACGGTGCCGTCGGCAACCGCGAGATCCCCGGCGGGCATCCCGTCCAGGAGCGCGCGCCACCGCGCCGTGCCAGTGATCGCGTTCAGCGCGTACACAGAATCGTCGGTGCAGGCGACGTACACGCGGTTACCCGCCGCGACAGGACCTTGAGGACTTACCGCGCCGCCGACGCGACCGCTCCAGAGCGCCGCGCCGTGCGCGGCGGACAGCGCGTGCAGGGCGGAGTTGCTGTCGGTGAGGAAGACGCTCTCCGGCGTGGCCGTGAGGGTAAGAAAGAACGGTTTGACGGCCCTGGTCCACAGCGTCTTGCCGGTGTCGGCCCCCAGCGCGTACAGCGTGCTGCCCAGCAGGTCGCTGGCGTAAACGATGCCACCCGACACGAACTGGCCTGAGCCCGCGCCGTCCGGGGCAACCCAGATCTTCCTGCCGGGACTCAGTCTGGCCAGCCAGGCGGGTGGTCCGGTTACCCGTGGCCGCGGCGTATCACGCGGGCTGACCTTGGCGTGCGGCAAGGTATGGCCGGCTAGGTGCGAAGCGCCCTTTCCCTGGCTCAGCACCCATCCGGCGACGGCGAGTCCGGCGGCACCAGTGCCCGCCGCCCCGAGCAGCGCCCGCCGCCGGGTTAGCCAGGTCTGCGGCCGGGTCTGTGGCCGCGCGAGGCCCTCGGCGTACACAACCGGCGGAGCAGCCTTGACGGCGGCGGACGATGCCGCCCTGAGCTGCTCCTGGCGGAGCCGGATGAGCTGGTTCACGGTCTCCGGCCAGAACAACCCCAGCGGGTTGCCGGGCGATGCGGGCCTGCCAGCGGCAACGGCTTCGGCCAGCTCGGGCAGGGTAGGCCGCGCGGCCGGATCCTTGGCCAGGCAGGCAGCGACGAGCGGGCGCAGCCCGGTCGGCACGGTCTCCAGCGCGGGTTCGGAGTGCACTACCCGGTACAGCACCTCGACCGGGCGGCCGTCGCCGAACGGCCCGGTCCCGCAGGCCGCGAAGGCGAGCACCGCCCCTAGCGAGAACACGTCACCGGCCGGGTGAGCGGAGAGGCCTTCGGCCTGCTCGGGCGACATGAACGCCGGCGTGCCGACGATCAGTCCGGTCGCGGTCAATGCCGTCCCGTCTAGTGCCCGGGAGATGCCGAAGTCGATCACCTGCGGTCCGTCGTCGGCCAGGATGATGTTCGACGGCTTCAGGTCGCGGTGGATCAGCCCGCGGGCATGAATCGCCGCCAGGGCTTCGGTCAGCCCGGCCGCCAGCCGCCACACCACCTCCGGCGGCAGCGGCCCGGCCGCCGCGACCGCTTCGGCCAGCGACGGGCCGGCCACCAGGACCGTCGCCATCCATGGCGGATTATCGTCCGGGCCGGCTGCCACCACGGGCGCGGTGTACGCGCCGCTCACCCGGCTGGCAGCGGCCACCTCGGCCCGGAATCGAGCCAGGAACGCCGGATCGGCGGCCAGTTCCGGGTGGACCAATTTCACGGCCACCGCACGGCCGCCCGGCGTGGTTCCCAGGAACACCCGGCCCATCCCGCCAGACCCCAGCCGTCCCCAGAGCCGGATTCTCCCGACCTCACGAGGATCGTCCGGCTCCAGCAGTTCCACGGCTTCTCCCTTGCCCGCTCGCTGTCGCGGCAGTCCAGCACCTGCGGGCAATTCTGGCACTAACGGACTCTCGGTGCCCGCTCCTATCGAGGGCGAGCGGCGGTCGGCGGTCGGCGTGAGTGCCGGATCGCTGACTAGCATCCGCGACGTGCTTATTGCTCCACGGCCCGCACGAAGTTGAAGATCGGCTCGAGGACATGGTCGTACATGAGGCTGATCGGGATTCTCGCGCCGGGGGTTACGCGGCGCAGCTCGAACACGGCCCGGGGATTCCCTCCCGTCGGGTCCAGCGGGTACTGACCCATCGACTTGTCGGTTCCCGTCGCGATTACGTCGGCGGCGTTGGTGGTGGAACGGTTTGCCGATAGCAAGTCGACGTCCCTGACGTTGCCACCTTCGGACACATAGGTGGAGCCCACGGGCTGCATGACCGATTCGTACCAGCGCGCTAGGGTAATTTGCGTGCCGGGGATCATGTTGAGGGCGCTCGGGAGCACGAATGTTCCCTGCGCATTTGCGAAGGCGTCCTTAGCATCCCGGTTCAGGTTCTTATAGAAGCTGTGGAAGTCGGTGCGAGCCATCGCCCGTAGCAAGCTCTTCTTATACTCATTTGTAGGCTTTGTCAGGTGCGTCCAGTACACCCTCATCAATGCCCAGAGGCCGCGCAGTTTGTCCTGCTGCACTTGCGGTAGCCCGTTGGCGTATCGTCTCACCAGGTCGTCGGCCTCCCTGACTACGCTCTCGGGCATCCAATCGTCCAGCAGCGCTGGTGTCCACCAGTTCATGAGCTCAGGTATGTTTTGGAGGTGGCTCGGGATTCCTTTAGTAGGCATTGGCGGCACCGGGTTCACTTGCGGAATCTGCTGCTTCAGCGTATTAAGCGTGTGAGTGGTTCGTGCCTGGTCGAGGAACCTCGCCACTCGCGTAGTCAGCACTCCCACGCTCACTTGCGGCTGGCCGTACCAGTCTGTTGCCGATACATCCGCCTCGAAATTATCGCCATGTCCGACGTGCGCCGTAAAGTTGGGCCGTGATCCCGCGGGGGCAGTCCATTTCCCCGGACGTATCGCCCGTATATTCCTTTCGCGTGGTACCGTTTGCACGGCGGTTATAAATTGCTGGATCTGTCCGGTTACGTTCCGCAGGTCCTGAAGACTACTGAGCGGATCAGTTACGAACTCCATACGCCCGGTGTCAGGCGCGATCATCCATCGCCCTGTGGCCGTGGGCCGGTAAAATTCCTTATCATTGGTGAAGAGTCCGAGGTTGCTCTGCCCATTCCTGTCCGGCTCGCGAAATCCTCCTCTGACTTGCGCGGTTGTTTCAAACTCAAAGCCGATGCGGCGCTGGATCAGGCTCGGTGCCGATCCGCCGCCTTGCTGCACCACGTGAGTCAGTTCGTGCGCGAGCACGTGGCGGCTGGAGTTAGATGAGTTGTACTGGCCGCGCCGGAAGAAAATGTCCTGGCCGGTGGTAAAGGCCCGGGCCCGCAGTGAGCGAGTGAGCTGGTCAGCGCGGTCGTCGGTGTGCAGCCGCACGCCGCTGAAGTCCGTCGCCAGCGCCTCCTCCATCGAGCTTCGAACGCTGCTTGGCAACGGCTGGCCACCACCACGTGCGCCTTGGACAGCTTGCTGCACGGTCGCGTCGGCCACCCCGGCCTGGGCGCTGTGCACCCGCTGGATGGCCGGCGTGCACATGATGCGTCCGGCTTCGGCGCCATCTGCCGCTGGCTGTGCCGTTCCCCGCATCACCTGCTCCGCTATCCGGTCCGCTTCGCGCTCGTAGTGGTCCTCCGGCGGGCCCAGCATCAGCTTGGCCTGGACTACCTGCTGCACGTAGTGGTTGCCGCGCTGGCGCTGCAACCGGATCAGCGTCTGGCCGGCCCGGGAGAGCCTGCCGCCGCTGGCCCGTGTCACCCCGTGCCCAGGCGCCGCGCCGCGCTCAGCGGCACCAGGGGCAGCGGGGACAGCAGCGACGGCGTGGTCAAACTGGCGTGAGGTCATCAGCATCCCCTTTCGCCGACTGCCGGCGGATCAGCTTCGCCGGCCGGCGACTGCCGGAGCGTCTGCCCGGGCGTCTGCGCTAAACGTCGGCCAGCGGCACCTCGCCCGCGGTCTTGCTGTAACCGAGCGCTTCGACGATCAGGCCATCACGAACTCGCATGAGGTTCACGCCGCGCACCGAGCCGGCGGGTCCATCGCCGAAGCGGTACCGCCAGCGGATTGTCGCCCGGTCCCCGGCGACCGTGACTTCTTCCGGCTGGAACTGGGTGGTGCGGTCCTCAGCCAGGGCCCGCCAGAACGCCAGGCACGCCTCGCGCCCTTCGTACCGTGCGCCGTCAGGTGCGGGCTGGATCGCCTCCATCACGCAGTCTTCGCCGATCAGGCCGGTGAGTGCGGCGGCGTCGTGGTTGATGAAGGCGTGGTTGAACCGGTCGATGACCTCGGTAGTCGTCTTGAGCGGCATGCTACTCTCCTTATAGATAGAACGTTCAGTCTACTTCGGACTATATAGACTGATCGGTCTACAGGTCAAGCGCCGGAAGATTGAGAGAGTCATGAGCACATCCACCGCACCGGGGCCACGGGAGCGGCTGCTGGCGGCGGCCCAGGAACTGACGTACGCCAGCGGCATGAACGTGGGCGTCGATGCGCTGCTGAAGGCCGCGAACGCTGCCCGCCGCTCGCTATATGAGCATTTCGGCGGGAAGAACGGGCTGATCGCGGAGGTGCTGCGCCGCAGCACCGCGGCCGACGAGGAGCAGTACCGGCAGGTCATGCAGGCGGCCGGCGATGATCCGCGTGACCGCCTGCTCGCCGTCTTCGACCACCTCGCCGAGGTCATCGCCGAGCCCGGCTTCCGGGGCTGCCGCTACCTGGCCGCCGACCTGGCGCTGGCCGATCCCGGCCATCCCGCGCACGCCGTCACCCGGCAGTACCGCGACCGGGTCCGGCAGCTGTTCGAGGGCGAGCTCCGCAGGCTCGCCCATCCCCGGCCGGCCCATGCCGCCGGTCAGCTTCTCCTGCTCATTGACGGCGCGCTGGCCACGGGTGCCACGCGCCCGCAAACACATCCCGCGGCATACGCCCGCGAGCTCGCCGAGCATATCCTCGCGACACCTGCGTGACTGACGTGCAGCCGGAACGCTGATCCGCTGAGACACTAAGAATTAATCCAGTCGCCTGATGTCTGAGTCAGGCAAGGCCAGAGCCGTGCCTGACCTAGTCCGGCCGTATTTGTGGCGATAGATCCCAGCGGGAAGTCCTTATAGTGAGGTGCAGGATGGCTACCGCGTCATGCTGTCGGCATCGTGCGCCGAGCCCGGAGGTCCAGATCCATGACGGACGCCCAGAACCAGCCGGGAGGCAGTGACTTTGCCCAGCAGCCGGGCGGCTTCACCGCCCAGCCCGGCCCGCCCGTCGGCTACCGGCGGCGTCCTGGCTCGCGTGCGGGCCGCAGCCGGCGCCAGCGGGGTAATTGGCCCTGGACGCTGGCCATACTGCTGGTGGCCGCGGTGGCGGCCCTTCCGGTGATCATCGCTGTCGTGCACACGAATAGCTCGGTGGATGCGCTGGCCCGGGTGCGGCTGCCGGAGGGCGGCCTGATCACCTTGCCCCACGCGGGCGGCAACGTGATCTACTACGAGGACGACAGGTCCGGCTCGTCCACTGCCGGCGACGTCCCGGCCTTCGACCTGACCATCACTCCGGTGTCGGCTGGCGCCGCCGTGGCCGGACTGGCGGCCCGCAGTAACAGCAGTTACAGCTTCGGCGGCCACCACGGCGTGGAGGTCTTCACCGTCCAGGTCACTCACCCGGGTCAGTTCCGGATCTCCGTAACCGGCCCGGCTGGCCCGCTCTCGAGCGCAGACCTGGCGATCGGTCCGGGCGTCCCGATCGGCTTGTTCATCCTCGGGATCGTGGCGACGATCCTTGTCGCGATCTGCGGGATCGGCATACTGGTCGTGCTCATCTTCCGGAAATTCGGCCGCGAGTCCGGGGCAAATCCAGGTGCCGGTCTACTGGAGGGCCTGCGCCGGATGCGCCAAATGCAGAGCGAGATGAGACGGGACCAGTGACCCACCGTGGCAACGACTCCGCGGGCAGCACCGGATGACCGTGCGGCCTGGGGGTTTGTCTGCCCTGGTGGCCGGCCGGTCATCCGGTGCGTGTACTAGTCGTGGGGGAGTGTTTCAGCCGGGGCGGGGCGGCGGGGGTCGGCTTTGCTCGGAGATGACCCGGCCGTCGGGGCT
>Ga0126381_100005161_pt1 | contig 14319 bp, 9 predicted proteins | sample PanSoiMetPlot_28_FD_96465 | JGI IMG/M metagenome (GOLD analysis project Ga0126381, IMG submission 96465) | Tropical forest soil microbial communities from Panama - MetaG Plot_28 | ecosystem: Environmental > Terrestrial > Soil > Tropical forest > Bulk soil | place: Panama | collected 2016-02-17
GGACGATTACCTCTACAACGTCGTTGATGCACTCGATGCGATCGCCAGGGAGACCGGCAAAACCATTCCGCAGGTGGCGCTCAACTGGCTGCTGCAGCGGCCTACTGTCTCGTCGATTATTCTTGGCGCGCGGAACGAGGAACAGTTGAAGCAAAACCTTGGGGCGAGCGGATGGAACCTGACGGCCGAGCAGATTGCGACGCTTGATAAGGCCAGCGAAGTCACGCCTGTCTATCCCTACTGGCACCAGAGGAACTTCCTAGAGCGCAACCCGCTGCCGGTGTAAAGGCTGCTCACAGTACGTTGTTCTTCGTTCGCAGTCGGCCCGGATGCCAATCACAGACGTTGTCTCGTGGGTCTTTCAGCGTCCCGCAGGGGCTAAAGCCCGCTGGTTTTGTTGCATTTTGTGGCGCGGGCTAAAGTCGCGCCTGGTTACAAAATGCCAGGGTCGCGTTTTTTCCGCAGCCTGTGACGTTCTGCTCCTTGAGGGCACTACCGGCAGTGCCATCAGCTCAGAACTAAGAACTGCGAACTTCTGGAGAGTTCTAGTCGACGTCGGCCTTATGCCAGTGGTGGTGTTTCTTATAGACGTAGCGGCCGATCATCCACCCGAAGGCGCTGCCGACAAGCACGTCGGACGGAAAGTGCTGCTGACCGAGGACGCGGGTCACGCTCACGCCGGTGGCGATCGAATACAAAGCGAACTGGTTGAGTCGCGACGGATACTCCTCTGCGAGCACGGCGGCGCTGGACCATGCGACCATGCTGTGGGAAGAAGGAAAGGACCCGTCCGTACCGACACTTGTTTGAAAGAACTTCCCCTTGGCGTTGTCGACGCTGGGTCGTTCCCGCAGGAAGATCAGCTTCATACCCTGCTCGACGACAAGACTGTTGAGCATAGCCTGGCAGCCAAGGATTCCAGTCTCGCGCAGATGTTCGCTGTCCTTCAGATGTCCCGCGCCGTAGAGAAGGACCGGCGCCGCAATCATTGGGGCAATCAGTACGTTGGAAGCTGTCGTATTGTGATCGTTGAAACTCTTGTCCCGCGAGACCACTTCGGTCATCGCCTGATGATCAGTGGTGATCGCGACCGTTACGGCGAGACCGAGGGGGATCAGATAGGCCAGGTGTTGTTCGCGGATGCGTGCCGGGCTGGACCAGATTGCACCCTGGTCCCTGAGAAGATTCATGGGCAGATTGCGCAGGGTGACGGGGGTTTGGACAGGCTTCGGCGCCTCAGGTAGTGGGGCCGCCGGGGGCCAGGTCTGCGCATGGACGCCCGGACTCAGCGCAAGGACGAGCAGAAACGTTAGGGTGATACACCGAGAGTTTTTCAACGTGGCCTTGCCGGGAGTGTTCACAATTTGCTTTGATGCTAAACGATTGGACCCACAGGGTGAGATGAAGGAAACGTCACTTCGAGGGAATCGTTCATCTCGGCCAGGTAGATCCTCGTGTAGTCCAGATAATTCCGGGCATACTCGAGAATGAGTTCGCGGTCTTTGTCGCCGAGTTCGCGCCGCTGCTTGCCAGGTACGCCGGCCCACAACGTTCGCGGAGGCACGATAGTGTGTTCCGGGAGCACGGCCCCTGCTGCGATGATTGAGCCTTCGCCGATGCGGCAGTCGTTCAGGATCGTGACGCCCATTCCGATCAGCACGGCGTCTTCCACGACGCATCCATGCACGGTCGCGTTATGGCCGATCGTTACCCAGTCACCCACGGTGACCGAGTAGAGGTATCGCTGTCCGTGCAGGACCGCACAATCCTGCACATTCGAATTCGCACCGACCCGAATCGAGTTCACGTCGCCCCGGAGAACGGCGTTCATCCAGATCGAGGAATTTTCACCAAGCGTTACGTCGCCAATCACCTGCGCGGAGAGGTCGATGTAGCAGTTGGACGGAACCGTGGGAAGGTGGCCTTGATAGCGACGGATCATGGGTGCGGCACCTCAGAATGCCAGTTTACGCGAGAGCCAGGAAGAATCTTTTTGCAGGGCCGTAAGTCTGTCCAACGGGTTTTTCACGAGAAACAAATTGCACCCGAGGATTTGGGCGAATGAAAAGGAAAGCCTAGGGTTTTCCCTAATCTAGCCGGTTACATGTACTTCCGGTATGATGGTAGTGAGCCTTTTGGCAGGTTTGGAGGTGGGAACCTTTGGCGGAGGTTCGCTTGCAGGAAGGCGAACCGCTTGAAAACGCGCTGCGCCGGTTTAAGCGGAAGGTACAGCAGGAAGACATCATTAAGGAAGTGAAGCGTCATTCCTATTATCTGAAGCCCGGTGAAAAGCGCCGCGTGAAGGCAGCATTAGCACGCAAGCGGAATCGCAAGAAAGCTCGCAAAGAGCAGGACTAAAATCTCTCAACACGCATCGCCAGATGTGCCGCTCAGGCTCTGACCGTTCCCCCGGCGCGAAGAGCCATTAGAGGTCGAATGAATTGGGCGGCACGTCGGGTTGTTTCACTTACATTGCTCTGGATTTAGCCGCAACCTGAGGTAATTCAGTCTCCCGTTTACGGAGACGGCAGGATTTGCCGCTCGTTTTGTGCGGCCCGGGCCCTTGTTGTTCTTCTAGGACGTACAAACAGGGAGACGGGACCGGCAAGCTCTCATGGTCATGCCCGATTTCGGATTTCAGATCCCTGTTTTTGGGGAAAACGGCCATGGAATTCATTGACAGAGTTTTGAAGTGCAGCGACTGCGGCGCAGAGTTTGTGTTCACCGCAGGTGAGCAGCTGTTTTTCCACGACAAACAATTCAAGAACGACCCCAAACATTGCAAGCAATGCAAAGCAAAGCGCGCGAGTGGCGGGCGGGTGCGTGCTGAAACGCGGACGACGTGTTCAGCCTGTGGCACGGAGACCACGGTCCCGTTCAAGCCTACTCAGGGCAGGCCTGTGCTGTGCCGTGCCTGTTTCCAGAAGCAGCCGTTGAAACCCGTGGCGGCAGCAACTACGAAACAGACTACGTCGGCGGCGAACTAGACCCTGGGGCGATGTTGTTTTGGGCCCGCGATCTCATTTTCGCGATTGCTTGAGTGCTCTGTGGCCGATGTCGTGGCGGTAATACATACCGTCGAAGTGAACCTGCGCCATCGCCTCGTAGGCGCGATCGAGCGCCTGCTCCAGAGACTCGCCGGTTGCGGTAACACCCAGTACGCGCCCACCACTGGTCACCAGCTGATTGCCGATGCGTGATGTGCCCGAATGAAAAACCTCAACGCCGGGGGTCTGCGCGGCGCTCGACAAGCCGCCGATCGGCAGCCCAGTCTTGTAGCTGCCGGGATATCCGGAGGAGCTTGCTACAATGCAGGCCGAAGCGCCGGATGCCCAGCGGATCTCCACTTCTGATAAGCGGCCGTCAATGCAGGCTTCCAGGGCATCCACCAGGTCCGATTCGAGTCTCATGAGGATGGCCTGCGTCTCGGGATCACCAAAGCGCGCGTTATATTCAAGCACCTGCGGACCTCGCGCCGTCATCATCAGGCCGCAGTAGAGCACGCCGACAAATGGGGTATTCTCCTGAGACATGCCGCGCACCGTGGGCTCTGCGATGTGGTGCAGAATCCACTCCGTCATCGTCGGCTCCAGCATTTCCGACGTGGAGTAGACGCCCATTCCGCCGGTGTTCGGACCGGTGTCTCCTTCGCCGATGCGTTTGTGGTCCTGCGCAGGAACCAGCGGCACGACGCGCGTGCCATCGGAGAGGCAGAGAAAGCTTAGCTCCTCGCCTTCGAGAAACTCCTCCACCACAACCTGGAATTCGGCTGTTCCGAGCAGATCCCCTGAAAAAAGCCCTTGAGCCGTTTCCTCAGCGAAATGGCGCGTCGGGCAGATGATGACTCCTTTGCCGGCCGCCAGGCCATCCGCCTTCACCACGATCGGTGGATGAAACAGCTTGATGGATTCCTCCACCTCTTTAGCGGTTGTACAAATGGCGTAGTTGGCAGTCGGGATCTGCTGGCGCTTCATGAATTGCTTGGCGAATGCTTTGCTCGATTCGAGCCGGGCCGCTTCGCGTGTGGGTCCGAAGATGCGATAGCCGCGCTCCGTGAAGGCATCGACTACACCGAGCGAGAGCGGAAGCTCAGGGCCAACGATGGTCAGCTCAGGCTGTTCAGCCTCTGCCAGGCGCACCATTGCCGTCACGTCTTTCAGGTCCACCGGAACGCACCGCGCCACCTGCGCCATGCCGCCGTTGCCGGGCGCGCACACTACCTCCGTAACGCGTGGACTGCGGCTCACCGCCCAGGCGAGCGCGTGCTCGCGTCCACCTGAACCAAGGATCAAAACCTTCATGGGAATGCCCCCACGGCTTCGGATCTGCCAAAGCTCGAAAGGTTATGGTCGGAAATCGAGGTGGGGTAAGTCAAACGCACTGCGCGTGCGGCGGACTGCGCCTTGCGCGTAAAGCGCATTGGCACGACCGCCTGGGCCTTCGAAAAGCGAAAACGCAAGGGCACAGTAAGATTATTCCTGGGCCAAACTTGGTCGAACGCCGCATCAAGCCGTACAAGCAGCAGGTCGCCGAAGAATTGCGTCGCGCAGAGCAACGGCGCACATTCTGAGAGAGAAACCAGACATTCGGCCTGATGATCGTTGCCGCCGTGATCCTCTTGTGGCGGCTCCTTCATACAAACCCGAAATGGATATTCCCTCCGGGATGGTGGCGGCCGTAATAGCAGGGAACGAGGGAACAAGAGGGCAAAGGAACCGTGGAACAGGAAGCGCGCCGCCGATGAACTCGCTCCCAAAACCGGAGCTGCCTGCCGTTCTGCTGCTTGGCCCGACGGGAAGCGGCAAGACGGCTTTGTCGCTTGCGCTTGCGGAGCGGTTCGATGGGGAGATCGTTAGCTGCGACTCGGTCGCGGTTTATCGCGGGCTGGACCTTGGCACTGCCAAGCCAACTCCCGAGGAGCGTGCCCGCGTTCCGCACCACCTGATCGACGTGGCCGATCCCGACGAGCCTTTCACCGCTGGCGAATATAGCCGTCGTGCCCGTGCAGCCCTGCGCGAGATTGCTGATAAAGACAAGTTACCGATCGTGACCGGCGGAACGGGCCTCTATCTGCGCGCGTTGACGGAGGGTCTGTTTGCGGGTCCAGCACGCCACGAAGAGCTTCGCGAGCGGCTGCGGCGGAGTGCAGAGACGCGTGGCAGTGCATGGCTGCACCGGATTTTGAACCGGCTCGATCCCGCATCGGCGGCGCGCGTTCACGCGAACGATACGCCCAAGCTGATCCGTGCGATTGAAGTGTGCCTGGCTGCTCGCCGGCCCATGTCGCAGATGCTCGAGCGCGATCCGCTCATAGGATTCCGGCTGCTGCGCATCGGCCTCAATCCGCCGCGCGCTGGGCTCTACGAGCGCCTCAACCGCCGCTGCGCCGAGATGTTCGCAGCCGGACTGGTCGAAGAGACGCGTGGCCTCTTCGAGCGTTACGGCCCGATCAAAGCGCTCGATTCGCTCGGCTACAGACAAGCACAGCTCGTGCTTGACGGATCGCTGGGGGTCGAGGAGGCGATCAAGGCCGCACAACAAGGCCATCGCAACTACGCCAAGCGCCAACTCACCTGGTTCCGGCGCGAACCGGACGTGCAGTGGCTCGAAGCCTTCGGAGATGATCCAGATACTCTGACCCGGGCTGTAGAGATCGTCAATTCAATTCCAGGGATGAATCGAGGTCGCGAAAATCGAAGCTCGGAAGCACCCCGCAGGAGCTGAACCCCTCCTCGTTTCGCAACACCCTCTGCACGACTGAAGTCGTGCCCTGACAGTGCGAGCACAACGACTGCAATCGAGACGGCTCGCAGTCCGTCGAGCGATGGAATATCGTGGCCGCCGGAACCTGAGACGCGATTTAGCGACGACACACCCGTCATCGGGCCTCATCATAGACCGCTTCAGGCGCAGCGTTTGTCTCTAGGATGTCAGAGAGAAGTAAAAGATGTGCTATCCGGTAAACTGAACCGTGGTGTGCGGCGCGATACGCGCGCAGAAACGGAGTTCGCATTGGCAGATACGCTCTACGACGTAGCGATTATCGGCAGCGGGCCGGCGGGATACACCGCGGCGATTCGCGCAGGTCAGCTTGGGCTGAAGGTGGCCCTCATTGAGTCGGCGAACGTGCTCGGCGGAACGTGCTTGCACGTGGGATGCATCCCAACCAAGGCTCTGCTTTTCAATGCTGAACTCTGGGACCACCTCAAGCACGCGGCTGAATACGGCATCGAGGGTGTCGACGGCCGCACGCTCGACTGGGACGCCGTGCAGAAGCGCAAGACCGCGATCGTCGATAAGCACACGAAGGGCCTCGGGTTTCTGATGAAGAAAAACAAGGTCTCCGTGATTTCCGGCTACGGCCGGTTGACCGGCGGCGCCAAAGACAGGGTACACACGGTCGAACTGACCGGAGCGGCCGGGGCGAAGAGCGAGGTCAAGGCAAAGAACATCATCCTTGCGAGCGGCTCTGATGCCAAGACCATCTTCGGTCTCCAGCCCGACGACCGTATCCTGACGAATATTGAGATGCTCGCTGTTCCGCAGGTGCCCAAGTCGCTGATCGTGATCGGCGCGGGTGCCGTGGGAGTCGAGTTCAGTTCGATCTTTCGCAGCTTCGGCACGGAGGTCGCGCTGGTGGAGTTTCTGCCTCGCATTGTGCCGTTCGAAGACGAAGAGATTTCGAAGGAGCTGACCCGCGTCTTCAAGAAACGCGGCATCGACATCAACACAGGAGCGAAGGTCGAGAAGATTGAAAAGACCGGTTCGGGCGTGAAGGTTACATGGACGGCCGCGAACGGCAAGCCTGTCGAGAAGGAAGCGGAAAAGATTCTCGTCGCGGTGGGCCGCGCTCCGCGCACGAGCGATGTGGGTATAGAGAAGACGAAGATTGAGCTCGACCGCGGATTCGTGAAGGTAAACCAAGTGCAGGAGACGGCAGAGCCCGGTATCTACGCCATCGGCGACATCGTTGCCGGGTTTCCGCAGCTTGCACACGTCGGAGCTATGAGCGGAATTGTCGCGGTGACGAAGATCGCGGGGCGGCAGTTTCGCGCGGTCCGTCGCGAGCGCATCCCTGCCTGCACGTATTGCGATCCGCAGATCGGGTCGGTGGGATTGACCGAGGCCCAGGCCAGGGAACGCGGCCTCGAGATCAAGGTCGGCAAGTTTCCGTTTGCCGGCAACTCCAAGGCGACTATCGTCGGCAGTCACGATGGCTTCGTGAAGATCGTGGCGGACGCGAAGTATGGCGAAATCCTCGGCGTACACATCATCGGCCCGCAGGCGACCGAACTCATCGCCGAGGCCGTCGCCGTGATGGAGCTCGAAGGCACTATCGACGAGCTGATGTTCACGATTCACGCGCATCCCACGCTGACCGAAGCGATGCTCGATGCCTACGCCGCCGTCGAAGGTATGGCGATCAACGCGTAACGTGACGGACAGCTCAGACACGCTCGCAAATGGGGCGCTGGCTCACAGCGCAATTCACACGCCTGCCATGGCTTCGAGCCGGAAGGTGCTTGTGTTGCGCCTTGCACGATGGCTTGGTCTCGGCTTGGTGTGCCTCTGGTCGCTTGCAGTGCTAATGCTTCTTGCCTTTCGGTGGATCGACCCGCCGACGACAGCGGTACACATTGAACGCCGGCTGCAGGCCTGGATCCACGGCAAGCCGTATCAAGAGCGCTACAAGTTTGTTCCGCTGAGCCAGATCTCGCTCGATTTCCAGCACGCTGTCATCGCCGCTGAGGACGGGCGCTTCTATCAGCACCATGGATTCGATTGGCACCAGATCCAGATCGCTGCCGACGACGACATGGATGGCAAGCGCGTGCGCGGAGCCTCCACCCTAACCCAGCAACTCGTCAAGAATCTGTTCTTCGGGACCAGCCGCTCTGTTCTGCGAAAGGGCGCGGAGTTCACACTGGTGCCGGTGGCCGAACTGGTTCTCGGCAAGCAGCGCATTCTGGAGCTCTACCTCAACGAGGTCGAATGGGGCCCAGGCATCTACGGTGCTGAGGCGGCGTCTCGCAACTACTACAGAGCAGGAGCCCGGAGTATCGATCGGGAAGAGGGAGCGCGGCTGGCTGCGATTTTGCCGTTGCCTCTGAGGCGACGGCCCGAGCGCATGAATCGTTACAGCGGCCTCATCCTCGAGCGGATGCGACAGATGGGTTGGTGAGCGGAACGACGGCGGGTTCCTCCGCTCCCTGCAATTCGTTTCGGTCGGTCGGAATGACGGCCCAATTTAGGTCCCGGGAAAAGGTGGTTTTCCACCATGCCGCCACAAGGCCGCGACAGGCACCCCACGAACGAGGACCTATCCGTGAGGGGTCTGCGGATGGCGACCCGAGTTTTTTCCGCTTCGATGGTGCTTACAGTTCGGTGGATTTGGCTTCTTCCAGCTCTTTCGCTTTCGCGATGAAGCCGGTTAGCGGCATCGAGCCCTGGTCGCCTTTTCCGCGCGTGCGCACGCTGACCGATCCGGTCGATTCTTCCTTGTCGCCGAAGACGAGGATGTAGGGGATCTTCTGGTTGGCGAGATCGCGAATCTTCGCATTCATCTTCTCGTTGCGCGCGTCGACCTCGACGCGGAAGCCCGCCGCTTTCAATTCGGTCTCGACCTTCTCTGCGTAGGCGAGATGTCGCTCGCTGATCGGCACCAGCCCAATCTGCACAGGCGCCAGCCATAGCGGAAAGGCTCCGGCATAGTGCTCGATCAGCACGCCGAAGAAGCGCTCGACCGATCCGAAGAGCGCGCGATGCACCATCACCGGCTGATGCCGCTCCCCATCCTCGCCCACGTATTCAAGCTCGAATCGCGCCGGCAGGTTGAAGTCAAACTGCACAGTCGAGAGCTGCCAGAGCCGCCCCAGCACGTCCACAAGCTTGATATCGATCTTGGGACCGTAGAAGGCGGCCTCGCCCGGAATCGTCTTGTACGGGATGCCCCTGGCCTTCAGCACGTTTTCGAGCGAACCAGTGGCGAAGTTCCAATTCTCGTCCGAGCCCACGTAATGTGCGCGGTCCTTCGGATCCCATGTGCTGAGCTCGACCTTGTACTCCTTGAAGCCGAACGTCTTCAGGACTACCTCGGCAAAATCGATGCAGGCCACCACTTCGCTCTCGATCTGCGATGGCATGCAGAAGATGTGCGCATCGTCCTGTGTGAAGCCGCGCACGCGCAACAGACCGTGCATCGTTCCCGAGCGCTCGTAACGGTAGACGTTGCCCAGTTCGGCGTATCGCGCGGGCAGATCGCGATAGCTCTTCGGCGAGTTCTTGTAGATGAGAATGTGGAACGGACAGTTCATCGGCTTCATGCGATACATGGCATCGTCCAGTTCCATTGGCGTGAACATGTTCGACGCATAGAAGCCCTCGTGGCCGCTTGTCTGCCACAGGTTCACGCGCGCCACGTGCGGTGTGTAGACGAGCTGATAGCCGCGCCGCAGGCACTCTTCTTTCATCCAGTCCTCCATGATCTTGCGGATCATGGCGCCCTTCGGATGCCAGAAGATCAAGCCCGCTCCGGCCAGTTCCTGAACGCTGAATAGATCAAGCTGCTTGCCCAGTACGCGATGATCGCGCTTCGCCGCCTCCTCGAGCCGCGTGAAGTGCGCATCCATATCCTTTTGCGAGAAAAATGCCGTGCCGTAGATGCGTTGCAGCTGCGGATTCTTCTCGTCGCCCAGCCAGTACGCGCCTGCCAGGCTCGTCACCCTCACAGCCTTCACGCGGCCTGTCGAGGGTACGTGCGGGCCGCGGCAGAAATCCACGAACTTGCCGTTGCGGTAGAAGCTCACCTGCGAACCAGGCTCGGTGAACTTTGTCACGAAGTGCGTCTTCATGAAGTCGCCGTCTTTGTTAAATTCAGCCAGCGCTTGCTCGCGCGGCTCGTATTCGCGCACAAACTTCTCGTCGCGGGCCACGACCTCGGCCATCTTCTTCTCGATCGCGGCAAGATCTTCGGGCGTAAACGGCTTCTCGCGATAGAAATCGTAGAAGAATCCCGAGTCGGTCGCCGGCCCGTGCCCAAGTTTCGTCTCCGGAAACAGTTCCAGCACTGCCGTCGCCAGCACGTGTGCGGCTGAGTGGCGCACCACCTTGAGCGCCTCCGGATCGCTCTCCTTCACCAACTCCAGTTTGGTGTCTTCCTTCAGGGGCGTGGAGAGATCCACCAGCCGCGGCGTTGACTCATCCTCGGCTGCGTACATCGCGGCCTCCGTCTCGCCTTCCGCGGTCGCCGCCTTGAGCACCGTTGCGTTCACCGGAGTGACCCGGGCGACCACCGATGCGGCAGCAAGCCGCGGCGAGATGTCGTTGGCGATTTCAAGCGGCGTCGTGCCCGCAGGCACTTCGCGGACGCTTCCGTCGGGGAGATGAATGGCAATGCTTTGCGTGCTCATGATGATTTCGGAATCCTGAAAGACCGCAGAATCTTGGTCATGTTCAGGATATAACGCTGCGATTGGAACCATCTCGCAGAGCAGATTCTTTCTCCCGACGGCCTTTGCACCTTACTATGGCTCTTCGGGAGAAATCCGCTCATGCGCCTGTATCCAGCCGTTCTAGCTGTTGCCTTTTTCCTGTCCATCGCCGCATCCGGCCAAGCGCCCACCGCCGAGACGACGCCTGCGCCGACAGAGGAGCAGATCAAGGCTGCGGCAGAGATGCCCTTTCGCGATGCCTCCCTGCCCATTGAAAAGCGCGTTGACGATCTCGTCGGGCGGCTCACACTCGAAGAAAAAGTCTCGCAGCTGATCGATCGTGCCGCGCCCATTCCCCGCCTCGATATCCCTGGCTACAACTGGTGGAATGAAGGCCTGCACGGCATCGCGCGCTCCGGCTTTGCCACGCTCTTCCCGCAGGCGATCGGCAATGCCGCAACGTGGGATGCGCCACTCGTCCATTCGATCGGCGAGGTCGTATCTACTGAAGCGCGGGCGAAGTACAACGACGCCATCGCCCACGACAATCACGAGCGCTATTTCGGCCTGACCATCTGGTCGCCAAATATCAACATCTTTCGCGATCCGCGCTGGGGACGCGGACAGGAGACCTACGGTGAAGATCCCTTCCTGACCGGACGCCTTGGTACCGCGTTCGTTGAAGGCATCCAGGGCGACGATCCTCACTACCTGCGGGCGATCGCCACACCCAAGCACTATGCGGTTCACAGCGGCCCGGAATCCACGCGGCACAAGGCCAACGTCGATCCCAGCGAGCACGACCTCTGGGACACCTATTTGCCCGCCTTCCGCGCTACGATCACTGAGGGGAAAGCCGAGTCGATCATGTGCGCCTACAACCGGGTCAACGGGGAGCCCGCCTGCGCCAGCAAGATGCTGCTCAGGGACATCCTTCGCGGCGATTGGCGCTTTCAGGGATTCGTCACGTCGGACTGCGACGCCATCGACGACTTCTCGCAGCCGAACGGCCATCACTTCTCCGCCGACCACGCCGCGGGTTCAGCCGCGGGCGTTCTGGCCGGAACCGACCTTGACTGCGGACGGGCTTACCTTGCCCTCACGGACGCTGTTCACAAAGGTCTGCTCACCGAAGCGCAGCTCGATATCTCCGTCAAGCGTCTTTTCACCTCTCGCATTAAGCTCGGCATGTTCGATCCTCCGCAGCGGGTGCCATTCTCGTCGATTCCGTATTCGGCGGTGAACTCGCCTGAAGACGCCGCCCTTGCCCTGCGCGCCGCGCGCGAATCGATGGTGCTGCTCAAGAACGACGGCCACTTTCTCCCGCTCGATCCCGCAAAGAAACAGACCATTGCCGTCATCGGTCCGCTTGCCGGCTCGCGCATCGCGCTCGAAGGCAATTACAACGCGATTCCGCTGCATACGATTCTCCCCATCGACGGCATCGAATCCGAGTTCGGACACGATCATGTCCTGTTCGCGCAGGGGTCGCCTTACGTCATGGGCGGCGAGGTCCCGGTACCGCGGACCATGCTTCGCGCTGCGAGCGACTCGACCGTAGAGGGTCTCGAAGGACAGTACTTCTCGCATCCTTCCTTCGATGGCGCTCCGGAGATGGTGCGCGTGGACAAGGAGATCGACTTCGACTGGGCCTTCGCAAATCCCGTCCAGCCAACCGATACCGCTGCGCAGGCCTTCGCCGTCCGGTGGGCGGGAGCGATCGCCGCGCCGGTTGCCGAGACGCTCAACTTTCAGGTCCGGCTGCCGTTCTGCTATCCATGCGCAGGCAAGCTGAAGTTTGCCATCTACCTTGATGGCAAGCAACTCGAGCCGGCTGCGCCGCCGACGCCGACCACATCCCACCTGCCGCCCTCGGGCCGCAACTACGGGGCAATCCAGCATTTCGCAATTCCCTTTGCAGACACGCGCCGCCACGATCTCCGCATCGAGTACATCCAGTCGGGGCGCATCCAGGGAGCCGGCCTCGCCTTTGAGTGGAGCCCACGCCACGAACTCCTGCAGGACCTGGCTGTCGAAGCCGCGAAGAAGGCTGACGTCGTCCTGGCGTTCGTAGGCCTCACGCCGCGCCTCGAAGGCGAAGAGATGCGGGTCGAAGCAAAGGGCTTCTCCGGCGGTGACCGGACCGACCTCGTTCTGCCCGACGTCCAGCAACAACTCTTCGAAGCTGTTGCGAAAACCGGTAAACCGATGGCCGTTGTCCTGCTCAATGGCAGCGCACTGGCCGTGAACTGGGCCCAGCAGAACGCTCGCGCCTTGCTGGAGGCTTGGTACCCTGGCCAATCGGGCGGGCAGGCAATCGCCGAGACCCTCAGCGGCAAGAACAATCCAGCGGGCCGTCTCCCGATCACGTTCTACGCAGGTGTAGACCAGCTTCCTGCCTTCGACGACTATTCCATGGCCAATCGCACCTACCGTTACTTCAAGGGCAGACCCCTCTTCGCCTTTGGTGACGGACTCAGCTACACCACGTTCGCCTACTCCGATCTGAAGCTGTCATCCAAAACGCTGAAAGCCGGCAACACACTCACCGTCGAAGCTGAAGTCCGCAATACCGGCTCGGCAGCTGGGGACGAGGTTGCTGAACTCTACCTCGTTCCTCCGCAGTCCGGCCCCGCGCCCAGACTTGCCCTCGCTGGATTCCAGCGGTTTCACCTCAATCCCGGCGAGACGCAGCACATCAGCTTCCAGCTTGATCCGCGCAGCCTCTCCCAGGTCGACGAAAAGGGAGTCCGCGCCGTAACTCCCGGCAACTACAGGATTTCCCTCGGCGGATCTCAGCCTGACGGCGAGCGAGGAACGGGAAATCAATCCGTCGCCTTCACAATCACCGGCACAAAGGAACTTCCGCGCTAGGCAGAGTCTGGGACGAATCGAATTCTCGAAAACCGGATCGAGAGCTCCCTCAGGGCTAAAGCCCTCAATATTTTGCGGCGCGACCGAAGTCGTGCCCTTTCACAGAGCGATTTCCCTCCCTTTCCCAAAATTAGTTGTTGCAACGAATATCTTGCTCCCGCATCCAAGACTGGTGAAAGGAGCCAACCATGGCAACAACCACCGCAACCACCGCAACCACCACTACCTGGAAACTCGACCCGGCTCATTCCCACGCCGAGTTCAAGGTCAAGCACATGATGATCTCCAACGTGAAGGGCAGCTTCAGCAGCCTCTCCGGTACGCTGACGGAACACGCCACCGACGCCACTCTCTCCTCCGTTGAAGCGACAATCGATATCGGCACCATCTCCACTGGCGACGCCCAGCGCGACACGCATCTCAAGAGCGCCGACTTCTTCGATGTCGAAAAGTACCCAACCATGACCTTCACTTCTACCCAGGTCAAGCCCAACGGCGACGGCGGATATGACGTTACCGGTGACCTCACGATGCACGGCGTCACGCGCCAGCAGACCTTTGCTGTCGAAGGTCCGACTCCGCCTACCAAGGATCCCTGGGGCAACACTCGCATCGGCCTCTCCGCCACTGCGAAGATCAACCGCAAGGACTACGGCCTGAACTGGAATGCGGCACTCGAAGCCGGCGGTGTCCTGGTTGGCGAAACCGTGAGCGTCACGCTGGAAGTTCAGTTCGTAAAAGCGTAACCAGGGGGCAGAGGTCAGGGATCAGGAATCAGAGATCGCGAAGATCACAGAAAAACGAAGCATGAAGAATGAACACGGCACGGTGAAATCCGTGCCGTCTGCATTTTCGATGACCTTGACCTCTGATCCCTGATCTCTAGGATAGTTGTTGCAACGAATATCTTGTTTGCGCATCCAATACCTGTCAGCCAAAAGAGGAGCCGGGCCTTCGGAAGACGATTGCCGAAGTCGCCGGACGGAGGTCCAACATGTCGCTTCGTGCGGTCAAA
>Ga0126381_100005162_pt1 | contig 14317 bp, 12 predicted proteins | sample PanSoiMetPlot_28_FD_96465 | JGI IMG/M metagenome (GOLD analysis project Ga0126381, IMG submission 96465) | Tropical forest soil microbial communities from Panama - MetaG Plot_28 | ecosystem: Environmental > Terrestrial > Soil > Tropical forest > Bulk soil | place: Panama | collected 2016-02-17
CTGTGCGCCGCCCTCACCCGTGGGGAGGTAGGTCACGATGGACTCGATGGTGTTGGGCTGGATGACCGACTTGTACGCCAACCCCAGCGTGGTGACCTGGCCGGAGCCTCGGCTCACCTCGTCCTCGGTCAGGAAGTACACCGGTCCGGTGATGACCGGCGCCTTCGACTCGCCGAGAATCACCCCTGACAGGTCGCGTCCCACCAGCGGGTGCACCTCGGTGTGGGTCTGCTCGAGTTCCTGGCCGAGCTGGGCGGCGTTCAGCCCGGCCAGGCCGAGCATCGTCGGCAGCAGGTCGGCATGACTGGTGATCTCATCGAGGCTCGCGCGGCCCGGGAAGAGCCGGGGATTGTGAACGATGAAGGGGACATGCGTGGCTTCCTCGTACATGCTGTGCCACTTCTGGTGCATGCCGCCGTGGGCGCCGAGCAGGTCGCCGTGATCCGAGGTGAAGATCACTATGGTGTTCTGGGCCATCTGCGGATGCGCGTTCAGCGCGTTCAGGACTCGCTGGATCTGGTCGTTCACGTTCTGCTGCAGCTGGTAGTAAAACCGGCGGTAGCTCTCGGGCTCAGGTACCGGCTGGAAGATCTGGGGGTACTTGTCCACGTAGTCCCGCTGGCAGGCCGGCTTGCCCGCCAGGTTCTCGCCGGAGGTCGCCGTGTATTCGGCGGGGTCGAAGAGTTCATGGGGAACCCGGCTGTTTTCGAGCTGACCCTGCAGGTTCCAGCTTGGATCCTGCAGGGTAAAGGTGCCCCAAACGGTGATGTCGTGAGCATTAACGTATGAATTGACCAGCAGCCACGGGCGGCTGCGCCCGCTGCCCTGGGCGAGCTCATGGAGGAGATCAACGGCCTGGGTCGCGAATTTCTCGTCGCGGCCGATCGCATCGGTCGCGGAGGACCCTGAATTCAGTGGGTTGCTGCCATGCGGCTCGGGGCCTATCCAGCCGCTGAAGCCGTAGGGGCCGAGCCGGTCGGCGGCCAGATAGGACTCTTCCGTCTCCGGGTCGGGTTCACCTTTATCGTTGAAGGTCACGAGCTGGTCGTAGGTTCCCGGGATGTGGATATCGGCTTCGGAAACGTGCCACTTGCCCTTGTAATAGGTGTTGTAGCCACCAGCCCGGAAGTAATTACCCATAGTGGGCAGGGTGTTGGGGTCAAGCCAGTACATATCCGACTCGACGTTGCTCTTGGCCGCGCCCGGAGTCTGGGTGTTGCCATGCAGCGACGGGTACTGGCCGGTGAAGATCGAGGTACGGCTCGGCACGCAGGCCGCGGTCATGATGTAGTGATTGGTGAACTCGAGTCCATGGTCGCGAAGCGATTCTTCTGCCGTCAGGTACCGGGACCGGAACTGCCGCAGCTGGCTGGATTCATAGGCGACCGGGAAACGGTACTCATCACACAAGATGAGCAGGATGTTCGGCTGATGCTTTAGCTTGCCCCGCGGAATGAACGACGTTCCCCGGGCCTCCCCCGCCTCAGCGGGCGCAGTCCCCGCCTGCGCGATCGCGGCGGCCGACGCCGCCGCCGCGCCCGCGCCCGCGATGAACCGCCGCCGCGAGACGCCGCCCTTGCGTGCTGCCATGAAGAATCCCCCCGCCCCAGGTGCCCCAACCCCGTGACGAACACTACCCTTGCACCAAGGCCCTGGGAAGGCGGTAATGCACGGGGGGAAAGTAACTAATGACTGAAGTCGGGGCGCCGGAAGGCATGGCGTGGATTCCCGGAGGCACGTTCCTCATGGGTTCGGCTGATTTCTACCCGGAAGAACGGCCCGCCCATCGCGTCCACGTCACTGGTTTCTGGATGGACGATCACGCTGTAACGGTCTCGGAGTTCGCTCGTTTCGTCGCCGCCACCGACCACATGACCGTTGCCGAGCAGACGCCCGACCCCGCCGATTACCCTGGGGCACCACCCGGTGCCCTCGTGCCGGGCTCCCTGGTCTTCCGCCAGCCAGACGGGCCGGTTCCGCTCAGCGAGCCGCGCCGCTGGTGGTCCTGGGTCCCCGGCGCGCAATGGCGCCACCCGGAAGGCCCCGGCAGCACGGTGCGCGGACGCGAAGAACACCCGGTCACTCACGTCGCCTATGCGGACGCGGCCGCCTACGCCGCCTGGGCGGGCAAAGCACTGCCGTCTGAAGCGGAGTGGGAAAGGGCGGCCAGGGGCGGTCTTGACGGAGCGGTTTACTGCTGGGGGGATGACTTCCGGCCTGGCGGCCAGATGATGGCCAACACCTGGCACGGCCGTTTCCCGTGGCAGAACCTCAAGGACCGGGCTGGGACCGCGCAGGTCAAGGACTACCCGCCGAACTCCTACGGGCTGTTCGAGATGACCGGCAATGTCTGGGAATGGACGTCTGACTACTTCACCGCCCGGCACGCTACGCCGGCCCACGCCTGCTGTGTGCCCGAGGACCCACGGATCGACACCCCCCGCGCGGCCAGCGATCGCCTGAGAGCCGACGCGCACATCCCGCAGCGGGTCGTCAAAGGCGGCTCCTACCTGTGTTCCCCCAACTACTGCTTGCGCTATCGGCCCGCAGCCCGGCAGGGCCAGGCCGTGGAGACATCATCAGCCCACATCGGCTTCCGCTGCGTGCTCAGAGCAGATCCCTCATAAGCCAGCGCAGCCGTCACTGGCCGGCAGCGCCACCTGCGCCTCGGGCAGGTCATCGAAGACCCGCAGCGAGCCGCCTGATCCGCTCCCACTTCGGCCACGCCCGGACCAGCGCTGCCTGGACCAGGTCCTCGGCCAGAGCCCAGTCGCCGGTCAGCCACCACGCGGTCCGCTGCAGGGCATGCTCACGCGCGTCGATGAACTCTGCGAACCCGTCGCCCTCGACACCCAACTGCGCCTCCGGCCAGCTCGTGCCCTCAATTACTACAACCACTTGAGGCCGGTCGAAGGTTTAGCAGTTGCCCGAATGCGCCTTCCCGTCCCGGGTTCGGCCGCCGTATGTTGCCAGCAGCACAAGGCGGAGAGATGCTGGCGGTTAGTCCGGCCTGGCCGAGCCTTGATCCGCAAGTGTCCGTTCGGTGTCCATGGGGGTTCGGGCCGGAGCTGTCAGCAGTTGCGGGGTCTTGACGTGGGTTGTCTGTCCGGCGTTCCGCCGCTGAAGCAGGAAACGGCGCTGCTGACCGCCCGGGACCTGCTCCGGGCTCTCGCGTCAGGGCGCATTGCCTCATCGAGGGAATGGAGTCGGAATGGCCGGTTCGCTGTCGATTGACGTTTTCAATAGCGGGTACAAGCCGATACCTGGTGGCCCGGGATGGGATGACAGCACCCCTGCCACCTGGCCGGCCAGCACCTCGACGCTGATCTCGGGCGACCGCGACGCCCTCCTGGTCGACGCGCTGCTGACCACGAGCGAGGGACAGCGGCTGGCGGCTTGGGTGCAGAACACCGGCAAGCGGCCCCGCGCGATCTTCGTAACCCACGGTCACGGCGACCACTTCTTCGGGGCCGGACCCGTGCTGGACGCCTTCCCCGAGGCCAGGCTGATGGCCTGCGATCAGCAGGTGGTCGACGAGGCCCGCAACCAGACGACCCCCCGAGCCATGGCGTCCTGGAACACCAGGTTCGCCGGCCAGCTCTCGCAGTCCCCCTCGGTGCCCGCCTTGGCCAGCTCACAGGAATTCGACCTGGGCGGCCACCCCCTGCTGTTCCGGACGATTGGCGGCGCCGACGGCGTGCTCGCCACGATCGTGCACGTTCCGGACCTGAAGGCCATCTGCTCCGGCGACATCGCCTACAACAACATCCACATGTGGCTATGGAACTCCACGCCACACACGCGGCAGGTGTGGCTGGCGTCCCTGGACGCGGTGGCCGCCCTCAAGCCGTCCACGATCATCACCGGGCACAAGGATCCCGGCGCGCCCGACGACGACGCGACCCGCGTGCTCGACCAGTCGCGCGGCTACATCGAGGACTTCGACCAGACGGTAGCCAAGTCCAGCACGCCGACCGAGGTGATCGACGCGATGCTCGCGAAGTACCCCGACTACGGGAACCGGTACACCTTGTTCGCCGCGGCATCCACCCAGTTCCCGTCCTAACCGGCCCGGCCGCAGGGCCAGCCGCCTCAGCCCCCAGAGAGCCCGATAAGTCCAGGATGCACCCGCCCTCGACGCGCCTGGTGGCCCGCCGGACCGGTGACGGCCAGCACCGCGGACCGCATCAGTGTTGATCAGTAACGCTCCACGAGATGGGCGCGGCTGGCCGGAAGCTCGGCGGGCGTCGGCCAGAAGTCGGTTATGCGGGCAATCTGGCCGTTCTCGTCCAGGTCGAAGAAACACACCCCGGGGTAGTGGTCACCGGCATCAGAGAACTCGATCCAGCTCGCCGCGTGACGACCTTCGGCGATGACCCGTTTCACCTTGAGGTGCCAGTCGCCGGGGAATCCCTCCACGTTGAACCGCATGTAGGCCGAGCGCCCGCGAACTCGCTCCCTGGTCTGTGGCGCCTCGTACACGACCTGCTCGGCGACCATCCCGGCGAACGTGGCCCAGTCTCTGGCCTCGGCTGCAGCCCAGTAGGCCTCCACCGCCTGGTGCGCATCGTTCATAGCCGTAACTTATAGGCCCGTGCGCCACACTCACCGCGCTGAGCCTGAGATACGGGACCGTCCAGCGTTTGACCATTCGGAAGTCAATGGTTCAAATCCGCATAACCAACGTGCGGCGGGAAGCGGGCAGGATCGGTGTTGACAGCGCCTTTTACCAGGCAAATCCGACGTAGCCGCCGCTGGTCTGGAATCCGCCGCTGTTGATCGCGGCCAGCAAGGGCGCCGACGGAACGTGCGCCAGTGGTGTGAACCTGTCTCCGGTGAGGATGCCCACCTCGTTAACCTTTTGGCGTGGCATCTCCACGATCAGCCTGCTGCCCGGGGGATTGGACCAGACGACTGTCTGTCGAGCTCGGTCGAATATGACGCCTTGCCCGTGCCGCTGCCACCGTCCTATAACCCCCAGAAGCGTTCCAGTGCGGGCCGAGTACACGCCGAGGGCGCCGGATTCGGTGGTCGCGCCTCGCCCAGCGGGTTGATGGCCGATTTCGCCGATCAGCTTCGTGCCATCGGGGGTGATGAAGGGCCACGGGAAACTGCCCGCGCCGTTCACGATGACCAGCCTGCTGGCCGCCGCCAGGTTCGTTCCGGGCGCAGTGGTGTTGAGCAGGCGCATCTGGGTGGGGACGGTACGGATTATGCCGCCGGGCTTCACGGACATCTGCCCGAGAGCCAGGATTCGCCCGTCCGACGTCCAGGCGCCGGGCCCGCCGAGCGCCGGTGTCGCTGCGGGTGGTGGCGAGGTCCACCGCTGCATCTGGCCGGTGGCCAGAGTGATCACCTCAACGACCGCGGGCTTACCGCTGCCCCCATAGGCCACGGCCAGCTTGGTGCCGTCCGGCGACAGCGCGAGGCTCGGCTCCTGCGCCTCCGTGAGTGTTTCGGGCAAAGAGAGCGCCGACAACTGCGTACGGCCGCCGGGGGTGATTCGCACGATCATGAATTTCAGCGGCGTTCTTTGATCCAGCTTGTAGTATTCATTGCCCGTCTGGGTGTAGCGGTTCCGGTGAGCGGCGAGCACGAATGTGCGACCGTTGGCCGCGCCAGTGAACGACTCGAATGCGTTGTAGGGCGCGGGCGGGCTGACTGTGCGGAGGACCTTGCCGCTGGCGGTGGCCCGGATCGTGACGTGGCGGGCAACGACGCTGTCGCTGTACTGCGTGCCGTGGATGGTACGGCTGTAGGTGTTCCCCTGGACGGCATAGGCGTAGTACGGCGGGATACCGGAGTACGGCGGCGCACCGTTCGCTGGCGGATTCGGCCCTGACGGGGAGAGGTTATGCGCAATGAGGAAGGTGCCGGCGATCACCAAGGTGACAGCGGCGGCAGCCGCCAGCGCAGTCACCCAGGCCGGCCAGTGCCGCGGGCCCCTGTGCCGCAGCCTGCCAGCTGGGTGCGCCCGGGCCGGCAGCTGCAGCGCCGGGATACAGCCCGGCTCGATCTGCTCCGATTCGGTCCGCATATCCACGCGGAGCCGCTCTTCCAGTCGGGTCACGGTTCTTCCTCCTGAAGCATGCGAGCCAGCGCCGCCAGCGCCCGAGAGGTGGTGGATTTCACGGTCCCGCGGCTGACGCCCATGGCCACCGCGGTCTCCTGCTCGGGCAACTCGGCGAGGTAGCGGAGCACCACCGCCTCGCGTTGCCGGGGCGGCAAGCGCCGCAGCGCCGCCACTGTTTCCCGCTGCCGCTCGCCCGCCAGCACGGTGGCTTCCGCCGACGCGGCAGCCGGAACGGCCAGCGGCCGGGGCACTCGCTTGCTGCGGCGAAGTGCCGACCGGCAGCCGTTCAGCACCGATGACCGTACGTAGCCGAGGGCATGGCTATGGTCGGACATCCGGTCCCAGGCGCGGTACAGGCCGCAGAATGCCTCCTGCACCACGTCCTCAGCCGCCTGCCTGTCCCCGAGCATGAGGAACGCGAGCCGGGTCAGCCCCAGCGCATGCCCCTGGTAGATCGCGGTGACCGCCTGGCTGGCGTCCATCTCGCGGTCCACCGCGTCGTTGCCCCCGCCGTCCCCGTCCGGAGTCACGGCTGCGGTGACCAGCTGCGGGCGACCGGTACCAGAGCGGCCACGTACGCGCGGCTTGATGTCCACATATCAGAAACGCCAACGCGGACCAAAGGTTGCCTGGGCAACTCCGGGACCGGCTCCCGGCATCGGCGATCTGGCCGTGGGAAAGCTACGTCTGATCTTGACTGCGACGGCTGACCAGCCTGATCCAGCGAGCCGTGCGCGCCGGCGGCTCTTCGAGCGCGACCGCGGCGGCCGGAAGGCTGGGCTTCGGGCGACGAGGCTCACGAACGCCCGCGGGCGGCGGCGAGCGCCTGCGCCAGTCCCGAATGCGATCGAGAACCCGACGCAGTGCAGCGGCCATGTCACGCCGGGCTGGATATCGGTGTTCTCGTGTCATGGCTCGATTATGCGCCCGGCGCGCGTCCTCCTAGCAGAGCTGGGCTGAGCGGCTGGGCGGCAGGACGCACGTGATCAGAGGGGCTGGAGCCGGGTGCGCAGCAGGCAGAATTCGTTGCCTTCCGGGTCGGCCAGAACGTGCCAGCTCTCGGCGCCGGTCTGGCCGACGTCGGCGGGCCTGGCGCCGAGAGCGAACAGCCGCTCCAGCTCGGCGTCCTGGTCGCGGTCGGTGGCATTGACGTCAATGTGCAGTCGGAGCTTCCCGGTCCGCGGGTCGCTGCTGGGGCTGAGGATGATGATGGGCTGCGGGCCGCCGAAGGCGGCGTCGGGCGGCCCGATCTCGATGCTTCCGTCGTCCTCCCGGCCCAGTTCGACGTAGCCGAGGACCTCGCTCCAAAATGTGGCGAGCCGGTCGGGGTCGGCGGCGTCGATGACCAGCTCGCTGATGCGGGATGCCATGCCCGACAGTGTACGTAGACAACCCGACAGTCGATCATCAGCCGGTGCTTCGGGCCTCCACGGCGGGGCCTCCGGGCTCGACCGGCGTGTGGAAGAAGTCGGCCATGCTCGACAGGGCGGCACACGAGGAGTCCGGCAATCCGGGGAGCGCGGCAGCGATCTCGGCGCGTCCTGCGAGGGCGTCCGCGACCTCGGCCGCGCGCGGTCCCGGAACGGTCGCCCGGTGGACGGTCAACGTGACGCCGTCGCGGTTGTCGACATCGAAGATGCCGCCGCCGTCGCCGCCCAGGGTGAGTCTTTCCTGCATCGGAGCGTCGAACATCGACGCCACCGCGGCCGAGATGAACAGCCCGTACGCGGTCGCATAGGCGGTCGCGTCGCCGCAGGTGGGGTGTTGGGTCCCGCGTGCGAGCAGCACATCGCGTTCGTGGAGCCACGAATCCCAGAAGGCGTGCAGCATCACCACCGTCCAGTCCACCGCCCCGAACGGCAGGCGGACGTCGAACCTGACGTTGCGGACCAGCCGATGGCGCGCGAGCGCGAGCAATTCGCCGGTCGTGGCCACGAGGCGGCCGAGGGTGGCGTCGGGTGACTCGCCCGCCGATGCGGCCAGCCACCGGCCGGGCGAGGTTCTCGGGTCGAACCCCCGAGTAACGTCGAGCGTGCGGTCGTCTGGGCCGAGAGCGATCCCGAGCGCGTTGGCGTCGCACAGATGGCGGACAACCTCGTGGGCGGACCAGTCGGCGCACCGGGTTGGGGCAGCCCAGTCGCCGGGACCGAATCCCTGCAGGATCGTGACGAACCGCTGCCGCTGCTCGCCGAACAAGTCCAGCAGGCGCTGCGGATCCAGGTCGCACCGGCCGACGGTCCGCAGCAGTAGCGTGCCGGGCAGGCTGCTCCCTGGCGACGACGGGCTGAGGTCAATCATCGGTGCCCCCTGGTTCAGGTCACGGCACCCTCGGCCAACTCTTTACTGCACTTTGCAGTAGAGAGGATCCCAGAATACTGCATAGTGCAGTAAATTCAAGGGGTGCCTCAGTCACGACTCTCCCCCACCAGCCTCACGATCCTCGGGTTGCTTGCGTTGCGCCCGTGGAGTGCCTACCAGCTCACCCAGCAGATCCACCGCTCCCTGCGCTACATGCACCCGGCCTCCGAGCGGAACCTGTATGCCGAGCCCAAGCGCCTCGCCGCCGCCGGGCTGGTCCGGATACGCCAGGAGACGGTGGGCCGGCGCAGCCGCACCATCTACGAGATCACCCCGGCAGGGCGCGATACTCTGCGCCGCCAGATGATGACGCCGCCCCGGCCGCCCCAGCTAGAGTTCGACGTCATGCAGCGGCTGGTCTTCGCCGATCAGGGCAGCAAGCAAGACCTGCTGGCCAGCCTGGATGTCACCAGCGGCCAGGTTGATCAGCTCCTGCGCGACGTCGTCGAGCAGATACGCGGCTACCAGGCCGACGGCGGCCCCTTCCCCGAGCGGCTGCATCTCATCATGCTGTTCAGCCGGTTCTACGTCGACTACCTGTTCCTGCTCCAGCGCTGGACCGCCCTGGCGCGTCGCGAGGTGGCCGGCTGGCCGACCACGAAGGACCTCGGCCTCACCGATGGCACCCGGAAGATCTTCGAGGAACTGCTCCGGCAAGGCGAGCAGCTGACCAGCGAGCCGGAGCACGCATCCGCCGGGCGGCGCACCAGCGAATCCCCGCCCCAGCAGGCGCCCGAGCCGGAAGGCGAAGGTCTGCCCGCCACCCCGTCAGCATGAGAAAGGCAGGGCGCCCGCGGTCATGACGATTCGCCAGGGATATCTTCGATCCTGGGAACATGCGCGTTAAGTTTTACGATGTTTGTCGTGTATTGCGATCTTGCTCGCGTAATGTCTAGGTCGCGGACGGCTGCCGCCAGCAAGCTATCGTAGGCTCTCCTATATTTCATCAGCGATTCGCCTGCTATTCTTTCGCTGTCCTGGAGTGTAAAGCAATTATCCCACTCCGGCCGCCACACGCGGTCGCCTTCGGCGCGCCAAGATTCACGTCTTCTGAAGGCATTCGATTTGATACGGGCGTCTATCCCCCAAGGGCCGAATGTCGAAAACGAAAGTTCCATCAAGTCATTATAAGCGTCGAGAACCTCTGAGCTGAACAGCGGAGCGGCACAGTAGAAGTTGGCATCAAGGCGGCGTTTAAGCGCAATAATGGCCTCGGGCGAATCGTCGCGCCATCCGCCAATGAAGGTGATGTAGCACATCAGGCGATTCAGGTCCGGCGCCAGGAGCTTATAGTATTCGAGTCGGGCCCGCACCAATTCTTGGCTACGTGACTGATTTCTGGTCAGCACGTATGCGAGCCCGGCGACGACGACAGGAACCAGCAGCGCACCGGCCGCTTGCACCACATCAGTCCAGGTAGGCGAAATTGTCACGATGATCGTGCCACGTTGAGCATTCATTGGGTCTCCGGGATGATTGCTTACGCATGTCTGCGCGAGCGCTCGGGTAACCTCGCCGGGCAAGAGCGCATCCCAACCGGTGCGGGCGCGATGGAGAGCGTAGTTGACGCGCGGCGGCCGCGCACCCGGGTGGCGGTGAGCGCCGACGGTTGACACGGCCGCACGGTTCCGGTGTGGTAGTCGATGCAGCGATGGCCTCCGGACGGAGACCGCGCACGCTGCAGGGGGGGTCCATGGGAAGTGGTGAACGGCGCGGCCCGGAACCGGGGGTGATCTTGACCCCGGATCAGCGGGTGCGGGTGTTTATCTCCTCGACGCTGGAGGAGCTGGCGGCTGAGCGGGCGGCCGCGCGCCGGGCGATCACCCGGCTGCACCTAGTACCGGTGTATTACGAATCGGGCGCTCGCCCGCACCCGCCGCGCAGCATGTACCGGGCCTACCTGGCCCAGAGCCAGGTGTTCGTGGGCATCTACTGGCAGCGGTATGGCTGGGTGGCGCCGGGGATGGACATCTCCGGGCTGGAGGATGAATACCGGCTGGCCGAGGACAAGCCGATGCTGCTGTACCTCAAGCAGCCGGCGCCGGAGCTGGAGCCGCGGCTGGCGGCGATATTCGATACCGTCCGGGAGGCCGGCACCACCTCCTACCGGACGTTCACCACGGCGCGGGAGCTGGAGCGGCTGCTGGCCCATGACCTCGCGGTGCTGCTCAGCGAGACCTTCGCGGGTGCGGTGGCCGGCGCTGCGGCCCCGCCCGCTGCGGAGGAACTGGCGGGCGCGCGGACGCTCAGCTTCTTGTTCACCAATATCGAGGATTCCACTGGGCTGCTGCGCCGTCTGGGCGGCGGTGACTATGCGGCGGTGCTTGCGGACCATCACCGGCTGATCCGGGAAGCACTCGCCGCGCATGGCGGTCGTGAGGTGGATACCCAGGGGGATGCGTTTTTCGCCGTGTTCGGCGCGGCGCGCGGGTGCGCCGCGGCTGCGATCGCAATCCAGCAGACGATCGGAGCGCACTCCTGGCCAGCCGGGGAGGTGCCGCGAGTCCGCATCGGAATCCACGCTGGCGAAGCGGAGCAGACGGCGACCGGTCTGGTAGGCATGGAGGTGCACCGGGGCGCGTGGATCGCCGCGGTCGCCCACGGCGGGCAGATCCTGGTCTCCGGTGCGGCCGCTGCGCTGCTCGGTGACACGCTGCCCGAGGGCATCAGCCTGCGCGACCTCGGCCGGCACCGGCTCAAGGACCTAGGCCGGCCCGAGCAGATCTTCCAGCTCGACGCGCCCGGGCTGGCCGCCGCGTTCCCCTCGCTGAAGTCGCTGGACAATCCGCGGCTGCCGAACAACCTGCCAGCCCAGGCGTCCAGCTTCGTCGGCCGCGAGGCCGAGCTCAGCGGAGTATCTCAGCTGGTGGCCACCTCCCGCCTGGTGACGCTGGCTGGGGCGAGCGGCTCCGGGAAGACAAGGCTGGCGCTGCAGGTCGCCGCCGGGCTGCTGGACGGCTCGGGGGACGGCGTCTGGTTCACCGACCTGGCACCCATAGCCGATGCCGGGCTCGTGGCGCGAACGATCGCGAACGTACTCAGCGTGCTGCCCGAGGCTGGGGTGCCGGTGACCGAGACGCTGGCCGAGGCGATCGCAGAGCGCAGCCTGCTGATCCTCCTGGACAACTGCGAGCACGTGATCGACGCGTGCGCCAAGGTGGCTGACGCGCTGCTGCGCGCCTGCCCGAACCTGACCTTGATCGCCACCAGCCGGGAGCCGCTCGGCATCGACGGTGAGCAGGTCTTCCGGGTTCCGACCCTGGCCACGCCTGCGCCAGATGACGACCTGCCCGCGATCCGCGGCAGCGAAGCGGTCCGGCTGCTCGCCGACCGGGCCGCCCGGGCCGGCGCGCCGCTCCTTCTCGACGAGCAGACCGCGCCAGTGGTCGGCCGGATCAGCCGGCGGCTGGATGGCATCCCGCTGGCCATCGAGCTGGCCGCGGCCCGGCTGCGGGTCATGTCGGTGACCGAGCTGGACGCTCGGCTCGACCAGCGGTTCTCGCTGCTCACCGGCGGCTCCCGCGCCGCACCAGCGCGGCATCAGACACTGCTCGCGACCATCGACTGGTCCTGGGAGCTGCTCACCGGAGTCGAGCGCGACATGCTGGCGCGGCTGTCGGTGTTCGTCGGCGGGTTCGACCTGGCCGCCTGCGAAGCCGTCACCGTCGGAGCGGACATCATGGCCGGCGATGCGATGTCCCTGCTGGCGGCGCTGGTGGACAAGAGCCTGGTCCAGTTCGATGAGGGGGCCGGTGGGCCGGGCCGGTACCGGCTGCTCGAATCGATGCGGCAGTTCGCGGCGCAACGTCTGCACGAACGGGACAGCGCCACGGCTGACGCGGTGGGCGCCTGCCACCGTGACCACTACCTGGCCCTCGCCGAGGCCGCGGCCCCGAAGCTCATCGGGAGCGATCAGGCGATGTGGCTTGACCGGCTTGACGCCGAACTTGGCAACCTGCGTGCCGCGATCGCATTCAGCCTGCGCCGCGCTGATCCCGAGCCGGGCCTGCGGCTGGCTGCCTCCCTCAGGATCTTCTGGAGTGCTCGCGGGCACGCCGCCGAGGCGGCCGATTCCTTGCGTGCCCTGCTCGACCTGCCCGCGACGACGGAGCCTGGTGCGGCACGCGCGCAGGCTCTGGCGGCCGCCGCGACCCTGGTCGAGCAGCCCGCCGCCGCCGATGCGTACTGCGCGGAGGCAACGCGGATCGCCGAGGCCATGGGGGATAACCATCTGGTCGCTGACATCGTGGCCATACGGGCCTTCCGCCTGATCCGGGCGGGCCAGAACGCCGCCGCGCGGCCGTTGGTCGAGAACGCCCTCGACCTGGCACGCCGGCTCGGTGACCGCCACCTCACCGCCCGGCTGCTCTATAACCGTTCGTACGCCCTGGACTCCGAGGGTGACCACGCGGCCGCCGCCCGGGACGCGGCCGAGTCGCTGGATCTCTTCCGCGAGCTCGGGGACCTGCGCGAAACAGGCCGGGTGCTGAGCAATCTCGCCTACGACGAGGTCGGCGCCGGAAAGCTTGAGCTGGCCCGGGCTCACCTGGCCGAATCGCTCGCCATCCACCGCGGCCTCAAAGACGAGCACGGGATGGTCTACGCGTCCCTTAATCTCGGCATGGCCGAGTACCTCGGCGGCTCGCCGGCCGCTGCGGCCTGTCTCTTTGCCGAATCGCTGCAGCTGGCACGGCGCCTGTTCCTGGCGGAAGGAATGGGCTATGCGCTGCTCGGCCTGGCGATGGTCCGCGACGGCCCTGAAGCAGCCGACCGGTCAGCCCGCCTGCACGGCGCGGCGGACAAGGCACTCGATGCGCTTGACCGAACCCCCCAGCCCCTGGAGACACAGCTGCGCGACGCGAACCGGGAGCAGTTGCGTGCCGCCATGGGAGCGCAGGCATTCGAGGCCGGTTACGCAGCCGGGCACGCGCTGACCATCGAGGAGGCGGTCGAGCTGGCTCTTCGCGAGAAGGATCCTGTCGGCGGTCGGGACAGCGATGCCTTAGTCGCCGATTCAGCCTGACCTCGGCCGGATCAGTTCCAGGCGCCATGTCCGCCGTCCTCGCGAGGATCAGCCGCTTCGGGCCGCCCAGACAGATCCGCAAGAAGAGGAAATCCGCTCCCGATCCCCGCAGCGATCCGCACTAGCTGGGCCAGCTCGGGCCAGCTACCCCCACTTCGGCCGACGCAAGGTGGCCGTGGGCGGCCCAGCCGGGGCAGTTTCGGAGGCCCCGATCAGCTTGATCCAGGTGTTATCGTCGACCACGCCATTCTGGGCTATCCCGAAGGCGCTCTGCTGGTGCTTCACCGCGGCCTCCGTAGTAGGGCCGAAGATGCCGTCGATCGTCACAGGTGAGCCCAGCGCCGTCAGTAGGCCCTGCAGCCGGTGCACCATCCGGTCTTGGGGTTTGTCACGATCGCCGGTCTTCAGCTGCGGAAGCGTGATATTCACTGTGACCTCCTGCGGTGGCAGTGGAGGCGGGGTCATTCCCCATCATAGACCGCGGACTGGCGAACAGCCATAAAGCAATTATGGCTCTGGGTCACTCCATCATGGGCAATTACATACGAGACGGTGCGCCTCAGCGGAAGAAATGCTATCGCCGCGCTTTAGAAGGACACCCTGGACGGTGAGTCTCTTAATATTTAACCGAGGTATGGAAACGATTGTGCTCTTGACCCCGATTCCGCTGGCCTGCGAGATTCACGCCCCATGACCGCTCAGCTTCGGACGGTCCCCGCCCGGCCCGGGCGGGCTCCGGCCCGGCCTTACCATCTAGCCCATGACTAAGCCTGTCCACGTGATTGTTGACGGTGGCCTTGACGACGCCTTGGCCCTGGCGGTGCTGGTAGGGCTCAACGTCCCCTATCCCAGGTCGCTGCCAC
>Ga0126381_100005163_pt1 | contig 14317 bp, 20 predicted proteins | sample PanSoiMetPlot_28_FD_96465 | JGI IMG/M metagenome (GOLD analysis project Ga0126381, IMG submission 96465) | Tropical forest soil microbial communities from Panama - MetaG Plot_28 | ecosystem: Environmental > Terrestrial > Soil > Tropical forest > Bulk soil | place: Panama | collected 2016-02-17
CAAATCTGCACTTTGGCGACATTCTTGACGTAGGCGGGCAGGACGATTTCCTTCTTGTAATTGCTGCCGATGAACGCCTTGGTCTTGAGTTTGTCGAGCAAATAGACGTTGCCGTCGGAATCAACGACTTGCCAGTGCGGGTCCGGTGTGTCGGGAACGACAAAGTCATCCGACAGCGTCAGGACATTCTTGCCGTCCTTATGGCTGTGGGTGACGGTTCCTTTGTTGGCCTTTGGACCTTGAAACTGCGTTGACGTGTGTGTGCCACTCTGCGCGAATGCACCGGAAGCACCGAGCCCCAGAGCAGTGACGACGAGAGCGACAACCATCACTTTCAGAATGCGAGATATGTTCATTTACCCTCCTCTTCGTTTGAATTTCGACGCGCTCTCTCGAAGCTGAAGTTGAATCGCAAACGATTCATGGGCATGAATGAAACGGGCCCGTTTTCAAGCGTCGAAAGTTCGTCGTGCAGTTCGTGGGATACAAAAAGTTGTGGAATGTTTCAGAGCCAGGGTCAAAAGATTTCTAACATCTTCTGAATCCTTCGTTGACCGGGTGCATCCCATGTGAATTCGCCGACAAATCGTCAGGCGACCAAGCGCACAAATGAGGGCACTCCGATGCAGATCAGTTGCCGGGAAGTTCGGAAAGAATTAGCGAACTACATGGAAGAGGATATTTCACCTGAGCTAAGGGAACGGATCGAACGGCACTTCCTGAAGTGTGACGGCTGTTTTGCGATTTATGATGGTCTGCGCAAAGTCATACGTTTGGTGAACAGCACAGAAATTATCGAACTGCCGGAGGGTTTCAGCGTGCGCCTTTATCGCAAGATAGCGACCAGCTCCGATCTCGAATCCTGAAGGTCGCAATAAAAATCAGCGATACTGGAGCATTTGCCACTGAGTCTCGGCGAAAGAGCAGAAGTTAGCGCTTCGCGAACCAGCGTCCTTGCCCGAGACAACCAAGCTTTCACGGCCCCGCCCGCGATTCCCAGAATCCATGCGGTTTCCTCAGTATCGAGATTCTTGACGAAGGAAAAGCACTTCCCGGTACTTCACTGGCAGCGGCAGAACCGCGTTGCGCAGGGCGTCACCTAGTTCCTTGTTGCGCAGGTCCTTCCGAGCGATATTGCGCCAGTCCGTCCAGTCCAGGCAGTGCTTCTTCGTGGCATGCGACTCAGGTCTGTTAGTGGCACTCCGCACGAAGACCTTTTCAAAACTCTCTGCGGTAATCGAAATTGTTGTTGTGCGCATATCCATGAGATCGGCACGGCAGCGAGAAGTTTCAATCAAGAAATCAAACCAATTTACTTGCTTCTCAGAAAGTGAAAGCGGGCACTTGAGGCAAGCTTTGTGAGGTCAAGAAGGGTCAGAAAGTCTATCGTCTTGAACTCGCGATCAATTGCCGGAGCTCAGCAAATCTGGGCGCCAATGGAAAGGTAGGCACGCAAAAGGCGGGGAGGATTGATACGAAGCACTCCAGGAGTAGGCGCGGTGATCGGAATACTGAATTCAGACCGCGGGCTCGTCTGCAAAGAGGGCGAGACAAGGAATTCCTGGAGGCGCCAGTACATGTCGGAGCCATCCTGTTCACACTGCGAGGTCAAAGATGAGCAGCCGATTAAATATCGTGCTTTGCGCGCAAGCGCATAACTCGCGATTCCGCGCCAGAGCAACGCAAGGACTTCAAGCGACCGATGTCGCTGATGAATGCAAGCCCGGCCTAATTCGATGAGTGAGTCGCGAATCGGTTTGAAGGGAGAAAAATTAAACTCTCGCGCGCTGTAGTATCCGAAGTTCCTTGCAGCGACCTGGCCTGCCTGTAGGCGATAGGTGCCGACAACCTGGCCAGTCAAGCTATGCTCCACTAGAAGGTGGTCACAGACACCATCGAATTCGTCATTATCCTGGCCATCTTGGTAAGCCGAATCCAGTCCTTCGCCCAATTCCAGATTGAAAACTAGAAACCGCAAGCGGGAAACCGCTTCGAGGTCTGCCTTACACTCAGCAAATCGTAGGCTATAAGCTCCTGACTTTTGCGCTAGCTTCGAGCCTGTTGCTGCTGGCAGTTCAATTCCAGAAGCCCCGGCCAATCCAAATAGTGCAGTTGCCGCTAGGCCTGATTGTTCGGCGACGCTCATGCTGGACAGAAACTTCGCGGGACAACTTCTCTGATGACCTAGTACATGGAAAGTTTCAGAAGAATCTGGGCCGACTCGAGATTTCTGCTGAAACTTTCTGACGGCCAGGTACTCCTACTTACCGACCACGCATTCTCACGCAGAAAACTTAACAGAGGCATGAAATGAATATGACGGTGGCAATCAAGGTTCTCAGCTGGGTCCTGCGGATCATGGCAGCGGTAATTCTGCTGCAAACCCTATTTTTCAAATTCACGGCAGCGCCGGAATCGGTCTACATCTTTACGAAAGTAGGCGCGGAGCCCTGGGGCCGCATCGGCTCGGGAGTCATCGAATTGGTCGCTGCCGTGCTACTTCTCACTCCCCGGTTCAGCTGGCTGGGCTCGGCTATTGCCATCGGCGTTATGGCTGGAGCCATCGTTAGTCACCTTTCGGTTCTGGGGATCGAACTCCAGGGAGACAAAGGCTTGCTCTTCGCCCTGGCGCTGATTGTGTTTGTCAGCTCTAGCGTCAATTTGTTGATCCATCGCGCGGAGATTCCCTTCATCGGGAGGAGATTGGCATGAGCACAAGTAACGCCGTCCAACTTCTAGACGACTTCGTGATGAAAGGCCGGCGTAGCGTGAGCACGCCAGAGCTCATCGAAGCTGCTCAGGACGTCTTACTCCAGGGCTTGGGGCTCCTGTTCGAGCTGAACGATCACAATTATTCCCATAGTCTAGCCGCGCCGTTTAACGCTTCGGTCGGTCAGCACTATCGCCATGTCCTTGAACATTTTCACAGTCTGATCGTGGGCGTGCGCGCCGACGAGGTCAACTACGACGCCCGTGAGAGGAATCCGCGCATACAAGGTGAGGTCACGTACGCGAGCATCGCGACTTGCGATGTCCTTCGCGCACTAAAGCGCTATACGGAAGAGACACTCGCTCGTCCTTGCAAGGTCATCAACAGCGTGGGCTACGGGACCTCGAACCCCTCGACATTCGAATCAAATGTGAGCCGTGAGCTCGCTTACTGCGTGGGTCACGCAATTCACCACTATGCCGTCATCCGCCTGATCTGCCACGAGATTGGAATCAGCGTTCCAGTTGAATTCGGTGTGGCCCCGTCAACACTGAAACACATGGCGTCTCTTGCCGCGGATTGAGGTCCCCTAAATGAATTGCTCGTCCTATCAAAGCGGAGGTGTGTCTGCAATCGTCGCCGCGATTGTACTTGGCGCGTTCGTCTCGGAAGACGGAACGACCATTACAGCAGCGGCGCTGGCCGCGGCGAGCGTCCTCGATGTTCGGCTGGCTTTTTTGAGTGCCTTTGCGGGGCTCTGGATCGGTGATCTGGGCGTTTACGCTCTGGCGCGCTGGACAAGTCCGGCGATTCGGCGGCACCGTTGGTTCCAACCGTGGTTTGCGAAGACCACAAGTGCGGAAAGCTCACGCGCTAGGAGGAAAGGGCGCTGGAGATTGGCTCTAAGCCGATTCCTTCCTGGAACGCGCCTTCCTGCATATATCGCCGCTGGCCTTGAGCAGATGCCTGTCGCAGCTTTTGCAATGGTCACAGCGATGTCAGCGATGGCGTGGGTCGCTCTTCTGTTTTTCTCGATTCGGCTAGCGCCAGGTCACGCCTCTACCGCAAGTCACCAGTTGGCCGTCCTCGCTCTGGCTGGTCTCGTTTTGGTCACACTATTGAGCATCTGGAGGCGGTGGAATCCGCAGATATGCCAACGAATCAGCATCAGCTTTCAGCGAATCGTCAAATGGGAATTCTGGCCGGCATGGTTGTTTTATTCGCCGGTGGCACTATTCTGCGCATACTTGGGGATTCGCTACTTCGGATTTTCACTGCCAACGATTGCGAATGTGAACCAAAAGAACGGCGGCATTGTTGGCGAATCAAAGATTGAAATCTTGCGGACACTGATGGAAACCTCACCAGATATTACTTCGGACGCTTATCTGATCCCACCCGGACTCCTTGTTGAGCGAATCGAGTGGGTTCTCGATATCTGCCATCGAAATGAGATTTGCTTCCCCCTTGTCCTCAAGCCAGACACAGCACAGCGTGGGGCTGGATTCAATAAGATCCAATCACTCGGGGAAGCACAACGATATCTTGCCCAGGTATCTGGGCCTGTCGTGCTGCAGAGATACATCGAGGGGCCTAAAGAGGCCGGCATCTTTTACTACCGCTTTCCGAATGAGCGAATAGGGAACATTTTCGGAATCACCAGGAAACAGTTCCCGGTCTTGACGGGTGATGGTAAGCACACGTTGCGGGAATTGATTTCGGCGGATCCGCGCGCGCGTCTCATCGCACCGATTTATCTGAAGAGATTTGGAGCGGAAGCTGAGAGGGTTTTGGGGGTGGCCGAGCGAGTTCGGCTGGTCGAGGCGGGGAACCACCGTCAGGGCTGTATCTTCCTGGATGGAAGCGACTTGCTTACCGAAGAGCTTCGAGCTTGCTTCGATGAGATCAGCCAGAAGATCCCGGGCTTCTACATCGGCCGCTATGACATCCGGTACAGCTCGGATGACGGGCTTCGGCAAGGAAAGGGATTCAAAATCATTGAGCTGAACGGTGCTGCTTCAGAAGCCACAAACATTTATGACAGCGCCAACTCGCTCTGGTCTGCCTATAGGACGCTCTACCAGCAATGGCAACTCGTCTACCAAATCGGCGCGGCCAATCGTCGCCGTGGGCATCGTCCGGCCGCGGTTCTTGCAGTTCTCAGGGACTGGATCGACTTTTCGCGGCGGGCGATGGAGTATCCTATCGCCGACTGACCTATTCGTATGTGTACGTTGACCTTTGTTCCAACCGTTGACGGCTACCTCGCGGGAATGAACCGCGATGAGCTGCTTACCCGGCCTGCGGGACTACCTCCTGAGATCTACGAGCGAGAGGGAATGAAGCTGGTTTACCCGCGCGAGCCTTTCGGTGGAACGTGGATCGCAGCCAACATCCGAGGAAATCTTCTCGCTCTGCTCAATTGGAACGAGATCGACATAGCGGGTTTGGGGGAAAAGCGCCGGACGCGCGGTTTGGTAATTCCGGACGCTATCATAGAAAAGAATGCATCCTCGACTAACGCCCATCTCGATCGGTTGAGCTTAGACGGCGTATTCCCTTTCCGATTGATTGGAGCTTTCCGTAACGAAAGACAGCTGATTGAGTGGCGATGGGATGGCACCGGTATCCAACAGCTCGGATGGGCCTGGGCCCGTAAACACTGGTTTTCATCGAGCCTTTCGGACAGCTGTGCATCAGCAGAGCGAGGCCGAGTCTGTGAGACTGCCGCCCTAGATCTAGAGGTTGGGAATGCGAACTGGCTCAGGAAGCTTCATCGTTCGCATGAGCCCAAGCCAGGACCCTACTCGGTCTGCGTTCATCGGCAGGATGCGGCCACCGTTAGCTATACCGAAGTGGAATGCGACCGCTCGTCCATTTCCATGAGGTACCTCTTTGGAAGTCCGTGCCTGAAAGACAATTTCGACGAACTAGCAACTGTGCACATGGGCAGCTCGCTGGCGGCTCAGCATTTCGGGTAGCTTGTGCTGCATGAAACTTTTGCCCGTTCCGCATCTCTCATACCTCTGAGCATGCAAACACTACCTAAGGCTAAGGAACGACATGAGGGACAAAGTAGTTCTAATTACAGGTGCGAAAGGTGGCCTCGGGTCCTTTGTGACCCAACGTTTTCTTTCTGCTGAGGCAAAAGTTATAGGCTCGTCGAGAAGCATCTCGCAGGATGATTTTCCTCAGCCCAATTTCACTCCTCTTCCCGTCGATTTCACGAAACCCGGGGCTGTCCGTGATGCCGTTGAGTCCATTGTCCGTCGGTTCGGGAGGCTTGATGCGCTGGTGCACGTTCTGGGAGGCTTTGCTGGCGGCCAAACCATCGCTGAAACCGATGACGCAACCTGGGAACAGATGCGGGACCTCAATTTGACCTCGGCGTTTTATGTGCTACGCGCGGCGATCCCTCATTTGAGGAAATCTGGAAGTGGCCGAATCGTGGCAATTGGGAGCCTAACCGCTGTCGAACCGCATGCGGGGCTCGGCGCCTACGTTACCTTCAAAGCCGCCCTCACAACGCTGGTGCGGACAGTTGCTCTTGAAAACAAAGATGCAGGACTGAGCGCAAATGTGGTCTTGCCGGGGACTATGGACACGCCAGCGAATCGCAAATCAATGCCAAGAGCGGATTATTCCAAGTGGGTTCAGCCGGAAAATGTGGCGGACGTCGTTTTGTGGCTCGCAGATGAGCGGGCCGGGCATATCACGGGAAGCACCATTTCGATAGACGCCACCAATGTATGAGGCTATCGCCATTCTGTTCGTTTACGCTCTCTACGCTTACACGGTGCTTGGAGTTGCCTTCGCCCTTGCATTTGTCACGGTTGGCGTGAAGCGGATTGATTCGCAGGCTATCGGCAGCAGCGTCGGATTTCGCGTCCTGATCTTTCCGGGATCGGTGGCGTTCTGGCCTCTGTTGCTTCGCCGATGGGTTTCCGGAAAAGAGGAGCCGCCCGACGAGAGGAACCCGCACCGATGATTCAGCCACTCCGCAAAACCCATCGAGCTATCTTTCTTGTTCTTGCGATTTTGCTTCCCGCTCTTTTTCTCAGCGGCATCGCGTTCCGCCACTCCTGGCCAGGAATCAAGCCGAAGCAAGTTCCAGCGGCACGGGCACGACGATGAGTCATCAATACCAAGCCATAGGCTGGAACCGGCAAAAGCGTTTCTACGACTGGACCGTTATTGCAGGCGTGTTTATCTATGTGGGTTTGTTCGTTGGGCTGAGCGCGTTCCTCTTCCCTTATGCCACAGCAGAAACGATGATCATCCGCGCCGCGGGTTCGGCCGCATTTCTTCTCTTGCATGTAGTTCTATGCATCGGCCCGCTATGCAGGCTCGATTCGCGATTTCTTCCGCTCCTTTACAATCGCCGTCATTTAGGCGTGGTGACTTTTTTGCTTGGCGCCTTTCATGGGGTGTTCGGGATCATTCAATTTCATTCCTTGGGAGACACAGACCCCCTCGTCAGCCTCCTGACCTCAAACCAGAACTTCCAGAGCCTGCCGGACTTTCCCTTCCAGCAATTGGGATTCCTCGCCTTGCTAATTCTGTTTTTGATGGCCGCAACAAGTCATGACTTTTGGCTCAGGAACTTGACTCCACCGGTCTGGAAATCATTGCACATGCTTGTTTACGTCGCCTATGCGCTGTTGATTGGCCACGTAACTCTAGGTGTGTTGCAATCAGAAACTAGTCCGGTGCTTGTGATTGCCACCGCCCTGGGGCTTGCGACAGTGCTGGGTCTGCACGTGGCAGCGGCGCGGCAGGAGCGCAAGGTCGATACTACAAAACCGACCACTGTCCCCAGCGGATTTGTCGATGCCTGTGCCGTCGCTAACATCCCAGAGAAATGCGCAGCAGTTTGCTCGGTCAACGGTGAGCGCGTGGCCGTCTTTAAATACGACGGCAAGATTTCAGCAATCTCGAACGTGTGCCGTCACCAAAACGGCCCTCTCGGAGAGGGGAAGATCATCGACGGCTGCGTGACCTGCCCGTGGCATGGCTATCAGTATTTGCCGGACACCGGCGCATCGCCGCCACCGTTCACCGAAAAGGTTTCAACATTTCAGACCAAGATCGTCAATGGACGTGTGTGGATTCACCAGAAACCTAACCCTCCGGGAACCAGAATCGAGCCTTCTCAGATTCCAGGGTCGGAGGTGCACGCGTGAAAGAGTTTTATGTCGGGTATCTGCCGAACGCGCCTGCGGGCATTGCGAGACGAATTAAGATGCTGATCGCCATGGTCCTGAGCTTGGGCGCAGTTGCGGCTATTACGTTCGCACCTGTTCAAAAGACATTTGCCCCTTCCACCTTTGAATACGGAAAAGAGCGGACATTTGAAGGAATTATCGAAACCCGTCCTTTTCCAGCTCTGGTTATGACAGGTTCTGATGCCACGGATACCCAGGCTAAGCGCTACCTCCTAGTCGCTAGGGGTAAGCACGGTGCCGACAGTCAGGTGGAGCCTTACGCAGGACGAACAGTCGGTCTGCGCGGGACATTAATCTATCGTGATAATCAATCGATGATTGAGCTGGTCAAAGACTCTGTCGTCGTTACTGCCGACACGCGCGAAGTTCCCGCTCCGATGGCAAGCCTAGGTACCTTCACCCTCACCGGAGAGGTCGTGGACAGCAAGTGCTATTTAGGGGTCATGAATCCCGGGAATGGCAAGGTGCATCGTGACTGTGCGGTACGGTGCCTCAGCGGAGGGATTCCGCCCCTCTTCGCAACCAACGACTTCAGGGGCCTCCCGGCGACCTTGCTACTAACCGACGAGGCCGGCAAACCACTACCCAAGCAGGCTTTTCTAAATCTAGTAGCTCAGCCAGTCCGAGTTCGCGGCAAAGTCCTGCAAACCGGCGACACGTTGCTCCTGCAAATTGAGCCCGGGGCGATCTCGCCGCTGCCGTAACAAAGGCCGCCTCCCTTCAATGACGCTTTCTGAATCCGCAGGTTCTGGCTCCGCATCGAATTAGTATCTCTTTATCCGTTTGTTCGATACGTTCGGAGGCTGAGGTCGACCGCATCCGCAGGAGGAGTTCCCTTATGGATGACGTTTATAAAATCAACGTGGCCAAAACGGAGTTTCGAGACGCCTATGAAAGAGGGAACGTGGACCGCCTCCTGTCCGTGTTTAGCCCGAATGGCTTTACGGACATGTCGGAGGGCGGGCCAAGCAAGTACGGGTCCGAAGCGATTGCTACATTGCGCGGCCGGGCAAGGCAGCTGTTTGAGAAGTATACGGTGAAAATGACCCCTATCATCATTCATATAGTCATCACCGGAAGCACGGCCTACGACTACGGCTGGCATGAGTTCACCCTGATGCCGAAGAACGGCGGAGAAATGATTCGGAAACGCCAACGCTATTTCGAGCTGTGGAACAAGGATGAAGCAGGAAACTGGACGATCTCGCTCTTCATTAACAACGCTGATGCTCGCGAGGAACTAAACGGCTTTGTAAGCCACTGGTTTCTAAGCGACGAGAGCCCGGCAGCAGCAACTGGAGGAGCTACTTCCCCTTGATCTTATCGTACAGCCGCTTACTGAATCCTTCCGGCACCTGGTACTCGATTCCGTCCCCCACCAATTTCACGACGTTCCTCGTACCGTCAAGAACCGCCTTGCAATGGGCGCATGTCTTGAAGTGAGCCTCCATGCGCACGCGCACTTCTGCATCGACCTCCCCCTCCAAATAATTGGAGATCTCCTTCCATACCTCCAGGCAGCTTATTTCAATCACTTTCATCAGATACCCAGGGCCTCATTAAGTTTCACTGCGGGCGGGCTACCACGGCCTCACTTTTTCAAATTCCTGCTTGCCGCTGCCCCAGCTTCCGTCTATACCCGGCGTCAAAGCGTCCCGCATCTGCAAGCGCGCGCGCAGGAGCCGGGTCTTTACACTCCCTTCCGTGACACCCAGAACCTGCGCCGTTTCCTGGATGCTCAAGTGCTGGACGTCCCTAAGTATAAGCACTTCCCGATACTTAGGGGGTAGCGAATCTAAAGCCTGTTTGAGTGCGTTTCGCAATTCCGTGCGCTGAAGCTGCTCGGAAGGAATCTCGCGCCAATCGGCAAAATCTTTAGGGAAATACTCGCCCTCCTCATCGGTCTGCTGTTCGTCGAGGGACTCATACAGGTGTCTGCGATCCTTGCGGAGTTTCAAACGCGCTTCGTTAATCGTGATCTGAATTAGCCACGTGCTGAATTTGGATTCGCCACGGAAACGAGGCAAAGCCGTGAGGGCCTTCAAAACTGCCTCCTGTGCGACCTCTTCTGCGTCATGGGCGTTGTTGAGAATTGACATCGCTGCAGTGAAAACGCCACGCTCGCAAGGCTGAACTAGGCGATAAAATGCCTCCTTGTCGCCTCGGCAAACCATCTGAATCAATTCCGCTTCGCTGGTATCCAAGTTCAGTTTCGGCGTACTCATCGGAGCTTTTTTCCTAGCTTAACTTCAACACTCCATTGACCTTAGCCATGTTCCAAGTCCCATTGTTCACTCTGGCGACCGAGGTGACCCAAACCGATAGTGAATGACCTATCAGATGCTACGGACAAATTTCGGTCGCAAGAATTTTCAATTCGTTTAGGCGCTGAACTACAATCCCTTTTTTCAGAGAATTGTATCTGCGTCTGTCACTTCTTGCCCCTTTCTGAATCCCATGCCGCATGAATGAGAGTCACCTCCTGCAGGCTGCAATAAGTGCTCTGCACAAAGGCAAACCCAGTTCCCGTTTCACGGCCACTTCAGCGTTAAGAGCGCACTGGCCCGAATACCTGATGGAATCAGCCGAACTCGGGTTCTTCATGGTTTCGGCGTGTTTCTTCACCACGCTCTTGGAATACCCTGCCTCGCCTATTCCCCAGATGTTGCCAAATGCCTTTTTGCGGCAGGCGCTCAGTGGCGTTGCTATGGCGCTGACCCTGCTTCTACTCATTCACTCGGCATGGGGTAAGCGATCTGGGGCGCATATGAATCCCGCAGTAACACTGATGTTTCTTCGACTAGGAAAAATCGAATCCTGGGACGGCTTTTTCTACGTTCTTTTCCAGTTTGCGGGCGGGCTTAGTGGCGTTCTCTTTTCTTTTCTGGTTATCGGACGGGCGCTTGCTCACCCCAGCGTTAATTTCGCCGCCACTCAACCGGGCATGTGGGGAGCCGGCGCGGCTTTTGTTGCAGAGCTCCTGATTTCATTCCTTCTCGCGACAACGGTTTTGGCTGTCTCAAACCATAAAAGCCTCTCGCGCTTCACACCTTATTTCGCCGCAACTTTGGTCGCAACCTACATAACGTTCGAGGCTCCCTTTTCCGGGATGAGCATGAACCCGGCTCGCACGCTGGGCTCCGCGATTCCTGCTCACGCGTTTCACGCGCTTTGGATTTACTTCACCGCGCCGCCGCTCGCAATGCTCATCGCTGCCGAGGCGTATGTACGAGTGCGTTCGGCACGCGCCGTCTATTGCGCCAAGCTCAATCACCACAACGCTGCGCCTTGTATCTTTCGCTGTCGTTACATGGAGCTTCAAGGAAAATGAATGTCGCTGAGAGAAAGGCAGGGCACATGGCCACGAACAAGCACCACGACATAATCATCATTGGAACGGGCGCTGGCGGAGGCACGCTGGCCTACGCACTGGCGTCGACTGGTAAGAGCATTTTGGTCCTGGAGCGCGGCGATTACGTTAGGCGCGAAAAGGCGAACTGGGATTCGCGCTCCGTCAACGTCGAAGGCAAATATCAAACCAAAGAGGAGTGGCGCGACAAGAACGGAAAGCCGCTCCATCCGCACACGAATTATTACGTCGGTGGAAACACGAAGTTCTACGGCGCGGCCCTGTTCCGCTTGCGGAGGGAAGACTTCGGAGAAATCCGCCATTTCGGCGGGATTTCCCCAGCCTGGCCGATTACCTACGACGAACTTGAACCGTATTACTTGAAGGCCGAGAGGCTCTATCACGTCCACGGCAGGCGGGGAGAAGATCCCACGGAGCCGCCCACCAGCGGACCATATCCGCACCCGGCGATCAGCCATGAACCGCGCATCCAGCAACTGAGCGACGACTTCGAGCGCCTCGGTCTAAAGCCGTTTCACACCCCACTGGGCCTGCAAATCGACGAACAGAATCCCCACACAAGCAAATGCATACGTTGCGATACCTGTGACGGCTATCCCTGTCTCGTGGACGCCAAATCCGACGCCCAGACGCTTTGCGTCGATCCCGCGCTGCGCTTTCCCAACGTCACCCTTTTGACGAACACCTACGTTGACCGTCTCGAAACCAGTGGCACCGGGCGCGAAGTCTCGAACGTCATCGTGAGCCGGAACGGCGCGAAGGAATCCTTTTCCGCGAGTCTTGTCCTTGTCTCGTGTGGCGCCATCAATTCCGCTGCATTGCTTTTGCGCTCCGCAAGTGACAAGCATCCTCGCGGTCTCGCAAACAGTTCCGACGTCGTGGGCCGCCACTACATGGGTCACGTGAACTCCGTCATGCTGGCTCTTTCCAAGTGTCCGAATCCGACGCTCTATCAAAAGACACTGGCGGTTAACGACTTCTACTTTGGGTCGAAAGATTGGAACTACCCGATGGGCCACTTCTCCTTCGTCGCAAAACTTGACGGCGTTGCCCTTTCTGCCGGTGCACCGGCCATAGCGCCAGGTTGGACACTCGACTTGATGGCGAAACACTCTCTAAGCTTTTGGGTCACCTCGGAGGATCTGCCGGACCCCAACAATCGCGTGACATTGGACCGTGACGGAAGAATTGTTCTCCAGTACACGCCCAACAACGAGGAAGCTCATAAACGCCTCATCGCCAAGTTGAAAGAACTAATGAAGCAACAAACAAAATGTGGTGTGCATGGCCATGCATGCCACGAAGGTTTGTTTGCAAGGAATCTTTTCATTGGTGATCGAATTCCTCTGGCGGGAGTGGCACACCAGAACGGAACAATCCGTTTCGGCAAGGACCCCAAGACGTCGGCACTCGACGTAAATTGCAAAGCGCACGACCTCGACAATCTCTATGTCGTCGATGGGAGTTTCTTCCCATCGAGCGCGGCGGTCAATCCCGCGCTAACCATCATGGCCAATGCTTTACGCGTCGCTGACCACCTTAAAGAGCGCCTTGGCGTTACCGTCGGTTCCGAAGCCGGTCGCCAGCCGGTCGCGCTTGCGGGAGCTCACAATGTCATTTAAGACTCCTCGCAGACTCCTGTTTGTAGCGGCCTTCCTGGCCGTGTTGTTCCAGGCTGGAGTCGTCCAGGGTGCGTCTCCCGCATCGCTCACAACTGGAGCTCAAATTCAGTCTATAGGCCCCATTCTCACAACTGTTGGCGACATGGATCGCTCCATCGATTTCTACTCCAAGGTTCTTACATTCGAGAAGATTTCAGACCGCGAGGTAGACGGCGAGGGGGTGGAACATCTTTTCGGTGTTTTTGGCGCACGTGTCCGGCTCGTTGACATGAAGCTTGGTGATGAATCCATCGAGCTCGCTCAGTTCCTCGCTCCCCGCGGTCGGCCCATTCCCGTGGATTCGAAGAGCAACGACGTCTGGTTTCAACACATCGCCATCATCGTCAGCGACATGGACCGCGCGTATGCGACCCTCCGTCAAAACAAGATCGAGTACGCTTCTTCCGCGCCGCAACGCCTACCTGACTGGAACAAGAACGCAGGCGGCATCAGGGCTTTCTATTTCAAGGACCCTGACGAGCATCCCGTTGAAATCCTTTGGTTTCCCGAGGGGAAGGGCGATCCCAAGTGGCATCGTCCTAGTGGCCGCCTTTTTCTCGGAATTGATCACACCGCAATCACAGTTTCTGACACGGAAGCGAGCCTCAAGTTCTATCGCGATCTTCTTGGTCTGCGGATTGCCGGAGAGAGCGAGAATTACGGCACAGAGCAGGAGCACCTGAACAACGTGTTCGGTGCGCACCTTCGCATCACTGCCTTGCGAGCGCCCGCCGGCCCTGGAATTGAGCTCCTGGAGTATTTAAGTCCCCGTGATGGACGGCCCTTCCCGCTTGATGAACACGCAAACGATCTCGTGCATCGCGCCACGGTTTTGCTTACACAGGATCCAGACGCAGCAGCCAAGCAAGTAAACGCAGCTCACGCGACATTTGTATCTTCTGGAGTGGTTCTGAATCACACACAAGAGCTTGAATTCACTAGGGCATTTCTCGTGCGTGACCCCGATGGTCATGCAATTGAAATTGCAGGGCGCTGACGCAAACCAGAAGTAGGAGTTTTGTTTTTGACGAACCAGAATGATGCCAATAAAGGGCCAATTCATGACAACGCGGATCGAGAACCACAGGGGCAGCGCGAAAAGTTTGTCAGCGAGCTCATCCATGAGTTCACGAATGCGGTTACCGCAGTAATTGGATACAGCGAGCTAGCTCTTCACGAGATCGAACGCTCTCCTCCGGCTCGGGAGTGGCTGGAGAAGATTAAGAATCACACAAAGCAACTCGCGGCTTTGATTCGCAAGTTGACCGCATTGAGTCCGGGAGCAAACAGGGCAACAAATGATGAACGCTGAAGAAAAACGCCTCGAAGAGTCCCGCCAGCGCAAAGTGCA
>Ga0126381_100005164_pt1 | contig 14316 bp, 6 predicted proteins | sample PanSoiMetPlot_28_FD_96465 | JGI IMG/M metagenome (GOLD analysis project Ga0126381, IMG submission 96465) | Tropical forest soil microbial communities from Panama - MetaG Plot_28 | ecosystem: Environmental > Terrestrial > Soil > Tropical forest > Bulk soil | place: Panama | collected 2016-02-17
AGCGAGTGGGGCACGATCGGCGTCAGCGGGAACATCATCGAGGCGAGCCTCGAAGCGCTCGTCGACAGCCTCGAATACGCACTCGCTCGTCAGGCCAGCTCGGCGGCGCGCTAACGCGCTCTTTAGGGTTTTTCAAACTCTCTTCACACGGCACATTCGCTGCAACGCAGCTGAGCATGGCTCGTCGTTCGGCCGTGTTCGCTACCGCGACTGCAGTCGCCATCGTGGCAGGTGTCTGGCTCTGGGCACGCGCGCATCCGGCTGCTGCGAACACTCGGCCGAACGCGCGCGCACAGTCCGTTCCAGTTACCGCCGCCACCGCTTCGTCCGGATCGATCGATGTGTTCTTCACCGGTCTCGGATCGGTGACGCCGCTCGCCACCATTACCGTGAAAACACGCATCGACGGCGAGCTCGTCTCGGTCGACTATCACGAAGGACAGAACATCACGAAGGGCGCGCCGCTCGTCCAGATCGATCCGCGCCCGTATCAAGTGCAGCTCGAGCAGGCGGAAGGGCAGCTCGCCAAGGATCAGTCGGCCCTGCAGAACGCGCGCACCGATCTCGCACGCTACCAGCAACTCATCTCGAAGAACGCCGTCGCGCAGCAGGTGTACAACGCGCAGCAGAGCACCGTGCAGCAGGACGAGGGCGTCATCAAAACCGATCAGGCAGCAGTCGATAACGCGCGACTGAATCTCACGTACTGCCGTCCGGCGGCGCCAATCACCGGCCGTGTCGGCCTGCGGCTCGTCGATCAGGGCAACCTCGTCTCTGCCGCTGCAGGCACGCCGCTCGCGGTCATCACCGAGATGCAACCCATCAGCGTGATCTTTACGCTTCCCGAGCAGCAGGTGCAGACGGTGATCGAGCGCGTCGCGTCGCGCACACGTCTGCGTGTCGACGCAATGGACCGCGAGATGACGAAGACGATCGCGACCGGCACGTTGACCACGCTCGACAACCAACTGGATCCGACGACGGGCACGCTGCGATTGCGCGCCACCTTTCAGAACACCGACGAGAAGCTGCTGCCGAACGCGTTTGTCAACGCACGTCTCCTGATCGAAACGAAGACGAACGTAACGCTCATCCCGAACGCCGCCGTTCAACGCAATGGATCGTCGACGTTTGTCTACGTCGTGAATCCAGACAACACCGTCGCGACACGGACAGTGCAAATCGGTACAACCGACGCGCAGCGCTCCGAAGTCACCTCGGGTCTGAAGCCTGGTGAACACGTTGTCACACAGGGAGTCGACAAGCTGGAGAACGGCACCGCCGTGCGCATCGCCTCCGAGTCATGAACCCGTCGCGCACGTTCATTCTGAAACCGGTCGCAACGTCGCTCTTGATGGTCGGCGTCATGCTGGCCGGCTTCGTCGCGTTTCGGCAGTTGCCGGTGTCGGCACTGCCAGAAGTCGACTACCCGACGATTCAGGTGGCGACGACGTATCCCGGAGCGAGCCCTGACGTTATGGCATCGTCGGTAACGGCGCCGCTCGAGCGTCAGTTCGGCCAGATGCCAGGGCTGCAGCAGATGACGTCGACGAGCTCCTCGGGCATCTCGATCATCACGCTGCAATTCGATCTCGCTCTCAGCATCGACGTGGCCGAGCAAGAAGTGCAGCAATCGATCAACGGCAGCGGAACCTATCTGCCCGCCGATCTGCCGACGCCGCCTCTCTACAGCAAGGTCAACCCGGCCGACACGCCGATTCTGACGCTGTCGCTGTCGTCGAACGCGATGCCGTTGTCGGCGGTCGAAGATCTGGCCGATACACGTCTCGCACCGAAGATCTCGCAGCTCGCAGGCGTAGGGCTCGTCACAATCAGCGGCGGACAGAAGCCCGCCGTACGCATCCGCGCGAACCCGGCGGCACTGGCCGCGCACGGCGTCAACCTCGAGGACGTGCGGACCGCGATCGCCGCGACGAACGTCAATCAGGCGAAGGGCAGTTTCGACGGCGCACGGCAGAACTTTCAGATCGGCGCGAACGATCAGTTGCTCAGCAGCGCCGGCTATCGATCGCTCATCGTCGCCTACCGCAACGGCGCGCCACTGAAGCTCTCGGATGTCGCCGACGTGATTGACGATGTCGAGGACGTGCACCAGGCCGCGTGGACGAACGCGACGCCCTCGGTCATCGTCAACGTGCAGCGCCAGCCCGGCGCGAACATCATCGAAGTCGTCGATCGCATTACCGCGCTGCTGCCGTCGCTGACGAGCACGCTGCCGAAAACGATACACGTCCAGATACTCACCGACCGCACCACGACGATCCGCGCGTCGGTGAAGGACGTCGAGTTCGAACTGATGCTCACCATCGCGCTCGTGGTGATGGTGATCTTCCTCTTCCTCCGCACGCTGTCGGCGACCGTGATTCCGAGCGTCGCCGTCCCGCTCTCTATCGTCGGCACCTTCGGCGCGATGTATCTGCTCGGTTACAGCCTGAACAACCTCACGCTGATGGCGCTGACCATCTCGACCGGCTTCGTCGTCGACGATGCGATCGTGATGATCGAGAACATCGCGCGTTTCATCGAGAACGGCGAGAAGCCGCTCGATGCGGCACTGAAGGGCGCCGAACAGATCGGCTTCACGATCGTGTCGCTGACGATTTCGCTCATCGCCGTGCTGATCCCCCTGCTCTTCATGGGCGACATCGTTGGGCGCCTGTTCCGCGAGTTCGCGGTCACGCTGGCGGTGACGATTCTCGTATCAGCCGTCGTGTCGCTGACGCTGACGCCGATGATGGCGGCTCGCCTGCTGAAACATACGCCGCCGGAGAAACAAGGACGTTTCTATCGGTGGTCGGAACGGGCGTTCGACCGGATCATCGCCGAGTACGGCCGCACGTTGGACGTCGTTCTGCGTCATCAGACGGCGACGCTGCTCGTCTTTCTCGGAACGCTCCTGCTGACGATGCTGCTCTTCCTGATCGTCCCGAAGGGTTTCTTCCCGACGCAGGATACCGGCGTGATCCAGGCGGTGTCGGTCGGTCCGCAGACCGCATCGTTCCCCGAGATGACCGAGCTTCAGCAGCGCGCGGCGGCGATCATCCTGAAAGATCCGGCCGTCCGGAGCCTGTCGTCGTTCGTCGGAGTCGACCAGACGAACACGACCCTGAACGACGGGCGCCTGCTCATCAATCTCAAGCCTGTCGATCAACGCGATGGCTCCGCCACCGACATCATCGCGCGGCTGCAGCCGAAGCTTGCCGACATCGCGAACCTCACGGTCTACATGCAGCCGGTGCAGGACATCACGGTGGACGATCGCGTCAGCCGCACGCAGTTCCAGTACACGCTCGAAGATCCGAGCGTGACGGAGCTCGATTCGTGGGCGCCGAAGATGCTCGCGCAGCTGCAGACGATGAAGGAGCTGCGCGACGTCGCCAGCGATCAGCAGGCGCTCGGCCTCCGGACGGAGCTGGTCGTCGATCGCGAAACGGCGTCACGCCTCGGCATCACGCCGTCAACGATCGATCAAACGCTCTACGACGCCTACGGCCAGCGGCAGGTGTCGACGATGTTCACGCAGCTGAATCAGTACCACGTGGTGCTGGAGGTTGCGCCGGAATTCCAACGCAATCCGGTCGATCTGCGGTCGCTCTTCATCCGGCCGTCAACTCCGTCCGGCATCGTCGCCGGCGGCACGACGACGAACGCCGCAGCCGGTCCGACCAACGCCGCAGCAGGTGCGAGTGCGGCGGCCGCGTCGAGCATGACGCCCGTCGGCACCACCGGTACCGCATCAGCAACCGTCTTCCCCGCCGGTGACGCGGTTCCGCTCGGCGCGTTCACGCACGTCGAGTCGACGACGGCGCCGATCACGATCAACCACCAGGGTCAGTTTCCGGTCGTGACGCTCTCGTTCAACCTCGCACCAGGCGCGTCGCTGGGCGCAGCAGTCGAAGCAGTGAATCGCGTGAAGGACTCGTTGCACATGCCCGACAGCATCCAGGGAGCGTTCCAGGGATCCGCCGCTGCATTCCAGCGCTCGCTGGCGAACGAGCCGCTGTTGATCCTCGCCGCGGTCGTCACCGTCTACATCGTGCTCGGCGTTCTGTACGAGAGCTACATCCACCCGATCACGATTCTCTCGACGCTGCCGTCTGCGGGCGTCGGCGCGCTCGTCTTCCTGCTGCTCTTCCGCACCGAGTTCAGCATCATCGCGCTCATCGGCATGGTGCTCCTCATCGGCATCGTGAAGAAGAACGCGATCATGATGATCGACTTCGCGCTGGAGGCTGAGCGCGAAGAGCACAAGAAACCGCTCGATGCGATCCGCGAAGCGAGCCTGCTGCGCTTCCGCCCGATCATGATGACGACGATGGCGGCGCTGCTCGGCGCGTTGCCGCTCGCTCTCGGAAGCGGAACGGGATCGGAGCTCCGGCGGCCGCTCGGCATCACGATCGTCGGCGGCCTGCTGATCAGCCAGGCGCTGACGCTCTACACGACGCCGGTGATCTATCTCTGGTTCGATCGCGTGGGCGATCGCTTCAGGCGGCGGACGCCGTGAACCCGTCAGCAATCTTCATCCGGAAGCCAATCGGGACTACGCTGCTGCTCGTCGCGGTGGGACTCGCCGGTGTCACGACGTTCGCGTTGTTGCCCGTCTCGCCGCTGCCGCAGGTGGACTTCCCGACGATTTCGGTTTCAGCCGCGCTGCCAGGCGCCAGCCCGGAAACGATGGCGTCTTCCGTCGCGACGCCGCTCGAGCGGCAATTCGGACGCATTGCCGGCGTGACGGAAATGACCTCGGCGAGCTCGCTGGGATCGACGAGCGTCACGCTCCAGTTCGAGCTCGATCGCAACATCGACGCCGCCGCCCGCGACGTGCAGGCGGCGATCAATGCGGCTCGCGGATATCTGCCGGCGAACCTGCCCTCGAATCCGAACTACCGCAAAGTGAATCCGGCGGACTCGCCGATCATGATCCTCGCGCTCACGTCCGAGACGCTGAGCAAGGGGCAGATGTACGACGCGGCGTCGACGATCATGGCGCAGAAGTTGTCCCAGGTACCTGGCATCGGACAGGTGATCGTCGGCGGCAGCTCGCTGCCGGGCGTCAGGCTGGAGCTGGTGCCAAGCGCGCTGAACAAATACGGCATCGGCCTCGAGCAGGTGCGCGCGAGCGTGGCGGCGACGAACGCCAACATGCCGAAGGGGCATCTCTCGAACGGCGAGCGGAGCTGGGAAGTCGGCGCGAACGACCAGCTGCTGCACGCCGTCGATTACGCTCCCCTGATTGTCGCTTACCGCGACGGCTCCGCCGTACGGCTTCGCGACATCGGCAGCGCAGTCGATTCGGTCGAGGACATTCGATCCGCCGGCTACGTCAACGGCAAGCCGGCGGTGATGGTCATCGTCTTTCGACAGCCGGGCGCGAACATCATTCAGGCGGTCGATGGCGTCCGGGCCGTGCTGCCGCAAGTCTCCGCCGCGATCTCGCATGCGATCGACGTCGCGATGGTGACCGATCAGACGACCACGATCAGGGCGTCCGTTCGCGACGTCGAGTTCACGCTGATCGTCGCAATTCTGCTCGTCATCCTCGTCGTCTTCGCGTTCCTCCGCAGTCCGCGAACGGCGCTCATTCCGAGCGTCGCGGTGCCGCTATCGCTGCTCGGCACGTTCGGCGCGATGTACCTGCTCGGCTATAGCCTCGACAACCTGTCGCTCATGGCGCTGACCGTCTCTACCGGCTTCGTCGTCGACGATGCGATTGTCGTCATCGAAAACATCACGCGGCACATCGAGAGCGGGATGAAACCGTTCGACGCCGCGCTCAAAGGCGCGCAGGAGATCGGCTTCACCGTCCTGACGATCAGCCTGTCGCTCGTCGCCGTCTTCATTCCGCTGCTCTTGATGAGCGGCATCGTCGGACGCCTGTTCCGCGAGTTCGCGGTGACGATGGCCATCGCGATCATCATCTCGATGGGAATCTCGCTGACGGGCACGCCGATGATGTGCGCGTATCTGCTGAAAACCCGCGAGAAGCACGGCCGGTTGTACGAACTGAGCGAGCGGGCGTTCAACGCCGTCATCCGCACGTACGAATGGACGCTGCAGGCCGCGCTCGCCGTCGCGCCGCTTACCCTGCTCGTCCTCATCGGCGCGATCGCGCTGAACGTATATCTGTTCATTCACGTGCCGAAGGGATTCTTCCCCCAGCAGGACACGGGCCGGCTCGCCGGCTCGATTCTCGCCGACCAGAGCACGTCGTTTCAGACGATGAACGGCGTGCTGTCGCACATGATCGACATCGTCAAGGCGGATCCCGCCGTCCAGAACGTGATCGGCTTCACCGGCGGCGGCGGCGGCGGCACCACGACGAACACAGCGCGGCTGTTCATCGCGCTGAAGCCGCTCGACGAGCGGAACGTGCCGGCGGACGCGATCATCGCGCGGCTGCGTCCGAAACTGACCGCGGTTCCAGGCGCGACGCTGTATCTGCAGGCGTCGCAGGACGTCCGCGTCGGCGGACGTCAGAGCGCTGCGCAGTATCAGTTCACGATGCAAGGCGACAACCTCGCCGACCTGACGAAATACGCGCCGCTGATGCTGGCGAAGCTGCAGCACGTACCGGCGATGACCGACGTGAACAGCGACGAACAGAACCAGGGCCTGCAGGCGCTCGTCGAGTACGACCGCAACGAAGCCGCACGCTACGGCATCTCGCCGCAGCTCGCGGATGCGACGCTGTACGACGCGTTCGGCCAGCGTCAGGTGTCCACGATGTACGAGGGCCAGAACCAGTATCACGTCGTCATGGAAGCGGCGCCCGAGTTCTGGCAGAGCCCGACGATCCTCGATGACGTGTTCGTCCTCTCGCCGCGCGGTCAGGCGGTGCCGTTGAGCGCGTTCGCGCACTGGGCGACGGCAACAGCGCCGCTGTCAGTGAACCATCACGGGTTGTTTCCGGCGATCACGATCTCGTTCAACCTCGCGCCGGGCGTCGCGCTCGGCGATGCGGTGCGCGCGACCGAGCAAGCGGCGGAAGCGATCCAGATGCCGCCGACGATCCACACCATGTTCGCCGGCACGGCGGAGGCGTATCAGGAGTCGCTCAGCAGCGAACCGATCCTCATTGCCACGGCACTGGCCACCGTCTACATCGTGCTGGGTGTGCTGTACGAGAGCTACATCCATCCAATCACGATTCTCTCGACGCTGCCGTCAGCAGGCGTCGGCGCGCTGTTGGCGCTCATCGTGATGCACACGGAACTGTCGATCATCGCCATGATCGGCATGATTCTGCTCATCGGGATCGTGAAGAAGAACGCGATCATGATGGTCGACTTCGCCCTTGCCGCCGAGCGCAGCGAGGGCAAGTCGCCGCGGGATGCGATTGTCGAAGCCTGCCGTCTGCGTTTTCGTCCAATCCTGATGACGACGATGGCCGCGATGCTCGGCGCGTTGCCGCTGGCCATCGGTCACGGCACCGGCTCCGAGCTTCGACGGCCGCTCGGCATCACGATCATCGGCGGTCTTATCGTCAGCCAGCTGCTGACGCTCTACACGACGCCGGTCGTCTATCTCTACTTCGATCGCCTGCACCACTGGTGGGAGCGCCTGCGGCTCGGCACGAGGCGCGTGTCATGGCAGTGAATCGGTTCGTCGTTCTGTGGACGATGACGATTGCGATGAGCGGGTGCACCGTCGGCCCTGCGTACCATCGGCCAGACGCGCCGGCCTCGGACGCGTTCAAAGAACCGCCGCCGGACGGCTGGAAAGTCGCGCAACCGAACGACGCGATTCCGCGCGGTGCGTGGTGGACGCTCTACAACAGCGCCGAACTGAACCAGCTCGAGGAGCAGGTCGGCATCTCGAACCAGAACGTCATCGCCGCGATGGCGCAGTACCAGGAGGCGCGCGATCAGATCCGCATCGCGCGAGCCGCGCTCTTTCCGACGATCACGACCGCGCCCGCGGCGACGGTGACGCGCGCGAACATCGCCGCGCGCAGTACATCCGGCGCCGTCGTCAGCGGCGGCGGCTTCTCCGGCACGGTCGTCGATTATTCGCTGCCGGTCGATCTTTCTTATCAGGCCGACGTGTGGGGCAGCGTCCGCAACAGCGTGCGTGCGGCGACGAACAGCGCCGAAGCGTCAGCGGCGGATCTCGAGAACGTGCGGCTGACCTATGAGGCGCAGCTCGCGCAGGTGTACTTCGAGCTGCACGGGCTCGACGGCGACGCGGATCTGCTGCAGACGACGCTGCAGTTGTACGGGGAATCGCTACAGCTGACGAAAGATCGTCTCGAAGCCGGCACCGTGTCTGGCGCGGACGTCGCGCAAGCACAGGCGCAATTCGATGCGACGCACGCGCAGTGGCTCGACGTCGGCGTCGCGCGCGCGCAGTACGAGCATGCGATCGCGGTTCTCATCGGTCAACCGCCGTCCACACTGACGATCCCGCCGAGTCTCATCCGGATGCTGCCGCCGTCGGTCCCGATCGGCGTGCCGTCGACGCTGCTGGAACGGCGGCCCGATATCACCGCGGCAGAACGCCGCGTTGCAGCCGCGAACGCGCAAATCGGGGTCGCGATGTCAGCGTTCTATCCGACGCTGACGCTCAACGCGTCCGGCGGCTTCGCGAGCACCGCGCTCTCGACGCTGCTCACCTGGCCGAGCCGCTTCTGGGCTGTCGGACCGACGCTCGCGGCGACCCTGTTCGAAGGCGGCCGCAGGCGTGCGCAGGTAAATTTGCAGGAGGCCGCGTACGACGCCGCCGTCGCGAACTACCGCCAGACGGTGCTGACGACGTTTCAACAGGTGGAGGATCAGCTCGCGGCGCTGCGCATTCTCGAGCGCGAAGCCGCGGCGGAAGATCAAGCGGTCAAAGCCGCGCAGGACGCGCTCGACATCGTCAACGAGCAGTACAAGGCCGGCACGGTCGACTATCTGCAAGTGATCACGGCGCAGACGACGCTGCTGCAGGATCGGCGCACGGCACTCGACATCCTGACCCGGCGACTCGCCGCAAGCGTGCTGCTGGTCGAAGCGCTCGGCGGCGGGTGGGATGTGTCGACGCTGCCCAACCCGTAGCGCAGGCTCTGAAGGCTGCGCTACTGTTTCTTCACCGCCTCCCGTTCCTCGTAGCGGTGCCCGCGCAGCATGTCGGGAATCGCCTCGTTCCCCTCGTGGCACGCGTACTCGTAGATCAGCTCGTTCTTGATTTTCAGCGGAATCATCCCCGTCCACGTCCTGGTCCACGTCGTCGGGTCGTCGACGGTGAATTCGTAGTCGAGAATCTCGGGGCTGACGCGCGTAAATCTCTCCGTGAGATGCAGGTTCTCGTGCGAGCCCATGAACTCGCTCTTCGTCGAGAAGTTCGTCGTGTCGATCACAAGGGTGTCGCCATCCCAGCGGCCGACCGGGTCGCCGTTCCACGATCGCAGGCGGCTGTCGAGATGCGGACGCCCGTCGGTCGGAACGATGCGCGCGTCGTGCACCATCTCGTTGAGGATCGTCACGTAGCCGGGCGACTGGATGATCTGGATGTAGCTGTTGTAGCCGGCCTGCAGCCGCGGCACGCCGAAATTGACGCAGCGTTCGCCGAGCGGGAACACTTCGGGATCCTCGAACGCGTGCTCTTTGCGGGAGGCGATCTCAGCGGCGCGCCGTTTCTGCGCCTCCGGCGTCATCGGCGGGATTCGGCCGTCTGGCGGGTCGGTGATGATCGCCGTCCGGCGATCGTGCCAGTCGCGATCGACGACCCAGAACTGGTTGTAGTTGCCGGTCGCAGGATCGTAGGAGCCTGGCTTTTCGATGCCGGCGAGGACCGCGTTGATGAAGCCGTCGCCGAACTGTGCATCGCCGTCGTTCTCTTTGATCTTCGCAGCGACCTGCTGCAGCTGCGCGATTTCCGCGTCGGTCAGCGTCGTCTTGCCTGCCCACTGCTTCGGACGCTGAAGCGGCGTCACCGTGTTGTTCGCCCAGACGCCTTGAAGGTTCGGGTGGCCGTCAGTCGTACGGCTTGGCTTCCACGATGTCTGACCGGCGAGCGTCGCGGCACTGACCGTCGAACCGAGCACAATCATCAACAAACGGCGCGAGACCGTCATACTGCCTCCTACGCCTGATACACCGTCGTTCCCCCGACTACCGTGCGCACGATCTTGATGTCCTTGATCTTCGCCGATTCGACCGTGTGTGGATCCTCCGCCAGCATCACGAAGTCGGCAAGCTTGCCGGGCGTAATCGATCCCTTGATGTTCTCTTCGTGCGACGCATAGGCGCCGTTGAGCGTGTTGATGCGGATCGCTTCGTCGACGCTGACGCGCTGATTCGCGCCCCACGTCTCCCCGTTCCATCCGGTGCGCGTCACCATGCCCTGGATGCCCATCAGCGGCGCGAACGGACCCGGGCTGAAGTCGGAACCGGCGCACGCGTGGACGCCCGCGTCGAGGAACGTCCGGAATGCCATGGCGTGCTTCATCCACTCCTCGCCGTAGAAGTGGAACTTGTCGGTGTTGTAGTAGGCGTACGACGTGAAGCACGCCGGCACGGTGCCGGTCGCTTTGATGCGTCGCAGCAGATCGTCGTTGATCATCGTGCAGTGCGTGATCTTCGGCCGCGAGTCGGCGCGCAGGAACAGCTTCTGCGCGCGTTCGACGCCCGTCAGCACCGAGTCGATCGCGACGTCGCCGTTCGCATGGCAATTCACCTGGATGCCCGCACGGTGCACGCGCTCGATCCACGCGTTGAGATCGTCCTGCGTCTCGGTGACGTTGCCTTTGTAGCCGCCCATCCCCGGGTACGGTGTGCTCAGCGCCATCGTCCGCTCGGAGAAGGAGCCGTCGACGGTGTGTTCGGAGGTTGCGCCGAGTTTGATCCACTCGTCACCGAATCCGGTCGCAATGCCGCCGTTGATCATCCCCTCGAGCACGCGGCCGGAGCTTTCGTAGCTGACGCGATGCTTGAGATCGCCGCGGGCGCGCACTTCCTGCAACGCGAGCAGATCACCGCCTTCATGGTGCACGCTTGTCAGGCCGTAGCGGACGAACTCTTTCGAGATATGCGCGAGACCGTCGCGATCGCGCTGCGCCGTCTGCTCCGGCGTGAACTTCTGCCGCGTGCCGACGTTGTTGAAGACGCCGCGCGCCCGATCGGTGACGCGACCGTTCAGCTCGCCGTTCTGATCCTTGTCGTACGTCCCGCCAGGCGTGTCCGGCGTGTTCTTGGTGACCCCCGCCATTTCGAGCGCCTTGGAGTTGTAGAACGACGTGTGGCCGCCGCGATGCTGGACGACGACGGGATGATCCTTCGAGACCTTGTCGAGGTCGTGGACGTTCAGCATCCGCTTGTCCTCGACCTTCGTGTCGTCGAAAAAGTAGCCTTCGACCCACTGGCCCGGCGGCGTCTGCTGCGCGCGCGCCTTCAGCTTCTCGACGATGCTGTTGATGGTGACGAACTCGACTTCGAACGGATTGCCGACCAGGACGTCGTACATCAGCGTGTTGCCCGGCGCGTGGTTGTGGCAGTCGATGAAGCCGGGTACGACGGTCATCTGCCGAGCGTCGATCGTCTGGGTGTTCTTGCCGGCGAGGCTGCGGATATCGGCGGTGCTCCCGACGGCGGTGAAGCGACCGCCCTTGATCGCAAATGCTTCCGCGCGCGGCTGACGGTCGTCGACCGTGAAGACTTTCGCATTGATGACAATCAGATCGGCATCGCGCACGTCCGCCGCTGTCGTCTGCGCGCTGATGCGAGTCGATCCGCCGACAAACTGCGCGCCGACCGTGCCGGCGACGGTGCCAGCGGTCAGGCCGAGAAATTCTCTCCGATTGCGGCGGGTTTTCATGCCGCAATCCTACACCCAACGGTGCTTCGAACTCAGCGCGGCAGGTAGTGCAGCAGCTTCAGGATGTCTGAAAACACGCCCATCGCGGTGACGTCGGCGCCGGCGCCCGGGCCTTGTACGACGAGCGGCGTCCGCGCGTAGCGCTTCGTCGTGAACGCAATGACGTTGTCGCTGCCCTTCGCCGATGCGACAGGATGGTTCGCCGGAAACTCCTTCAACCCCGCACGAGCTTTGCCATCCTCGAGCGTGCCGACGTAGCGAAGCACATTCCCGCGAGACGCCGCGGCCTTGAAACGGTCGGCCATCCCATGGTCGAAGCGCGCGTACGCCGGCAGGAATCGATCGGAGTACTTCCCACGGCTGAGCCTTCGGGGCACCAAGCTGTCGACGTCGACATCACGCAGATCGAGCCGGCAGCCGATCAACCGCGCGAGGATCAACAGCTTCCGCGCCACGTCGGTGCCCGATAGATCGTCGCGCGGATCCGGCTCGGTAAAACCGTTGCGATGCGCCTCCGCCACCAGCGTGCTGAACGGCGTCGTTCCGTCGAAGTTGTTGAACAGGTAGCTCAGCGTGCCGGACAGAATACCGTCGATGCGCACGACTTCGTCACCGCTCGCGATCAAATCGCGCAGCGTGGACACGATCGGCAGCCCGGCGCCCACGTTCGCCTCGAACAGGAAATGCTTCTGACGCGCCTCGAGCAGCGCCATCAGCGCCGTGTACTGCTTCCACGGGAGCGCGTTGGCCCATTTGTTCGGCGTCACGATGTGCAAGTTCGCGTCGACGAACTCTGGATACGCGTCGACGATCGCCGGTCCGACCGTGCAATCGACGAGCGCGCCGTTGGTCAGCTCGAGCGCGGCAATCCGCTTCGCCAGCGCACGCGGGTCCATGCGGTCCGTGGCCTGTTGGAGCGTCTCGCTCCAGCGTCCGAGATTGATGCCGTCGGGATCGACGATGAAACGCTTGCTGTTCGCGAGTGCGACGACGCGAACGTCGAAGCCGCGCGACAGCAGGTACTCGCGCTGCTGATGCAACTGCCGCAACACCGCGCCACCGACGTTGCCGACGCCGATGAACGCGAGCGCGAGCTTCGTGCGCGTCTCGAAGAACGCCTGATGAATCGCGTTCAACGCGCGCACCTGGTCGGCTGCGTCGATGACGCACGAAATGTTGCGCTCCGACGCACCCTGCGCGATTGCGCTGATGTTGATGTTCTGGCGGCCGAGCGAGTCGAAGACCTTGCCTGCGACGCCAGGCCGTCCCTTCATGCCGTCGCCGACAACCGCGAGGATTGCCTGCTGGTCTTTGCGGTCGAGGCGCATCAGCTGCTCGGCGATCTCGAAGCGGAACTCGTCTTCGATCGCCGCGACGCCGCGATCCGCATCCAATGATCGGACGCCGAAGCAGATCGTGTGTTCAGAAGAAGCTTGTGAGATCAGCACGACGCTGACGCGCCGTACGGCGAGCGCGCGGAACAACCGCTCGGCGACGCCCGGCACGCCGACCATGCCGGGACCGCGCAGCGTCAGCAGCGACAGATCGCCGACGGCCGTGATGCCCTTCGCCAGCCGCCCATCGTCCTGCGCCCTGGACCAGATCACCGTCCCGGGCGCGTCGGCGCGGAACGTGTTCTTGATCAGAATCGGAATCTTCTTCGCGACGGCCGGCGCGATCGTCGCGGAGTGCAGCACCTTCGCGCCGAAGTACGAGAGCTCCATGGCTTCCTCGTACGTCATCTGCGGCTGCACGAAGGCGGACGGCACGATGCGCGGATCGGCGCTGAGGACGCCGTCGACGTCGGTCCAGATTTCGATCGCGGACGCCCCAACCGCGGCGCCCACGATCGCCGCCGAGTAGTCGGACCCGTTCCGACCGATCGTCGTCGTCTGACCGTCATCGGTGGCGCCGATGAAGCCGGTGACGATGGGAATGATGCGATGCGCGTGGCTCGCGACGATCTTCGACAACAGGCGGCGCGCCCGAGGGTTCGTGCGCTTGAAGTTGACGTTCGCGTGCGTGAACTGCTCGTCGGTCACGAGAAAGTCGCGCGCGTCCACCGCGACGGACGGATAGCGCCGGTTCACATGTGCCGCGACGATCACCGACGACAGCCGTTCGCCGAACGCCGCCGTCATGTCGAGCGCGCGCAGCGGGCAATGCCGCAGCAGGTGGATGCCCTGCAGCGTGCTCGCGAGTTCGTCGAGCATCGTATCGACCGCGCTACGCGCCCTGGTCTTGCCGGCGCCGACGAGGGAGGTCGTCGCCGTGCGGTGCCGGCGCGCGATCTCTTCGAACGCTTTCACATAGCCGGCGTCGGCGCGCTCGGCGAGCCGCGCGGCCTCGATCAGCTGATTCGTGACGCCGTGGAATGCCGAGGCGACGACGATGATGGGCTCGGCGCGACGCGCCGCCAGCACGATGTCCGCGACGCGGCGGACCGCGGCGGGCGTCGACAGCGACGACCCGCCGAACTTCAGAATCTTCATGGCCGGAACA
>Ga0126381_100005165_pt1 | contig 14316 bp, 7 predicted proteins | sample PanSoiMetPlot_28_FD_96465 | JGI IMG/M metagenome (GOLD analysis project Ga0126381, IMG submission 96465) | Tropical forest soil microbial communities from Panama - MetaG Plot_28 | ecosystem: Environmental > Terrestrial > Soil > Tropical forest > Bulk soil | place: Panama | collected 2016-02-17
CGGGTCGATCAGTAGTTCTGAGGATCTCCTCAAACCCCTGTCAGTGGTAGACCGGTCTTGTGCGATCTCCACAAACCCAACGGGCACCCCAACGGATGCTCACTTAGAGCCTGTAACAAAACCCGTCTCCGACGAAAAGCCAGGCCCGGTAAACACTGGGCGTTTCTCGGTACCAATACGGAAGATGCACAGATCACTTCCGTTTGTGCGATCCGCTCAGAATCAGCTCTCTCACTCATCGAGAGTGCGGATCCTGCGCCTTCTGCGGATTGGCAGATGGCGTCGACTGGTCGCGCCACTGTTCCGGACACCGACGGACAGACTGTCCTGTGTTGAGAGGTACTTGCAGTTCTTGGCGAGCACCGATGCGGAAAAACACCGGGGCGATGTCTCCGACTTCTGAGCGCCGATTGATTCAGCTGCCTCTGAGGCCAGCTTCCAGACCGCTTCGATAGGGGGCAATTGTGTCCCATGGGTCCCGTTGTCTCTTTCGAAAGGGACCAAGGAGTTCCCGGCGGGTTCTGAAGGCAAGGCTAGAGGAGTTCCTCAATGCCGATGAATGTCCTCTATGGTTGAATGTTGCCGCCACCCAGGAGAGGTCCAGGCCGTCGAGACCGGAATTTCAGTTGTACGGCTTCAGTTAGAGTGCATCTCGGAGGGTCTGGGTGCGATTTAGTGTTTCGTCTTTTGTCACGAAAATGGGTGCTTGCGGGGTTCGTACCGGCGGCGTGGCGCGATTTTCTTTCAGCCCAACGCCTGGCGCTGAACGCGAGGAGATCTGAGCCCACCGGAAAGCGCTCCAAGGACCAATTCATTATCGCGCTGCGGCCGTTCCAGTTGAAAACGCAGCCTTTTGTTGTGCACCCGTTTTGCACCCAACCCTTCCGGCTATACCGGCAGATTCTTCGTAAGCCAGTGATAAAATAAGCTCATAATAGGGGATTGCTTTGGTGATTGAGGTGCGGGACAGCTTGTCCAGATTTTGTACTCAAGGGGTACTAGGTCTGAGTTTCCCGAGGGACCTAAGTCAACAAGAGTTTCACTAGCTACCGAGCGGCATCTCCTATGAACGTCGTGTTGATTTCCAGCTACGAGTTAGGTCGGCAGCCATTTGGGCTGGCTTCGCCCGCCGCGTGGCTGAAGCGAATAGGCGTGTCTGTCGCTGCAGTAGACCTGGCGGTACAACATCTCCCCAAGGAACTGATCGCGTCAGCGGATCTGGTGGCCTTCTACGTGCCGATGCACACAGCCACACGTATCGCGGTTCGCGCGGTAGAGCGGGTAAAGGCGGTGAATCCCAAAGCGCACCTGTGTTTTTACGGATTGTATGCGCCGGCGAACGAAGGCTTTCTGAGAAAGCTCGGGGTGCAGACGATTCTGGGAGGGGAGTTTGAGGCGGGGTTGGTCGCTCTGGTGCAGCGGCTTCGCGGGGATGGAAAGCAGAACCAGGATGGATGCCAACCCGAGCCTGTGATCTCCAAGGGAAGGCTGAGCTTTCTCGTACCCGACCGCTCGGGGCTCCCCGCGTTGTCGAAATATGCCTATCTGAACCTGGGGGCAGGTGGGCACCGCACGGTGGGATATACGGAAGCAAGCCGCGGGTGCAAGCATCTCTGCCGTCATTGTCCGATTGTCCCGATCTATGAAGGAGCATTTCGCATAGTCCAGCGAGAAGTGGTGCTGGAGGATATCCGGCGGCAGGTTGCAGTGGGTGCCCGTCACATAACATTCGGAGATCCGGATTTCTTCAACGGACCGCGGCACGCGGTCGCTATTGTCGAGGGCCTGCACCACGAATTCCCCGAACTAACTTACGATGTGACGATCAAGGTTGAGCATCTGTTGAAGCACTCCGATCTGCTTCCGACGTTACGCGACACCGGATGCCTTTTTGTGACGAGTGCAGTGGAATCATTCGATGATCGAGTGCTGGAAAAACTGGAGAAGCACCACACTGCTGAGGACTGTCGGCAAACCATCTCCCTTTTTCGTGAGATCGGTCTGACTTTTGTTCCTACCTTCGTGACATTCACGCCATGGACCACCATGGCTTCGTATCGGGAGTTCCTGGCAACGGTTCTTCGCTGGGATATCGTGGAAAGCATCGCTCCGATTCAATACGCGATTCGACTGCTTATTCCGGCGCGCTCCAGGCTCCTCGAATTAGAGGAAGTGCGTCAGCTGGTCGCCGATTTCGATGAAGCGTCGTTGTGCTATCCGTGGTCGAACACGGATCCGGCAGTCGACCGGCTGCATTCGGAGGTGCTGGAGCTCATCAAGAATGCCCAAAAGAAGCCTCGAAGCCGGGGGCAGATCTTCGTGGAAGTTTGGAAGCTCGCAAACAAGACCTATGCCGATGACGTTCTGACGTCTTTGAGTGCGATGGGCTCCAGCGACATACCTTCGCGAGAACGAATCCCGTACTTGAGTGAGCCGTGGTTCTGTTGAGCGGAGCCTACTGAGGAGCAGGCTGCTCCGAACCTGATCTGAACGGTTGAATTTCCGAGAGGAATGGCGCAAACCCCGCTTGCAGCCTTGCTTCGAGAGGAGAATTACGAAATACTCGACTTTAGCGGTTGAAATATCTTCCAAATTGGGGCTGGACGTGCCGCCGATCGCGCTCTCGTTCGCGGAGGCAGCGCCGCCCGGGGTACAGACTTTTGAACACGAGGTACCCTCCGCGTGCACCTTCTGGCGGAAGGCGGAGACGAATGTCTTCTATGCTCCGGCATCGAAGCACTTCAACTGTCCGATCGGCGCGATGACGATGGGTTTCGACATGCCCAGCAATGTGCAGGAGAATCTGATGCAGGTAGTGGAGAAGATGTTCGGCGCCGGCTACATCTCTCCGGAAGAGACCGGGAAGATTCCCTCGGTGAAGAAGAAGAAGAGCGGGATCGTCTATGGACCCCTGAAGGATTTTCCCGTCGAAGCGGATCTGATTCTGATGTGGTTGACGCCGCAGCAGGCGATGCTCTACACCGAGGCTGCCGGAAACTGTCGCTGGACGGAAAACCTTCCCGCGGCTGTGTTTGGCCGCCCCACCTGCGCAGCATTGCCGGTCGCATTCGCTGACACCCAGTCTACTTTCTCTCTGGGATGTGCAGGAATGCGCATCTTCACTCAGATCAGCGATGATCGGATTCTAGCGGTGCTGCCCGGAGGAAAAGCTCCAGACTTCGTGAAAGGGCTGGCGGCGACGGCAAGCGCCAACGCCACTATGCGAACCTTCTACGAAGACCACAAAGGAAAATTTGCCGGATGAATGCGGGTGCAGACTGGCCGAGAACAGCTGGAGCATCGAGATTACAGCGTGGGAGTACCTTACTCGCGTCGATCACTGACTCCGAACCATATCGCGACCGAAAGGCAGCAAACCCATGCCATATGTCCTGATGAAGCTGTTCGAGGAGGCTCCCCGGCGATTCGACAAATGGATGGGGATTCTCACCCTGGGACGACTGCAGGAAATCAGGGATGAGATCGCGAGTTCGGCTGCAGGTCCCGGAGTTCAAGTCCTAGAAATCGGTTGTGGCCCGGGCACGCTGGCGTCACAGCTGGCCGGCCACGGTGCCGAGGTGGTGGCGATCGATACGTCCGAAGAAATGCTGCGCGAGGCAGGCAGCAAGATCGAAAAATTGGGAATGCAGACCCGCGTGCAGTTGACAAAAATTTCCGCCATGGAATTAGAAGACCGGTTCCCAGACGGGACGTTCGATCGCGTGATAGGAATCCTGGTGCTCAGTGAGATGACGGACGACGAGATTGATTATGTCCTCCAGGAGTGCCGGGATGTGTTGAGGTCAAGGGGGCAGCTGTTCGTGGTCGACGAGGTCGAGCCGGCTGGATTTGTTTACCGGTGGTTCCTGCGTGCTGTCCGATATCCGATGCGGCTGGTCACCTTCCTGGTTCTGCAAGCCAAGGACTTGAAGTCCAGCAAGCTCTGGAAAAAGATTCTCTATTATGTGATCGAGTTTCCCCTGATGCTGCTGACGTTCGTCGTCGTTCCGCCAGCGACTCAACCCATCCGAGATTTGGAGGCGCGAGTGAAGAACGCAGGCTTTCGTCTGGTTCGATCCAGTGTTTTTCTTGGCGGGACGTTAAGACTCTTGCAGGCCGAGAGGCTGGCATGAGCGCCATCGAACACGCTGCGAAGGCCACGGGTAAGCCCGAACATCAGCCAGAGCCGCCCCGGATTCCACTTCTAATCAAGGGGAAGAATGAGTCCCCAGCGGCGTCAGGCCGGGGGTCGGGCAAGGCGGGACGAGGATTTTTGGGCACGATCGCGCAGCTGCCAAAAAGAGTATTTCAAACGGTTTTTCGCGTAGTGCCCTACCCGACAAAAGCTGGGTTAATCCGAATTGGAAAGCCGGGGCGGAGCTCGCCAGTTCTGGTGACCACGAATTATGACCTGACAGTCAGGCGAGTGTGCCGGGCGCTCAAGGGCCTCGATTGTTATTTGCTGGTTGCTCCGGCGGCAGGAATCGACGTGTGGTGCGCCGCGACCGGCGGCCGCTTCACAATTGACAGCATCATATCGGTCCTGAAGACGACCGGCATCGGTCAACTGGTGGACCACCGAAGGCTGATCCTTCCGCAATTGAGCGCGACTGGCATCAACATTTTTGAACTGAGGAAGCGCAGCCGATGGTCAGCGGTCTTCGGGCCGGTTCGCGCCGAGGACATCCCCGAGTATCTGGCCACCAGACGCAGGCCTGAATCCATGATTCGCGTCACCTTCTCTGTTCAGGAACGGCTGGAGATGGCAACCGCGATGTGGGGGAGCCTCAGTTTGAGATATACGTTGTTCCCCTGCCTGATCTTCGGATGGAAGACTGCGCCGTGGTTTGTTCTGGTTCTGGCAGTTCTTTCGTTTGCGATCGCCCTGGGGTGTTTCACCCTTCCGGGTAAGACGTTTGTGCAGAAAGCGGGATTCCTTGGGCTTCCGGGAGTGATGTGCCTAGTGGGAACACTCTTGTTCCCCTGGCATCCGGGAATGTTCTTTGTCATAGAGTGGACGGTGCTGACTTTGTTTGCGTCGTTCTTAGTGGGGACGGCTTTCCCCAGCTATTCGCCGCTCTGGGCGTGCGGCTACTCCAAGCTTTTCTATGGCGCCTGCGATTTGCGCCTGGCTGTTGTCGAGGATCAATGCATTGGCTGCAGAATATGCGATCTGGTTTGCCCGGTTGAATGCTTTACGTTGACCAGCAATCGCAAGATGATATTCGCCGACCCAGAAATCTGCGTCGGCTGTGGCGCATGTTTGATTCAGTGTCCGACGGACGCGATTATCAACGAGGTGGCAGATGAGCACCGTCTGGAAACCGCTCACGGTTAATGCTGTGGGCGAGAGCTTGTGAAGACCAAGGAACCGAGGGACACAACGAGTAAGCAACCGAGGGTCGAAAATCCGAATGGAGGCCAGACGGTGTGCGCTCTGCGACCGGTTGTGATCGAGCAGATCGCTCACTGGTGGAAGGAATCGTTGGATGGAGCCGGTCAGGCCGGCCAGGTCCTGGCGCCTGCGGACGTGAGTGAAATTGCCGCGCGATTTCACTGCTCCGAGGAAGAGGCCATACGAGGGCTGAGTGTGGGTGAGCATCTGTATTGGGGTGGGGGCCAGTAAGCCGCTCGTCAGATGGTCGAACGGCATAGTGCGAATTAAGGCGAAGTACAAATGAACATCGATGATCAGGAAGATTCGACCCTTTATAAGGTCGTGGTCAATCACGAGGAACAGTATTCGATCTGGCCGGCCGACCGGGAAAACCCTCTCGGCTGGAGGGATGCGGGCAAGAGCGGGAACAAGGCGGAGTGCCTGGCGTTTGTGAAGGAAGTTTGGACCGACATGAGGCCGCTCAGTCTTAGAAAGAGGATGGACAATGCTAGCAAGGAGGGCTGAGAAACTTGAACCGAGGCCTTCTGTTCGGGGAGGTTGAGACCGAAGCAGACTTGTTCAGCCCGGAGATGATTTCCTGTGGCAGTCAACTATCCAGATACGGAGTGTTTCCTCTTCTCTTCCCCGTTTCATCAGGATATTGCGTTTGTGTGTCTGCACATGGGAGAGCAGGCGAATTACATACTACCTCGCGAAGAAGTATTGATTCTGAGCAAGCGGGCTTCATTGAAAAGAAGAAATGATTTCGCACTAGGGAGAGCAGCCGCAAATCTGGCCATGAAAGAACTTGGCTTGAACAGCCCACCACCTTTGTTGAAGGGTGAAAAAGGAGAACCCTTGTGGCCGGACGGAGTTGTCGGTTCGATCACGCACTGCGGTCCCTGGGCTATTGCCGCTGCGGCGTGGCGGTCGGTCGCTTTGACTATCGGCGTCGATCTGGAGAACGCCGATGAAATTCGGACAGACGACATCGCTGGCTTGATTTGCCACGACACGGAACGCAAGTGGGCGCACGAAGATGGACGATACCACACTCGTCTGGCGACGCTCTTTTCAGCGAAGGAGGCGGCCTTTAAGGCCTTCTACCCGCTTTGCAGGCGCTTCATTGATTTCAAAGAGGTCGAGTTGACATGGATTGCTGCGCGGGCGCAGTTTCGGGGGGAACTGTTGACAGATTTGAATCCGACTTTCGCGCGGGGTTACGAGTTCGATGTTGGCTGCAAATTCAGCCAGGATTTGATTCTGACTTACATGGTGCTGGGTTGTCGAGAATCAGCGATCCGAGGAGATGAGACTCACGCCTGAACCGTCTGGGGAAAACCGAGCGAGCGCTGATTTTATTCCCGGTTCCTGATTGCTGGCTTCCTTCACACTGCCACTGCCGGTATGAAAAGAAACCCTGTGGAAGATCGCCGCGAACTTTCATCCGCCGAGCAAGCATTGCTGGGTGAGTGGAACGACACGCGGGCGGACAATCCGAGGGATTCCTGCCTTCACCAATTGATCGAAGCGCAAGTGGATCGATCGCCAGAGAGTGTGGCCCTCGCTTATGAACAGCAGACGCTGACTTATCAGGAAATGAATGTCCGCGCTAACCAGTTAGCGCGACACCTGCGCACTCTGGGAGTTGGACCGGAGGTCTGTGTCGGGATTTGCATGGAGCGCTCGCCGGAGACGATCCTGGGCTTGCTGGCAATCCTGAAGGCTGGCGGAGCCTACGTACCGCTGGACCCGGCTTATCCAAAAGATCGATTGGCATTCATGCTGATGGATGCCGGCGTGCCGGTGCTGCTGACCCAGCGGTCGCTGCTCGAATCGCTTCCGAGCCACGGTGGGCGGGCGCTTTGCATCGATTCGGAATGGTGGGCGAGCGCCGAGGAGAGCCCGGAAAATCTTGAAAGTGGTGTGACACCGGACAACCTTGCCTATGTGATTTACACCTCCGGTTCGACAGGCAAGCCCAAAGGCGTGGAGGTGACACATCGCGGGATTTGTAATCTCGTCGAGACACAGGTCCGGACTTGCGAGGTGCGGGCCGGAGATCGCGTTCTGCACTTCTGCTCGTTAAGTTTTGATCCTTCGATCTTCGAAATCGGAGCGGCGTTGCAGATAGGCGCCACGCTGGTGGTGGCAGCACAGAAGTCGATGCTCCTCGGGCCTGCCCTGGCTGGAGTGTTCCATGACCAAGCGGTCACGACCATCGTTTTGCCGCCTTCTGTGCTTTCGTCCTTGCCCGATGTACCGTTCCCTGCGCTTAAAACACTGATTGTGGGAGCCGAGCCGGTTACTGCTGAGTTTGTGAAGCGCTGGGAAAAAGGTCGGCGTATCTTCAATATTTACGGAGCGACGGAAACCACCGTCTTCTCAACGATTGCCCAGTGCCGCGCCGATGGGAAAAAGCCGTCCATCGGCTGGCCCATTGCCAATACACAAATCCATTTGCTGGACTCACAGCTACACCCAGTGCCGTTGGGTGTTCCAGGGGAATTGTATGTAGGTGGTGTCGGGCTTGCGCGCGGATACGTTAATCGCCCCGAACTGACGGCGGAGAGATTCATTCCTGATCCCTTTTCGCAGGAGCCGGGCGCACGCCTGTATAGAACCGGCGACCTGGCTCGCTACTTACCCAGTGGTGAGATCGACTTTCTGGGTCGCGTCGACTATCAAGTCAAGGTGCGAGGCCACCGCATAGAGGTGGAAGAAATTGAGGCGGTCCTGGCTGAGCTTCCCGGCGTGCGCCAGGCCGTGGTGGTAGCCCGGGAGGACAGTGCGGGCAATAAGCACCTGGTGGCTTACGTGGTTCCTGATTGCCGGCAACTCCCCTCGCCGACCCAATTGCGCCGAGACCTGAGGGAGAAGCTGCCTGATTACATGGTGCCGTCAGTCTTCATGACGGTAGGAGCCCTGCCGCTTTCACCGAACGGCAAAGTGGATCGGAATGGCCTGCCCGCTCCCAGCGAAAACCGGCCCGAGTTGGAAATCGCTTACGAAGGTCCGCGGAACAAAATGGAGCATCTGCTGGTCGAGCTCTGGCAGCAGTTGTTAGGTGTGGGGAAAATAGGAATTCACGACAGCTTCTTTGAATTGGGTGGCGACTCGATCAAGGCAGCGGTTTTTCTCAACAAACTGCAACAGATGTTGGGTGAGGCTGTGTACGTCGTAGCGATGTTTGATGCGCCCACGGTTGCAGGTCTTGCGACTTACCTGGAGAACCACTATCCGGATGCCGTATCCAGGATCTGGGGGGGGGCCGAAAAGGCCCGCTGCGAAGATTCGAGAGCAAAAAAAATCGATGCAGCCAAAGTTGCACAAATGAGGCGGATCATCGGTCCGTCCGTCTCCTTCACGGAAAAAACGTCGCAGAAGCGGTCCACGAGGCCGTCGCCCGTGTTTATACTGTGCCCTCCCCGCTCAGGGTCAACACTTCTTAGAGTCATGCTGGCCGGTCATCCGGATTTGTTCGCCCCACCGGAACTGGAATTGTTGTCGTTTGCGACGTTGGGTGAAAGACGAGCCGTCTTGTCCGGGCGGCACAGCTTCTGGTTGCAAGGAACTATCCGGGCGATCATGGACATCAAGGGCTGTGATGCAGAGATCGCCCAAAGGATCATGGAAGATTGTGAAAAGCGGGAGCTCACAACCGGGGAGTTCTACGCTCAGATGCAGGAGGGGATCGGAGCTAAGACGCTGGTCGAAAAAACCACCAGCTATGCGCTCGATCTGCAGGTTTTGAGGCGGGCGGAAAAGTGCTTTGACAAGCCTTTGTACATCCACCTGTTTCGTCATCCTTGTGGAATGATCCGGTCTTTTGAAGAAGTAAAGCTGGCGCAACTGTTCAGGCGTGAGCATCCTTTTTCTTCCAGAGAGTTAGCTGAGCTCATCTGGCTGGTCAGCCACCAGAACATCTTGGAGTTTCTCAACGAAGTACCCAAGCACAGATGGAATCAAGTCAGTTTTGAGGGTCTGGTCCGGCAACCGAAAGCCACGATCGAAAGTCTGTGTGCATTTCTGAGTGTCGCGTTTGATCCGGAAATGCTGCGACCCTATGACCATCAGAAAAGCAGAATGACGGACGATCTCCACGGACTTCCCCGGATGCTCGGGGACATCAGCTTCCACAGGCACCAGGGTATCGATGCGCGAGTGGCGGATAAGTGGAAGGAGGGCGGGAGCGAGGATTACCTAGGTGAACTTACCTGGCAAGTTGCGGAGACGCTGGGTTACCGCCGCGCCCTGACAGCGGAAGCCGAGGGTCCAAAGTACATCGCCATTCAGCCTATTCTGCACGACGCCGGCATGGAACTGCCTCTCTCTTTTGGCCAGAGGCGGCTATGGTTTCTAGATCAGCTGCAGCCGGGCAACCCTGCCTATAGCTCAGTGCAGGCAATCCGCATCCATGGTGTCCTCAACGTGGCCTGGTTGCAACGGGCGCTCGAGGCCATCGTTGCCCGGCATGCCTCGTTGCGCACGACGTTTCAAACCGTAGACGGCAATCCCATCCAGGTGATTAAAGCCCGTGCGAGCGTAACGCTATCGGTGAGGGATCTCGGCGTAGAGACACGCGGAGAACGCGAGGTGACAGCCCTCGACGTTGCGATGCAGGAAGCACAACGGCCTTTCGATTTGCAGTGTGGTCCATTAATGCGCGCTACCCTGCTGCGGCTGAAGGGACAGGATCATCTCATCATTCTGACCATGCACCACATCATTGCGGACGGCTGGTCGATGGGAGTGCTTCTTCAGGAATTGCAGGCACTTTATGCGTCCTTCTCGGACGGAGAGCTCCCTTCCCTGCCCGAACTACCGGTACAGTACGCAGACTTTGCCGTCTGGCAGCGGCAGTGGCTGCAAGGGCCGTTCCTGGAGAGATTGCTCTCTTATTGGAAGCGGCAGTTGAGCGATCGTCCCGCCCCGCTTCAGTTGCCTGCGGACCATTCCCGGCCAGTGCTTGATAGCTTCCGCGGCGCCAGTCGATCCTTCGCATTACCAAAAGCCCTGAGCGATGCTCTCATTGTCTTGAGCCAGCGAGAGGGTGTGACGTTGTTTATGACTCTGCTGGCTGCCTTCCAGACGCTGCTCCATCGCTATACCACCCAGGAGGACATTCTGGTCGGCACTCCGGTCGCCAATCGTGGCCGGCGCGAGCTCGAGCCGCTGATCGGTTTCTTCGTCAACACGCTGGTCGTGCGCAGTGATTTGTCGGGCAATCCGAGCTTCCGGGAGCTGCTGGCTCGGGTGCGCGAGGTGGCCTTGCAGGCCTATGCCCACCAGGATCTGCCCTTTGAGAAGCTGGTGGAGGAACTGCAGCCGGAGCGCGATTTGAGCCGCAACCCACTGTTTCAGATCATGTTCATCCTGCAGAACGCGCCCCTGCCCAAGCTCGAACTGAAGAACCTGCAGGCCAGTCTGGTGGAAGTGGAAACCGGAACGGCGAAGTTCGATTTGACGCTTTCGCTGCAGCCGACTGAGTCCGGACTGAAGGGGAAGTTCGAATACAACCGCGATCTGTTCGATGCGGACACGATAACGCGGATGGTGGGGCACTGGCAGAGGCTGCTGGAAGGCATTGTGGCCGATCCTGCGCAACGGTTGTGGGAGTTGCCGCTGTTGACGGCGGGGGAGCGGCGGCAGGTGGTGGTGGAGTGGAACCAGACGAGTGGGGAGTATCCGCAGCGATGCATTCATGAGTTGTTGGAAGCGCAGGTGGAGCGGAGGCCGGAGGCGGTGGCGGTGGTGTTTGAGGACCGGGAGCTGAGTTATGGAGAGTTGAACCGGCGCGGCAACCAGGTGGCGCGTTATCTGCGCAAGCTCGGGGTGGGGCCGGAGGTACGGGTGGGGCTGTGTGTGGAACGGTCGCTGGAGATGATGGTGGGGCTGGTGGGGATTCTGAAAGCGGGCGGCGCGTATGTGCCGCTGGATCCAACCTACCCGCGGGACCGCTTGGCCCTGATGTTGGAAGACGCACATGTTCGGGTGATCCTGACGTTGCAAACCTTATTGCAGCGACTTCCCGAAAGCAGGATTCCAGTCGTGCGCCTGGACACGGACTGGGAATTCGTTTCGGAGGAGAACATAGAAAACCCTGGATCCGTTGCGGCGCCGGACAACCTGGCCTATGTGATCTACACCTCTGGGTCAACGGGCCGGCCCAAAGGAGTACTGGTCGACCATCGGAATCTGGTCCATTCAACGAGTGCTCGCATCCGTTATTATGAGAACCCGCCAATACGTTTTCTTCTGCTTTCCCCTTTTGCCTTCGACAGCTCATTGGCTGGAATCTTCTGGACGCTATCGCGCGGCGGAACCCTTGTTCTGCCCCGCCCAGGAGTGGAGCGAGACCCGTTGCAGCTCGCAGAGCTGATCGAGCAAGAAGAGGTCTCACATCTGCTGAGCCTCCCGTCGCTCTACGGGCTTCTTTTGGAAAGGGCGAATCAGGAAGAGCTGATTTCGCTTCGTTGCGTCATCATGGCGGGCGAGCCTTGTTCGCAGGAGGTCATAGCTCGCCACAGAAGGAAGCTTCCTCGAACAGGTGTCTTCAACGAGTACGGCCCCACGGAAGGCACCGTCTGGAGCAGCGTGCACACGTGCAACGTTCCAGAGTCGAAGGAACGAGTTCCCATTGGACACCCGATTTCTAACACGCAGATCTACATTCTGGACGAGAACGTGCAGCCCGTGCCGATTGGCGGTTCTGGAGAATTGCACATCGCGGGCGCCGGTTTGGCTCGAGGTTATCTCAACCGCCCCGAACTGACGGCGGAGAAATTCATTCCGAATCCTTTTGCGGAGACTCCAGGAGGACGCCTTTACAAAACTGGCGATCGAGCCCGCTATCTGGCCGATGGCACGATCGAGTTTCTCGGGCGCCTCGACGAGCAAGTCAAGATCAGGGGCTATCGCATAGAGCCCGGGGAGATCGCGGCCGTCCTGGGCCAACACCCGGCCGCGCGAGAAAGTGTGGTCATCGCTCGCGAAGATACCCCGGGCGACAAGCGCCTGTTGGCTTATGTCGTCCCCAAGCATGATTCGGCCCTCTCGATCGGTGAATTGCGCAGCTGGTTGACCTCGAAGCTGCCCGAGTACATGGTGCCTTCTGTTGTCTGTCTGCTGGAGACAATGCCGCGCTCTCCGAACGGAAAAGTTGACCGTCGTGCGCTGCCCGCGCCTGACCGTCGAAGGCCAGAGCTGGAAAGAACATTTGTAGAACCTGGAAGTGCCGTCGAAGAGCTGGTGGCGGGAGTCTGGGAAGAAATTCTGGGCGTCGAGCGAGTCGGTATTCATGACAACTTCTTTGAGTTAGGGGGCCATTCGCTCCTGGCCATTCAGCTAGTGTCGCGGCTGTGCCAGGCCTTTCCGGTGGATCTGCCGCTGCGCCGCGTTTTCGAAACGCCTACCGTAGCCGGTCTAGCCGAATGGATTGAAGCGACTCTTCGCTCCGAGCAACCGTCGAAGGTGCCGCCGATCAAGCCATTTCCGCAGCGTGGCGCGGCACCGCTTTCGTTCGCGCAGCAACGTTTGTGGATCCTCGATCTGCTTGGTCCCGGCAAACCAACTTACAACGTCCCCGCCGTTTTTCGTTTGAGTGGGCAACTCGATATACCAGCGCTCGAGCGCAGCCTCATTTCGATCATGGAACGGCACGAGGTGTTGCGAACCAGCTTCGTGGTGGTGGACGGAGAGCCGGTTCAGGTCGTTGCGCCCAGTGTGACCTTGACGCTTGCGGTAACGGATCTGAGTGGGTTGGCAGTGGCGGATCGAGAGAGCGAAGTCCGTCGACTGGCCATTGAACAGGCGCGGTGTACCTTCGACTTGAGCCGTGGCCCCCTTTTACGGGCGGCGGTGCTGCGGCTCGGCGAGGCGGAACACATATTGGCCCTGACGATGCATCACATCATCTCGGACGAGTGGTCGATGGGCTTACTCATTCGGGAACTTGAGGTACTGTATGACGCCTTCTCCAGTGGAAAGCTCTCGCCGTTGCCTGAGCTGCTGGTCCAGTATGCAGATTTCTCTCGTTGGCAGCGGGAATTGCTTCAGGGCGAGGTCTTGGCAGGGCACCTTTCGTACTGGAAGAAGAAACTGGAAGCCGCGCCTGCGGCTCTCCAGTTACAGACAAATCACCCAAGGCCCGCGGTCCAGACTTTTAGCGGCGAGACGCAAGGTTTCGCCCTGTCCGCTACTTTGAGCAACGAACTGAAGGAGCTGAGCCAACGGGAGAGTGTGACGCTGTTTATGACCTTGCTGGCAGCGTTCCAGACGCTGCTCCATCGCTATACCAGCCAGAACGACATTCTCGTCGGCACTCCGGTAGCCAATCGCAGTCGGCGCGAGATTGAGCCCCTGATCGGTTTCTTCGTCAACACTTTGGTTCTGCGCACCGATTTGTCTGTGGACCCAACCTTTCACGAGCTGCTGGCTCGGGTCCGGGAGGTGGCCTTGCAAGCCTATGCCCACCAGGATCTGCCCTTTGAGAAGCTGGTGGAGGAGCTGCAGCCGGAGCGCGACCTGAGCCGCAACCCGCTGTTTCAGGTCATGTTCATCCTGCAAAACGCGCCCATGCCGAAGCTGGAGCTGGCGAACCTGACAGCCAGCCTGGTGGAGGTGGAAACAGAGACCGCGAAGTTCGATTTGACCCTCTCCATGCAGCAGACCGAGTCCGGACTGCGGGGAAAGTTCGAATACAATCGCGACCTGTTCGCGGCTGACACGATTACTCGCATGGTGGAGCACTGGCAGACGTTACTGGAAGGTATCGTTGCTGATCCCGAGCAACCGCTCTCCGAGTTGCCGTTGTTGACCGCAGCGGAAAGGCAGCAGCTTTTGGTGGAGTGGAACGACACTGGTGCCGATTATCCGCAGCAGCAATGCATACACCAGCTGTTGGAAGCGGAGGTGGAGCGGACTCCGGAGGCGGTGGC
>Ga0126381_100005166_pt1 | contig 14315 bp, 12 predicted proteins | sample PanSoiMetPlot_28_FD_96465 | JGI IMG/M metagenome (GOLD analysis project Ga0126381, IMG submission 96465) | Tropical forest soil microbial communities from Panama - MetaG Plot_28 | ecosystem: Environmental > Terrestrial > Soil > Tropical forest > Bulk soil | place: Panama | collected 2016-02-17
ACGCAGTCGGAGTCATTCACGCGGTCCACAATCGCATGCGAGGCAAATCCGCCAAAGATCACCGAATGAACTGCGCCGATTCTCGCACACGCAAGCAGCGCAATCGCCAACTCCGGCGACATCCCCATGTAGACCGCGACGCGATCGCCCTTCTTGATCCCCAACTCCTTCAGCACATTCGCGAACCGCTGCACCTGTTCGTGCAACTCGCCGTAGGTCAGCTTGCGGACCTCACCCGGCTCCCCCTCCCAGAGCAGAGCCACCTTATCCCGCCGTGCCCCCTTCGCGTGCCTGTCCACGCAATTATGCGAAAGGTTGAACTTACCGCCGACGAACCACTTTGCCCCCTGCCCCGTGCCGTCCTTCCCCGGCTCAAGAACCTTCGTCCACCTCTCAAACCACTCCAACTCCGAGGCCGCCTCGGCCCAGAAATCCTCCGGGTGCTCGATGCTCCGCCGGTACATCGCGTCGTACTCTTCCAGACTCTTCACATGGGCCTTCGCCGCGAACTCCGCCGGCGGCGGAAACATCCTGTTCTCTCTCAGGGTCGAATCCAGGCTCTGCCCCTCTACTGTCATCGTCACGCACTGCCCTCCACCGTTTTCTTCAATCACAAAAAGGTACGCTATGGCTCACACTGCGGGCAACCAATCGCGCCATTTAGCACCTTTTTCACTTTCTTGTTTCCTTCTTGTCTCCATTTTTTTACGTGCGCTCGACGTTGCAAATCTGTATCTTGATTCGCGCATCAAAGCAGAGTTAGCTGCAGGTCTGTAACGATCGCCGTATCAACTTCCTCCCAGGAGCAAAGCAAATGGCCCTGAGTTTCCTTGATCGAGACCGTTCTCTCGCTTCCCCGGGCTACAGCCGCTGGCTCGTACCTCCCGCTGCTCTCGCCATTCACCTCTCCATCGGACAGGCCTACGCCTTTTCCGTCTTTAAGAATCCTCTGCTCGCCCTCCACGGCGCCGACGGCTCTTCTTGGAATCTCAAGGCAGTCGGTTATATCTTCTCCATCGCGATCGCCTTCCTGGGCCTATCCGCTGCTCTCTTCGGAGCATGGCTTGAAAGATCCGGCCCCCGGCGCGCAATGTTCTACTCCGCCCTCTGCTTCAGTTGCGGATTCTTGATCTCCGCCATCGGAGCCAGCACTCACCAGATCGCCCTCATCTACCTCGGTTATGGCGTCATCGGAGGCATCGGCCTCGGCCTTGGATATATCTCGCCCGTCTCCACACTCATCAAGTGGTTCCCCGATCGCCCCGGCCTCTCTACCGGTCTCGCCATCATGGGTTTCGGCGGGGGAGCCATGATCGGCGGCCCGCTCGCCAACCAGCTCATGGCCCACTACAAGGCCGCTGGCCACCCCCCCATCCCCTACACCTTCGTCGCGATGGGAGTGCTTTACTTCATCTTCATGATGTTCGGAGTCTTCACCATTCGCGTCCCGCGCGATGGCTGGAAGCCCGAGGGCTGGACCCCGCCGGTCAAGCAATCCGCCCTCATCTCCACCCATAACGTTGTGGTGCATGAAGCCTGGAAAACCCCGCAGTTCTGGCTGCTCTGGATCATCCTCTTCACCAACGTCACCGCCGGCATCGGCATCCTCGAGCGAGCATCGCCCATGATTCAGGACCTGTTCAAATCCCGCATCGGCACCACCGCGGCCGTCGGATTCGTCGGTCTTCTCAGCATCTTCAACATGGGCGGCCGCTTCTTCTGGGCCTCCGTCTCTGACTACATTGGGCGCAAAGCCACTTATTTCTGCTTCTTCACCCTTGGAGCCGTCCTCTACTTCATTCTTCCGCTCACACGCGAGGACCGCATCAACTCGGTCCCACTCTTCGTGGGCATCGCCGCCATGCTGCTATCGATGTACGGCGGCGGATTCGCCACCATCCCCGCCTACCTCAAGGACCTCTTCGGCAGCTTCAACGTCTCCGCCATCCACGGACGTCTTCTCACCGCCTGGTCCCTCGCAGGCATCGTCGGCCCCCTCATCGTCAACGGCATCCTCGACCACTCCATTGCAAATCACATGAATAAGCTCGCTGCCTACCAGGTCATCCTGCGCATCATGTCCGGCCTGCTCGTCATCGGCTTCCTAGCCAATCTCTTGGTAAAGCCCGTAGACCAGAGACACTGGCTCAAAGAGCAGAAAGTACCCGAGGCCGCTGGCGCGGCCCGTTAGCTCACGTACACCAGGAGAATGATGATGGTCGAACAATCCGTAAAGAAATCTTCACCCCTCACGATCGCCCTCGCCTGGGCAATCGTCGTCATCCCCCTGGGATGGGGATTCAGCTATACCGTGCAGAACGCCATGAAGCTCTTCACCGCGACGTCTGTCCCGACCGCCCCGGCTGCAAAATAATCCTCATTGCAGCAAGACGAGGGCGGCGTCCGTCATCGCCGTAACGCCTGCCGCAAGCACCAGCTCAGGCAGCGGAGCGAACAGTGGAGAATGCAGCGAAGGCAATGCCTTACCCGACCTCTCGCTCTCCGCGATCTTCGCTGGATCGTAAGCGCCGAGCCAAAAATCACCGCCGGAATCTTCTCTCTGAGACTGAAGACTCCGAAGTCCTCGCTTCCTATAATTGGCAATCGCGCAACTACATTCTCTGCGTCCAGTTTTTCTGCAAACAGCCTCTGCAGCCGAATGCTGTTCCGCTTCGTCCCTCCGTGTATATCTCCGACGGTCACCACGCCCGGCTGCGGTGGAGGTACTGACCGGCTCACTCCGGTCTGCAGTTGATTGATGATCTCCGCCGCCATCACAATCGGGTCCTTCCCCTCTTCGGGATGTGCGCCGTGGCTCCCGACACCTCGCATCAACACGTCAATCGACGTCGAGTTCGCCCACGCCGGTCCCGGAACCACCGCTTGCTTCCCCGCGGCAAAGTTCGCATCATGGAGTGCGATCGCGACCTCGGGTCGTCCGAAACATTCGTACAGATGATCAGCCAGCATTGCTTTCGCGCCATCAATCGTCTCTTCGCTCGGCTGCCCGACCAGCATCAGCGTCCCGTGCCATTGCTGCTTTAGCGCGGCCATGCTTCTCGCAACGCCCCTCATTGTCGTCACGTGAATGTCGTACCGCACGCATGCATCACGCCCACGTGCTGCCCTGCAGGATTCTTGGATCGCACCTTGCTCGCGTACGCAAGCCCGGTCTTCTCCTCAACCGGTAGTCCATCCATGTCTGCGCGCAGCCGCCGCATCGGCCCAGCGCCGTTCTTCATGATTCCAACTACCCCATAGGCCTGCGACCCATCGGGATACCGCCCCACCCGCTCGGTCACGACATAGCCATCTTTGCGAAGCTCCGCAGCCAGTTCCTTCTTTCCATCCCGGCCCTTCATTCCCTCCCTTGTGATGAGAATGCCCCGAGCCCATCGCCCATGGAGTCGGCTGGTCAAATCCTATCCCTTGGACAAACTCGCCTTCAGCGCCTTCACCTCATCATTCAATGCCTTCAGTTCCCTCAGGATCGCCGCCCGGTTCGTGTCCGCACGCAATGGGTCGCGCTCCTCGACATAGAAGTTCCCGCTCGGCTCCAGCACGCACTTCTCTACCTCGCTGTAGTCGCCCAGTCCCTGCTTATGCAGCACTGTCTTCAGTTCCAGTTCCGTCAGAGCTTCCTTCTTCATCGCGTCCCAGTCCACCTTGCCGTGCTTGATCAGTACCGTCGGGCCACCTTCCAGTGCCTGATTCAACTTCGGCATCCTGAACAGCAGCCGCGTCAGCAACCAATTCACCGTCAACAGCGAGAGCACACCAATCACGCCACCTGATACCGAGTTATCGTCTCCAATGATTGCGTTCTGCACCGTGTTCGACAAACACAACAACACCACCAGGTCGAACGGATTCAACTGCGCCAGTTCGCGCTTCCCAAATATCCGCACAAACACGATCAGGCACATATAAACAAGCACCGGCCGAAGCACCTTCTCGACGACCGGCAACTGCAAATGAAACATGCTCTCCACGATTCCCTGAGTCAAAACGGCACCCCTTCGTCAGCGTCCTATCTGTGAGACCGCCCATCGCGCCGAACTACGAATAGCGCTGCTGATGCCACTCCCACGCGCTGGAGATAATCTTGTCCAGTTGCGCGAACTGCGGTTGCCACCCAAGCTCTGCCTTGATCTTCTCAGAACTCGCCACGAGCACCGCCGGGTCGCCAGGCCTTCGGTTGCACATCTCCACCTGAATCGGCCTGCCCGTAACCCGCCGGACAGCGTCGATCACTTCCAGTACGGTAAATCCCTGCCCATTGCCAAGGTTGTAGATCAGCCGGCTCTTCGCCTCCAGTGCGCCCAGCGCCAGCAGATGCCCCTCGGCAAGATCCAGCACATGGATGTAATCCCGCACGCAACTCCCATCCCTCGTCGGATAGTCCGTCCCGTAGACCTTGATGCTTCCTCGCCGGCCGAGCGCTACATCCAGGATCAACGGGATCAGGTGCGACTCGGGTTCATGCGCCTCGCCATAGCCGTCGATCGCCCCCGCGACGTTGAAGTACCTGAGGCTCGCGTAGCGCAACCCATGCGACTCATTCATCCACCGCATCATCTTCTCTGAGAGCAGCTTGCTCTCACCATAAGGATTGGTCGGAGCAAGCTTCGCATCCTCCAGAATTGGAGTGCTCTCCGGTTCCCCATAGCATGCAGCCGTAGAACTGAACACCAGCCGGTCATGGTCCGTAGCCAGCATCGACTCAAGCAGAGAGAGCGTTGCCATCGCATTGTTCCTGAAATAGATCTCAGGCACTTTCATGCTCTCGCCCGCTTCAATCAGCGCGGCGAAGTGCATCACCCCATCGAATCTTCCTTTGCGCAGCGTCCTCTCCACCAGGGCACGGTCAGCGAGGTCTCCCTCCACGAACTCCGCGCCGGAAGCCACCGCCTTTCTCTTGCTATGGGATAGGTTGTCAAAAATCGTCACATGGTGCCCTTGTGAAAGGAGTAAACGTGCCACGGTACCACCGATATAACCTGCCCCACCCGTCACTAAAATGCTCATCATTCCTGCCTTTTCCTCCTGCTCATGCATACAACAAAAGTACCAGTGTCAACCACATACGGTTACGGCAATATACTTGCTGTAACTGAGCAGTACCTTCTGTGCATAGCCCCGTCAAAACAGGTATTAACCGACGCGGTTATGCTGCAACCTTTTGCTTCACTGCTGCCGTCTGTTGTAATGAGATTCCAGGCGGCAGCGAGCTGCAGACACGTTAAAAAAATGAGTCTGGTAAACGCGTTCGTTAGGTCCAACGGCGCTCCAGGCAAATAACTGGAGTTCCGATTCGGTTTTCAGTCTGGTTTCGGTTTTCTGCGCCGATGCCAGTCGATTTCTTTCCTCTCTGAGGGTTTTTATGGCAAAGCCGCTGCGCAGTGAAAATCCAGCACCGCCGAGTATGCAGTTCTCCCACTTCGGCGTCCTCAACGACGGCCAACAGAGCAAAGGTTCTCTGTTCACCTCACTCACAGTGAACGTCGTTCTTGCCATTGTCGTCTGCATCCTTGGTGCCGCTGCTAAGAAGACAATGGAAAGGAAGAGGATCACTTTTCTCACCGAGCCGATTCCGATCAAGAAGGTCGAACCCGAGCCTATCAAACCGAAGGTCATTCCCAAGCCACTGCCTACGCCTCCGGTCGTCGCAAAGGTTGAGCCGCCAAAGATCAAGATGCCTGAGGTCAAGCTGCCTGACCCGCCGAAGGTTCCCGAAGTCAAGATGGTCCAGATGCCGGTTATCAACGTTCCGGCGCCGCCGAAGGTCGTGCAGCCGCCTCCGGCTCCCAAGGTCGTCAACCTCGCGCAGGCAATGCCCGCGTCGGTGCCCAACAATTCGCCTCACCCGTCTGCCGTCGCTCTCGGACAGGCTAATAATCCCATCGCCCCTTCGAATCGCCCCGCAACCAGCGCGATCAATCTCGGCCAGACCGGACTTGCCGGAATGCCTGCGTCCAACACTGGTCAGGGTGCGCGCGCAACCGCAGTCAATCTTGGTTCTGGATCTGCCAACAGCCAGAACATGAACGGGCGCGACAACGCCGCCAATGCAGTCAAAGGTGTAAAGCTCGGAGTCACGGGCGGCACGGGCCCGCTCAACTCTCCGACCCGTGTTGCAGGCCCCGTCAACCTCGGCCAGGCCACGCCTCCTCCGATGCCGAAGCCCTCGGCCCCGGTGCAGTCGGCCCGCTCAGCCCCCAAGGTCCTTTACAAGCCCAAGCCTGAGTACACCGCGGAAGCCCTGAAGCTGCACATCGAAGGGACCGTCTCAGTTCGTCTGCGCGTCTCCTCCTCCGGCGCCGTCCAGGTGCTCGGCGTCATGAGCGATCTCGGGCACGGCCTGGGTGAGTCTGCCATCCGTGCGGTTCAGGCGACGCGCTTCCAGCCTGCAACCGACGCCGCCGGAAACCCGGTCGACTGGGAGGGTGTCGTCAACGTCGCATTCCAACTCGCGGGATAACTCAACAAGTACACTTGCTTTGCTTGATTGCATTTCGTTGCACTAGGATCGAGTCAACACAGGGGGCCTTACAAGGTCGCCGCAGGAGCCGTAATCATGATCTTCCGGAAAAAGTCCACGGCCGGTCTCGCACTGGCATTCTTTATCAGTGCAGCCTTTTCGGCTCAGTCGGCCCTGGGGCTAGGTCTGCTCAGCAAAAAGAAGTCAAATGACGACACTCTGCCGCAGCGCAAGCTGACGGCATCTCAGAACGCCCTCATTGATAAGTCGATTGGGCGAGAGAAAGAGGTCATCAAGACTGTGAAGGAGCGCGCTCCACTCGTCGAGACCTACATCCAGAACATGAAGCCCGATCCGGTCCTCGGCCAGGTTCCTGATTCCGACCAGCACTTTCTCGGTCGAGTCGAATTCAGCAAGGTCATCGGCGGCAATACCTACGAGGTAAATAATGCAACCTCAAAGGGAACAGGCAGCGGCGGCAAACTTGGCTTCTTCAAGCAGTCCGCTTCGTTCATCTCCGGCCTTGGAGGCAGTCTTCACCTTACCTTCAGGGAAGGCGGCTTCGTACAGATGCTGCTGATGGACTCCAACGACTTCGATCGCCAGCACTATCTCTTCGGCTATGTCCGTAACGAGTTTCTTGGAACGACTCCCACCGCCGTCTTCGACGTAACTCCGATCGGCGGAAAGCGAGCCAACGGCCGTTTCTTCGGCCGCATCTGGATCGAAACCCACGGGGGTAACGTCGTCCGCTTCAACGGAGATTTCTCCGGCAGCGAGAAGGACGTCAGCGAGTACTACCACTTCGACAGCTGGCGAACCAACGTCCAGCCCAACCTCTGGCTGCCGACCTCCTTCTACGTAGAGGAAAGCGATCCCAGGAGTTCGACGCGCACCCTGAAGTTCAAGGCGATCAACCACATCTGGGGATATGTCCTCAAAGTGCCGACCGCTGAGAGCGAGAACACCTCGATCGACGTCGTCGGCGCAACCGACGTCAGCAATGAAGCCTCCGATGTCAGCCCACTCGGCGCACAGCGCGCCTGGGTCGAACAAGCCGAAGACAACGTCATCAGCCGTCTCTTCCAGGCGGGCCTTATCGACGCTCCCAGCGAGTTCGACAAGACCCTCGAAGCTCTCGCCGGAAATATCCTCGCCTACAACAACATTACCCTCTCGCGGCCCATACGCTGCCGCACCCTGCTGACCGAACCTTTGGAATCGCTGGCCATCGGCAACACCATCGTCATCTCCAAGGGTCTTCTCGACACCACCGCTATCATCAGCCAGGACGGCGCACAGCAGATGGGCAACCTCAACGCCATCCTCGCCTTCCAGATCGCGCACATCATGCTCGCCCACCGGCTCGACACCAAGTACGCCTTCAACGACCGCCTGCTCTTCCCCTCCTCCTCGGTCTTCAACCGCATCCCCATGCACCACACGGATGCGGACAACGCCGAAGCCGCCAAGAAGGCAGTCGAGCTGTTGAGTGCCAAGGAACTCGAGGCCGGCCAGCAGTACTTCGGCCTCTACCTGCAGCAGCTGCAGCAGCGCGTCAAATCGCTCAAGGCCCTCAATGAGCCCCTGATCGGCGACGGCCTGCTCAAGAGCGACAACGACCCCACCTTCTGGATGGCGGCCCTGATGTCCAAGAGCCCCAAGCTCGACATGAAGGACCTCAAGCAGCAAGCAGCCATGCCTCTGTCCAACTTCCTTCGCCGCGACCCCTGGACCGATCAACTCTACGTGATGCACTCTGCCTACGAACCCCTCCTCGCTGCCTCCGACAAGATGCCGTTCGAGATCACTCCGGTCTATCTGAAACTCGGCTATTACAAGCCTCCCGCCGATGCTGCGGGTGCCACCACGCAGCCTGCAGCCAGTGCCGCACAGCAGCCTGCAACCGGCACTGCCTCACCCGCTCCTGCAACCGGCACTGCCTCACCCGCTCCTGCAACCGGCACTGCCTCACCAGCTCCTGCTGATAACTCTGCTGTTCCAGCGACTCCCGCGTCGGCCTCGCAGACTCCGGTGCCTCCGCAGAATTGATCGTATCTCCATAAGGGACCGCTCAGCGGTCCCTTATTGTTCAGGCGGAGAAGTCTGTCCCTTCCCGCAATCTATGAGGAGTCGTTTTCACTAGAACGCTCAACCGCTTTGAAGAGTCTCTTCCAACTCGGCCGCATCATCACCTCTCTCCTGGACCTCGACCCCTTAACAAACGCCCAGGCTTCCGGAACTGCTTATCCCCTAACGACCTCGCTCTTCTTCTGGAGCGGCTGAATCCCTCGGCCTCTTCCATTTCGGGCCTGCGGTCCATCCCACAGCTCCACCCGAACCGTATTCAGGGGGAATGTACGTGCTGAAACAGCTCTTCATCTTGGTCCTCTTTGTCCTTGGTACAGCATCCTTGGCCCACGCTCAGGCCGAGCCCACAGCCAAGCGAACCGCCGATCTCCAAGTCGGATTCGGCTTTTCAAACGCCAACACCGACTACGTTCCAAACCGGGTCAACGGCGAAACAATTTACTTCACCTTCGACTTCACCCACCGCTTCGGGATTGAAGGCTCGTTTCGCTATCTCAAAGACAACCCGACCAACATTTACGAGAAGACATACGAGATCGGTGGCCGTTATTACCACCCCATCAGGCCGGCCTATAAGCTGGTTCCCTATGCGAAGCTTCTCTACGGCCGCGGTGTCTTCAATTTCGCCTCGAATGGCGTGACCTATGCGAACCTCGCATACAACATGATCGCCGGCGGCGGGGGCCTTGATTACCGGCTCGTACGCTCCGTCAACCTTCGGGCCGATTTCGAGTACCAGAGATGGCCCGGCTTCCCACCCAATGGACTGACTCCTTCGGTCGTGACCATCGGTGCAGCCTATCACTTCTTCCACTAGAACTCAGCGTCCTCCGAAGCAAGCAGCGCAGAGCCCCGGTCAGATCCGGGGCTCTCGCATTTTCCGGTTATGCTCATCGCTCTGATACAACTCGCTACAATGAAGAGTCACTTGCTCGAAGCGATGCTGGCCCCCTCACAAGACGAAGCCTTCATGCAGCAAGCCCTCAACCTCGCCGCTGCCACCGTCGCCCTCGCCAGCCCAAATCCCCAGGTCGGCTGCGTGCTCGTCCGCGACGGGAAAGCCTTCGCCGAAGGCGCTCATCTCTACGACTGCTACGACCACGCCGAGATAGCAGCCCTCAAAAATGCCACACAACGCGGCATATCCGCTCAAGGCGCCACTGCCTACGTTACGCTCGAACCCTGCAGCCACCATGGACGCACCGGACCCTGCGCCGATGCCCTGGTCGCCGCTGGAATCTTTCGCTGCGTCGTTGCCACCACAGACCCCAACCCTCTGGTCAGCGGTCGCGGCATTGAAAAGCTTCGCAACTCTGGCGTCGAAGTCACTTTGGGCGTCTTGCAACAGCAGGCGCGCGTTCTCAATGAAGCATTCGCTCACTTCATTCGAACCGGCACGCCCTTCGTCACCCTCAAGGCCGCGCTCTCGCTCGATGGCAAGCTTGCTCCTCCGCCCGCCCATCGCTTCCCCAATCAGCCCTATTGGATCACCGGTCCCGCTGCGCGCCAACAGGTTCAGCTTCTCCGCCACGCATCCGACGCCATCCTCACCGGGATCGGCACGGTCCTGGCCGACAACCCGGCCCTCACCGACCGCAGCAATGTCCTCGGCCCCCATGGTGAGCCCCGCCGGCGTCCCCTCCTCCGTGTCGTACTCGACTCGCGCCTCCACATTCCTCTCCACTCCGAACTCGTCCGCTCCGCCACTCGCTCCGATCCCGATAGCTCCGACGTCCTCATCCTCACCAGCACCTCGGCCCCCAGCGCAAGAATCGCCGACCTCACCGCCAACGGCGTCGATGTCGAGACCGTCCCCAGCTACGCCGCACGCCTCAGCCTTCCCGCCGTCCTCGACGTCCTCGCCGAACGCAAGATCGTCAGCCTCCTGCTCGAATGTGGCTCACACCTCAACGGAGCCTTCCTTCGCCAGAACCTCGTCGACAAAGCCGTCCTCTTCTACTCTGAAGCCGAACTCGGCGAGCAGGCCATCCCCTTCGCACAGGGCATCCTCTCCCCCTATCACTTCGAGCAGACACTCCACCGCGTCACCCGCTCGCTCGTCGGCCCCGACGCGCAGGTCACCGGCTATCTCCACGACCCCTGGTCATCGCAATTGACAGCAAATTGATTTGGGGAATATCGTCCAGCCATCTCCTAAAACTATCTCTACCAGTAGTTGTCGAGCCCAAGGATGCGAGTTCCGGGCAGCGCGGTCCCATGACACCCATAGGTTTGCCGCATTCAAATTCTGCGCGCCAGGCGAACCCGGCCGACTGAGCCATACCTTAACCTCCTACAAACGCTTTCGTATTCGGCCTAGTCCTCCAGCAACTCTCGACCCTTGATGGTCACGCGCAGGAGCGTCGTCGCCCAGCAAACCCACCCCCCATCCATGCCTGGAAAATCTGCCGGCGCCTGCGCCGATACCGCCCGCCGTCAGGGTCGTGCAATTGATCAACGGTTCCGACCAGATGTTACTCGGAGCAGCAAATGCAGCCGGCTCGGCGGATCAGCCTCTCGCCTCGGTCCTCCCGTGGGAAGGTACCTGGGTCATGAAGCTGGTCGGCTCCACCGGCCACAAGAACGTCCTGACCATCGCACATCTCGGCCCCCCGGGGAGCAACCACCGTCACCGAGTGGACCTTCTATCAATTATCCCCATCGACGACGGGCGCCACATACTACAAAGACAACTTCGATATCAGCGTGGGGAATGGCGCAAGTCTCGCGGTGATATCCAGGAGGTCGGTGGCGATCCCGAGGATCCCGGTGCACCTCAGACCATCTTCTGGCTCAGCAACTCCAGGCTCACCCACCAAACTCTCCTCTTGCGGTCGATGGAGACGACCTCCGCGCGAACGACCGATGTATTTTCCGAAGTTTGAGAAGCAGGCTATCGTACCATCTCCGCCTTGCGGCTCTCCGTTGCCGTCGAGAATGTCGAATCCGTAGTCTTTACTGTAGGTGCCTCGTGTTGTGAGATCCGATCGCTTGAGTTGAAAGGCTGTGGGACACAAGTTCCCCACCGAACCCAAGCAGGATTGCAGCTTCTCTGACTCCATCTGCTACAACTGGAAGACCTTTTGCACCGGCGAACGCAGCCAGTCCTACCCAACGAACAGGATCGTGTGGGCAAAGACTCCGAGTGCCCGTGAACGGCGCCTGCTGGATCAATCGCGGCAGCGAAACCGATCATCGCTGCGCTCCGGGGGATTCGTCAGCAACCCGCAGGGACATTGTGACGCGAACATCTGCACCCGTCCCTACGGCTATCTCCCTACACCAACCGCCCCGATGATTCGACGCAGCCGCCATTCGGAACAAGCAAGCAGGTCGATCAGACCAGAACGAATCCCCTGTGCATCGGCGACGATACCGTTCACGTGGCCCCCCACGCCTATACCTGGCCCAACGATCCTCAGGTCTACGCAAACGACGCGCCCCTCTACAGAGTGATCTTCGCGCCTTGCTGCACAACGGTCCCATTACACCGGCCGGTAGCATTCCAGCGTGCAAAAACCTGCCCACGATCTACGGCTACACCCGCGCCACCAACATCTGCAGCATACCTATCCAAGATGGCGCGGTCTTCGGCATAGCGCGGCCCCGCCGCCGCCCTGGAGCTGCAACTTCGGCACCGGCGTTATCTGCCGTTGGTAAGCTGGCAACAAAGCAAGGCCACGAAATGGGTTATTTTGGCATGTCTTGCTAAGGGCGAAGTGCTCCTCCGCAACGCCGACACCACCCTGTACAGTGTTAAAAGACACGTGCCGCAACAGCTTCTGCGTCTCGACGAAAGCCTGCTTGTCGCGCGAGCCAAGTTGCATTGCATGCAATTCGTGATTTCATAATGGAGTCGAGTGATAGTGAATGCGGATTCTGAGTTTACGGCTGATCGTAGCATTGATTGTAGGGGTCACGATGGTGTCTCTGGTTTCGTCCTGGTATCAGGTTCGGACGGAAAAGGATGAGCTGCGTGTTGACCTTGAACGGAAAGCTGAGACCTTCGTCGAGAGTCTTGCTGCAAACGCTGAAGCCTACTTACGGAACGGAGATAAGCCCGGGCTCGAGTCCATTATCAGACGGTTCAGCAACCGCGACCATCTGCTCGGCATCGGATTTTATGACACGGATTTTGATCCGTTAGCCATCACTCCCAATCTTGGCGAAGTGGTACGGACAACGCCAAACATCCTTAAGGATGCAGTGACAAACGATGGTCCGAGAACTGTCTACATGCGGGTGCATCTCAAGAGGTTGTATGTTCTCGCTGCACCACTGCACGCCATAAATGACCGCGTTGCTGGCGGGATGATCGTTGTCTACGACACAGACTATATTCGTGCCCAGATCTTTCGCGTTTGGGGGCAGACATTTCTACACATCGCCGGTCAGGTACTGGTGATCGTCGCAATCACACTGCTCATTGTGAGATGGAGCCTCATTGGGCCGATTGCGCGCGCTGCGCAATGGATGAAGACACTTCGCATGGATCGGCACGTCGCGCCTCCTTCTGCGAAAGATCTAGATTTCCTGCAACCGTTGACCAGAGAAGTTGCGCCTCTTGCGGAAAGCATGCGCCAGGCACGTGCTGCGGCGGAGATAGAGGCCAGGCTGCGAAATGCGAACCAATCTCTCTGGACAGCCGAACGATTGGCCGATCATGTCCGCACGAAGCTGAATGGCAGCAATCTCTTCGTTGTTTCAAATCGCGAGCCCTATATCCATAACCGGCAGGGCAATGAGATAACCGTCACAGTTCCCCCGAGTGGCCTGGTCACTGCTATTGAACCGATTCTCCGCGCCTGCAACGGAACATGGATAGCACAGGGCAGCGGCGACGCTGACAAAGAAACTGTAGATAGTCATGATCGATTGCAGGTTCCGCCAAGCAATCCGAGATACACTCTGCGTCGCATCTGGCTCAGCAAAGAAGAAGAAGAAGGTTATTATTACGGCTTCGCCAATGAAGGTTTATGGCCCCTCTGCCATATGGCGCATACTCGGCCCACTTTTCGTGCATCGGACTGGGAGGACTACAACAAGGTTAATGCAAGGTTTGCCGACGCGCTTGTAGAGGAGATAGCTAACGAGAAAGCCCCTGTTGTTCTCCTTCAGGATTATCACTTTGCACTGCTGCCGCGAATGGTGAAAGATCGCATACCCCATGCTCGGATTGCAATCTTCTGGCATATTCCATGGCCCAATCCGGAAGCTTTCAGTATATGCCCGTGGCAACAGGAAATATTAGATGGATTACTGGGAGCAGACCTGATCGGATTTCACGTACAGGCACATTGCAACAACTTCCTAAGCACTGTGGATCGCGTGCTTGAAGCACGAGTGGACTGGGAACATTTTTCCGTCAGGCGCAAGAATCATTGGTCCGTGGTTCAACCCTTCCCCATCAGCGTCGATTTCCTCGATACCGAGGAGATTCCACCTGAAAGCAATACCGCGGAAGAACGCAGCGCGCTGATTGCCGAACTCGGGATTGAAGCAACATTTCTGGGTGTAGGTGTCGATCGAATGGACTATACGAAGGGCATTGTTGAACGCTTTCTGGCAGTAGAGTCATTTCTGGAAAGGCATCCGCGTTATCAGGGCAAATTTACCTTCATCCAGATTGGGGCACCCACACGCAACCATATTGCACGATACGCTGATTTTCAACGAGAAGTAGAGAACGAAGCTAATCGCATCAACGAAAGGTTCAGACGCGGGAAATGGCGCCCAATCGTTC
>Ga0126381_100005167_pt1 | contig 14315 bp, 12 predicted proteins | sample PanSoiMetPlot_28_FD_96465 | JGI IMG/M metagenome (GOLD analysis project Ga0126381, IMG submission 96465) | Tropical forest soil microbial communities from Panama - MetaG Plot_28 | ecosystem: Environmental > Terrestrial > Soil > Tropical forest > Bulk soil | place: Panama | collected 2016-02-17
ATGTCGACCATGTCCAGATCACGGTGTCAGAGGACATCGGAATAGGCAGCAGGGCGGGTTACTACGACGGCATCGGCGCGGCCAGGGACGTGATACAAAACCACCTGCTGCAGTTGCTCGCGCTCACCGCGATGGAAGAGCCCGTGTCGTTCCACCCTGCCGCGCTCCGGGCCGAGAAGCAGAAGGCGCTATCTGCCGTTCAGATACCGGAGGACATGGTGACGGGCACCGCGCGCGGCCAGTACGCGGCCGGATGGCAGGGCGGCATACCTGTGCGCGGATTCCTAGCCGAAGACGGGATCTCACCGGACTCGGTCACCGAGACCTACGCGGCGGTCAAGCTGGGTGTCGATACAAGGCGGTGGGCCGGGGTGCCGTTCTACCTGCGGACCGGAAAGCGCCTGGCAACCAGGATGACCGAGATCGCGGTGATATTCCAGCGCGCGCCGCACCTGCCGTTCGACGCCACCGACGCGAGGGAGCTAGGAGAGAACGCCCTGGTGATCAGGGTTCAGCCAGACGAGGGCGTGACGCTCAGGTTCGGCTCGAAGGTCCCTGGATCGGCGATGGAGGTCAGGGACGTCAACATGGACTTCGCCTACGGCGAGTCATTCACCGAGTCGAGCCCGGAGGCATACGAGCGGTTGCTGCTCGACGTACTCATCGGCGATCCTCCGCTGTTCCCCGGGCACGAGGAAGTCGAGCTGTCCTGGCAGATACTCGACCCGATCGAGCAGTTCTGGGCAAGCGGCGACACCCCCGACCCGTACTCGGCCGGATCGGCGGGGCCGGCCAGCGCGGATGCCCTGATGGCCCGCGACGGCCGGTCCTGGCGTCGGCTGTAGCTGGTGGAGGTAGCAGATGCGGACTGAACTGACCGACACCACCGCGAGTGCGGTGCGGAACGCCCTGATGCGCTCCTGCCAGCTCATGGGCGGCCTCACCACGGGCGTGGTGCTCAACCTCGTGGTGATGACCGATGAGGCGGGCCAGTACGACGCGATGAAAGCGGCGAGCCAGGCTGGCCGTGAGCACCCGTGCCAGGTACTTGGCGTGGTCGCCAGGCAGCAGGCGGGCCATCGGCGGCTTGACGCCGAGATCGGCGTCGGCGAGAGCGCTCCTGGCCAGCAGGTACTGCTCAGGATCTACGGCGAGCTGAACGAGCACGTCGATTCGGTTGTCACTCCCCTGCTCGTTGCTGACACACCGGTGGTCATCTGGTGGCCAGGAAGCGCGCCGCAGGCTCCGGCCGCCGACCCGCTTGGGATGCTCGGGCAGCGTCGCATTACCGACGTAGTCACCAGCAACAATCCGAGGGAACGACTGCTGCAGCTAGCTGCCGGGTATCGGCCGGGCGACACCGACCTGGCGTGGGCGCGCACGACCACCTGGCGGTCACTGCTCGCCGCAACGCTCGACCGGCCGGCCGGGGTGATATTCGAAGCCACAGTCGCGGCCGAGCAGGACAATCCGAGCGCTGAGCTGATGGTTGCCTGGCTGGCCGGCCGGCTTGGCGTGCCGGTGCGGCGCGAAGTCTCTGGCGGTCCCGGCGTTACCGAGGTCAACTTCATCACCGACGCCGGCAAGATCGTGATCAGCAGGCTGGATGGCAGGAACGCCACGTTGTCAAGGCCAGGCGAGCCTGACAGGTACGTGGCCTTGCACCGGCGGGACATAGCAGAGCTGCTGGCCGAGGAACTGCGCAGGCTCGATCCCGATGAGGTCTACGGTGAAGCGCTGGGGACACTGGCCGGCACCGCTACCGCAGAAGGAGAGTGAAGCATCACCGTTCCGCAGATCGTTATACACCGAGATGGCGAGCTGCTCGCGAAGGCGGTGGCGGCCAGGCTCGTGACCAGGCTCGTCGATGCGGTCGCCGCGAAGGGAACCGCGAGCCTGGTCCTGACCGGCGGCGGCATCGGTACGCGGCTGCTCGCGGAACTCGCCGCCGCTCCCGCCAGGGACGCGGTCGACTGGCGGAGGGTTGAGATCTGGTGGGGTGACGAGCGATTCTTGCCCACCGGAGATCCAGAGCGGAACGAGACCGGAGCGCGCAGCGCGCTGCTCGACCACGTCGGGATCATGCCGGAGCTCGTGCACGCGATGCCCGGCCCGGACGGCCCCGATGGCGCCAACCCGGAGGCAGCGGCCGATCGGTACGCTCGCGCGCTCCGCGCTGCTGCCCAGCCGCAAGACCGCGATCGCAGCGGCGTGCCAAGATTTGACGCGCTGCTGCTCGGCATAGGTCCCGACGCGCACGTCGCGTCGCTCTTCCCAGGACTGCCCGCGCTTTACGAAGACGACAGGACCGTTGTGGCAGTGCGCGGAGCACCTAAACCCCCACCAGTCCGGCTGTCGCTGACGCTGCCTGCGATCAGGGCGGCATCCGATGTATGGATACTCGCATCGGGTGCGGAAAAGGCTGGGGCGGTTCGTCTCGCGCTGTCGGGCGCTGGCCCGATTCAGGTCCCGGCCGCTGGCGCCCGCGGCAGCCAGCAGACGCTGTTCTTGCTCGACCGGGCTGCCGCCGCCGAGCTCCCCGCGCAGCTGAGCCGGTTCGCTTCGCCCTGAGGTCGAAACAAACTTACATATTCGGTATCAATCTGGGGTCTCCCGCAAAAGCGCGACCAGAGTTACGCTCAGTGCAGATCTTCCATATGAGTCTGGTGAGCAAGCCGACGTGGAAGTCTGGAAGGCCGGACCATGGGCATTTGGCCAGATGGATCTGATAAGTCGCTTCTTATGCGACTAAGGTTTTTCATATGCTATGCCTATTACGCCCGCTATAAGAACAATAGCGTATTTCTGAGGTCGATGGGTCCGGACTTCAGTCGTTTCGACCTTCATGGTCGGCGACATCGCATGTGTATGGTTCCGCGTAAGTTCCACTCCGCCGCCTCAGCTAGTCACCGCCGGGGCGGCACCGACCTCCTAAGGAGGATCAGTGAGTACTCCAGCTGAGACTGCCGCGGCTGAGACGGTCGCGGCTCCCCCGGCCGCCGATCCGGCGCCACTGGGACTAGCTGCATTCGCCCTGACGACCTTCCTGCTGTCCGCGGACAATGCGGGCTGGATGAAGAACGCGGTTGGCGCCGCGTGGCTTGGCTACGCGTTCGCCTACGGCGGCCTGGGCCAGCTGCTAGCCGGAATGTGGGAATTCAGGAACGGGAACGTCTTCGGCGCGACCGCGTTCTCGACCTATGGCGGCTTCTGGATCGGCCTCGGGCTGTGGGCCCTGCTGGTGCCGGACGCGGCCAAGGGCAAGGATGTGGGCTGGATTCTGCTCGCATTCGCGATCTTCAACACTTACATGCTGCTGTGGAGCACCCAGCTCAACACCGCGGTGTTCCTGGTGTTCCTCACCCTGGAGCTCACCGAAATCGTGCTGTTCATCGGTGTCCTCGGCGGCAACGCCAGCATCGTTAAGGTCGGTGGCTACATCGGCATCCTCACCGCGCTGGTGGCCTGGTACACATCGGCCGCGGGAGTGGGCGCCGGAGTCACAGGCAGGCCGATCCTGCCGGTCGGCAAGCCGCTTCTGACCCTCCCAGGCGGCGCCTCCTCTTAACCCGCGTCACCTCGATCACTCCGGAGCCACCAAGGTCAAGGCTCCGGGGTGATCGCGTTCTCGGTACGGTTAGGGCCGTGAATCGGCAACCAGGGCAACCGGACACCGGCAACGGCGAGCCTCGATCTCCGCATAACCGACCATTTCAGGCGATAATCACCTTGGTGCTCGCGTGTGCGGCTGCGGTCGCCGTCAACCTTTACGGCGTGCCGATCGGCTGCAAATCCATAAGCTGCGCCCCGCAAGCGGGTATCAATACTGGCATCTCGATCGTCACCGGCCACCTGATCACGCTCGGTGGATCGGCCGCCTTCGTGGTGCTCGGCCTCGTCTCCACTTTTGCCTGGGCTCGGTGGGCGAGAGCCATTTTCACTCACCTGATCGGCGCCGCTTACGGCTCTATCATACGTTTCATCCTGATTATTTTTGGTATGTGCGTCATTGTGGTAGTTACCCTGAGCATGCTGGGCTTCCGCGTCGCTCAGCTCGTCGTCGGCGGAGCGGTTACCGGCGTGCTGCTCACGATTGCCGCTCAGCAGGCGTTGTCGAACCTATTCGCCGGCATGCTGCTGCAGTTCGCGCAGCCGTTCAAGGTCGGCGACCTGATCTGGGTGCGCTCTGGCAGCTTCTCGGGGACGATCGAAGGCGTAGTCACCGAGGTCAGCATCACCTATGTGACGCTGGAGAACGACGAAGGGCGCATTCTGCTGCCTAACTCGCAAGTGCTCGCCGCGGCCGTCAGCCCGGTGCGATCGGCGCCCAGGGAAGGCATCCTCACCACGCACCGATACGGCAGATTCGGCCGGTCGTCGGTCCCAAGACCGCCGATGGCCACCGGCCCATCGCAGACTGGCGACGAGACCAGCGAACCGCCGCCCGACGGTGGCTAGGTACGCAAAGGCGGGGCCGGCCCATTCGGGCCGGCCCCGCTGCGATCGCGCGAGACTCTCTTAGTGATTCGCCTCGTACTTCGAAATGACCTGCGCCGGAATCCGGCCTCGATCGCTGACCTCCATGCCTGAGCGCTTCGCCCAGGCCCTGATCTCGGCGCTGCGCCTGCGATGCGCGGTCGTACGCCGCTTGGTACGGCTCATTCTCGACGACACCCTGCGGCCGTGGTCGGCGAAGCGCTTGACCGCCTCATCGAACTTCTGGCTGTGCTTCATGCAGAGGTCGATCTCGTAGTCCCTGCCGTCTAGGCTGAACGAGCGAGTCAGGTGCTCCCCGTTGGGAATTTCCTTTGAGTCGTAGTCGCAAGCAAATGTGACTTGGACCTTCTGTGCCACGTCTGTCCCCCCTTCCCCGACCGCGACAATATTCCCCGTTCCGCCGAGTCATAACAGATGGTGATCAGTAAATCTCACAGAGTGATCGCGCATGGGCGGAGCGCAGATTGAACATGGATCGGCGCGGCCGGCGCTGATCGACCGAGAGGCTATCTGTAGCCGGACGGGCCGTTCCTTGCCGGGACCGACGGGAAGCTCATCATCGCGGTATCGGGAACCGATTCGGAATCCGCGCCGTGTTTTGGTGGTCCCAGCGCACCGGGCGGCAGCCAATCGTCCGGGCGCGGAGCCGCGGCCGGCCCATGCCCTGCCTCGCGGTACGGCTCGGTGGCCCGGTAATGCTCAGTTGCCCGGTACTGCTCGGCGGCGCGGTACGGCTGGCCGGAATCGTAGGGCTCGCTGCTGCCGTACGGCTGGCTCGTGCCGTAGGGGTCACTGTGCTGGTAGGGGTCGCCGCCATGAGGCCGGTCAGCTCCATAGGCAGGCCCCGCCGCGGAGCCGGATCCTGAACCGTACTCGTGGCCTGCGGTGCCGTAGTCCTGACCGGCGCGGTAGTCCTGACCGGCGCGGTAGTCCTGACCGGCGATGTAGTCCTGGTCGGATCGATAGTGACCAGGGCCGAAGTCCTGGCTGCCCGGGTAGCTCTGGTCGAGCTGACCGCTCGCAGCCCGGCCAAAGTCCCGATGGGAGGGTGCGGAGCCGTAGTCGTATCCCCGGTCATGCCCGAAGTGGCTGCCGGGGTCGAGCGCGGAATCGTATGCCGCGACGGTGGGCGAATAGCCGTGACTGGGCTGCGACGCGGGCTGCTGGCCGGGAACAGGCGGGCCGGATTGCAGCGTCTGCACCATCCTGGCTAGGTCAACGAAGGGCAGCCGGAAGGTGCCGGTACAGCGGTTGCCTTGCCAGATGCTGAACACCGCGACCTTGCTGTTGGCGTACCAGCTCAGGCGCATGCTCCTTGCCTCGCCGCGCACATCGAAGAAGACCTCGCCTTCTCTGGGCAAGGGAACGGCATCCGCCTCGGACATGCTGCCTATCGTCGCTCTGCCCTGACCGGGTTGTCCAGCCAATGCATGTATTGAGGCTCAACCGCAGGCCGCTGAGGTTGACCGCGGGCCGCGCAAATTCGGGCGAGAATTGTCATCTCGGCTGTGCGGCGGCTCGCGCGATGACATGATTGTCCGGCGATGCGCTGTCGTCGCAGTGTGAGAGCCCAGCAGCCGGCCGAGGATTACTGGCGCTAGGCGCGGGCAGTCACTGCGAGTGCGTTCGGACCGGCCGTCAGCGGTGCCCGGTGGCTAGATAACCAGATGGTTAACTGGCACGAAGGGAACAGTTTAGCGCTGCAAGGCGTTTGCATGATGCGACGGGGCGGATGCCGTATCGCGCGATTTCCCTGTGTTTGCGTCTGGCGAGCCGGGTGCTCTGCTAGCGAGTAGTTACGGCAAGTTTGGTTGAGGAGAGCTCTTAATGTCTGAGGTACGCCGTCAGGCCGTGTTGCTGCCGCGGCCTAACTGGGGTTGGCAGGACCGCGCAGCCTGCCGTGGCACGGACGTCGTGCTGTTTTTTGGCCCCGATGGCGAGCGGCAGCCCGAACGTGATGTTCGCGAGCGTAAGGCCAAGGAGCTGTGCGAGTCTTGCCCAGTCCAGATTGAATGCCTAGGTTACGCGGTCAGCAGGCCTGAGAAGTACGGTACGTGGGGCGGCCTGAACGAGGATGAGCGCTCGGCCGAGCGACGCCGCAGGATGCGCCGCGCCAACGCCAACGCCAACGCCGCGTAAGTTTGCCCAGTTAGACGGTGGTGCGCAGGCCCTATGATCTGCCGAAGCTGTCGCCGCCAAGATCACGAATCGTGCAAGGGCGGCACGTGGTGCGATTGCCAGCACAAACCCGAGCGGGCCGTCGAGCCGAAGCTTGCCTGGGTCCGCCAGGGGTGAGGCGATCGCGCGCCGAGTAATATGCGTGGGTCCGGAATAGCGAGTGTCGCCCTGCGGTTCCCTGTGTGCGAGGTCTGAAACGGTCACGAAACCGACAGGCAGGAGATTGAGCGGTGAACCATAGAGGTTCGCGTGCCCTCCGTAGTTTGCGTGCACTGTGTTGCTTTTTGGCCTACTGTGATCCCAGAGGTGCCGCATGACCGCCGATAAGGAGGCTCGCACTATGGAGCAGTTGGCCGCCGAAGCTGCCGAGGCTCTCAAGGGTGCGCCAGCCGCCGAAGTGGTCAGGTGGGCGGCGGAGACCTTTGGCAGCAGGCTCTGCATCACCTCGTCGATGACCGACGCGGTGATCGTGGACCTCGCCTCCCGCGTCGTGCCAGGCATCGATGTGCTCTTCCTCGACACCGGTTACCACTTCCCCGAGACAATCGGGACAAGAGACGCTGTCTCAGTCGTCTATCCGGTCAACGTGATCAACGTCACACCGTCGACGACGGTCGAAGAGCAGGATGCCGAACTTGGGCCCAAGCTCTACGCGCGCAACCCCGACCTGTGCTGCTACTTGCGCAAGGTAGTTCCGCTTGAGCAGTCGCTCGAGCCCTACGACGCCTGGATCACCGGCGTGCGGCGCGAGGAGACAAGCGCGCGCACCGACACCAGCGTCGTGCAGTGGGACCCCAGGCGCCAGATGGTCAAGGTCAACCCGATCGTGGAGTGGACACAGCAGGACGTCGACGACTACATCGCCAAGAACGGCGTCCTGGTGAACCCGCTTGTCTATGACGACTACCCGTCGATCGGCTGCCGCACGTGTACCGCCCGGGTGAAGCCAGGGGAAGACCCGCGCAGCGGACGCTGGGTCGGTACTGCCAAAACTGAGTGCGGCATCCACACATAACATGGCGCCTGTGTTGACGTCCAGGCTGACGCACGAAGTCGTCAATCAGGCACCGCCGCTCACCGGGCACGACGTTGCCGGCGATGAGGCGCTGCTGACGGCGGTGACCGCGTACGGCGCTGACTGGGTGGTGCCCGAGCTGCACGAGCTTGGCTTGCTTGCCGGCTCTGCGGAGACTGCTGAGCTCGCCAGGCTGGCCAACGTTCACTCGCCGGTGCTGCGCACCCATGACAGGTTCGGGCACAGGATCGACGAGGTCGAGTTCCACCCTGCCTGGCATCAGCTCATGCGCACAGCGGTCAGCCACGGCCTGCACGCCGCGCCGTGGGCGAGTTCGCTGCCTGGCGCCCACGTCGGCCGGGCCGCGAAGTTCTTCGTCTGGACCCAGGCCGAGGCGGGGCACGGCTGCCCGATCTCCATGACGTATTCGGTCGTGCCAGTGCTCAGGCACGCACCGGATCTGGCTGGCAGCTACGAGCCGTTGCTGACCAGCCTTACCTATGAGCCTGGGCTGCGCCTCGGCAAGGCCGGGCAGCTCGCCGGCATGGCGATGACGGAGAAGCAAGGCGGCTCGGATGTCCGAGCCAACACCACGATGGCCGAGCCGGCCGGCGATGGCAGCTACCTCGTGACCGGTCACAAGTGGTTCTGCTCGGCGCCCATGTGCGACCTGTTCCTGATACTGGCTCAGACCGGCGAGGGCCTCAGCTGCTTCCTGCTCCCCCGCGTGCTTCCCGACGGGTCACTTAATGCGATGCGGCTGCAGCGGCTCAAGGACAAGCTCGGAAACCGCTCCAACGCCTCGGCCGAAGTCGAGTACGACCAGGCGGTTGCCTGGCCCGTCGGCGAGCTCGGCCGGGGCGTGCCAACGATCATCGAGATGGTCAGCTCGACCAGGCTCGACTGCGTGCTTGGCAGCGCGGCGAGCATCAGGCAGGCCTGCGTCGAGGCGGCACACCACGCCTCGCACAGAAAGGCGTTCGGCGCCCTTCTGGCCGACCAGCCGGCGATGACGGCCGTGCTCGCTGACCTGGCGCTCGAGTCGGAGGCCGCCACAACGCTGACGATCCGTCTGGCCAGCGCCGCAGACCTGGCGGCCAGAGGAGACGAAGCCCAGGCCGCATTGTTGCGCGTCGTGCTGCCTGCCGCCAAGCACTGGGTCTGCAAACGAACCCCGGCCGTGATCGGCGAGGCACTCGAATGCCTTGGCGGCAACGGCTTCATCGAAGAGTCGGTGATGCCGCGGCTCTACCGCGACGCACCGCTGAACTCCATCTGGGAGGGCTCGGGTAACGTGACAGCGCTCGACCTGCTGCGTGCGATCGCGAGATCACCTGGCAGCCTGGACGCGCTGCGGACCGAGCTCAGCCTTTCCGCCGGCGCCGACCGCCGGCTTGACCGGGCGATTGATCGGCTGTGGACCGAACTCGGCGAGATCGCTCGGGACAGTCAGGCCGCCGCCCAGTCCCAGGCGCGCAGGCTGGCCGGGCTGCTGACGATCGTGACGCAGGCCGCGCTGCTGTGCAGGCATGCGCCGGCCGAGGTGAGCGACGCGTTCTGCGCGTCGAGATTGGATGACGCTGGTGGGTTGGCTGGTCCTGGTCTGTCCTTCGGCATGCTGCCGCGCGGGCTCGATCTTGCCCCGGTACTCGACAGAGCGAGGCCGGCTGGCACCGGGTAAGGTCGGCTGAATGCGCGTCTGGCCTGGCAACGCATACCCACTCGGGTCGACCTGGGATGGTTCGGGCACCAACTTCGCGATCTTCTCAGAGGCCGCGGAGTTCGTGGAGCTCTGCCTGTTCGACGGCGAGGGGGCCGAGGAAAGGATCGGCCTGAGCGAGGTCGACGGCTTCGTCTGGCACTGTTACCTGCCCGAGGTCGGCCCTGGCCAGCGGTACGGATTCCGTGTGCACGGCCCTTACGACCCGCATCGCGGGCACCGGTGCAACCCATCGAAGCTGCTGCTCGACCCCTACGGGAAGGCGGTCGACGGACACGTCACGTGGAGCCCCGCGCTGTATTCCTACGTTCAGGGGGACAGCGATCAGGCCGCGCTGAACACAGACGACAGCGCTCCCTTTATGCCGCGAAATGTGGTGGTCAACCCGTATTTCGACTGGGCCGGGGATCAGCAGCTCCGCACGCCCTATCAGGAGACGCTGATCTACGAGGCGCATGTGCGCGGCTTGACCTTGCGCCATCCCGAGGTTCCTGAAGAATTGCGCGGCAGCTACGCGGGGCTGGCGTCGCCTGCCATCATCGAGCACCTGCAGCGACTCGGCGTCACCGCGATCGAGCTGATGCCTGTACATCAAGCCGTGCCTGAGCCGTTCCTGGTCGAGCGAGGCCTCACCAACTACTGGGGCTACAACACGATCGGGTTCTTCGCGCCGCACAACGGCTACGGGTCGGCCGCCGCCCCGCACGGCCAGGTCGCTGAGTTCAAGTCGATGGTCAAGACGCTGCACCAGGCCGGCATCGAGGTGATACTCGACGTGGTCTACAACCACACCGCCGAGTCCGGCGCCTTCGGGCCGACGCTGTCGTTCCGCGGCATCGACAACGCCGCCTACTACCGGCTGGCCGATGACGACCCGTCGGTCTATCTCGACTACACCGGGTGCGGCAACAGCCTCAACGTGCGGCATCCGCACGCGCTGCAGTTGATCATGGACTCGCTGCGGTACTGGATCGGCGATATGCATGTCGACGGGTTCAGGTTCGACCTCGCGTCTGCCCTGGCGCGGGAACTGCATGACGTGGACCGGCTGTCGACGTTCTTTGACCTGGTGCAACAGGACCCGGTGGTCTCTCAGGTCAAGCTGATCGCCGAGCCGTGGGATGTCGGCGAGGGCGGGTACCAGGTCGGCAAGTTCCCGCCGCTGTGGACCGAGTGGAACGGGAAGTACCGCGACACCGTGCGCGATTACTGGCGAGGCGAGGCAGGACGGCTGCCCGAACTCGCCTCGCGGCTCACCGGCTCAAGCGACCTCTACGAGACGAGCGCGCGGCGGCCGGTCGCCTCGGTCAACTTCGTGACCTGCCACGACGGTTTCACGATGGCTGACCTGGTGAGCTACAACAGCAAGCACAACGAAGCTAACGGTGAGAACAACCGGGATGGCTCAGACGACAACAGGTCGTGGAATTGCGGCACCGAAGGGCCCACCGGCGATCCGGAAATTGTCGCTCTCCGCGACCGGCAGGTGCGGAATTTCCTCGCTACGCTGTTTTTCAGCCAGGGCATTCCGATGCTGCTGGCTGGCGATGAGCTTGGCCGCACCCAGCGTGGCAACAACAACAGCTACTGCCAGGACAACGAGATCTCCTGGGTCGACTGGGACGCTGCCGCCCAGCATTGCGACCTGATCGAGTTCGTCGCCGCGCTGTCAGCCCTGCGGAAGGCGCATCCCCTGTTCCGCAGGCGGCGGTTCTTCAGCGGGCGGACAGGCGGGTCGATGGACGGCCAGCGCGACATTGTCTGGCTGACCCCGGCCGGAGCCGAGATGACCGGCGCTGACTGGAACGCAGGCTACGCGAAGTCCTTGGCCGTCTGCGTGAACGGTGACGCGATCACCGAGCCTGGCCCGCGCGGCGAGCGGATCACCGACGCCGACTTCATCCTGCTGCTGAACGCGCATTCCGATACGGTTACGTTCCGTATCCCGCCGGAGATCGGCTCTCCTGGCGTGTCCTGGCAGGTGGTCGTCAACACCGGCATGCCATCGGCGCTCGCCATTGCGCCGGGCAACGGCGGGCCCGGTGTCGTCGCTGCCGGCGTAACCGCCGGGGCCGGCCTTGCCGGGGCTGCAGGTGCTGGTGGTGACGGCGTTCCCGTCGCGAACGGTGGCGGGACTGCTCCTGCCGGGAGCGGCGCGGCCGGGAGCCTGGCGACTGGCGACCCGGCAACCGGGCACGCAATCGAGGTCGCCTCGCGTGCGATGCTCGTGCTCCGCGGGACTAAGCCCTAACTCCTAGCCGGATTTAGCGGCGGGGACAGGTCTCGTAGGCGCATGATCGGGGCGGGAAGGTTTCTGCAGTAGACGCCGTAGTTGCCGGGGACCGATACCCAGAAGTACTGCCTGACCTCACTCGGCCGGTAGCCAGGTGCGGAATCGGCCCAGCCGGGCAGGCAGGCCAAGGTCGAGCCCGGGTTGGCGCGCACCGTCGTGACGATCACCCAGACGAGTTGTTCCAGCGAGCAGCTCTGCTGCACACAGCCGCCGATGCCGGATGCAGCCCTGTTCATCGCTGGCACGGTCGTGAGCTTGAGCTGTGTCGTCGCCTGCGCGTTTTCGGCACCAGGGATCGGATGCTGAGCCCGCGCGGTCACGACGAACGCTTCCTCGTCCCTGGTCAGCACGCCGAAGGGGAGCCGGGCGAGTGAGCCTCCCTGGCATCGGTGCACCGCGGTCTTGCTGCGGTCGGTCAGCGCAGAGAACCAGGCGGGACGGTCGGCGGCCGACGCGGTCAGCAAGGGCTGCCCGGTCGCCGCGTTGATCAGGACGACGGCGGTCGCGCCTCCGGTTGTGTTGGCGACGAGAACCGTCCAGATCGGCTGCCAGCGCTCCGAGGCGAACGCGCCGGGGACGCTGCTCAGGTCGGTCGCCACGCGGCCAGCCTGGATCATGGCCGCGACCTCGGCCCAGGACGTCAGCTTGGCCATCGAGTGCCTGGTGGCGAAGTCGATGGCGTGCTGCGCCATGCTGATGGCGGCGCGCTTGCTGACTATGCGCCCTGGGCTGACTGGCAGCGGAACCAGGCCAGGCGGGTCGAACCAGACGTTCTTCGCCACCGTCACCACCTCGGCGGCGGGCACCTTGTAGCCCGTCACGTTGAGCAGGTGCAGCCCGTCCGGTTTCCAGTAGACGCTGATCTGCCTGGCCGTCGGCGGCCCGGACTCAAGCCGGCCGCGGTGCCCCTCGATGCTCGGGTAGTCCGTGGCGGGGCGCCCGCCGCTGAATTCGGCGAACGGACGAGCGAAGTTGGCGAAGCCGACTTCGATCCGCGGCGGGTTCCGCCGCTTCGTCGCCAGCGTGTAGTTCTCCGTCGGCATAGCAAACCCGGCCTGCGTGGCGGCTGAGCGGCGGAAGCCCGAGGGCAGCCAGGTCGGCAGCAGGCGGCCAGGCCCGTACATGACGCCGTGGATGGTGCTAACGCAGCCGGCTTGCCCGGGATGACCGCTCGCCGGGCCAGTCGGGCGGCCGTGGCTTGGATGCCCGGACGGGCTGGCTGGTCCGGCCGGCGTGCACGCGGTGAACGCCAGCGTCCCGCTCACCGCGCAGACGACGGCGCCGCTTATGCCGCGGCCTGACCACATTGTCATAGCGTGCGCCCTAAAGCCGTAGCCCGAGGTCATGCGATTCGCCATGACGTTACTCGGGCCGCCCAAGGCATTATGCACGCTACCAAGACGCAATTACTACCTCCATGGTTCTGCCTGGGACCTCGGGACCGCTCAGAATTGATCTCGCCGTAGCATGCCAGTCAAGGCAGCTGACCTTGGAGGAGCACAGCAACGTGCGCCAGATCTTCCCGAGCAAGAACGGCGACGAGGCGTATATCGGACCGCCAGGACCGCTCACGGAGCCGCTGGTCGCCGGCGAACCCGGCACCACCGACCTCATCGCGGGCGTGGCCGCTTGCTACGCCTGCCCGGACGGACTCTGGGTGCGGGCGAACATGGTCACAAGCCTGGACGGCGCGATCGCCGTCGACGGCCGCTCAGGCGGGCTGTCGGGTGCGGCCGACCGGCTGCTGTTCCACGTGCTGCGAAGCATGGCCGACGTGGTCCTCGTCGGCGCAGGCACCGCGCGTGCGGAACGCTACGGGCTCGCCAAGCCCGGCAGCACGTGGCCGCAGCTGCGCCAAGGTCGCCCAGGCACGCCGCCGATCGCCGTAGTGACCAGGGGGATCAGTCTTGACCTCAACAGCCAGTTGATCCGCGGCGACGATTCGCTCCCCAGAACGATCGTGCTGACCACGAGTCAGGCGCCAGCCGACCGGGTCGCGGCCGCGTCGAAGACCGCGCAGGTGATCGTGGCGGGCGACGACGACGTGTCAGCCAAGGCCGCCATCGACGCGCTCGCCGGGCTTGGCTATCGCAGGATTCTCGTCGAAGGCGGCCCTACGCTGCTCGGCCAGCTTGTATCAGCGAGCCTGCTCGACGAGTTGTGCGCGACGATCAGCCCGCTCATCGCGGGCGGCCGCGGCCCTCGAATGATCGTCCAGCACGGTCCGGCCAAGGTGACGGACATGACGCTGGTCACTCTGATCGAGGACAGCGGATTCCTTCTCAGCAGGTACGTGCGGCGCTAGTCCCCGCGATGCTAGTCTCGCTCGGCCGGACCGGCAACGCCAGTTAGGGACCCGGGTCAGTACGCCCTGCTGCTCTGGCGCAGGCGGTCTAGTGCCTCGGCCAGTATGGCCGCGCCGTCTCCGGCCGAGCGGCGTTCCTTCACGTAGGCGAGGTGCGTCTTGTACGGCTCTGCGTGCGGCGGCGATGGCGGGCTTGCCGCGTCGCGTCCAGCCGGAACGCCGCAGCGCGGGCAGTCCCAGGTGTCCGGGATCTGGGCGTCGTTGGCGAAACTTGGCACGGTCTCGTGCCCGTTGCAGCAGTAGAACG
>Ga0126381_100005168_pt1 | contig 14313 bp, 11 predicted proteins | sample PanSoiMetPlot_28_FD_96465 | JGI IMG/M metagenome (GOLD analysis project Ga0126381, IMG submission 96465) | Tropical forest soil microbial communities from Panama - MetaG Plot_28 | ecosystem: Environmental > Terrestrial > Soil > Tropical forest > Bulk soil | place: Panama | collected 2016-02-17
CAGATCCGCGACGAGTTCCGCGACATGGGCGCGACGGTGACGATCGCCGGCCACGCGCTGCGGCCCCTGATGGCGAAGCCACAAGCGCTCAAGCGCTGCCTCACCAACCTCATCGCCAACGCCGTCAAGTTCGGCACGCGTGCCGACGTCCACATCGAGGACGGCGCCGATCTCGTGATCCGCGTGTGCGATCGCGGGCCAGGTATTCCCGAGGAGGAGCTCGAGCGCGTGTTCGAGCCGTTCTACCGCCTCGAGTCCTCGCGCAATCGTGACAGCGGCGGCACCGGTCTTGGCCTGTCGATCGCGCGCGATATTGCCCAGGCTCATGGCGGATCGCTGACGCTCGCTAACCTGTCGGGCGGGGGACTCGAGGCGATGCTGCGCCTGCCGCGGCGGCGCTGACCGCCGCGGCCCGTCGCACCGCGCGCTCCATTCAGCGCAATCTGCGCTCACACTCCCTCACGATTGTTCACGGCCGCCCCGCCTCCTCGCCCGTTAGCGTAGGCATCGAAAGGCGGGCCCCCGACTGCCCGCGAGGAGACACTGATGAAGGCCACTCTAATGACAATCGCCCTGCTGTGTGCGGGGGCGGCGTACGCGCAGACCCCGCCGCCTGCGCCGCCGCACGCGGCCGATGCTGCGCGTCACATGGACGACCTGGCGACGCTGCTCGATCTCACCGAGGCGCAGAAGGCGCAGGTGCAGGCCATCCTGCAGCAGCAGCACGCCAAGATGAAGGAGAGCTTCGAGCAAACGAAGGCCTCCGGCACCAAGCCCGACTGGCAGCAGATGAAGGCGCTGCACGAGCAACTGCAGCAGGAGACGCTGCAGAAGCTCGCGCCGGTGCTCTCGGCGACGCAGCTGAAGAAGTTCCAGATCCTCCAGCAGCAGATGCACGAGATGCACGCCCACATGGCCCAGCATATGGGTCATGGAGACGCGGCCGCGACGCCTCCGGCGCAGAACTAACCCGCCCCCGTGCGCGCGCGCCATCGCTGTCGGCGCGCACTCTCTCGCCGGCAAAAGGCATGCCTTTTGCCGGCGAGTCTCATCTCGAGGGTCACGCGCGCGGCAGCGTGCGCAGCTCGTAGCGACCGCGCTCGAAGCGCAGGAAGCTCCCCTGCTCGTACCAGGCGCCGAGCACGATACGTTGTGCCGGCTCGCCGTCGATCTCGATGTCGTGCACCCCGGGACGGTGCGTATGACCGTGTACGAGGCGGCGGACGCCCGTGGCGCGGAAGGCTGCCGTCACCGCCTGGGCGTTCACATCCATGATGTCGGGCACGGTGCGCGAGGTGTGGCGACGGCTGCCGGCGCGCGCCTCATCCGCGAGCTGCTCGCGATGCGCGCGCGGCAGCGCGAGGAAGCGCTGTTGCCAGCTGCGCTCGCGCACGATGCTGCGCAGCTCCTGATACGCGTGATCGTCGGTGCACAGCGCATCGCCATGCGTGAGCAGCACGCGCTCGCCATCGAGCTGCGCGATCACGGGGTCGGGCAGCAGCTGGCAGCCGCTGCGCTCGCAGAACCCCGTGCCGAGCAGGAAGTCGCGGTTGCCGTGCAACGCGAAGCAGGCGACGCCGCCCGCGGTGAGTGCACGCAGCGCGCGGCATACGCGGTCGTTGCCGGGTTCCTGGTCATCGTCACCGACCCATGCCTCGAACAGGTCGCCGAGGATGTAGAGTGCCTCCGCCTGCGCGGCGTCGCTGCGCAGAAACGTCAGGAACTGCTCGGTGGCTTGCGGGGCGGCGGCGTCGAGGTGCACGTCCGAGACGAACAGGCGCGCCATCAGCTCACTTTGGCGACAGAATCGTGTTCTGCGCGGGCGGTACGACCGGAGTCACTGGCTGCGGATTGGCGGCTTGTTCTCCCGAGATGATCTCCATCTTCTCGATGATCACCGGTTTCAGCGGCGCGTCGCTCTTGAACGGTCCCACCGTCCCGGTCGGCGTCTCGCCGATGTGCTCGATCACGTCCATCCCCTGCACGATGTGCCCGAAGACCGTGTATCCCCACCGCGTCGGCACGGGATCGAGGTCCGGGTTATCGACCAGGTTGACGTAGAACTGCGCATTGCCCGAGTGGGGCGAGCCGCCGCGCGCGAGCCCGACCATGCCGCGCTTGTTCTGCAGGCCGTTGCCGGCCTCATTGAAGACGGGATCGTGGGTCGGCTTCAGTTGTAGCGTCGTGGCGTCGTGGCCACCGCCCTGAATGACAAAATTGGCGACCACGCGGTGGATGAGGGTATTGGAGTAGAAGCCCTCGCGCACGTAACGCAGGAAGTTCGCCGATGTGATCGGGGCGCGCTCGTTGAATACCTCGATGACGAACTGGCCGAAGTTGGTCGTGACCCGCACCTGGCTGGTCTGCTCCGCGGCAAGGCACGCGCCGCCGAGCAACTGTGCGATGAGCAGCAGGCCGGCGAGCAAGCCGATCCGCATCGGGGACTTGGTGAGCATCGATCCTCCGCTTTACCTTCAGGAGTCCAGCACAAGCACCGGCGGCGAATTCTATAGCACGGCTGCTGGCGGTGCTTTGTTGAGATCCGTGAGTTTCCCGTAACATGGCGTCATGAGCACCAGCGCCGGTGGTTCGCCGCAGCCGGGCGGGCGAGTGGTCACCCGCTTTGCCCCGAGTCCGACCGGCGAGCTGCACCTCGGAAACGCCCGCACCGCGCTCTTCAACCTGCTGCTCGCGCGGCACGCCGGGGGGCGCTTCCTGTTGCGCGTCGAGGACACCGACAGCGAGCGCAGCCTGGATGCCCACACGCAGGGGCTGATGGCGGATCTGCGCTGGCTCGGCATCGAGTGGGATGCGGGTCCCGACCGCGAGGATGAGCGCGGGCCCTACCGCCAGTCGCAGCGTGCCGCGCTCTATGCGCAGGATTTCGGGGTGCTCGAGCGCGCGGGCGCGGTCTACCCATGCTTCTGCACGGCGCTGGAGCTCGAGCTCGCGCGCCGCGCGCAGCTCGCCGCCGGTCGCGCGCCCCGTTACGGTGGCACCTGTCGCGATCTGCCCGCGGCCGAGCGCACCCGGCGCCTCGCCGCCGGGGTGCCGGCGACGTTGCGGTTCCGCGTGCCACCCGCCGAGCGCATCGCCTTCGTGGATCTGGTGCACGGACCGCTGAGCTTCCTGAGCGATGACATCGGCGATTTCGTCGTGCGGCGCGCGGATGGCACCGCGGCGTTCTTCTTCTCGAACGCGGTCGACGATGCGCGCATGGGCGTGACGCTGGTGTTGCGCGGTGAGGATCACCTCACCAACACGCCGCGCCAGCTGTTGATCCTCGCAGCGCTCGGATTTGCGGCGCCCGCTTACGGCCACGTGGCACTCCTCGTCGGTGCCGACGGCGCACCGCTCTCCAAGCGCCATGGCGCGGTGAGCGTGCGCGAATACCGCGAGCGCGGCTACCTGCCCACGGCGATCGTCAATCATCTCTTCCGGCTCGGCCACTCGAGCCCGCTCCACGGTCTGCTTACGCTCGATGAGATGGCGCGCGGCTTCGATTCAGGCCACCTCGGCCGCGCGCCGGCACGCTTCGACGAGCAGCAGCTGAAAGTGTGGCAGAAAGATGCGGTACATCGACTCGGCGTCGCGGCCGCGCGCGAGTGGCTGGCGGCAGTGCTTCCGGCCGGGATCGATGAGCATGCCGCGGCGGCCTTCAGCGCCGCGCTCCTGCCGAACCTGCTCCTGCCCGAGGATGCGCGCCCGTGGGTCGAGATCGTCTTCGGTGAGCCGCCGGCTCTCGAGCCTGCGGGTGCGGAGCTGGTGCGTGAGGCCGGGCGCGGATACTTCTCTGCCGCCGCCGCCGCTGCCGCCCGCGATGGCAACGATCTGCCGGCGATCGCCGGTGCGGTGCGCGCAGTCACCGGGCGCAAGGGAGCGGATCTCTACATGCCGCTGCGCGTCGCGCTCACCGGGCGTGCACACGGGCCTGAGCTCGCACCACTGCTGAAGGCGATGCCAGCCGGTAAGGCGCGCGAGCGCCTGGCGCGCTTCGCATGATCCGCATCCACAACTCCCTCACCGGGGAGAAGCAGGAGCTCCAGCCGATCGAGCCCGGAGTGCTGCGCATGTACGTGTGCGGGCTCACGGTGTACGACTACGTGCACATCGGCCACGCGCGCATGCTGCTCGTCTTCGACATGGTGAGCCGCTATCTGCGCCACCGGGGCTACCGCCTCACCTACGTGCGCAACATCACCGACATCGACGACAAGATCATCCGTCGCGCGGCCGAGAACGGCGAGCCGGTCGAGGCACTCACGCAACGCTTCATCGAGGCCATGAACGAGGACAGCGAGCGCCTGGGACTTGTGCGCCCCGATCACGAGCCGCGTGCCACGCACTACCTGCCGCAGATCATTGCCATGATCGAGCAGCTGCTGGCGCAGGACTACGCCTACCTGGCCACGAACGGCGATGTCATGTACGCCGTGGCACGCTTTGCCGACTACGGTCGGCTCTCCGGCAAACGTTTGGCGGACCTGCGCGTCGGGGCGCGCGTCGAGGTGGACGAGGCCAAGCGCGATCCGCTCGACTTCGTGCTGTGGAAGCACGCCAAGACGGGCGAGCCCTCCTGGCCATCGCCCTGGGGGCCGGGTCGGCCGGGGTGGCACATCGAATGCTCCGCGATGTCCACCGCGCTCCTCGGCACGCATTTCGACCTGCACGGTGGCGGCCTCGACCTGAAATTTCCCCATCATGAGAACGAGATCGCCCAATCGCGTGCCGCGAGCGGCGACCGCTTCGTGAATCTGTGGCTGCACAACGGCTTCGTGAACGTCGACGAGGAGAAGATGTCGAGGTCGCTCGGCAACTTCTTCACCCTGCGCGAGGTGCTGCCGCGGTTGCGCCATGCCGAGGTGCTGCGCTACTTCGTCCTCGCGAGCCACTACCGTGGCCCGATCAACTACTCACTCGAGCAGCTCGAGCAAGCCGATGCCGCGCTCGGACGCCTGTACACGACGCTGCGCGAGTTGCCGGTCGTCGCGCCCGCCACCAACGAGTACAACGAGCGCTTCCTCGCCGCGATGGACGACGATTTCAACACGCCGGAGGCGCTCGCAGTGCTGCAGACGCTCGCGCGCGAGGTGAATTCGGCCAAGGCGACCGGCGCACACCAGCGCGCCGCCGCACTCGGTGCCGAGCTCCACGCGCTCGGCACCGTGCTCGGACTGTTTGCGATTCCCGCGGCGCAGTGGTTCCGGCTGGCAAAACCCGGGGCCTCTCCGGCCGGGGAAACAGCCATCGCGGGGACTGGGGGTTCGGGCGGCGGCACGGGCACACCGCACTGGATCGATGACGCGCAGGTCGAGGCGCGCATCGCCGCACGGGCTGCGGCGCGCCGTGCGAAGAACTGGGCCGAGTCGGACCGTATCCGGGACGAGCTCGCCGCAAGCGGCGTAGTGCTCGAGGACAAGCCGGGCGGCAAGACCACCTGGCGGCGGGCCTGACGGTCCGGCCGCTACGCTCAGCCGTGCGCGGCCCGGCGCGCAACCCCGGGCGATGCCTGTGACTCGCGCTGCTGCGCAAGGAGCCGTCGCGACGCCTGCAGCGTGTTGTGCATCAGCATGGCGACGGTCATCGGCCCGACGCCCCCCGGAACCGGCGTGATCCAAGCGGCGCGCTCGCGCGCTGCCGCGAACTCCACATCCCCGACCAGGTGCCCATCGGCCGTCCGGTTCATGCCGACATCGATCACGGTCGAGCCGGGCCGCACCCAGTCGCCGGGGATCAGCCCGGGCTTCCCGGCTGCCACGATCAGGATATCCGCGCGGCTCACATGCTCGCGCAGATCGGCGGTAAAGCGGTGGCAGACGGTCGCGGTCGCCCCCGTGAGCAGCAGCTCGAGTGCCATCGGCCGGCCGACGATGTTGGAAGCCCCGACCACCACCGCGTTCTGACCCTTGAACGGCGCACCAATGTGCTCGAGCAGCCGGATCACCCCGTAGGGTGTGCAGGGACGCATGAGCGGGATGCGCTGCGCGAGGCGCCCGATGTTGTAAGGATGGAAGCCATCGACGTCCTTCGCCGGATCGATGCGCTCGATGACCGCCGTGCGGTCGATCTGGTCGGGGAGCGGCAACTGCACGAGGATCCCATCGACCCGCGGGTCGGCATTCAGCTCATCGATCAACTCGAGCAGTTCGGCCTCCGCCGTCGCGGCCGGCAGATCGTAGGCGAAGGAGACGATGCCGACCTCTTCGCAGGCACGGCGCTTGCCACGCACGTAGACCGCGGAAGCGGGATCATCGCCGACCTTGACGACGGCGAGGCCCGGACGGCGCGCACCGGACGCCATCGTCGCCGCGATCGCGCGGCGCGCGTCGCCCTTCACCTGCTCCGCCAGTTGCCTGCCATCGATGAGCTGCGCTGCCATGCGCTGCCTTCAACCTAAAAAACGGGCGCGCATTCTCGCACGGTGGGGGCGACGCGCATGCCTGCGAGCGTCACGCGATTGACAGCGGTCGCGGCGGCACGAAGCTGTTACGATGGCGCTCCACCACGCCGTCCGCGGCTGAGTCGGGGCATGGCGCAGTCTGGTAGCGCATCTGCTTTGGGAGCAGAGGGTCGGGGGTTCAAATCCCTCTGCCCCGACCAATCTAATCAGAGACTTGCGTGGTGACGACTTCAAGCTGGCGAGGGCGCGCCACCGTTTTGCTACCACTCGCCTTCAGAAGCACGCTTGCTACCTTTTCACCGGCTTCCTCAAGTTGCTCCGGCACCGCGTCGGCGTACTGGTCGAGCGTGAAACTCGCCGAATGGTGGCCAGCCAGTGTCTGCGCGACTTTCGCGTTGACGCCCGACTGAATCAGCGCCGTGACGAATAAGTGCCGCAGCATGTGGAATGTGCCCTTGATTTCTTCTCGCTTCGGGTGCTCTCCATCGGGACCCGTGCGCTTAAGCAGCGGCGCCCACACGCGATTTCGCCAGTTGTGATAGTCGATAGGGTTTCCATTGGGGCCAGGGAACACGAGCTCACCTGCAATGATCCGGGGTGATGGTCGCGCCGCACAGCTCCGTGCGCAGCGCGCTGTGCCGTGCGCAGGAGAATGTGTGAGTCGCCACCCTGCCTGACTGCGGCGACCCACCCAGGTTGCAGCGGGACCGCCGCTAGAGCCGTTGCGCGCTCGCTGTGAATCACCAATATTTCGAGCTCACGCGTCGGAACTCGCTCGAACACGCATTGCACGCGCACTTTTGGGCGCGGGCGGCCTATTGGCGAGGAGTGAAGACTGGACTAAATTCCACAGTGGCAGAACTAATACTAGGATGCTGAGTATGCCTCCAGCCTCGGGGCAGCCCACGGAGTGTGATCAGAACCGCTCGCGTCCGATCCTGTCTGTCGTCATTCCCTGCTATAACGAGCAAGACGTGCTCGATGAGACGCTGCGGCGCATGCGAGAGTTCTGTTCTGCTGTCGACAAACTCGAAGTTGAATTGATCTTCATTGACGATGGCAGTCGCGACCGGACACGCGAATTGTTGCGCAGCTATGCGGCTCAGGATGAGCGCATTCGAGTCATTGGCTTTGCCAGAAACTTCGGTCATCAGACTGCCGTGACCGCAGGTATCGATGCGGCTCGCGGAGACGCGGTCGTTCTCATCGACGCGGATCTGCAGGATCCCCCGGAATTGATCCACGGTATGATCGCGAAGTGGCGCGATGGCTGTGACGTCGTCTATGGCACGCGCACGTCGCGTCCGGGGGAATCTCCCTTCAAGCTCGCGACCGCTCGAGGCTTTTACCGCCTGTTGCAAAGAATCTCAGACGTGCCGATTGCTCTGGACACCGGTGATTTTCGCCTCATGAGCCGCCGTGTCGTCGATACACTGCGAGCGATGCCCGAGCGCGATCGCTTCCTGCGCGGAATGGTTTCCTGGGTCGGATTTAAGCAGGTGGCCTTGCCCTATACCAGGGCGGAGCGCTGTGCAGGCACGAGCAAGTATCCACTGAGGAAAATGCTGCGCTTCGCATTCGATGGAATCCTGTCATTCTCGACCAAGCCGCTACAGGTGGCGATCGCACTCGGCATGGCCGCGGCCGGCATGGCAATGGCCGGTATCATCTATGCGCTCGTACTGCGAGTCTTCACCAACGTCTGGGTCAAAGGATGGACCGCGTTGATCATTGCCACATTGTTTCTCGGCGGGGTGCAATTGATCTGCGTGGGGATTCTCGGAGAGTACGTCGGGCGCATTTACCTCGAGGTCAAGCGCCGCCCGCTGTACGTGGTCCAGGAGTATCTGGGCTTCTCCAAGGAAACCCCGGTGCTGTCGCGCAGTCCGGTCATGGACTCCAGGTAAGGTGCCACGGCTCGCCCGATTAATCCTCGGTTGCACGTTCGCGCTGCTATTCCTCTGGCTGATCGTACGCCAGATTGATTTGTCGGGACTGTCCGCCGCGTATCGTGGAACCCGCGTGCAATGGTTAACAGCGGGCCTGGGCATGTTTTGCATCGGTTACGCCTGCCGCATCGCCCGCTGGCGCTCGATGCTAATGCGCGACAGCCCGCGGCTGCGTTGGATCGATTGTGCGGGCCCGCTGCTGGCGAGTTTTGCCGCAAACAACGTGCTGCCCTTTCGCGCCGGAGACCTGTTGCGGGCTCTGGCGTTCAACCGTGAGCTCGGTACCAATTCCGGCACCGTATTCGCGTCCTTGTTCGTCGAACGTCTTCTGGACTTGCTCATGGTACTGGTCGCGCTCGGCGCGGCGCTCAAGGCGTCCGGATTGGAGGCCAATCACCTCATCGGCTTCGGTGGTGACGCTCTGTTCGGACTTTCGCTGCTGATTGCTGCGGCTCTGTTCTTTCCGCAGGTATTCGCTCGGAGTGCACGGGCGGTGTCCCTGCGCGCGACGAGGCTCGCCGGCGATTTCGGTAAGCGCTTGTCAAGCCAAATCGCAAAAGCGGCTGATACTCTCGAACATCTGTCGAGCGGCAGGTCGATGCTGGCATTGCTCAGCTGGTCGGCGCTGGTTTGGGCAGCGGAGGGCGCTGTCTTCTGGGCGACGGCGCGGGCATTCCCCAATCTTACGGCGCCAGCGGCAGGATGGCTGGCGCTGCCGGTCGGCACGCTGGCAACCTTGATTCCCAGTACGCCTGGCTACCTTGGAACCTTTGACTACTTCACGATACGTGCGATGACGGTGATGGGTAATCCGCCAGTGGTCTCAACGGCCTATGCCTTGGTGGTGCACGCCTTGCTCTGGTTACCGCCGACATTGAGCGGCGGAATATACCTGCTCATACGCGCCCGTGTGCAGCTGCGGGGAATGCGTAGCGATGAGCCTTAGTCATACGACCCGCGTCGCAATTGTCGGCGGCGGCTTTACCGCGCTCGCGGCTGCCTATGAACTCGCCAGAGGAGGCGTTGCTGTCACGATCCTCGAGGCGGAGCCGGAGATTGCCGGATTGGCGGCGGCCTTCGACGTAGGGGGATCGAAACTGGAGCGCTTTTATCACCACTGGTTTACCAACGACGTCGACGTCATGCAATTGATCGAGGATTTAGGGCTGAGCGACCGGGTGGTGATCAATCCGACCAATACTGGTGTCTACTATTCGAACAACATCTTCAGACTCTCGAAGCCCTTGGATCTGCTGCGGTTCACCCCATTGAAATTCGCGGATCGGGTTCGCCTGGGACTGCTGGCGCTGCGTGCGCGACAGATCAAGAACTGGCGGGAGTTGGAACACAAAACGGCGGCGCAGTGGCTGAAGGAACTCGGCGGGGAGAGCGTCTTTCAGGTAGTCTGGGAACCACTGCTCAAGGGTAAGTTTGGTCCTGCCGCCGAGCAAATTTCCGCCGTGTGGTTCTGGAACAAGCTGAAATTACGCGGTGGCAGCCGCGGCAAGGGCGGCGAAGAGCGCCTGGCATATTTTCGCGGTGGCTTCGTGGCGCTGGCGAACGAGCTGGCAGCCCGCATCAGAACATACGGTGGACGCATCGAGACCAACGCCGCGGTGTCGGCCGTCCGCCCGAGCGGTGATCGGTGGCAGTTGATTTCGGCCGCCGGCAGCGTTTCGGCCGACCGGGTGATCGTCACCCCCGCACTGCCCCTGGTTGCCGACATGGTAGAGGCGTGGGCGCCCGCTGATTACGTCGCCCGGCTGCGTCGCGTGAACTACCTGGCGAACGTTTGTCTGGTGCTCGAGCTCGATCGTTCGCTCTCCAGCACGTATTGGCTCAATGTGAATGATACGAGCTTCCCGTTCGTCGCCGTCATAGAACATACCAACTTCCAGAGACCGCAGGACTACGGTGGCCGGCACATCGTCTACCTGTCGAAATATCTGCCTCACCGCGATCCGCTGTATTCGATGAGCGCACATGAAGTATTCGACTACGCGTTTCCGCATCTGCGGCGGATGTTTCCACGGCTCGAGCGCGACTGGATCAAGAGATATCACGTGTGGAAGGCGCGCTGGGCACAGCCCGTCGTGGAAAAACACTACAGCGACCTGATTCCCCCACAAGCGGGCCCGTTACCGGGCATGTATCTGTGCTCCATGGCGCAAATCTATCCCGAGGATCGCGGCACCAATTACGCGATTCGCGAGGGTCGTCGCGTCGGCCGGGAGCTCATCGACAGCATCGCCTCGGGCGCCGCGCGGGCCCAACGTGCCTGAGCAGCAGCAGGTTGGGCCATTGAGTTGCTTCAAAGACATCGCAGCGTCCGCTACCGGGTACTACCAGTGAAGCCGCCTCCCCGTCTGATCATTTGCTTTGGTGTATTGCTGATTGTCGCAACGGCATTGCTTGCTCCGCAGATCTGCCATGTAGTGGATCAAGATTCCGGTGCCTTCCTTTATGCCGGACAGCAGCTGCTGCACGGGGCAATCCCTTACCGCGATGTCTGGGATCATAAAGGACCGGTCGTCTATTACATCGACGCACTCGCGCTCTACATTTCTCACGAGTCCATCTGGGGAGTCTGGATGCTGGAAATACTCTCCGTCACATTGGCCGCCTTGTTCGGCTACCTGGCTTTCCGCCAGGTGCTCGGTGTCGCGCCTGCGGTGTTCGGCACTGCAATGTGGATGATAAGCGCGATTCGCGTGGAGGCTGGGGGTAACAGCGTTGAACAATGGGCGCTCCCGCTACAATTTGCCACCCTGTATCTTCTGATAGCCAGCGCAACGCGCACGGCGGCCGTCGAAATCGCCTGGAGAGCCGCGCTCATCGGCGTTCTCGGGGCGATCGCGTTTCTGCTGCGACCGAATCTGATCGGCATGTGGATCGCCGGCTGGATGTGCTGGATGATGTCCGACTGGCGTCAGGGAGTGACCCGAACCGCCTGGCTTGCACTGGCGGGGACCACAGTGCTCGCCGCCACCGGGCTGTACTTTTCCTCGCACCATGCGTTGGCGCAAATGTGGGACGCGGTGATTTCCTACAACAGCGCCTACTCCAGTACCCAAGGGATTCGCCGGAGATTCGGCAGCGTTTCGATCGGCGCAGGGTCGATCACTGCATGGCTTATAGTTGCGGGCGCTTGGGTCGTTGCTCTCCATGCGGTTGCATCCAAGACGCCCAAGCCCCCGGCCGTGCGGAATCTCCTGTGGTTGGGTACGTTTCTACTGCCGATCGAAATGGCGCTTACGACGGTTTCCGGCAGAGCTTACCCGCGCTACTACGTAGCCTGGTTGCCGGCAGTTGCAACGCTCTCGGCGATCTTCGCATGGTGGCTTATCGAGGGCGTGGACCAAGCCCGCAAGCAATCTGAAGCCAGTACCCCGCCAGGTGCTCGTGATCGCCCAACCGTTACCGCGAGCTTTCTGATCGCGCTGGCTGCGGGGGCCGCGCTGGCATCGTTGTCGCAGTGGCGCTTCCAGGTCACCAGCGAATACCCGGCCAAAGGAGACCCGCATTACGCCGCTGCTAAGTTCGTCGAGGAGGTCACCTCCAGCGGCGACACGATACTGGTCTGGGGCGCGCAAGGTTATGTCTACTTCCTGTCCGGCAGGAAATCGCCGACGCGCTTTTTCTATCAATATCCGCTGGCGACGCCCCGCTACGCCAGCGATGCCCTCATGCGAGAGTTCATTGCCGAAGTCGAGGCCCATCCACCGCACGTGGTGATCGATACGGGAGATCCGAGGTTACCTCGCTTGAATCGTGCGGAGAGGGACCTCTCCCCGCAAGAGCGAACAGGCTGGCGGCGCGAGGACGACGGCAACTACGTTGCGCTCCTGCCCTCCATCAAGCCGTTCTTCGCTTTTCTGGACAAGAACTACGCTCCCACAAGGAGCATCTCGAACTGGGAGATTTACGTTTTGAACGAACAGTGAGCGCTGGCCAAACCGCCAGCGCCTGGAATGCTGTACTCGCAGTGCCCGGCTGAGCAGTTACAGAACTTGTCCTGGGGTCATCGATTGAACTTATATCGACCCCATCAGCACTCGGGGCGAACAGTCGCTTCGAGCTGCGCGGCATCTACGTCGCTAGCGGCGGCACTCGCGGCATCGGACGGGCCATATCGGAGCAGTCTGCGTCGGATCTTTATCTTTGCACCCGGCCCCGACCAATTCTGGCGTGGCTTGACCTGAGCGGTTTCCGCGTGCTTCCGGTTGTTATGTCACTTTCACGGGTTCGTCCGGCGGTGCGGCGCGGGTTTCCCGCCCCGGTGACCCCGAAATCCGCTACGCTCCCGTTTCCATCGATCGGCAGGCGCTCTAGCCCGGGGAGGCGGATCCGTGGAGCCGCGGCTGGGTCAGGCCCTGGACGCATCTCCCGTCGCAATGGTGCTGCTCGAGGCACGGCGCGACGCACACGGCCGCGTTTCTGACTTCACCTGCGCTTACGTCAACTCACAGGCGTCGCACATCCTCGGCGGCGAGCCCGCGCAGCTCGAGGGCCGCAGCGTGCGCGAGTTGCTGCCCGATCTGCGCGAGGTGCACGCGCTTCTCGATGCGTGCGGCGAGGTGCTCGAGGGTGGCGGACGCCGTCAGATCGAGGTCGAATGGCACGCCGCGGGCTCGAGCGTCTTCAGCATCTCGATCGCGGCGGTCGGCGAGCGGGTGGCGCTGTGGTTCACAGACGTGTCCGAGTACCGCCACGCGGTCAGCGAGGCAGTGGCCTCCCGCGTCGAGCTCGAGAGCGTCACCGAGCTCATGCCCGCCGGGGTGACGCACTGCACGCGCGATCTTCGCTACGCCTGGGCCAACCCTCGCTTCGGCGAGTGGATCGGTCGATCGCCCAAGGACCTCGTCGGCCAACCAATCCGGGACGTGATCGGCCCGGCGGCTTTCACGAAGCTCGAGCCTTACTTCCAGCGCGCGCTGGCAGGCGAGCGCCTCGAGTACGAGGAAGAGATCGACTACGAGGGCCTCGGCCGCCGCTGGGTACACGCGAGCTACGTTCCAACCCGCGACCGACAGGGTGCGGTCGACGGCTGGGTAGCGGTCGTCATCGATGTGACCGACAAGAAGCGGCTCGAGCTCGGCCTCGCCCAGGTGCTCGCGGGCCTGAGTGAGCTCACTTCCCGGCTATGGCGCGCACGCACGTTGCAGGAGGGACTCGAGGAGATTCTGACGGCGGTCATTGGCCTGATGGGGGCAGACAAGGGCAACGTCCAGTTGTTGAGCGATGGTGAGCGGCGTGTACTGACCATCGCGGCCCACCAGGGATTCGAGCAGGACTTCCTCGATTTCTTCCGCGAGGTGTCGGCTGCGGACGAATCCGCCTGTGGCCGCACACTCGCGACCGGCGAGCGCGTGATCATCGAGGACATCGAGGCGGACGCGCCCTACGCGCCGTTACGCCCGATGGCGCGCGCCGCCGGATATCGTGCGGTCGTTTCGACGCCGCTGCTCAGTTTCGATGGCAGGCCACTCGGCACGATTTCCACGCACTTCCGCGCCGTACACCGGCCGAGCGAGGAAGAGCTGCACCGGCTCGATCTCTATCTGCGGCAGGCGGCCGATTTCATCCAACGCTCGCGCATGGAGCAGGCGCTGCGGCGCAGCGAGCAGGCGTTGCTCGAGGCGGATCGACGCAAGGACGAATTCCTCGCGCTGATCGCGCACGAGCTGCGCAACCCGCTCGCCCCGATCCTCTACTCGCTCGCTGCTCTGAACAAGACCGATCGAGGCGCGCGACAGCAGCTGCACGCGGAGCAGGTCATCGAGCGGCAGGTGATGCACATGAGCCGCCTGCTCGATGACCTCCTCGATGTGTCGCGCATCACCCGCGGCAGGCTCGAGCTCAAGCGCACGACGGTCGAGCTCGCCGCGGTGCTCGATGCCGCGATCGAAGCGGCCCGGCCGCTGCTCGATGAGAAGCGTCACCGCCTCACGGTCGAGCTGCCCG
>Ga0126381_100005169_pt1 | contig 14312 bp, 11 predicted proteins | sample PanSoiMetPlot_28_FD_96465 | JGI IMG/M metagenome (GOLD analysis project Ga0126381, IMG submission 96465) | Tropical forest soil microbial communities from Panama - MetaG Plot_28 | ecosystem: Environmental > Terrestrial > Soil > Tropical forest > Bulk soil | place: Panama | collected 2016-02-17
AGATCGAACAGCACCACATCGGGCTCCGTGCGCCGCACGATGGCGAGGGTCTGCTCCGAGGTCTCGCTGGCGGTCACATCCAGATCGGAGAACATCATCTCCAGCTCACGCCGCAGCGCGCGGTCGTTCTCCAGGATCAGAAGCTTCCGCCGCTGCATGGTCGCGGCCATCAACGCGCCCCCTTGCCGAGCAGCACCACCTCGGCAGTCTGCACCAGGATTGCCAGATCAAACAGCAGGTTGTTGTTCTTGATGTAATACAGATCGTACTGCAGCTTCTCGAGCGCATCCTGCTCGGACGAGCCATAGGGATAGCACAGCTGCGCCCACCCCGTGATGCCGGGCTTTACGCAGTGGCGCTGCACATAGTACGGAATCTTCTCGGCCAGCTCGGCCACGAATTCCGGCCGCTCCGGGCGCGGGCCCACGAAGCTCATATGACCCCGCAACACGTTGATGACCTGTGGCAGCTCGTCGATGCGCAGCTTGCGGATCACGGCGCCGACGCGCGTTATGCGCGGATCGCCATGCTGCGCCCATTGCGCGCCATTGAGCTCGGCGTCCTGGCGCATGCTCCGGAACTTGAACACGTTGAAGGTACGTCCGCCGAGGCCTACGCGCAGCTGACGGTAGATGGCCGGCGCGCGCCACCCATCCTCGAGCTTGATCGCGATCACCGTGAGCAGCATGAAAGGCGCCGCCAGAGCCAGCACGGCGAGGCTCGCGAGCACATCGAGGGTGCGCGAGGAGAACAGCCGCAGTGGATCGCGGCGAAAGCCCTGGCCGAAAATCATCCAGCTGGGATTGAGCACGTCCAGCCGCACGCGGCCGGTCTCGCGCTCGAGGAAAGTGAGGAGCTCGGTGACGTCGACACCTGCCAGGCGGCATTCGAGCAGATCGCGGATCGGAAAGCCGCGGCGCCGGTCGTCCATCGCCACCACCACCTCGGTGACGCCAAGCCGCTCGCACAGCGCACGCAGGTCGCCAGCCGAATCCAACAGCCGCTCCGGCTGCACCTCGGTGTCCTCGCCCGGTGGGCGCACGAAGCCCACGAGACAGAAACCACGCCGGTCAGTCGAGCGGCGCAGGCTCGCGATCGCCCCGGCGGAGGTGCCGGCACCGTAAACGAGCACACGGCGCTTGAAGATGTCCTGGTCGACGGCGCGCGCGAATATTAGACGCGAAGCGAGCACCCCGAGGCCGGCGACGATCGCTGCGAGTGCGGCGACGCCGCGCCACAGATGCAGACTCGGCAGCAGATAGTAGATCGCCGCCATCGCACCCGAGGCGACGACCAGCGCCGCCGCGACGCGCAGGAACACCCCGGTGATCTGCGCACGCTGCCTGCCGCTGTACAGACCGAAGGCCATCAGGCACACGACGACAACGGATGCAAACACCGCACCGCGTGGCCACAGCGGACCGTATTCGTGCTCGAGCACCCGCACGTGCAGCAGCGAGGCCTCGTAACGAATAGAGACCGCGATGTACAACGCAAAGAAGGCGATCAGCCCTTCGATCAACGCGAGCACCGCGATTGATACGGGCACGAACTGTCCGAGTACGCGGATGCGCATGAGTATGAGAATGAGGATGAGTCCCCGTGCCCCTGCAAGGCTGCACTTTACACGACAGTGTAAAGCGCGGCGCATGCATCACTGTGCGCATCATCACAGTTGACGCGCCGCGCTAGGAAATCGTCTCGCGACGCCGACAGGCGCAGATCGAGCCGCGCACGCCGCGCCTGGCCCCGGCAGCAGCGGCTTCCGTTTATCTGCCGTTCAGGGATGACGCCGGAACGCCACCATTTGCATAATCCATTGGCCTGCGGGCGCGATGGACGCGGTCGCGGAGTAGGTGCCGGTGGTGGACACGATCTGGTCTTCGACGATGTCCCGATCCGGGAGGGTGAGCATCCGAGCGGTGTAGCCTGCTCCCGCCGCGGTGGTCTCCTGCACCGTGAGATCGGCGGCCACGATCAGATCATTGGCGTTCGTCGTGGTGCCCGGCCCGCTGCTCGCTGTGCCGTTGCTGCCGATCGCGGCCGCCGAGGCCGCGCCGTCGAGCGGGTTCGCGGTATCGATACCGCTGTACTCGAGGATACGGATATCTGCATAAGCTGCGGGGCTGGTGAATGTGACGGTGACGGTGTTGGCGTTCGCCGCAGCACCGGAGATGTTATAGGCGTAGTAGATCGACTGAGTCGCAACGCCGGTGTACACCGTCGGTCCGAGGGCGCGTACGTACACGTTGCCGCTCGAGTCCGTGACCGTGCCCACGCTCGCCGTGGAATCGTTCCAGCCGACGACCACGACGTTCAGATCGCCGCTGGTCTGCGCCGCGGTGAACGGCACGGCGACGCTCGATTGGATACTCTGCGGCGTGGCGTAATTCTTCTGCACGAAAGTGATGGGAGGCGGCGTACCGCCGCCGCCGCCGGTGGTGGTCGCGGTCGCGACGGCAGAGTACGGGCCCAAGTTGGCGGCGCTGTCGGTCGCACGCACCCGGTACGAGTAGCTGGTCGAGGCCGTAAGCGCCGTGTCGCCGTAAGTGGTGCCGCTGGTGGTCGCGATCTGGCTGAACGTGCTGCACCCTGAGCCCTGGCAGCGCTCGATGAGGTAGCCGCTCACCGTGCCGCCGGTCTCGGTGGCCGCGGACCACGCGAGATTGATCTGGCTGCTGCCGGCGGCCGTCGCCGTGAGGTTCGCCGGCGCGGTCAGGGTGGGTGCCGCAGTCTTCGCCGTAGCGACGTTGGAGTACGGACCGGTGTTCCCAGCGCTGTCCCTGGCGCGCACGCGGTAGCTGTAGCTCGTCGAGCCCGTGAGCCCGCTGTCGCTGAAGCCGAACGTGGTGGCAGTGCCGATCTGGGCGAAGCTGGTGCAGCCCGACCCCTGGCAGCGCTCGATCAGGTACTGGGCAATCGTGCCACCCGCCTCCGTGGCGGCGCCCCACGTCAGGTTGATCTGCACGTTGCTGATCGCGGTGGCTGCGAGGTTGGCCGGCGCGCTGGGCGCCGCGCTGCCAGTCACGGCCGTCGCGGTGTTCGAGTAAGGTCCGATGCTGCCTGCCGCGTCCTTGGCGCGCACGCGATACGTGTAGCTGGTCGCCGCCGTAAGGCTCGAATCGGTGAAGCCCGTGGTCGTGGCCGTGCCGACCTGCGCAAAGCTGCTGCAGCCTGCGCCGGCACAGCGCTCGATGAGGTAGCTTGCGATCGTGCCACCGGTCTCGGTCGCGGCTGTCCAGCTGAGGTTGATCGAGCTGGCGCCCGCAGAGTTGGCAACCAGATTCCCAGGCGCCGACGGTGTGGCCCCCCCGCCTCCCGTGCTCGACGATCCCTTGAACGCGGCGAGCTGCATGATCGTAGGACCGGCCGGGTTGATGGCCGCGGTCGCCGTATAGCTGCCGGTAGCCGTAACGATGCGGTCCTCGACGATGTCGGCGTCCGGCACCGTGATCATGCGCGAAGTGAATCCGGCACCGGCAGCAGCGGTCTCGTTGACGGTGAGGTCGGCGCCGATCAGCAGGTCGTTAGCGTTGGTCGTCGTCGCTGCGCCGCTGCTGGCAGGGCTGGTGCTGCCGCTGGCTGCAGCGCCTGCATCGAACGGATTGGTCGCAGCGATCCCGGCGTACTCGAGGATGCGGATGTCGGGATAAGCGGCCGACCCGCTGAAAGCCACGGTGACGGTATTGGCGTTGGCTGCAGCGCCTGCGATGCTCGCGGCGTAGTAGATGCTCTGACTGGCCACACCGCTGATGACCGTCGGTCCGACGGCTCGCGCGTAGACGTTGCCGCTGCTGTCCGTGACGCTGCTCACCGTGGCGGTGGAGTTGTTCCAGCCGACCACCACGACGTTCAGGTCACCCTGACGTTGCGCGGCGTTGTACCTCACCGCGACGGAGGCCTGTGCAGCCTGTGGAGTCGCGTAATTGCCCTGCACGAAGCTGATCTGCGCCGTGGGCGAAATCGTGTAGGTGGCAGAGCTCACCGGGCTCGCCATCGCGCCGCTTTGCACGGCGATCGCATTGATGGTGGTGGTGGAGCTTACCGGGATCGGCCCGGTATAGACGCTGGAGGAGATCGTGGGCGAGCTGCCATCGAGCGTGTAATAGATAGTCGCGCCGGAGGCCGCGCTGATCGAGACGGACTGCGCGCTCGCATAGGTGCCGGGAGTAGGAGCAAACGCCGGTGCGGCGAGCCGCGAAAGCCTGGCGGCCAAGAGTCCGTAGGCGTCCACCTCCGACCGCGTGCCGATGAAGACCTGGCCGTTGGCGACGGTCGGGACGGTGAACTTCACCGGCGCTCCGGCGGCATCGCGTTGATTAGCCGCCTGCTTGCTGTTGTAGAGCTCGCTCGTGAGGTTGGTGGCGTCCCAGGCATGCAGCACAGCGAGATTGTCGGTGGTGTCGATTTCGATCGCCCACAGTACTGCGCTGGTCGCAGTGGCGCTGGCAGCGCTGATCACCGGCTGCCCGCCCGAGAATCCGAAGACGGCCGCGGCGCGTGACACCGGCGTGGTGTTGAGCAGCCCGTTGCTCATCGCGTACGCCTTGCACGCTTCGCCGATGCCGCAGAAGTAGACGCGCTGTTGCCAGTACGCTGGGGAGGTGTAGCTGTTCTCGACGTAGGGCAGCGAGGCGTTCGTCGGAAAAGTCGTGATGCCGCCGACAGCGTTCGGGATCCACTGCACGATCTGGCTGTTCGGCGTGCTGTAGGCGCCGTTGAATTTCCCCATGTTGTCGCGGTCGACGAGGTACAGCTCGCCCATCTTGCTGGTGCCGATCAGCAGGTGCGGGTGCGTCGCGCTGCCGGCGGCGTCCGGCAGCAATGTGAAGCCGGCGGAAGCCACATCGAGATCGGCCGCACCGAGTGCCGCCTGGTTGAACGGAGTGAAGTAGTCCTGCACTGCCAGGCCGCCCGCGGTGGAGAGCTTCAGGTACGAATCGGCCCAGTCGCCGCTCGCGGGATTGAAGGTGCCATTGCCCGTAACGACGTAGATGTTGCCGTTGGCGTCGACCGGTGGCGCCTCGCCGCTCGACCAGATACCTGCGCCCTGTGCGCCCGTGGCGGACGTGCAGAACACCGACACCCGTGCGAGCGTCGTGGCGTCATAGCCGACGAGCCAGCCGACCCAGGGCCAGTTGTCGGCGTTCGAGCCGAAGGCGAGGTAGACCGCACCGTTCACGAGAACGAGTCCGGGCCGCTGCTGACTGGTCGCGGCGTTGATGTTGAGCGGCGTCGCACCGCTGCCGACCGACGCCTGCACGCTCACCGCCGGGACCTTGTCGGCCCCGGTGGTCATGTCGAGGGCGTGCAGCCAGTAAAGCGCCGCCGAACCGCTCTGTACCGTCTCGGCGACGACGTACAGCGTGCCGCTCGCCGGATCGATCACCGGCGTCGAGGTGATCGACACCTCCGGTGTCAGGTCTTCCAGCGAGGAGTTGGCCGGCCGACTCGTGAGCCCTGTCGCCGGGTTGATGAAGCTCCGGTGCCACAGCGGCGTTGCGGTCGTGGCATCGAACGCATAGACACTGCCGTGCTCGGTGGCAGCGAACACCACGTTGAAGGTGCCCTTGCCCGCGATCGTGACGTTCGACTTGTACAACGGCTGCGCATACAGGTAGCCGTCTACCGGGACAGAATAGAGCTTGCCAAACGTGCCGCTGTTGACGTTTTGCACACTGAGCGTGGTCTCACTGAGATTGGCACTGGTGCGCCCACTGTCGTAGTGCGAGACGAGGACGTCTGTCTGTGCCCGCGTGTCGGGCGCTGCGAGCAGCAAAGCCGCCAGGCCCACCAATCCCAACGCCATCCGGCAGCCACGCGACATAAGGGTCCTTCCCCACTACCCATCGACCGTAATTCAGCATACAAGCAACATCCATGCCCCGCAGCAAAGTCAATAAAAACAGATGGTTGCCGCGCTCAGCGCCAGACAGTGGCCGGAATGTGTAAAGGCCGCCGACGGATCGTTTTTACTTAGTGTCGATGGATCTCGCGCCCGTCGCGGATGATGGTCAACTGCCGTGGCAACCCCTGCTCGCGATAGATGCGGGCGAATTCCTCCGGCGACGAGATCGCCTCACCGTTGACGGCGGTGATCACATCGCCCTCGCGCAGGTGCAACTGGCCGGTGACACTTCCGGGCGGCGTCGCCGTAACCACGATGCCGCCTGCGGCGGAAGCGCTCATCCCGCGGGTAATCTTGGCCAGCTGCCGCTGATCTGCATCGCCCGCAGCGAAGTTACCCTCGGCATTGACGTTACCCTCGGCATTGACGGCCGCGGACTCTGCGGCTGCGTCCGTTGCGCCCACGGGTGCTGACGCTGTGGTCGCCGGCGGTAGCTCGCCGAAGCCTGCGGCAGAGAGGGGGCGGCGCGGGGCGTCCGTGCCCACCGCGGCGGGTGGACGGTGCGATCCCTGGCGGTACCACAGCACCACGCCGCCACCCACCACCAGTACGGCGATCACGCTCGTCATGACCCGGAGGCTGCGGTCCCGTCCCATCGTGCCCGCCTCAGCCGAGATTGAACTTGGCCATGTGAAAGCCCTCGGCCCAGCCGCCGCCGGCACCTGCTTCGACCGCGCGCAAGCGCATGAGTCCCTCGAAGGTATCGGCGCGGAACCACGGTCGCGCGCGCTGACTTCGATAGCAGGCGATGAGGGTGCGCGTCTTCGCACTGGCCTGCGCCCGGCTCAGTTGCACGTAAGCGTTAGGGGTGGTGAGACCGCCCTCGTACTTCGGAATTTCGTATTCGAGCACGAGATGCCGCCGGAACGTGTTCCAGGTGAGCTCGGCCAGCAGCTTGTGATCCTGATGCCGATCGAGGCGCTGCGGCGTGAAGATGACGTCGGGCGACGGCAGATTCTTCAGCGCCTCGACCGTGTCCTTGATGGCGGCATAGTCCGCAGGGAAATAGCTCTCGCGGAATGCATAAGTCAGCACCCGGGCGTGCGCGGCGCGCCGCAGGAAGCGCCGCGCGCTGGCGTGCAACTCGCGCTCGCGCTCGGGGCTTGCGCTGAACACGGCCCAGGTGACCTGCCACGCTCCGGCGCGCGCGAGAAGCCTGAGCAGCGTGCCGCCACAGCCGATCTCGATGTCGTCGCAGTGAGCACCGAGACACAACAAGCGCGTGGGGCGCCGCTGTGCCGCGGGAAGTGTCAGCTCGAGCATAGATGCGCCGGCCCTCTCCCGGTCGCAAGTGTGTCAAGTTAGCCCGTGTAGCGCCATGGGCACTTGACCTGGTGCACGCCGGCAACCATCGTTGCGCCGTGAGAGGCAGCAAATACGCGATCGTGACGGGCGCCACTTCCGGCATCGGCGCCGCCGTCGGGCAGGCCCTGGCGGCTGCCGGCATGCGGCTGCTGCTGATTGGCCGCAACCCGGGGAGCCTCGCCGCCGCCGCACGGCGCTTCCCCGCGCGCCGCCGCCCCAGCACCGCAGTCGCAGACCTGCGCTCGCTCGCCGACATCGCGCGGCTGCTGACCGAGGCGAAGCAGCGCCTGCCGCGCATCGACGTGCTGGTGCACTGCGCGGGCGAGTATGAGTGGAGCGGAAGCGGCGGAATCGACTCCGGCAGTTTCGATCGACTGTTCGAAACCAACGTACGTGCCCCGTACCTCCTCACCCAGGGCCTCACGCCGCTGCTCGAGCGCGCCCGGGGTCAGGTCATTTTCCTGAATTCGAGCGTGGTTCGCGGTACCGGTCAGGGCGTGGCGCTGTTCAAGGCGACTCAGCATGCGCTGCTTGGCCTCACCGACAGCCTGCGGCAGGAGTTGAACCCGCGCGGTATCCGCGTGAGCAGCATCTTCCCGGGGCGCACCGCTACTCCACGCATGCGGCGCATCTACGCTCAGGAGCGCCGACGTTACACGCCCCGGCTACTGCTGAGCGCGGCAGATGTGGCGCGAGTGGTGCTGTCGCTGACGGAGCTCCCGGCAGCGGCCGAGGTCACCGAGGTGCATGTGCGTTCCGCGCGGTCCTACTGAGCACACCGCGCCGAGGCGTCAGCCATTCGCGGCCGACACGCGCTGCGGAGGCCCGGCGTCGTAGGCGGCGGTGGCGTGCTCTGGCAGGTGCGCGAGATCACTGCAGCGCAGATAGTCGCCCATGGTCGAACCGGTACAGTACGAATCGATGTTGGGTGCGCCGCGTTGCGCCACCGCGTCGTCCACGTGCACCGAGCGGAAATCCACGCTGAAGCGCGTGTAATTCGAGGTGTTCGGCACCGTGGAGTGCAGCTGCGCCCCCGAGAAGACGATGACACCGCCCGGCGGCGGTAACAGCCGGATCTGCGGATCCAACTGCACCGGCTCGAGCGCATGCGGCTGTGGGCGCGTGTCCACCCCGATCTGCTGCGCGGCCTGATAACGGGACGCCCGGTTCCACTCCTGGTAGTTGTATTGCGCCGAGGAGTTGCGCAATGGCGCTGACCAGTGATGCGGGTGGAACGCCATGCAGTTGTCGGCGGTGATGTGCGAGACCGGGATCCACCAGTTGATCTGACAGAAGGGTGCGGAATACCAGGTGTCGCGGTGCGGATGAAATGCGTAGGCGATGCCGCTCGTCAGATAGTCCCCGCTCGCGGCCGAGCGCATCCGCGGGACGTCGAAGTACGTGCGCTGCGGATCACAACCCAGCTCCTGCAGCACCGCCGGCAGCAGCTGCTTGCACGCCGGATGGTGAATGAAGGCCGGCTTGAGCGTGGCCAGTATCTGCGCGTACTTTTCCACCGGCAGGGAAAACTGCGCGAACAGCGGGTCGCGGGGTGCGAACGCCTCGGCCAGCATGTCGCGCGCAAGCTCCACCAGGCGCAACGAGCTGGCGGTCGGGCTGTACACGAACAGATCCCCGGCGTAGAGCCGCGCCCTGCGCTCCTCGTCCGTCAGGCGGGAATCGTAGTGAATGGCGGTCATGCGCCCCACATCATACCGCACCCTCCTGGCTACCCTCCCGCGTGCAAACACGGCGACATAACGCACAGCAATGCAGCGGCGCGCCTGGATCGAACTCAGGCTGTGCGGGCAAAATGCGCCTGCCATGCAGGTCAGCGTTGTCATCCCGGCCCATAACGCCGAGCGGTGTATTGCCGCAACGGTGCGCTCTGCGCTGCTCTCGGATCTGTCCGACCTCGAGGTGGTGGTTGTCGACGACGGCTCCAGCGATCGCTCTGCCGAGGTGGTTCGCGACATCGGCGATCCGCGCATCGTCGTGATGCAGATTTCCGCCAGCGGCGGCGCGGGTCGCCCGCGCAACATCGGCATTGCGCACGCCCGCGCACCGTACATCGCGCTGCTCGATGCCGACGACCTCCTCAAGCCCGGCAAACTGTCCGCGGCCGTCCAGGCGCTCGACCGCCATCCCGAGGCGGGTTTTGCCTTCGGCGACTTCGAGCAAATCGACGCCGAGGGCCGGGTGCTCGAGCCTTCCGTGCACAGTGGCGCGCGGCCGATGCCGCAGCTGGCGAGTGCGGCCGTGGAGGATTCCTGGCGGCTGATCTCTGCCGCGGAGTTGCAACGCGGCCTCCTCGACCACAACTTCATTGCCACCTCCAGCGTCGTCATGCGCAAGAGCGCCTTCGCCCGCTGCGGGCCTTTCAACGAGGCGCTGATGTATGCCGAGGATCACGACCTGTGGTTCCGGCTGGCGCACGGCTGCAGCGCTCTGTATCAGCAGCGCATCGGTCACTCCTATCGTATTGCCCCCGGAAGCCTGACCTACCTGCCGAGCGCGCGTGCCCTGCACGACCGTATCGAGGTGCTACGGCAGGAAAAGCGCCGGCGCGGCGCGCCCGCGGAGCGACGCGAGCTCGAACGCAAGATTGCCGTGGACTTTGCCCGGCTCGGCTACCTGCATCGCCGGCGCCGTGAGCGGCTCGCAGCCGCGGCAGCGTTCGCGCAGGCGTTACTCAGGCAGCCGAACGTGCCGTGGATGCGCGCACTCGTCGGCGCGCTCGTGCGACCTGACCCTGGTGGTTAATTGGAAAAAGTCGCCTGCGGCGCTTTTGCGGACATCAGCCTCGCTGCCGGCCGCGAAAGGCGCGACTTTCGCGGCCTGCGCAACAACGCCGGCCGTCACGCGGGCTCCTTGCGCAGCAGCTCGCGCACTTTGCGGGCGGCGCCGCGGGCCAGTGACACCGGGTGGGTGAGGCGCCATCCCAGATAGCGAGCCGCGGCACCGATGAGGCGCAGCTCATCGAGCGGTGCCCCGGCGAGTGCCATCATGCGACGATGCACATCCCAGAACTCCCTGCCGCGGCGCTGCACTCGCGCCATCGCCAGGCGCCTGTAGTACTCGTCGAGCTTCTGCTGAAAGCGCCGCGCAAATTCCTCGCCGGTCAGGTACACGCGTCCATAGCGGGCCAGCGTGTAGAAGCGCCCGGCAAACATGGTGTCGAGTCCGAACACGTGCGCGCTGTGACTCTCATCGTGCTCGCGACTGAACACCAGCGCGCGGTGCACGAACGCGAAGTCCGACTCCTGCAGGACGTCATAGCACGATTGCGCATCCGCGTGCAGGTTCTGCGGGTCGTAGAACGGCCGGCGCTTGCGCACCAGATCCGAGCGGATCAGCACGCTGGTCGGCGAACCGAAGAAATGCCGGTCCTCGAGAAACGGGATGCGGCAGGCGGCGCGGCCGTCGAGCACCGTGGTGTCGGAGACGCCCGATGGATCGGCCGGCGGCAACTGGTTGAACAGGATACCCTCGTTGTCGGTGGACGCGAGACAGCACACCAGTCCGATCGAGGGCCGCCGCATCGCCGCCGCCACCATCGCCTCCAGACATTCCGGATACATCCAGTCGTCTGCCATCAGCGGCTTGCAGTAGACACTGTCGGGCTCGATGAGGCTGATGGTGTGATTGTGGTTATCGATGATGGGCAGGAACCCGGCGTTGTCGAAGACGCGCACACGCGGGTCGCGCTGCGCGTAAGACCGTGCGATCTGCAGGGTGTCGTCGGTGCTGCGATTGTTGACGATGGTGTAGCGCCAGTTGCCGTAGCGTTGCGCGAACACGCTCTCGATGCACTCGCGCAGGTACTTGCCGCCGTTGTAGACCGGCGTGACCACGCTCACCAGAGGTCCGCTCACCACACCTTCCACGGGCAGTCTCCGCGTGCCTCCATGCGGTCGAAGGTGATCTTATCCTTGAAGGTGTCCATGCACTGCCAGAACCCGTCCCAGGGGAAGGTGACCAGCTTGCGCGCGGCGATCAGCCGCGCAAACGGCTGCTCGATCAGCTCCTCACCGGCACCAATGTAGTCGAAAATCTCACCCCGCAGCACGAAGAAGCCGCCATTGATGCGCATCGGGCTGTTTTGCGCCGCGCCGATGGACGTCACCGTGCCATCGGCTGAGGCCTGCACGGCGGCGAAACTCTGCGGGCTCGGCACCGAGACGAAGCTGGCGATGGCCTGTTTGCTGCGGAAGTCGTCGATCATCTGTTCGAGTGGGACGTTGGCGAGCCCGTCGGAGTAGTTGGCGAGGAACTCGCTCTCGCCCTCCAGGTATTCCCGGACGCGCACCAGGCGCTCGCTGATGTTGCTGTGCAGGCCGGTGTCGACGAAGGTCACCTTCCAGCCGGCGGTGTCCTGATGATGCAGCTCGACGCGTCCGCCCTGGTGCAGCGTGAAGTCGTTGGACATCGCCTCGTTGTAATTGAGGAAATACTCGCGGATCAGGTCGCCGCGGTACCCCAGGCAGAGTATGAAATCGCGATGCCCGAAATGCGCGTAGTAGCGCATCAGGTGCCACAGGATCGGCCGGTAGCCGACCGTGACCAGCGGCTTCGGTATGGTCTCCGAATGCTCGCGCAGACGCGTGCCGAGACCTCCGCAGAACAACACGACTTTCATGATCTGTTCAGCCTCACCGTGCGGCCGCTCGCACGGCGCCGCGCGGCTGCGCGCTTCGCCCCCGCCACCCCCCTCGCGTTGCGCGCCGGCTCAGCTGCCGGGGCGAGCAGCTGCGCCTCCTCCAGGCGGCGCGCAGCCTCACGCAGCAGCGGGAACGGCAGACCGGAGCGCTGAGCGATGTCGAGCAACGAATGCGTGCCGTCCGACTGATTCAATACCCAGAGCATCGCGTGCTCATGCTCGGCCGGTCCGCTGCCGCCGAGGGCACGATACAGGCCGCGCGTGCCAAGCTGCGGCTCTCCCTTGGGGCGGCGGTTGTGGAAACGCTGATTGCTCTCGATGATCTCGATGATGCGCTGGCACGCTGCCAGACTTCCCTCGAGCGCCGCCGGCGTGATGAACGACAGGTCGTCAGCGGAGGTGTGGTATTGGGGATAACCGCCGTTGACCGAGCGCGTCAGCCTTCCGGCGGGCAGGTCGAAGCCCGGCGAGCACAGCTGCCGCTCGTCGTAGCCGTAGGGCGAGAACGGCACAACCTGCCCCGCGCCCGCCAGGACGTGCGTGGCGATGGCATCGATCTCGTGCGTTTCGCGGCGGCTGCGCTTGTAGGTGAGTGCACCCGGGTCGCCCAGCAGTCCCAGCACCAGCGCATGCCGCACGCGCTTCAGTCCGTGCTCGTTGCGCTTCAGCCAGGTGAGTGAGCCAATGGTTCCGGGCGCGAACACCAGTCGGTAGGTGAAACGTCGCGGCTCACCGGCGAGCCACTCGCCGAGGGCCGTGGCGACCGCGATGCCGCTGGTGTTGTCGTTGGCGAGGGACGGATGACAGACGTGGGTAAAGAGCAGCACTTCCTCGCGCGTGCGCCCCGCAATCGTGAGCTCACCGTAGGTAAGCGCGCCCGGGGCGAGCGAGCTCTTCACTTCGATCCGATAGCGTCCCGGTCGCAGCGCCATGCGCTCGCGCGCGCGCATGCAGAAACCCCAGTCGCGGCGATAGTAGCTCGTGCGGTACGGAATCCAGTCGGGGTGCTCGGGCAGCACGTGCAGACGTGCTGACAGCTCATCGAACGGCAGCGTGCACCGTACAGGCTCGGAATAGCTCACCAGGTGCAGGTTGTGCGCCTGGAAATCCACCACCCGGCGCCCATCTGCATCGAGCACGGCGGCATCCTCGACGTTCCACTCGAGGGGAATCTGCCAATCGAACACGCGCGTGCCACTCGGCACTTCGTGCACGACGAGCGGTATGCGGGCGCGGATCAGGGCGAGCGTCTGGCGCACGCCCTCGCCAGTGATGCTGCGGCAGATGGGATACAGCCGCGAGGCGAACTGGTGCAACTGGCCGCCGGTGGCCGCCGCGCTCGCGACGTGCGAGGCTTTCATGTCCATGACGCCGCCGCGCCCCCTGCCACCGTGCGGCGCGTGAGCTCCGCCTCGAAGTCGCGCCGCTCGAAGTCCGGCCAGGTGGCATCGCGCTCCGCGATCACGATATCGCCGCTCAGCGGCCAGCTGATGCCGAAGGCCGCGTCGTTCCAGCGTACCCCGCCCGCCAGGGCCGGCGCGTGGGTGTCCGCCATCTGGTACAGCACCTCCGTATCGTCGGCGAGGGTTTGAAAGCCGTGTGCCACCCCCGAGGGGACGAACACGGCGTCGCGGGTGTCCTCATCGAGAGCGACGGCCTGGTGGCGCAGATAGGTGGGCTGCGCCGGCCGCAGGTCGAGCAGCACGTCATAGATCGCGCCGCGAACACAGCGCACCAGCTTGCCCTCGTGCGAGGGGGGCCACTGGAAGTGCAGCCCGCGCAGCGTGCCGCGACGCCGGTTCCAGGAGATGCTCGACTGCACGAATGTGCCCGGCAGGCCGTGGGCGCGAAACTCCTCCGCGCACACGGTGCGGGCGAAGAAGCCGCGTTCGTCCTCGTGGCGATCCAGTCTCACCAACGCCGCACCCGCCAGCTGCAGAGGGTCGAACAACATGTTCAGCGCCAGTAGAGCTCGTCGTTGATCTGTCCGCTCGCCTGCAGGTGCTCGAGCTGTCTCAGGCGGGTAAAGGCACGAAACCGATAGGTCTCGGGAGTCATCTGGATGCGCTCGAACAGCTGGTGCAGCTGCCGCACTCCAGCGCGCGCCGTGTAGCGGCAGTGGAAGCCCAGCAGCTCGCGGTGAATGCGCTCGAAGCTCACGCGGTAACTGCGCGTATCGCCGCTCGGGCGGCCGGTTGAGACGCTGCAGCCGGGGAATTCGTCCGCGACGATCTGCGCCAGCTCGCGCACGCGGTAGTTCTCGGACGTCTGTCCGACGTTGAAGACACGGCCGCAGACGATATCCGCAGGCGCGAGCAGACTGCGATAAATCGCCTCGCAGATATCCTCGACGTGCACGACCGGGCGCCACGGACTGCCGTCACTCGTCATGGCGATGCGCCGCGTCGTCCAGGCGAGCGCACACAGATCGTTGATGAC
>Ga0126381_100005170_pt1 | contig 14312 bp, 11 predicted proteins | sample PanSoiMetPlot_28_FD_96465 | JGI IMG/M metagenome (GOLD analysis project Ga0126381, IMG submission 96465) | Tropical forest soil microbial communities from Panama - MetaG Plot_28 | ecosystem: Environmental > Terrestrial > Soil > Tropical forest > Bulk soil | place: Panama | collected 2016-02-17
AACGACTCAAGAAGAATGGCTTGGGAGAGCGGCTGCAATCCCCCGCCGCAAGCGCCCTGAATGATTCTGAAAATGATGAGATAGCCGAGCGAGGGCGCAAGACCGCACAGGAACGAGGCCCCGGTAAATCCAATCACCGCCATGGTCAGCAGGCGCTTGCGTCCAAATCGGCCCGCCAGCCACCCCGTCATGGGCAGAATGATCGCGTTGGCCACAAGATACGACGTAAGAGTCCAGGTCGCCTCGTCAACCGTGGCCGAAAGACTGCCGGCAATGTGCGGCAAGGAAACATTCACCACCGTCGTATCCAGCACCTCCATGAAGGTGCTCGACATGACCGCAATTGCGATCAACCAGGGATTGATTTCCGGTATGGGTCTAGCTTGCGAGCTCATGCTTCCCCGGGTAGAAACTTAAACTGTGTTCGATTCCTTTCGTCAAGGCGCGGGTGCAATACATGCGGTCCGTGCCATTTGCCCTTCGGGTACCCACTCAGTAATCCGGTAAAGAGGGTATTGCGACTAAGAGGCGACCGCATCGAATAATTGGTGTCGCCATTCTCGGCCTGGGTAACCTGGCCTTCCCGTAAGCCGTGAACGGCGCGATCCCTGCGTTTCACGGCTATGGCAGTTCGCATTTTAATTGCCGATGACGATGCCGCCATCCGACGCCTCCTGCGTCGTCTGATCGAGAATCACCCCGACTGGATTGTATGCGGCGATGCACTGGATGGAAAAGATGCGGTCGGACAAGCCACACAATTGAGTCCGGATGTCATCGTGCTCGATCTTGCCATGCCACGAATGAACGGCCTGCAGGCTGCGCGTCAAATCTCGCGCACGCTGCCCGAGGTTCCGATTCTCCTGCTCACGGTCCAGCAAGTCTCAAAAGAACTCACCAACGAGGCCCTTCATGCAGGCTTCAAGGGAGCAGTTTCGAAGAGTACGGGAAGCGAAGTGGTGCGGGCGATTGAAAGCCTTCTGAAGCACCAAAATTTCTTTCAGTCGGTGCGCGGCGACGTCTACGCCTAGGCTATCCCGAACTGCTCCAGGGTTTTTCGCAGGCCGGCTTCCGGGGGAAGCGGCATCGCTCCCGAGCAGGAGGCTACCCAGGCCCCCATCTGATTCGCGGTGTTGTTCATTCGTGCCAGCGATGCGGCTCGCAAATACTCATGAACCAGGCCGGCTGTAAACGCATCTCCGGACCCGACCGTATCCTTAACTTCCACGCGGAATCCTGGGTGCTCATCGAAATGGGTTGAGCTCGCCAGCAGGCTGCCCTGGGCTCCCCGAGTGATGCACACCAGGTTGAGGCCAAATCGCTGCATGAGCACAGAAGCAAATCGCCGGTCATCGGTTTCGGGGATTGTGAGCAATTCCGCCATCCTGGGCAGCTCTTCATGATTCAATTTCACGATTTTCGCCCGTCGGATCGAGTCAGTGACGATCGCGCGCGAGTAGGAGGATTGCCTGAAATTTACGTCGAAAATGCGCAGCGCCTCAGGACGAGTTTGATCAAGAAAGTTGTGGATGGTGGCGCGAGCAACGTCGGACCGCTGCGCGAGAGAACCGAACGCGACCGCGTCGGCGGACTGTGCGAGCGTGCGCCATCCCTCGTTCCACTCCAAAAAGTCCCAAGCCGCGGGATAGTGAATCTCGAAATTCGGCCGGCCTTCCTCATCCACCTCAACCGATACGGTTCCGGTGGGGTAGGTGGAGTCCGTCTCGAGAAATTCATCGCTCATACCCTGACGCAGCAGGCGTCGACGAATTTCCTGCCCAAGCTCGTCTCTTCCGATGCGGCTTGCGATCACGGCGCGAGCGCCGAGCAGATGAGAACAGTAAGCGAAGTTCGCTGGGGCTCCGCCCAACTGCCGTCCGGAAGGCAGCAGGTCCCATAGAATTTCACCTAAGCCGACGACAGTTGGTGCTGTTTGCATTGCGCTGAGGGCCGCGGCGCAAGGAGCCGGCACGCCAGAACGGCCAGGTCACTTCTTCCCCTCGAGCTGAGCTCTTGCCTCCCGCAATTGCTTCTTTTTCTCCGCATCGACGGTCGGATAGGCAAGCTTCAGCTGTTCGAGCGTATCGACAATCGCCGCCGCCACGACCACGCGTGTGTACCACTTGTTATCGGCAGGAATGACGTACCAGGGCGAGTGCTTGGTTGAGGTTTCCGCGATCATCTCCTCGTACGCGCTCGCGTAATCGTCCCAACATTGGCGCTCATGCACATCCGCTGCCGAGAATTTCCAGTTCTTCTCCGGGGTCTTCAGTCGTTCGAGGAACCGGCGCTTCTGCTCTTTTTTCGAGAGATGCAAAAAGAACTTCCGCACGACGACTCCATTGCGGGACAGGTATTTTTCGAAGTTGCAGATATCTTCAAAGCGTTCCGCCCATATCTTCTTCCCGACCAGCGCCTGCGGCACGCGCTCGGTTTTCAAAATATCGGGGTGCACGCGTACCACCAGAACTTCCTCGTAATACGATCGATTAAAGATGCCGATATGGCCGCGTTCCGGCAGGCGCCGGCTGGTACGCCAGAGGAAGTCGTGGTTCAAGTCCTCGGAAGAGGGCGCCTTGAACGAATAAACCTGGCAGCCCTGGGGATTCACCCCCGACATTACGTGCTTGATGGCTCCGTCCTTGCCCGCTGCGTCCATAGCCTGAAAGATCAGCAACACGGCCCAAACGTCCTGAGCGTACAGCTTGTCCTGGAGCTCGGCCATTTCCTCGATACCGCGGGTGAGCATCTGCTGACAATGCTCTTTGGACCGCAAATGCCCGGTGGATTCAGGATCGAAGTCCTTCAGATGAAATCCCTTGCCGCTTTCGATCCGGTAAGGCTTGGACAGCTTGCTGGCCCAGTTCATGCGAACTCCTCAAACCGCTGAAGTAACTCGCGAGTTTAGCACCAACTAGCCGGAGCAGCTCTAGTCACTTCCGTAAGGGCGTTAGGCCACTCTATCCATCACAATCAAGCACTGAATGGTAATCTTGGCTTTGCGAAACTCATGGATGTTCTGAAAAGACTCTTCGAGAAGCGTTTCCGGACGCCTGTGGCTCGCGTTGAAGCCCTGCAAGGGCAACTGAGCGGATCGGGCCGCCGCATCATCCGCCTGAGTGCTGAAAACGTCAGCGCCATCGGAATCTTGTACGACGTGCGCGAAGAGAACCTGGCGTTTCTGGAATTCTCACGACATTTCCGGCGCCATGGCCTTCCGGTACCGGAGATTTACGGAGAAGACTTGGATCATGGCGCGTATCTCGAAGAGGATCTGGGCGATACGACGCTATTCGATTACCTTTCGGCCAATCGCAACGAGGGCAAAATCGCGCCGGAGGTAGTCGAAGCCTATCGCAAGTCGCTGGCCGTGCTGCCGCGGTTTCAAGTGGAATCCGGCCGCGATTTGAATTACAAGGTTTGCTATCCCCGGGCCAGCTTCGATCGCCAGTCGATTGCCTGGGATCTGAACTACTTCAAGTACTACTTCCTCCGGCTCGCGGGAATCCCCTTTAATGAACAAGCCCTGGAACACGATTTTGGCCGGCTGACCAAACTCCTGCTAGCTTCGCCGCATGACTATTTCCTTTATCGCGATTTTCAGTCGCGCAACATTATCCTGCGCGATGGCGAACCGCATTTCGTGGATTACCAGGGAGGCCGCAAGGGAGCCCTGCAGTACGATGTCGCTTCCCTTCTCTACGACGCTAAAGCTGACATTCCTCCCGAGTTGCGCCAGCAATTACTGGATCACTACTTGAACGTGCTCGCCGGATATATCCCGCTCGACCGGGCCGCGTTCCTCGAGTACTACCACGGCTATGTTTACATCCGCATCATGCAGGCCTTGGGCGCCTACGGATTTCGCGGCTTCTACGAGCGCAAGCCGCACTTCCTGCAAAGCGTGCCTTACGCGCTCAAAAACATTCGTTGGCTTCTGCACAACGCGAAATTGCCGGTCGAATTACCGACACTGATCGAGGCATTCCGGGCAATGCTGGCATCGGAAAAACTACAGAACCTCGGGGGGACAGCACAGCCTCCGAACCCCGAGATCTCCGGAGCCCGCCTGGTCGTCCGCGTCTTCAGTTTCTCGTTTCATCGCAACGGCCCGCCCAAGGATGAGACCGGTAACGGCGGCGGATTTGTTTTCGACGGACGCAGCTTGCCGAATCCCGGCCGCGAAGAACGCTTTAAGGCGCTCACCGGAAAGGACGCTCCAGTCGCCGAATATCTGGATCAGCAGGAAAGCGTGCACCAGTTCTTTTCCAATGCTGCCGCGCTGGTGGATTCGAGCGTTGACGCCTATCGAAGCCGAGGCTTTCAGAATTTGATGGTGGCGTTCGGCTGCACGGGCGGCCAGCACCGTTCCGTCTACCTGGCCGAACAGATGGCCAAGCACTTGCGCGATAAGAATGGGATCGAAGTAGTCTTGCACCACCGCGAGTTGGAGTCGTCCGCGAAATGAAGGCGATGATTCTCGCGGCCGGCCTGGGTACACGGTTGCGGCCTCTCACGAATGATCGCCCCAAGGCCCTGGTAGAGATTGACGGGCGCACCCTGCTTGAGATCACGCTCGGCCGGCTACGTCACTTTGGCGTTCGTGAAGTGATCATCAACGCTCACCATTTCGCAGACATGATGATCGAATATCTGCGCCAACACGAAGATTTTGGGATGAACATTGAAATCTCCCGCGAAGATCTTCTTCTCGACACGGGGGGCGGCCTGAGGAAAGCGGCGCATTTCTTCCTAGGCGATTCCGGCCATTCTGAGGAACCTTTTCTTCTGCACAACGTCGATGTCATCAGCACCATCGACCTTGTGCGTATGCTGCGATTTCACCGAGATCAGGACGCCCTCGCGACACTCGCGGTGCAGGACCGGCGCACCTCTCGCTATCTCTTGTTCGATGGCAAGATGCAACTCCGTGGTAGAAAGGCCGCCTGGGATAACCCTAAGATGAATTCGGCAATTTCGGCGGGACCCGAGGTCCAACCGTTATCCGAACTGGCTTTCTGCGGAGTTCAGGTCATCTCGCCGCGCCTGCTAGAGATGATCACGGAAGAAGGCATCTTCTCGATCATTGCCACCTATGTTCGTTTGGCTGCTCAAGGCGAAAAGATACTCGGCTTTCGCGCCGACGAATACTATTGGCGGGATCTTGGTAAGCCGGAAAATGTGGCCCAAGTCGCCGAAGACGTGAGGGCCGGGATCATCTCGACCTGACTCGCGACACTCACCGCCTTCAGAACCAGCCTACGTTTTCGAGTTCCCAAACCTGCGCTGGAGGCGCGTGGCTTGAAGGAAGGCAACTGCCGATGTATTCTCTCGCTCAAAGAGTACGTCCATGCGCGGCTTTACCTGAATTCTCTATCAACCTCCGGCGGATGTTTTATAAACGTAACCCATCCTTGATCCTTCCGAGGTAAGTCTATGAATCGACGGAGATTCTTACAGTCGACGAGCGCAGCCTGCGCGGGTTTTGCATTGGCAAATTCGGTGCGGGCTCGTTCGGATACGCATTCACCCGAAGGGTGGCGAACCTTCGAAGTCACCACGAAAATCGAAGTGTTGAAGCCGAGCGGAGTCACGCGCATCTGGGTGCCGGCAGCACTGATTCGAGATACCCCTTTTCAGCGGACGCTGGCCAACCGATACGACGCCGAAGCCGGAACGGTGAAATTCATTACTAACAAACGAAACGCCCTTGGCATCGTTCTGGCGAGTTATGCTCCCCACCGCAACCCGGTGCTGAGGTTGGCCAGCCGCGTTAGGTTGAAAGACTACGACGTTGATCTATCCGTGCCCGAAGCAAGGCCACAGGTTTCCGAAGCTGAACTGGATTACTTCCTTCAACCCACGCGATACGTTCCGACCAATGGAATCGTCAAAGAGACAGCCCTCAAAGCGATCGCCGGTGCATCCACGGAGGTCGAAAAAGCGCGCGCCATCTATGCCTGGGTGGTCGAAAACACCTTCCGTGATCCAAACGTCCGGGGCTGTGGACGCGGTGATATTGGTCGAATGCTGGAATCCGGTAGTCTCGGCGGCAAATGCGCCGATTTGAACGCGTTATTTGTCGGATTGGCACGCTCCGTGGGTTTGCCGGCGCGGGATGTATATGGCGTGCGGATTGCTAAATCCGAATTCGGCTACAAGAGTCTTGGATTATCCACCGACAACGCCACCAAAGCCCAGCATTGTCGCGCTGAGGTCTACCTTCGTGAGCACGGGTGGGTCCCGGTCGATCCGGCCGACGTGCGCAAGGTGGTTCTAGAGGAGCCGCCCGGGAATCGTCCACTCACCGACAGTGCGGTCACCCGGGTTCGCGGGCGCCTGTTCGGCTCCTGGGAGATGAATTGGATGGCCTACAACTATGGGCAGGAAGTAGAGTTGCCCGGCTCCTCCAGGCCTCCCCTGCCGTTTTTCATGTATCCGCAGGCGGAAACCGCGGAAGGTCCGGTGGACCCTCTGGATCCCGACAACTTCAAATATGAGATCACAGCAAAGGAAATCGGCTAGCGCCAGTTCAGCCGATCGCCGCTCTTGACATTCGGACGCGACCTAAGAAAAGGAGAATCTCGAAGGAGGCGGCGAGAGCGCAATCCGCTGCCAGTTAAACCATGGCCATCTCGCGGCGGGCATTTCTCAGCAGATCTACGGAAATCGCCACCGCCCTCGCGGCGGAGCGCGCATTTGGAATTAGTCGCTTACGCCCGTGGCTGCTGGGTGCGCAGCAGGTGGGAACTCCTGGACTCCCCAAAATAGTCGTCGAGGATTTTTCGAAGGAGTTCGATCCTGCGTATCTAAGCAATGGACTGATCGGATTCCGGCCCCGTCCCAACCCCCTCCTCAACGCTTCTACCTACGTCGGTGGCTTTGTCACAAAAGATGAGGACTATCGCATGGAGAGCTTGGCGGTCGCGCCCTATCCGCTGTCGATGGATATTCGTGCCGGCGCCCTCAGCTCACTGGAGGATCCGGCTCTTCTCAAGGCCACGAGACAAACCCTCGATATGGCCACGGGCGAACTTAGCACCGAGATGATTTTTGCTCCTGGCGCTGGCATCACACTGAATCTCGAGGTCCTGCAATTTGCGTCGCGCTCGGTCCCCTCACTTCTTTGCCAGGAGATCTTGGTAACTTCCTCCGCAGATATCGACATCACTTTCATCGCAATGATTGACACCCGGTTTTCCCCCGGCACTACCTACATGAGCCGACCGCCGGGGAGTACAAGAGCAGATCTGGCGGGGGGCTTTTCGAGCCCAGGTGGAATCAGCAGACTCGGCGCGGCTGCGTGGATCGTGATACCCGAGGGATCGGTCCAGCGTCTGCCCCGGTCCACGACCAACGCGGGTGTTACCCGCGCGTATGTCACGAAGTTGAGAGGCGGGCGCCCTCTGCGGATCCAAACCATCGCGGCCATGGTCTCGGACGTTTACCATCCCGAACCTGAGCTCGAGGCGATTCGGCTGGCAAGTTGGGGAGCGATGTTGGGCTTCGACGAGCTCCAGGCAAGAAATCGCGAGGCATGGAGTAAGCTTTGGCAATCGCGGGTGAGAATAACTGGCGATAGCGATGATCAACGGGTCCTGGACGCTGCATTTTTCTATCTCCACTCCAGCCTGCATGCCTCGACACGTACGGGTATGGCACCCTACGGCTTATCCCAATCTCGGTTCTACTCTGGCCACAGTTTCTGGGATACCGAATCCTGGTCGTTTCTGCCCGTTGTGCTGAGCACACCTGAAACGGCACGCGCGCTTCTGGAATTTCGGCTGCGCAGTTTGGACATGGCCAAGCGGCAAGCCGCGCTCTATGGCTACCGAGGCGCGCAGTTTCCCTGGGAAGCGGCGCAGACGGAAGGCTTTGAAGCAACTCCGACATGCTGTGATACCGGATGGGTAGAACAGCACTCCACACCCGACATCGCGCTAGCCTTCTGGGAATACCAGCTTGCGACTCATGATCAGGAATTTCTGCGCATTGGGACTTGGCCGGTACTGAGCGCAGTCGCCGAATGGATCGAAAGCCGCGGTGTCTTTACCAGCCGCGGTTTTGAGATTCAACACATCGAGGGACCGGATGAAGGCACTCCCGACGTCAACAACAATTCTTATATGAATATGGTCTCGAAGATGGTACTTGCCGGCGCCATACGATGCGCACAGATGGTGGGAGTGATGCCTCCTTCCTCGTGGGCACGAATCCGGGACAGCCTTGTGCTTCCCACCGACGAGCCGAAAACTCTGGTCTTGCCCTATGACCGTCCGCCGAATCTCCGCGATACTCACTACTCCTCCGGCGGCATGGACTACCTTACCGTTCATGGTGCCCCGATTGGCAAGGACTTGCTGAGGAGAACGCACGACAACGAAGTGGCACTCAGAGATCGTTCTTCGAACGGCGGGGTTGGGTTCTCGACCGCCGCAATTGCCGCGACCGCAGCATTTCTGGGTGAACCAGACGAGGCTAAACGATTGTTTGATTCGTCGTGGAGGGACGTTTGGCTTGAACCATTCGGCATGATCCGCGAGCGGCCCACCCAGGGCTACGGTTGTTTTCTGACGGATTTTGGTTCTCTGCTTCAGACTGCCATGCTTGGGTTCACGGGAGTTCGCATCAACGAAGGAAATTGGGCGAAGTATCCGGCCTCACTTCCCTCGGGATGGAGTTCGATCGAGATCGACCGAATTTGGGTCAGAGGAGAAGCGAGGCAGCTGACTGCCACAAATGGAGCTCTGGCGAAGCTTGAGGGTCTGTGAGCGGGAGACCCACGAAAATAGGCTCCGGGGTTCGCGAACTCGGGTGTTGCGTCACCCTTGCCGGAGCAGACCCCCGCGGCTGCAGTTTCAGCGCAAGAGATCTCAATCCCGAGGATTTGTGGGTCGCATTACTGCAACTGGATGTCGTCAATCTGGAAATCGAATCTGCCGGGTTGCGGACCGCCGACGAACAGGATCGCCTGGATGTCATGGCCATCCGTGCCGCTGAACGCGGAGAGCGGAAACGAGAACTGCTTCCACTCCGGCCCTGCAGTGAACGTCTGCTGCGAGGGCATCCGGCCACCCGACACCGTAAACATCAGTGTGCGATACGTCTTGCCGTCTCCCTTGGTCCAGAATGTCAAGGTCTTTTTCGACGACAGATTGGCCGGAGCGAACGGCTGAGGTCCGGGCGAAAACATCACGCCAGCCCACGCGAAAGGCAACCCCCTATCGATGTTGCCGGAAACGTCGAGCGCGTGTTGGCTACCGTTCGCACCTCCAGTGACAACGTCCATGGCCCCGGTTGACTTTCCTCCCGCGATGCTGTCGGTTGAAACGCTCCAGCCGGCGCCGAAGTTGGCGTCGGGCCTGCCGCTTTCGAAGTTGCTAATCAGCCCTGATTCGGAACCAGCCGGTGTAGGAGAGTTCTTCGAGTTCGCCGCTTCCACCTTCTGCTTCGAAAGTTCCGCGCGATAGGAATCTCGTTCCTCCTGTACTCCAGCCTTCCACACTGCCACGATGTCCCGCGTTATGGTGATGTCGAGCGTTGGGTCGCCTTTTACCAGCAGGAGATCAGCGCGCTTGCCGACGGCAATCTGCCCGCGGTCATCAAGATGGAATATCTTGGCTGGAACCGATGTCGCCGCCGCCAGCGCTTCCTGCGGACTCATACCGGAGCGCACCAATAGTTCGAGTTCACGATGCATGCTTGCGCCGTGTGAGGTGCCCGGATTTGGCGAATCTGTTCCGACGAGCACAGGAACATGTTCGGAAAGGAGTTCGCGAACCGTGTGTTCGGCATAGAGCTCGCTTGGCTGGGTCGGGAATTTGGGAAACGACCGCTTAAGATTGGTGATGTCTTCGCCCGTGAGGTAGGGCTCAAGCCGAGCATCCGTGGTCAGCGTTTCACCGCTAGGAATGCCGCTCACGCTCTCGAGCACGGTCAGGGTTGGAACGACGAACACATGATGGTTCTTGGCAAGAGCCGCAAAATCGGCGGTGGGCTCAGAGTCGGCAAACAGATGGGCTAAGCCGTCGGCACCGGCGTCGATCGCATCCTTGGCGTCCTGTTGGTCACCGATGTGCACCACGATCAGCTTGCCGCGTCGGTGTGCTGCATCGATGATAGCTTTCATCGTCTCTTTGGTAAGCGTCGGGCGATGTCCGCCGTAGGTGCGCGCATCGTCATAGATGATCTTGATGTAGTCGGAACCCTCCGCTATCCGTGCCTCCACCCATGCCTGAGCTTCCGAAGGCGAGGTGATCGTCGGCACCGGCATTCCGTACTCGGTGCCGTGTCCGCCGGGCACCGTGGCCAGATACCCGGCAGACCGAAGATCGGCCAGGTTCAGATCCTGACCGTCGGCCTGCGCCTTCTTTACCTCAGCCGCGTAATGAGGGTCAGTAAACATGTCGAGTTCGGTCGTGACCCCAAAAATCAATGCTTCTTTGAGCCCATCGCCGAAGGCATGCGTGTGAGAGTCGATGAATCCGGGCATTAGCGTGTCGCCAGTTGCGTTGATGATTGTGACATCGCGTGGTGCTTTCACATCATTGCCGATCGCTTTGATCGCGCCGTTTTCCACCCACACCTCAGTTGCGTTCACGACTTGTTGCCCATCAAAAACGCGAGCATTGCGAATTACGAAGTCCCTGGAACGAGACGCGGTGTTCTGGGTATAGGCGGTACGAGAAGGGCAGAAACAGGAAGCCACAATCAATATGGCTAGGGCAATTCTGGAGACCGCTTGCGATGTCATATCGTTTCTCCTAATCCCTTCGTTCACTATGTTTCAAGCGTAGAGCGCGGCACGGGCCGTGGTTGGAAGTGGAAGGTGGGCACCCATCGACAAAGTCAAAAGCAGCTGCCCCGAAGTCGGTACGTTCCTGAATACGAACCCAAAACACGGAAAGTTCCGCTCTGGCCAGAACTCCCTGGTGCGCATCTGCGACCAAAAGGCAAGCTATGGTTGTGTCGGCGGCAATTCGAAATAGGGGCGGCTCAATTGGGGACAGGTATCTTGCACTCATCTCCCCGACTGGTGGTCGGCGACGGGAAGGGGTAGTTGCCCTTGGCTTTAAATCTCCATATCGCACATTGGCTGCCGTCTGGAAGAATGGTAAGTATAACCTTGCGCGATCGTGAGATAACCAGAGCTGAGGAGAAGAACGAACATGAGTGGCCTCAAGTTGTTGTTGGGTTTCATTCTTTTCGGCGCTCTAACATTGGCGGTCGGTTTGCGCCTGGGCGCGAACGAGTCGCAGCCGACTCCGATCTTGACAAACACTTGTTTGATAACGACGAACGCCAGTCGGCTTGTGCACTTCTACGAGAACGTTCTCGGCATGAAAGCACACTGGTCTGGTGAGCAGTACGCGGAATTGCGCACGGGTGTTGGCGTACTAGCCATTTTTTCTGCCGACGCGCAAGAGAAATATATTCCTGGTTCCGCGAATGCCGCCAGCAACAGAAGCACGATCCTAGAATTCAAGGTGGCAGACGTGGACCACGAATATGCAAGGCTTCAGCCGCTGGTAACGATCTGGGTCAAGAAGCCGACGACCCAGCCGTGGGGCACGCGTTCCATGTACTTCCGCGACCCAGATGGCAACCTCGTAGATTTCTACATGGCGAGAAGAACTCAATAGGCATGCGCACGCAACTGGTACGTCTTTCAAGCACCTGAGTGCAGAGTTTGTACAAAATCAGTGGGAGTCTTTGCGCTACGGTGATCGTGGGCGGTTCGGTGAACGACCTGCGCAAGACCGCGTCTCCCTTAATGTGCGCTCGCCTTTTCGGCGCCGAGGCCAGTGTTGGACCTCACCAGCAACTCATTGAACCTTTGCTCCGCTGAGGGTTCGTGGCTCAGTACGGCACCCAAAACAGCTCCCAGGAATCCTAGTGGAATACTCACGATGCCGGGATTCTCCAACGGAAAAAATGCTTTCGCCTGGATCAAGTGACGTGCCGTCCCCGTAACCGTCTGCGGATCGATGGCCATAACGCTGGGGCTCACAAGAATCAGGCCTATTGACGCCAGCAATCCCACCGCAAGCCCGGTTACCGCACCTGCCGTGTTAAATCGCTTCCAGAAAATTGACAGCACAATCACGGGAAGATTGGCCGAGGCTGCCACTGCGAAAGCCAGTGCCACCAAAAACGCCACGTTGGCGGTGGGGCCAAGCAGAATTGCGATCACAATCGCCACCGCGCCAACGACAAATGCCGAAACGCGGGCCACAAGCACTTCTTCGCCGGGTTTGCAGCCTGCCTCCCGGCGAACTACCCCCGCCCAAAAATCGTGGGCAAACGAAGTCGAAGCACTGATCGTAAGACCCGCGACCACGGCCAAAATTGTGGCAAAGGCAATCGCGCAGATGAAGGCAAAGAAAATGTTGCCCGCCAGCGCCTGTGCCAGCAGCGGTGCACTCATATTCGTCCCACCATGGGTGGCGATGAAATCTCGGCCGACGATCGTGGCTGCCCCGAAACCCAGAAACGTGGTCATGATATAGAAGCCGCCGATCAATGCCATCGCCCACACCACGCTTGCTCTCGCTGTTTTTGCGTCCGGCACGGTGTAAAAGCGAACCAAGATGTGCGGCAAGCCGGCGGTTCCGAAAATTAAGGCCAGACCCAGCGAGATCAGATCGAGTGCGCCGTAGGGAGGCTTGAACCGCAAGCCCGGCTGCAAGAAATCCTGGGTCACCTGCCGACCTTTGTCGTGGTAAGTGACATGACCGACGGCGTTAAAAAACTCGCTCAGACTGAAGTGGAAATGGGCGAGCACCAGGAAGCTGAGCAGAATCGTGCCCGCAATAAGTAGAAGTGCTTTGACGATTTGCACCCAGGTGGTAGCCAGCATTCCGCCGAAAACGACATACACGATCATCAAAACGCCGACGCCAATGACGGCCGTGCGATAGCTGATGCCGGAATCCTTCAAGAGCAAAGCCACCAGAGAGCCAGCGCCAACCATCTGCGCAATCATGTAAAAAGTGCTGACTGTCAAGGTGCTGATTGATGCCATAGCGCGTACCGGCCGCGGGCGCAGGCGATATGCCAGCACATCGGCCATGGTGTAGCGACCCGCGTTACGCAGCGGCTCGGCAACAACCAGTAACACTGTCAAGTACGCGACCAGCCAGCCCACCGAATACATAAAACCGTCATAGCCCTGGAAGGCGATAATGCCGGCAATTCCCAAAAAGGATGCGGCGCTCATGTAATCACCCGCCACAGCGACCCCGTTCTGCCATCCGCTGATACGCCGGTTCGCAGCGAAATAAGCGTTGCCGCCCGCAGAGCGCCGTGATGCCCAGTAAGTAATTACCAGCGTCGCAGCAATAAAGACGAAGAACATTAGAAGCGGGGTGGACATACTATTTGCCCTCCGCCGCGCCAGCCGCGTGCGTGCCGGTCTTCTCGAGGATATCGTTGGCGAGCTTGTCGAATGTTGCAGCCGCTTTCACATAAAGCGCAGCAATGCCCCAGGCCATTACGAACTGCGACAGCGCGAACAGGTACGCAAGGTTCAAGACTCCCACCACCTTGGTCGCCATGAAATGCGGCGCGTAGCCGACGAGTACGGGAAGGAGGAAGTAGTAGGCAACAAAAAATACAAAAGCCGGTACGATAAACAATTTCTTGGCGGCCATGAGATCTTTAAACTCCGGCGCGGCAGCAATCCGGTCCCAATCCGTGCTCTGCACGATTTCGTGGTCGTTGCTCTCCATCAACGTTTCCTCTCGAAAAAATTCTCTGTTTCAGCCAGGAATAACGCTGAAACGCCGTGACACTCGCAGGTGATACATTCAAACGCCCTTCCTAAAATCGCCGGAGCGCCCACGATCCGCAAGAAGTTACACGAAAAAATATCGTTTGTCCAAGAGAGATTTGGAATTCGCCATATTTTTAACGGGAAGTCCCGAACGTCGATGGTGTGCGAGTCGGCTTTCAACTCGTCCCCTCAATCCGGTTTGACCGGATCCGGTTTCCTGTTCTTGCTCATCGAACCGGACGGCTTCCCGTATCGCACCTAACATTCTTGCGGTTCGCGCGTCTTTCTTCAGGAGGATTCCATGAATCGCAAGTTCGTGCTTGCCACAGAGCTCTTTCTTCTAGTCGCTGCCTTTCCAGCATTCGCCCAGAACACGCTACGCCCTACGCCTGAGGTTGTACGCGGCCATTTCATGTCCATCAACCGGAAGATCCTCGAGATGGCCAAGGACTTCCCGGAAGATAAGTACGACTTCCGGCTAAAGCCCGAGATGCGCTCCTTCCGCGAGATCATTGTTCACATTGCCGGTGGAAACATC
>Ga0126381_100005171_pt1 | contig 14312 bp, 11 predicted proteins | sample PanSoiMetPlot_28_FD_96465 | JGI IMG/M metagenome (GOLD analysis project Ga0126381, IMG submission 96465) | Tropical forest soil microbial communities from Panama - MetaG Plot_28 | ecosystem: Environmental > Terrestrial > Soil > Tropical forest > Bulk soil | place: Panama | collected 2016-02-17
CGTTCCGCGTTAGGTGGACCCGTGGTCCCGCAGCCAACGGAGTCAGAACGAACATTGCTGTTACAGATCAAGCCTTACCGTTTTCGATGTGAAGCACCTCGTCGGAGTTCGCTGTCGCTGCCCGTACCAGGAGCTTAAAGACATCCCCAGCCAGCGGCGGCGGCATCTCAGGACTGGGACAGGATTACTCAGATGCAACGTCCACGGGCGCACGTCGGTGGGCTGAGACTAGGGAGTCCGGTACGTTGATCTTGGATTTCCAACCTAGCCTCGTCATTCTCGGCAAAATTGGCTTTCTCCTCATCGGCACGGCAGGAACGGCTGTGGCCGCCCCGGGTGGCCCAGTTGCCGGGCCAGACATGTTTTCTCCGGCGTCCACCCCCGCACACTCGATTTACCGTTTGGCGCTGTTCGTGATTGTGGTGACGGCCGCTATCTTTTTGACTGTTTTTAGTCTTCTCGTATATTCGATTGTGAGATATCGACGTCGTTCCTCCGACGACGAACGTGAACCGCCCCAGGTGTACGGCAGCAACCAGGTAGAACTTGCCTGGACCGTCCTGCCCGTGCTCGTTGTGGTTGTCCTGTTTCTCGCCGCGGCGCGCGTGATCCATGCCGTTCAAGACCCACGTTTCCCTCCTGGCACGATCGAAGTCACAGCTGTAGGCCACCAGTTCTGGTGGGAGTTTCGATACCCACAGCAGGGGTTTGTGGCCGCCAATGAACTTCACGTTCCCGTAAGTGATCCGAAGCACCCCACTCCCACTCATATCACTCTGCTGTCTGCCGACACGGATCACAGCTTCTGGGTCCCTCGGCTCGCCGGAAAGACAGACCTCATCCCCAATCGAGTGAACAGCATGTGGATCGATCCCCATGACATCGGCGTGTATCTAGGCCAGTGCGCGCAGTACTGCGGCACACAGCACGCCAAGATGTTGCTCCGCGTAATCGTCGAATCACCTGACGATTTTGCTCGCTGGGTTGCGAACCAGCAGCAGTCCGCAAAGAGGATCGAGAACGTTGCCAGAGGTCGCCAGGTTTTCGAAGCTACGGCGTGCGTCAATTGCCACACCGTTGCCGGCACGAATGGCAAGGGAACGTTTGGCCCGGACCTGACGCACTTGATGAGCCGCGAGACAATCGCGGCCGGCGCGGCGTTGAATACTCCCGAGAATCTGCGCCTTTGGATTAAGAGCCCAGACGACATCAAACCCGGGGCGCGCATGCCAGCCATGCAATTGAAAGATCAGGAACTGGACGACGTGGTGGCCTACCTCTCGAGCCTCCACTAGCAAGTGAGGAGAGCGTGATGTTCGATGCCGAACCAATGCCGCGTCCGATCCCCTTTCCGGCGGGAAGGGCGGTTTCTCGACCGCTGTTTGAGCGTCTTCACGAATGGGTGACCACAGTCGATCACAAGCGGTTGGGCATCATGTACATCCTCTACGCCCTTACTTTCCTTTTGATCGGCGGGGTCGAAGCGACCATCATGCGGATCCAACTCATCGTTCCGCATAACCACTTCGTCTCGCCGCAGGTGTTCAACCGGATGTTCACTATGCACGGCACGACGATGATTTTCTTCGTCGCTATGCCCATTCTGTTCGGGTTCATCAACTATATGCTGCCGTTGATGATCGGCGCGCGCGACATGGCTTTCCCGCGCCTGAATGCGTGGGGCTTCTGGATGACCGCGTTTGGCGGCATCATCCTTTACTTCAGCTTCTTCGGCGGCAGCGGGTTATACGGCGCCGGCAGCGCACCCGACATAGGCTGGTTCGCTTATGCGCCGCTGACTTCTCCGGCGTTTTCGCGCGGGCACAGCACCGACTACTGGATCATCGGGCTGCTGGTCAGTGGGTTCGGCAGCATCGCGACAGCGATCAACATCGTGACCACGATTCTGTGCATGCGCTGTCCAGGGATGACCCTGGGCAAGATGCCTCTTTTCGCCTGGCTCAATCTTGTAACGGGCGGCCTCGTCCTGCTTGCCCTGGGCCCCCTGGCCGCAGCCCAGATCATGCTGCTGATCGATCGCTATTTGGGCGGCCACTTCTTTGATACCCAAGCCGGTGGAGCGGCGGTCATCTGGATGCACTTCTTCTGGATCTTCGGCCACCCCGAGGTTTACATACTCGCGATCCCTGCTTTCGCTTTTGTCTCAGAAATTGTTCCTGTGTTTTCCCGCAAACCCATCTTCGGCTATCCCATCATGGTAGCGGCAACGCTCACCATCGGATTCATCAGCTTGAGCGTATGGGCGCACCACATGTTTACCGTAGGCATGGTGTCCTACGCGAACGCCTTCTTCGTTGCGTCCACGATGGCGATCGCCGTTCCAACAGGAATCAAAATATTCAACTGGCTGGGGACCATGTGGGGCGGAAAGATCGTGTTCAAGCTGCCGATGCTTTTCTGCATCGCATTTCTGTTCCAGTTTCTCATTGCCGGTCTGACAGGAATCATGTTGGGTGCGGCCCCGTTCGACTGGCAGCTCGGGAACACCTACTTCGTGGTAGCGCACTTCCACTACGTCATCGTGGGTGGGATTCTCTTCGCCCTTTTTGGCGCTTTCTATTACTGGTTCCCAAAAATGTCTGGGCGGATGTACAACGAGCGTTTGGGTTTGCTGCACTTTGTTCTTTTCATCATTGGGTTCCACCTGACCTTCGACTTTATGCATATCCCCGGGCTGCTGGGGATGCCGCGAAGGATTTACACCTACGAACCGAGCCGGGGCTGGGACATGTGGAATCTCATCATAACTGTCGGCGTGGCATTTCAAGCGGCCGGCATCCTGGTTTTCGCTGCCAACCTGGTCTGGTCATCCTTAAAAGGTAAGTTGGCGGGAAACGACCCCTGGGACGCGTGGACATTGGAGTGGACGACAACTTCTCCGCCGCCCGCGTATAACTACGCAACCCTTCCGGAAGTGAAGAGCCGTCGCCCACTGTGGGATCTGAAGCATCCCGAAGATCCCGACTGGAAGTACGAGTAGAGGAGGACTGTCTGTCAGCAACGACCATCGCGATGCCCCGACGCGAGATGCCGCTCTCGGCCGATTCGAGAGGACGGGTAGGCATGCTGTGCTTGATCGTTGCGGAATCGACGATCTTCAGCATCTTCGTGGTGGCGTACTTGTACTATGCAGGCAAGTCTTTAAGCGGTCCTACGCCACGCGACGTGCTCCACGTACCTATTTTCAACTCCATCTGCTTGTTCGCCAGCAGCTTTACGATCGTTATGGCGGAGCGTGCAATTACACGGGGCAAAGTTAGGATATTTGCGCCGTGGTGGTTGCTTACGATTGCTCTGGGCGTGATTTTCATCCTTGGTACGGCGCGCGAGTGGCACCGGCTGATCTACCAAGAGGGCCTGACAATCACGACAAATCTGTTTGGAACAACGTACTACTCTCTAGTTGGCTTGCACGCGTTCCACGTTCTCGTCGGCTTGACCGGGCTGTCGATTGTCATGATTCTTACACTCTTTCGCTGTGTGAAACAGGAACACGCACAGCGCATCGGAGTCTTTTCGCTATATTGGCACTTCGTGGACGCGGTCTGGGTAGTCGTACTTTCGGTTGTGTATTTCATCGCACGCTAGAAGCAGGGACCGTAATGGATCAGAAAGGACAACCGGCGAACGCTCAACCTGATACCGTGGCGCTACCAGCCCCGACTGCGTGGCCCTTTGTGTTCGCGCTGGGAGTCGCTCTCGTTTTCGCTGGGCTCCTGACCAGCGCGTCGATCAGCGTCCTGGGCGCAGTGCTTTACCTTGCGGGAGCCATCGGCTGGTTTCGCGAGGTCCTGCCCCATGAACATCATGAAGTGGTTCCGGTTGCTCCGGCGCCAGAGCTTGTGGTCGTTCCCGGACGTGAAGTCATGAGGGTGAAAATCGCGGAGGCCCAACGCGCATGGTTGCCTCTCAAGGTCTATCCGGTCTCTGCCGGTGTGAAGGGCGGAATGGCAGGCGCGGTCGCTATGGCATTGATAGCCATGCTCTATGGCGTAATTTCACATGGCAGTATCTGGTATCCCGTTAACCTGCTGGCGGGGAGTTTGTATGAGCAGGGCGCCATGCCCTCGGTCGAAGAGATGCTGCATTTTCGCTTGGGATGGTTCCTCTTCGGCCTTGCCATGCACTTCACGATCTCACTCCTGGTAGGCCTTCTGTATGGCGCGATGCTTCCCATGCTCCCAACTCGACCCATCCTCCTGGGCGGGGTAGTGGCTCCGATCGTGTGGACAGGATTGGTCTATGAAGTTTTGGGCCTGATTAACCCGCTGCTTGATCAGCGCATTAACTGGGCCTGGTTTACGGCTTCACAAGTTGCCTTCGGGGTTGTGGCTGGACTGGTGGTGGTTCGACAAAACAAAGTCTGGACATCGCAAAACCTGCCGTTCGCCGCGCGTGCCGGCGTCGAAGCGCCCGGCATCGGCGAAGATGACGAGGAGGCCCCCCGGGGATGAAAGCGAGAGTCACATTCGGGTTAATGATGATCCTCACGGTGGTCTTGCTCACAAGATGCTCGAGGCTAAGCGGCAAACCGGCTCCAGATTCAGAGGTCCCCCGCCCAGATCAAATCTTGGATCCCAAGTTGCTGTTCGCGCGAAACTGCTCCGGGTGCCATGGGGGCGAAGGCAAGGAGGGACCCGCGCTGGATCTTTCCAATCCAGTCTATCTGGCGTTGGTGGACGATGGCGCGCTCCGCACCACGATCTCCCAGGGCCGCCCTGGCACTGCGATGTCAGCATTTGCTCGGCATGCGGGAGGCATGCTGACCGACGAACAGATCAACTCCATCGTGAGCGGAATCCGTGGAAGGTGGGGTGAGCAGGGTACTCTGTCTGGCACGAACCCTCCACCCTATGCCCCGGTCCTCCGTGGCAATCCCGCGCGCGGTCGAACTGCGTATGCAACGTTTTGTGCGGCCTGCCATGGCACCGACGACAAGGGCGGACCAAAAGCCGGCTCAGTCACGAACGGCACTTATGTCAGCCTGATTAGCGACCAGGGGTTGCGCACGATCATCATCGCCGGCCGTCCGGATTTCCAGATGCCCGATTGGCGAGGAAATGTTCCGGGGCGCCCGATGACTGATCAGGAGATCACGGATGTCGTGGCCTGGCTTGGGTCGCAGCGTCCTCACAATCCTGTCGCCTTGTATCCCACCAATTCTGTGCCTGGAGGTGTGCATTGAGTGATCCAGCCGCAAATGCCAGCGGTGTTGGTGAGAAGCAGGATGTCTCACGCCGCGATTTTTTGGCCAAAATCGGACTCTTGTTGAACGGCTTGGCCGCTCTGATCCTGGCGACACCGGTGATCGGATATCTGGTTTCGCCGATCTTGCGCGGAGAACATGGAAAGTACAAGCGTTGGGTGGCGCTAGGTCGCATAACCGATTTTCCCGAAGGTCAGACGAGATTTGCGGAGTTCCACAATCCCATCTCGAGTCCTTGGGACGGAGCCACAGACAAAACACCGTGTTGGGTTCGCCGGGTTCAAGGGGAACAGTTCCAGGTATTCGCCATCAACTGCGCTCATCTGGGTTGCCCGGTGCGCTGGTTTCCACAATCAGGGTTGTTCATGTGTCCCTGCCATGGCGGAGTTTATTACCGCGATGGATCGCGCGCCTCAGGACCACCACCGCGCGGGCTCTTTCAATATGAATACAAAGTTGAAGACGGCCAGCTATCCATTCATGCCGGCCAACTGCCGACCTTGTCCACCTCCGCGAGCCTGCGCAGAAGGAGAGGGGGATGCGAGGGCTAAAGAGCGTCGCAGACTGGTTTGAGCAGCGACTGCAGATCGCCAAGGAGGTCCGTGAGGTTGCCGGGCACCCCGTGCCGCGTAAGTCTGCGAGTTGGTGGTACGTTTTTGGCAGCGCGGCGCTGACGATTTTCCTGCTGCAGATATTCACTGGCATCATGCTGGCGCTGATCTATGTGCCCTCGGCCGGCGAAGCATGGAACAGCCTGCAATACCTCAACCATGGCGTGACCCTAGGATGGTTCCTGCGCGCCGTCCACGGCTGGGGGTCCAACTTCATGGTCGCCGTCGTACTCGTGCACATGTGCCAAGTGTTCCTGTTCGGCGCGTACAAGTTCCCGCGGGAACTCACTTGGATCCTCGGCGTATTCCTACTATTGTTCACCCTGGGGATGGCGTTCACCGGACAGGTCCTCCGTTTCGATCAGGACGCTTACTGGGGGCTGGGCATCGGGGCTTCCATCATGGGTAGAGTGCCCTTCATCGGCGGATGGCTGGTTCACATGATGCTCGGCGGTCCGATTCTTGCCGGGGACACTTTATCTCGTTTCTTTGCTATCCATGTCTTCGTAATTCCTGGGCTGATCCTCGGATTCGTAGCCTTGCACTTGTTTCTGGTACTGAAGCTTGGCATCAATGAATGGCCGATGCCGGGACGCCTTGTCCGCCGCTCGACTTACGTTAAGGAGTACCACGAGCTGACGCGCAAGAATGGCATACCCTTTGTACCCCAGGCGATCTGGAAGGATATGTTTTTCTCCGCCATGATCATTGTCAGCATCATGGTTTGCGCGGCCATCTTCGGGCCTTTTGGACCGAGTGGCCAACCCGATCCCACAATCGTACAAACTGTACCCAGACCGGACTTTTTCTTCCTTTGGCTGTACGCGCTTCTCTCATTGCTGCCGCCCGGGATGGAAACTACGGTTCTACTCATCGGCCCAGTCCTGGCAATCGCCTTTCTCATCTGGCTGCCGTTCATTTCAGGTGAAGGCGAAAAAAGCTGGTTGCGCCGGCCTGTGGCAGTCGTCACGCTGGCCCTGATCGCGGTTTCTCTTGCTACCCTCACTCGACTTGCCATCCACGCGCCTTGGAGTCCGGTGATGAATGCGTGGAGCGGCGATCCGGTGCCGGTCGGGATGCTGCACGGGAGAACTCCTCTTGAGCGTCAAGGCGCTCTGGTGTTCCAGGGAAAGCAATGTCGTAACTGCCATTCGATCGGCGGCAGTGGTGGCAAAAGAGGCCCGGCTCTTGACACCGTTGGAACCGTTCTAACGTATGATCAGCTCGTGCGCCAAGTGATTCAGGGCGGTGGCAACATGCCCGCCTTCGGGAAAAACCTGACTCCTGCAGAAACCACTGCCCTGGTTTCATTCCTCCACACACTGCGACCTCCAGGTCGGCCGCCCGCAAAGAACGCGTCGCGATCAGTAGTCATGGAGCAAGAAAGCAGTCGCCCCAAAGCCAACGGTCCCTGAAGGCCATGTCACCCGTCGTTGAAGCAGCGCTAAGATCCTGGTCCATTCCTCCTGCTGCGACCCTTGTTCTGTGCGTCGTTGCAGTGGTGTACCTGCGTGGTTGGTGGCGGCTGCGAATCGCAGGGGTCCCTTTTGTTTCCCATTGGCGAGCTATCGCCTTTGTCTTCGGAATTCTCGTGCTCTGGCTGGCCCTCGCTTCGCCGCTCGACACGTTCTCCGGATTTGTGCTGACCGCTCACATGCTTCAACACATGTTGTTGATGATGGCGGCTCCGCCACTCATCCTCATGGGCGCTCCTCTAGTCCCTTTGGTCCGGGGATTGCCTGACTTCGGTGCCCGCGAATTTGCTGGTCCCTTTCTGAACTGGCGAGTCTCCAAAAAAGTAGGACGCATTCTCGCCAGTCCAATCTGTGGTTTGTTGCTCATGGGAGCAGTGATGTTCGCCTGGCATGTGCCGAGAATGTACGAACTGGCGCTTCATTCAGCCGCCTGGCACCAAGTGGAACACGCATGCTTCTTTATCGTCGCTCTTATCTTCTGGTATCCCGTGATACAGCCCTGGCCGAGTCGGGCGCGTTGGCCACGCTGGGCGATGGTGCCCTATTTGTTGCTAGCCGACGTTCAAAACACAGCTCTATGCGCCATCTTGATTTTTTCTGACCGGGTGCTCTATCCGAGTTATGGCGTGATGCCGCGCCTGTTTGGCTCTGCTTTAGAGGATCAGGCTGCGGCTGGAGCGATGATGTGGGTAGTCGGATCGCTAGCCTTCGTGCTTCCAGCCATCGCGATCGCAGTGGAGTGTCTTTCGAGTAAGGCGGCGCGGCGAAGCACCGTTGCGAATAGTGTGAGTCGGATAGGCATCCCCATTTCTCCGTTTACGCTTCTTCCGTCGATGCCGGTCATTGGTTGGCTCCCGCCATCACGACTGCGGGGCAGAACGGTGGAGGCCGCTGTCTTTGTGGTCCTGTTTGTTGCACTAGGTTTGGGCCTTGCAGTCTTGGCCTCGTCGCATGCAAATGACGCGGACGATCAGACTCTCCGCTTTACCGGTCCATCCGGGCCGTTCCTAGTGGCTGTCTTTGGTCCACCGGGAGATCTTCCTACGGGTCACACTGACTTTGGCGTTTTGGTTCAGGATCGCAACACACAGGACGTCCAGCTTGACGCGACGGTAGACCTTACTGCCGTTGCGGACTCCGATGCGCCAGGCACGAGCTTTAGTGCCCGTGCTGTTCAGGCAGAGGGGGAAAACAAACTACTGCAAACTGCAGAGTTGAATCTACCTACCGAAGGCAATTGGAGGATGTATGTTTCTGTAAAGCGTAATTCCCAAACTACGGACTTTGTGTTGCCGATTCACGTGGTGAGAGAACAAACAGCGCCCGATTACCTGGATCGATGGTCCTACATTGCGCTCGTAACGTTCGGCGCAATCTTGCTGGTGGTCTATGCGCGACGACATAGGACTGCGAGGTCGGACAAGATTGCATCCCGAAAAGTGAGCGCCCGAAACCTGCTCGATGTTTCCAAGGATCAGCGGAATCATCGAGCCGGGGCTGCCGTCTTGTCTGACTTCTGGGCGCTAACGAAGCCCGACGTCAATTTCCTGATTTTAGTCGCAACTTTCGCCGGTTTCTACCTGGGTTGCGCAGCTCCATTAGGAGATTTTCCATTTCCGCTGCTGATCCATACCCTGCTCGGTACACTGCTGGTTGCTGGCGGTACAGGTACCCTGAATCAATACATCGAGCGACGATTCGATGCCCAAATGCGCAGGACTGCCCGGCGGCCGCTGGCTGCCGGCCGACTCAAACCATCGGCGGTTCTATGGTTCGGCGTCGCATTGTCCGCGATGGGCAGCATTTATCTCGCGGCGGTTGTCAACCTGCTTGCGAGTCTGCTCGCGATGACCACGTTATTGTCGTACCTGTTTTTCTACACTCCGCTCAAACGGAAAACACCGCTGTGCACTGTGATTGGGGCCTTGCCAGGCGCCATGCCCCCCCTGATCGGCTGGTCCGCAGCATCTGCAAAGCTGAACCTCGAGGCGTGGACGCTCTTTGCTGTGCTTTTCCTCTGGCAATTCCCCCACTTCATGGCCATCGCCTGGATGTACCGGGAAGACTATGATCGTGCCGGCTATCTGGTTCTGCCCCGTGGCCCCGCCAGATCTCTTGTTGTAACTTTGCAAACGCAGTTGCCACTCCTGGTTTTGTCGCCATTGAGTCTGCTTCCCGCCTTTGCAGGTCCGCCGAGTATCCTATACTGCATTGGAGCCTTGCTCCTGGGCCTTGGATTTTTCTTCTACGGAACGCGGTTCGTGCTTCGTAGAACCAACTTGGCCGCCCGCCAGCTCTTTATAGCGTCGATTGTTTATCTTCCCTCACTCCTGGGACTGATGGTCCTTTCCAGAGGAATTTGAAGTGCTGCGCCGGAATTTATCTCTTGCCCCACAGCAACCCGCGTACCAGTGGTACGCAAAAACCTCGTCGGCAAACATAACTGACGCAAAGTCAGTGGGTTAATGGACTCATAAGTTTGTCACACTTGCACGCATTGGCTGGCATGACGAGGCTTCCGGCTCTTCTGGCGCTGAAAGTCGCGAGGTGGAAGGCCTCGGTTGCCGAAGGACATTCGTCGACGGACCGTGGAGATAGCAGCCAACAACCCGACTTGGGGACAAGCCCGGGTGACAGACGAACTCTCACTCAAGCTGGGAATCCTGGTATCGCCGCGAACGGTGAGGAATTCTTGGCCAGCCGATCTGCATTCCGGACCGAGAAGAGGCTCGACGCAACGCTGGAGGACCTCTGTGCGAAACCATGCAAGTACTCTTGTCGCCTGCGACTATGCCACTGTGGTGACGGCGCGCTTCCGCGCATTGTATGTGCTGGTGCTCATGGAGATAGGTTCGCGGAGAATCCTGCATTACAACGTGACAGCACATCCCCCAGCTTTGTGGACCGCGCAACAATTTCGCGAAGCCATCGCAAGCGACTCGCACGCGGAATCTCGTCTGGCGGCGCGCAGCGAATAACCAAATGACATCTCGGACAAACACATTTCGGCCGTCGACTACCGGCAACCGCAACCATATAAGTATCAACTAAAGATGGGGAACCAAATCATGGCTACAAACAAACCCAATATCCTGATCCTATGGGGCGATGACATCGGCACTTGGAATGTCAGTTACTTCAGCCGAGGCATGATGGGCTACCGCACTCCCAACATCGACCGCGTCGCCAACGAAGGCGTCGCCTTTACCGACTTCTACGGCCAACAGAGCTGCACCGCTGGACGTGCGGCCTTCATCTGCGGCCAGAACCCGCTCCGCACCGGCTTGACCAAAGTGGGCATGCCCGGCGCCACCGTCGGACTTCAGGCAGAAGACCCGACCATCGCCGAACTGCTAAAGCCGCTAGGCTATGCCACTGGCCAATTTGGCAAAAACCACCTCGGCGATCGGAATGAGTATTTGCCGACCGTGCACGGATTTGACGAGTTTTTCGGCAATCTCTATCACCTAAACGCGGAGGAAGAGCCGGAACTGCCCGACTATCCCAAGGATCCGGCATTCCTGAAAGAGTTCGGACCCAGAGGCGTGCTCCACTGCTTGGCAACTGAAAAGGATGACCCAACGACTGATTCCCGCTGGGGCCGAGTAGGCAAGCAAACGATTAAGGACACCGGCCCGCTGACCAAGAAGCGCATGGAAACTGTCGATGAGGAGATCACTTCTGCCGCTCTCGGCTGGATGGAAAAGCAGGCTAAAGCAAACAAACCATTCTTTCTCTGGTACAACTCAACGGCCTGCCACTTCAGGACGCACCTCGCCGCCAAGAACCGCGGGAAGAGTGGGCAGGACGACTACTGTGATCGGATGGTTACCCACGACGAGCAAATAGGCCAGATGCTCGACAAGCTCGATGAGCTGGGCATAGCCGACAATACCATCGTCATGTATTCCACCGACAATGGCCCCGAGAACGACACTTGGCCCGATGCCGCCAATACGCCCTTTCGCAGCCAGAAGGACACGAACTGGGAGGGCGCCTGGCGCGTTCCGGCGTTCCTCCGCTGGCCGGGCAAGATCAAGGCGGGGTCGGTGCTGAACGGCATCGTCTCCCACCAGGACATGCTGCCGACTTTGCTTGCAGCCGCGGGCGATCCGGACATAAGCAAGAAGCTGTTGAACGGCTACAAAGTCGGGGACAAAACATTCAAGGTGCACATTGACGGCCTCAACGTGCTGCCCTATCTCACAGGCGAGGTGAAGGAGAGCCCCCGAGACTACTTCTTCTACGTCAGCGATGATGGCGGTATCATGGCGGTCCGGACCGGCGACTGGAAGTTGGTGTTTGAAGACCAACGCGCATTCCAGATGAATGTCTGGGCGGAACCCATGGTGAAGCTGCGGGTTCCGCATATATTCAACCTGCGTCGCGATCCGTTCGAGCGCGCCGATTTCAACTCCAATACCTACTGGGATTGGGTAGTCGATCACATCCCCCTACTTTATCAATGCCAGGCACTCGTAGCGACCCAGATCGAGGACTTCGTCAAGTACCCGCCCCGCCAAAAGGCGGCTTCATTCAACCTTGACGCGGTGATGGACCAATTGCATCACGCTTCGCAAACTGTGGCTAGCAGGCCGAAAGCACCGAGCACCCGGGCGGCATAGCGTGTTGGTCGGCAAAAGCGAATTAGGGCCAATGGAAAAGGAGGTCGAAAGATCTCCCTTCTAAAACAAAAAGCTCGCGACGGGGCGCGTTCCGATGGCGTACTGGGAGGCGGAGAAGGAGTCCACCCGAGACGAATGTACGGGCTCATCTGAACAAAGGCGCAAAGAATTGTTGGTAGCCGGCGGGTGCGCTCCCGCAAGCAGAACTTGAGATTAATAAAAGCAGGCCAGGCGGGGCGATGACGTGCGGAGAGAAATGAGGCATTGGCATGCGCGGACAAGAAGGAGACCTGTCGCCATCTCCCGGTGTTGCAGAGGAGGTCCGATTCTTCTACGACCGTTATCCGTATCCTCGGCCGGTCGATAACCTTGAGCGGTATCGCCGGCTCTGGCAGGACCAGCAAAGACGCCGTGCGAATCATCATCTTTTTTGGCCTTACACATCTTACAGGGAAGACTATTCCATTCTTATAGCCGGCTGCGGGACATCTCAGGCAGCAAAGCACGCCTCGCGTTGGCCTGCGGCTCAAGTTAGCGGTATCGATGTCAGCGCAACGAGTGTCCGATGTACTGAGGAACTCAAGCGCAAATACAACTTAACCAATCTTGAGGTCCACCAACTCTCCATCGATCGTGTCAACGACTTGGAGATGACTTTCGACCAGATTATTTGCACGGGGGTCCTTCATCACCTCGTCGACCCTGACGCGGGCCTCAGCGCTCTGCGCAGGGTGCTGAAGCCAGACGGAGCCATGCACCTCATGGTGTATGCGCCTTACGGACGGACCGGCATCTATCTGCTGCAGGAGTTCTGCAGACGGGTTGGCATCCGTGCTACCGATGAAGAAATCCGCAATCTCATCACTGCGCTCCGGGCGTTGCCGCCCAACCATCCGCTCCGGAACCTCTTGCGCGAGGCTCCGGACTTTCGACAGGAAGCGGCTCTCGCCGATGCGCTTCTGCACCCGCAGGATCGCGCGTATTCCGTGCCTCAAGTATTCGATTTTATCGAGCGGGGTGGACTGACATTTGGCCGGTGGGTGAAACAAGCACCCTACTCTCCTCGCTGTGGTGTGATGGCGCATCTCCCTCAAATCTCCCGTTTGGCACAACTCTCTTTGGCAGAGCAGTACGCGGCTGTGGAGCTTTTTCGTGGCACGATGGTTCGCCACAGCGTTATTGTTTACCGAAAGGATAGATCCGTGGCCGCTAAGCCAATCAGTTTTGCGGGAGACGCTTGGCTCGGTTATGTACCCATTCGAATGTCGGAGACGATCTGTGTTCGTGAGCGGCTGCCTCCCGGGGTAGAAGCTGTTCTTATAAATCAAAATCACACCTACACAGACCTGTTTCTAACAATAGATTCGACAGAAAAGCGCTTGTTTGATGCTATTGACGGGAAGCGTAGTGTTGGCGACATCTTAGACACAACGTTGTCATCCTCGCAGCGACAATTGGGGCTGGATACGACACGCGCCTTTTTTGAACGGCTCTGGTGGCATGATCAGGTCGTGTTCGACACGTCACAACAATCGATGGGCGTTTCAAGCTCTAACGAACCGGAGAGGGTCTGGCGCTGAAGTCAGTCGTGTCGTTGAAGGAGAGGCGATTCGGGATGATGCCACAGGTTTGGCGGCCGCAATGCGGACGGGAGAGACGAGGTTGGAGCGAGCCTGAGAGAACGACTTGGCTCATCGATCGAGCTTGGATTGGCAAATCCTACAGACTGGAAGTCACGCGTGCTCTGGCCGCCGGAATTGGCCGGCACCGAGTACTTCACATTCTAAGAAATTCAGGCCGTGACGCTCCGTGAGAAAGCAAGAAAAAAAGAGGTTGTTGGGACCAACTCTTGAATATTCAATATCGAGAACGATTCGCGACTACCTTCACCGACAACTCGCGAACGAATAAGTCAAAACGCGCGAAACGCCGGAGGGGAATTCGGGCCACAATAGGAAGCAAGGTTGATTTTGAGCAGGATCACCGTACAATAAACGTACAATGAATCCGGCATTGTAGGCGTTTTAGGCTTTGTGGGCATTGTAGGATTCTCGACAAATCAATAACTTGCCTGTTTTCAGAGCCCGGAGCAGTTCGATCCCGACTAGCTCCGCCAAAATATCCTTTCTAACCTACTTATTTTCGACATGTTACAGTTTAGGTTTTTCAATTTGTATCGTTTTTGTACCGCAGTTTGACTGGGCAGGTGTTCTCATTTACGTTTCTGCCGGTCATATGGGTCTGTTTGTTTGTGGATGCCCGCCACACCGCCGACTGCTCCAATCGCGACGACCGGTTCTGGCGGTGGCCAAAGACCATCCGCGAGGTAGGTTTCTCCAAATGAAATGAGCGTCCACTATGGTGGAGCGGCCGA
>Ga0126381_100005172_pt1 | contig 14310 bp, 10 predicted proteins | sample PanSoiMetPlot_28_FD_96465 | JGI IMG/M metagenome (GOLD analysis project Ga0126381, IMG submission 96465) | Tropical forest soil microbial communities from Panama - MetaG Plot_28 | ecosystem: Environmental > Terrestrial > Soil > Tropical forest > Bulk soil | place: Panama | collected 2016-02-17
ATGCTGGTGAAAAAAGATTTTGGCGGGTTCCCCTTCCGATCGGCAACTGAAATGACAGGAGCGAAGGTGGTAGCTGATCAGGCTCACTGCAAGAAAGACCAATGCGATTCAACCGCAAGCCATCAACTTCCATCTCCAGGAAACATCACCCCTACCTTTCAAGGGAAGGGAACAACAACTACGGCGCCTTTCCCAATATCCGCGTAAAGCACCTGCGCACCTTGGCCTCGGTCTCCGTCAGGAACGCATCGAGCGTGGTCAGGTCCGGCACATCGGCGGCGCGGGCCAAGAGCGTGGCGAGCCTCGGATCGGCCCTCTCCGGATCGAACCGCCCCGGCAGGCACAGCCGCAAGAGCTGCGTCAAATCCTGATAGAGCCGCACGGCGGCGCGCAGCACTTCTGCGTCCTCCGCCGTCAGCACACCCGCGCGGGCGGCCTTCTCGAGCGCGCGTGCAGTCGATGTGTCGAGAATATCCGGATGCGCCGCGGCGTGCGCGAGCTGCAGGTATTGCGCGATGAACTCGATGTCGACGAGGCCGCCGGCGGCGTATTTAATGTCCCAGCGGTCGACATCGCCCTTCTCCTGCGCAATCGCGGAGCGCATCTCGACGACGTCGGCCGCGAGCGCAGCGCGGCTACGCTCGCGGCAGAGCACCGCGCGAATGATGTTCTCGACGCGGGCCCCGACGGCGGGCGAGGCAACGATCACGCGCGCCCGCGTCAGCGCCATGTGCTCCCAGGTCCAGGCTTCCTTCTCCTGGTAGTCGGCGAACGCATCGATCTGCGTCGCCAGAGGCCCCGAGCGCCCCGAAGGGCGTAGCCGCATGTCGACCTTGTAAAGCACGCCGTGATTGGTCTGCGCTGTCAGCGCGCCGATCAGGCGCTGCACCAGGCGTGCGAAATACTGGCCGCCGTGCAGCACCCGCGGGCCCGACGAATCCGGATGCGCGCGGTCGAAATCGTAGACCACGATGAGGTCGAGATCGGAGGTCGCCGCCATCTCGCGCCCGCCGAGCTTGCCGAGCGCCAAGACCGCGGTCTCCTGCGCCCGCACGCTGCCGTGCAGTCGCACAAAGCTTTCCTCGACCGCACCCATGAGCGAGCGGATGAGGAGATCGGCAAGCCGCGCAAAAGCTTCGCCCGCCTGCTTGGCCGACACTGTCCCCGACAGCACGCGCGTGCCGATCAGGAACATGTGCTCCTGCGCGAAGACGCGGATGCGGTCGAGAAAGTCCTCGTGTGAGGTTGCCTGCCCGAGCGAGCGGCCGAGTCCGGTCGCAAGCTCGGCCTCCTCGGGCAGTGCGCCGAAGAAGCTCGGATCGATCACCGCGTCCATCACCTCGGGAAACTGCGACAAGCCGTCGGTGAGCCGCGGCGCGGTTTCGAGCACCAGTACGATGAGCGGGATCAGCTCGGGATTCTGCCGCAGCAGCGTATACAGCCGGCCGCTGCCGCGCAGCGCGCCGATGAAGCGGTCGAAGGCGATGACGGCAGCGTCCGGGTCGGCGGCTAGTGCAAAATGCGCGAACAGGTGCGGAAGCAGCTCGGCGAGCTGCGTGCGGGCGAAAGTGCCGCGCAGGGACGGCGCCCCTCCGGCGAGCCAGCGCCGCACCCGTGCCGAGACGTCGGCGGCCTGACGGAAGCCCATCTCGCCGAGGCGGTTGAGAGTCGTGCGGTCGTCGGCATCGGGCGGAAACAGCAGACTCGGCAGCGCGCCCTGCGGCTGCGGCGCGTCCTCGAACAGGCCCATATAGTGGCGCTGCACGTTGCGCAGATGCGCGAGCAGCACCTCCGCAAAGGTGTCGCGGCCAGCAAAGCCGGCGAAGCGGGCGAAGGCCTCGAGCGCGGCGCGGTCGGAGGGCAAAGTCTGGGTCTGCGCGTCTTCGACCATTTGCAGGCGGTTCTCGACGAGGCGCAGGAAGCGATAGGCCGCGTCGAGCTCGTCGCGGGCGCGCCCGTCGATCCAGCTGCCGTCGGCGAGGTTGGCCAGCGCCGCGAGCGTCTGCGGCTGGCGCAGCTCCGGATGCCGGCCTCCCAGAATGAGCTGCTGGGTCTGTGCAAAGAACTCGATCTCGCGAATGCCGCCGCGGCCGAGCTTGATATTGTGGCCCTCGACCGTGATCTCGCCGTGCCCCCGATAGGCATGAATCCGCTGCTTCATGGCGCGGATGTCGGTGATGGCGGCGAAGTCGAGATATTTGCGCCAGATGAAAGGCGTAAGCGACTGCAGCAGCGCGTTCGCGGCCGCGATGTCACCGGCGCAAGGCCGCGCCTTGATAAGCGCGGCGCGCTCCCAGTTCTGGCCGACGCTTTCGTAGTAGTGGAGCGCGGTCTCGGTCGACACCGCGATCGGAGTTGAAGCCGGATCGGGCCGCAGCCGCAGATCGGTGCGGAACACATAGCCGTCGACGGTGCGCTCCTGCATGAGCTTGATGAGCCGCCGCGTCAGGCCGGCATAGAACGGCGCCGGCTCGGTGGCGACCTTGGCGCGGGCGCCGTCATAGAAGACGATGAGGTCGATGTCGCTCGAATAATTGAGCTCGTCGGCCCCCATCTTGCCCATGGCGAGCACAATGTAGCCGCTTCGTTCCTCGGGATGCTCCGGGTCCGCCAGCGTGAGCCTTCCCTCCGCCGCCGCGGCCCGCAAGAGATGGCGCACCGCCAGACTGACCGCCGTATCGGCAAGCCGCGTCAGCGCCGCAGTGACGCGCATTACAGGCCACACCCCACCGGCATCGGCGAGCGCGATCAACAGGGCGGCCTCGGATTTGAGGCGGCGGAGAAGCGCCATGATGCCCGCCTCGTCGTGGGTCGTGGCCGCGGCGCGCGCCGCGTGGTCGAGTATGGCCTCGAACCGCTGCGCTGGGTCGGTTTGCAGGAGCGCGAGCAACCGCGCCGGATCGGCATGCACCAGGTCCCAGAGATACGGCGCACTCTGCGCAAAGCGCGCGAGCAGCGCCTGCGCCGCGGGATGCTCGGCGAGTAGCCGCGCCAGGGCCGGTGCGCCCTCCTGCGGCCCAATCCCGGCGAGCCAGTCCGCCACGCGGGCCTGCGCCTCGGGCGCCGGCGCGGAGGCCGGCGTCAGTGCAATCAGCCGCGCGAGGGGGCCGACGTCCGCCGCAGGCGTGATCGAATGTTCCATTCGGCCTTCGACGATCGCATCACCAGGGCGGCGCCCCAGAGAGGCCGTCGATATAGCGCCTCGGGCAGGCGATCGTCGATGGCCGCGCCGGTGAAGATGTGGATGTCAGGGACGTGACGGCCTCTTACTCGTTCTCCCCGAAGGGGAGAAGGGCAGGTTGAGGGTGGCATGGCGATACGGAAATGCCCCGCCCCCCTCATCCCACCCTCTCCCTGCGGGAGAGCGAGTCAAACGCCCTGCCCACCTAACAGCGCTCGGGGAGCGCCGCCGAGTCAAGCTAACGGACTCGGCGCCGCCGTGCGCGGCAGCGAGATGGTGGTGACGAGGCCGGGGTGGTTGCTGGCGAGCGTGAGCTCGCCGCCGTGCAGGCGCGCGATGGCGGAGGCGAGGCTGAGCCCCAGGCCCGAACCGGACTCCGAGCGGCTCTGCTCCAGGCGCACGAAGCGCTCGAGCACGCGGGCACGGTCGGCCTCAGCGATGCCGGGGCCGCCGTCGGCAACCGACAGCAGGACGCGGTCGCCACGCTCGGCAGCGGCGAGCACGATCTCCGCATGGTCGGCGCTGCCCGCCCGCGCGCCGTATTTGATGGCGTTGTCGACCAGATTGGCGAGCGCCTGGCTGATCAGCTCGCGACTGCCGTGCACCCATGCGACAGCCGCCGCCTCGACCTTGAGGGTGACGCCCTTCTCCTCGGCGAGCGGCTCATAGAGCTCGCCGATGCCGCGCGCGATCTCGGCGGCGTCGAAGGTAACCATGTTGTCGCGGGCATGACCCGATTCGGCGCGCGCGATCACGAGTAGCGCGTCGAAGGTGCGGATCAAGGCTTCCGACTCTGCGATCGTGCGCTCGAGCGCGAGGCGATATTCGCCTTCGCTCTTGGCCGCGCGCAGCGCTTCCTCGCAATTGTTGCGCAGCCGCGTCAGCGGCGTCTTGAGATCGTGGGCGATATTGTCGGAGACCTCCTTGAGGCCGCCCATCAATGCCTCGATCCGCTCCAGCATTGCATTGAGATTGCCGGCGAGGCGGTCGAGCTCGTCGCCGGTGCCGGCGATTGGCAGCCGCTCGTGCAGATCGCCCTGCATGATGGTGCGGGTCGTCTGCGACATCGCGTCGATGCGCGTGAGGACGCGGCGGGTCACGAAGAAGCCGCCGGCGAGGCCGAGCACGAGCACGATCGCCCCGGACCATCGGCCGGCCGCCAGCACGATGTCATAGAGGCGCTCGCGTTCCTCGAGGTCGCGCCCGACCAGGAGGCGGAAGCCGCCCGGGAGCTGGTCGACGCGCACCAGCGCGTGGTGCTCCGAGGAATCTTGCTCGTCGACCCGACGATAGATGGTCTCCGACCAGCCCGGATTGTCGATGATGCCGGTCGCGAGCGAGCCGACATTGCCGGCGACGCCTTCGCCTGCCGCCGTGGTGAGGAGGTAGAGGCTCGAGCCCGGGCGGCGCGAACGGTTCTCGATGGCGAAGGCAATGCGGCGGATGCCGCCGAGACGGTACTGCTCAGAGAGGCCTTCGATCTCCGCATCGACCGTCTCGGTGATCTGCTCGGTGATGAGGCGGCGCGTGTTCCAGGCGAAATAGCCGAGGAGGAACGCCGCGAACAGCGCAAACACGGTCATATAGACGAGCGTCAGCTTAAACGCAGTGGTGCGTAGAAGCTTGCCCAGCGCGGTGGTGCGGCCGGCGAATTTGCGCGCGAGCTGTGAGGGCGGTTGCGCAGCGAGCGCGCGCCCCTCCCCGTGCGGGGGGGAAGCCAACCCCGCTGCGTCACTGTCGCCCGGCAGCGCGATGTTATTTGCCGTCACGGATCATGTATCCTGCGCCGCGCACGGTTTGCAGCAGCGGCTGGGTGAAACCCTTGTCGATCTTCGAGCGCAGCCGCGAGATGTGCACGTCGATGACATTGGTCTGCGGGTCGAAGTGATAGTCCCAGACGTTCTCGAGCAGCATGGTGCGGGTTACCACCTGCCCGGCATGCTTCATCAGATATTCGAGCAGGCGGAACTCGCGCGGCTGCAGCACGATCTCGGCCTCGCCGCGCGTCACCCGATGCGACAGCCGGTCGAGTTCGAGATCGCCCACGCGGTAGACCATCTCCTCGCGGCCGCCGTGGCGGCGCGCCAGCACCTCGGTGCGCGCCAACAGCTCGGAGAACGAATAAGGCTTGGCAAGATAGTCGTCGCCCCCGGCGCGCAAGCCCTTGACGCGGTCGTCGACCTGGCCGAGCGCGGAGAGGATTAGTGCCGGCGTCTCGATGCCCTTGTTACGCAGCGTGCCGATGATTGACAGGCCATCGAGCTTGGGCAGCATCCGGTCCACGATCAGCACGTCGTATTGCCCGTCGAGCGCGTGGGCGAGACCTTCCTCGCCGTCGCTCGCGAGATCGGCGACATGGCCCACCTCGCGGAACGCCTTGGCGAGATAGTCGGCTGCATCGCGGTCGTCTTCGATGATGAGAAGTCGCATGGTCGCCGATGATCCGTTGGCTCGCTCTGCGGTCCTCATTTTGACCTAAGCATGCGGACCATATCTTAAAAGGGCCTCCTCGGTCCTGCACCGGCCGCCGCCCGATATGCGCAAATTCCCAACAATATGCGCAATATGCGCGAGGGGTGGCGGGTTGCCCCACCACCCCTCGACCTGCCCTTTCCCGGCGGGGGCGACGGATGCCGGTCAGAGCAAGGTTAGGTGGGGACAGGCCTCAAGACCTGTCCCCTGGTTCGGATCGCCAGCGGGGGCGACGGATGCCGGCGATACGCCCCATTTCAATCAAAACCTCAGGCCTTGCCGAGGCGCAGCGCGACGAACTTGGTGCCCTCGCCGCCCGACTTGACCCGCATCAGCACGGTGTTCTTGCCGCCCTTCTGCGCCTCGCGGATGGCGTCGCGCACCTCGCCCGGATTGCCGACCTTCTTGCCGCCGACGTCGAGAATGACGTCGCCGGTCTTGAAGCCGTGATCGGCGGCCAGGCCATTGGGATCGACATTGGTCACCACCACACCTTCGCTGCCGCTGCCGGCGACCGAGCCCGCCGGCGCCAGCGTGAGCCCAAGGCGCGGCACTTCCGTGCCGCTTTCATCTTTGCTGCGCGGCTCGGCGCGCGCCTCGCGCTCGTTCGGCAGTTGGCCGAGCTTGAGCGAGATGGCCTTCTCGCCGCCTTTGCGCAGCAGAGTCAGGTTGACGGTCGTGCCGGGCGGCATGCCGCTGATCTGGCGGGCGAGTTCGCGCGCGTCCTTGACCGGGGTGCCGTTGACCTGCGTGATCACATCGCCGGCCTCGACGCCGGCCTTGACGGCGGGCCCGTCGGCTTGCGGCTCTGCAACCAACGCGCCTTGTACGCTCTTGAGGCCCATGCTGTCGGCGATCTCGGGTGTCACCGATTGGATCTGCACACCGATCCAGCCGCGGGTAACCGAGCCCTTATCCTTGAGCTGCGCCACCACCTTCTTCACGGTGTCCGCCGGGATCGCGAAGGCGATGCCGACCGAGCCGCCCGAGGGCGAGAAGATCGCGGTGTTCACCCCGATGACGTTGCCGTCGACGTCGAAGGTCGGGCCGCCGGAATTGCCCTTGTTGACCGGCGCGTCGATCTGGATGAAGTCGTCATAGGGGCCGTTGCCGATATCGCGGCCGCGCGCGGAAACGATGCCGGCGGTCACGGTGCCGCCGAGGCCGAACGGGTTGCCGACGGCGAGCACCCAATCGCCGATGCGCGGGTTGCCGTCGGCGAATTTCACGAAGGGAAAATCACTGCGGCCATCGACCTTGATCAGCGCGAGATCGCTGCGCGGATCGGTGCCGATCACCTTGGCCTGGTAGATCTTGCCGTCGTCGGCGGTCACCTGGACGTTCTCGGCCTTGTCGACCACGTGGTTGTTGGTCACCGCATAGCCGTCGGCCGAGATGAAGAAGCCGGAGCCCTGGCCGGTGATCATGTTGCGGCCACCGCCCTGATTGCCCTCGCGGCCCGGAGCGCCGTCGTCGGGCAAGCCGAACTCGCGGAAGAAGCGGTCCATCGGCGAGCCGCGGCGGAACGGCAGATCGCCCTCGAAGGTCACGCGCGGGCCGCCGTCCATCTTGACGCGGACCGAGACGACGGCGGGCTTCACCTTCTCGACGATGTCGGCAAAGCCGACCGGACGCTGGATGGACTGAGCATGGGCCGCCGGGCCGAGCTCGTTCAGAGGGGCATTTGGGCCCGCGAACAGCACGGCCGCGCCGAGGCCGGCGACGCCGGCGAGGAGCGCGAGACGGCGCACCGATGCGGCGGGAGCAAGACTCACCTGCATGGGGATTGTCTCCTGATTCTCGATGGCAACTTGGAAAGCGTCGCACGGGGTGCGTTGGAGCGGCGGCAGCGCACCCGTCTGATGCAGGATGCGGAGCGCTGCCTTACCGCGTCATAACGGTGAGATTAAAGTTTGGTAAGGTTGTGGAAGCGGTGTATTTAATTTTATTAATCAATAGCTTAACGGAGAAGCGAAGCGGTTCGCCGCCCGAAGTCAGCTTTCGGGCGACTGCATCAGTCGCGCCAGACGGGCCTCCTCGGCCGGGGTCAGGGCCGGGGTTTGGGCGGCCGTCTCGCGCCCTTCCGCGCCAGGAGCACCGCGGCGGCGGCGGGCATTGAGCCAGAGCACCAAGGCGCCGCCGAAGAGCACCCCCGGCGGGGTGAGCCAGAGCAGCGCGTTGTGCCAGGCAAAGCGCGGCTTGAGCAGGACGAACTCGCCATAGCGGTCGACCAGGAAATCGAGTACCTGCTGATCGCTGTCGCCGCTGGTCAGCCGCTCGCGGACGAGCACGCGCAGGTCGCGTGCGAGCGGCGCCGCCGAATCGTCGATCGACTGATTCTGGCAGACCATGCAGCGCAGCTCCTTTGAGAGCGTGCGCGCGCGTGACTCGAGCGCGGGATCGCTCAGCACCTCGTCGGGCTGCACGGCCCAAGCAACCTCGATCCACGCCGCGGCTGGAGACAGCAAGATCAAGACAACGAGCGTGCGGGCGAGCCACCGCATCGCCGTTACTCGGCCGGCTGCATGGCGGCGGACTTGCGGCGCGCCGGCATCGGGGCGCCGATCCGCAGCCGCCGGTCGGAAAGCGAGAGCACGCCGCCGAGCGCCATCACCATGGCGCCGAGCCAGATCAGGACCACCAGCGGCTTGTAGTAGATGCGCACCCCGATCGAGCCGTCGGGCGCGGTCTCGCCCAAGGAGATGTAGAGCTGCGCGAAGCCGCGCGTCATCAAGGCGGCCTCGTTGGTGTCGGTGCCGCGCGAGGGGAAGGTGCGCTTGGAGGGCTCCATCACGCCAACGAAGTCGCCCGCATGACGGATGGTGAAACGGGCGGCGACTTCGTGATAGTTGGGGCCTTGGCGCTCGGTTACGCCATCGAACTGGAAATCGTAGCGGCGGATGGAAAGCGCCTGCCCCGGCTTGACCTCGGCGATGCGCTCGGCGCCCCACTGGGTCTCGCCGATGATGCCGAGCAAGGTGATCGCAAGCCCCATATGGGCGAACGCCGTGCCCCAGGCCGAGCGCGGCAGCCCGCGCGCCCGCGCGAGCGCGGTGCGCACCGGCACCTTGAGCAAGCCGGTGCGCTCGATCAACTCCGTCGCCGCGCCGGCGAGGAGATAGAGCGCAAGCCCGATGGCGAACGGCACCAGCACCGGCCCGCCGCCTTCGACCGCGAACGTCACCGCGACGCCGATGGTCGCGATCGCCATCGCGCCCATGAGGCGCTGCGCCACGCCAAGCAAATCACCACGCTTCCAGGCCAACAGCGGGCCGAACGGCACGGCGATCATCAGCAGAATGAAGATCGGCCCGAAGGTCCAGTTGAAGAACGGCGCGCCAACGGAAATTTTTTCGCCGGTGACAACTTCAAGGCCCAACGGATAGAGCGTACCGAAAACGACCGTCGCGCAGGCACTCACCAAGAAGAGATTGTTGAGCACAAGCGCGCCTTCGCGCGAGATGGGCGCGAACAGGCCGCCTTGCTTGAGGATCGGCGCCCGCCACGCATAGAGGGCGAAGGCGCCGCCGATGAACAGCGTCAGGATCGCGAGGATGAAGATGCCGCGCGCGGGGTCGCTCGCGAACGCATGCACCGAGGTGAGCACGCCCGAGCGGACCAGGAAGGTCCCGACGAGCGACAGCGAGAAGGCGAGGATCGCGAGCAGGATGGTCCAGATCTTGAGCGCATTGCGCTTCTCGGTGACGAGCGCCGAGTGCAGCAGCGCAGTGCCGGCGAGCCATGGCATCAGCGAGGCGTTCTCGACCGGATCCCAGAACCACCAGCCGCCCCAGCCGAGCGTGTAGTAGGCCCAGTAGGAACCCATGGCGATGCCGAGCGTGAGGAACGTCCAGGCGAGCAGCGCCCATGGCCGCACCCAGCGCGCCCAGGCGGCGTCGACGCGGCCTTCGATCAGCGCCGCGATGGCGAAGGAGAAGGTGATCGAGAAGCCGACATAGCCGAGATAAAGCAGCGGCGGATGGATGGCGAGGCCCAAATCCTGCAGCAGCGGATTGAGGTCGCGGCCCTCGAGCGGCGCTTCGGCGATGCGCAGGAACGGGTTGGAGGTCAACAGGATGAACAGATCGAAAGCGACCGCGATCCACGATTGCACGCCGAGCACATTGGCCTTGAGGCGATCCGGCAGATTGCCGCCGAAGACCGCGACCAGCGCGCCGAACAGCGCCAGGATCAGCACCCACAGCAGCATGGAGCCTTCGTGGTTCCCCCAGGCGCTGGTGATCTTGTAGATGAGCGGCATCGCCGAATGGGAGTTCTCGAACACGGTCTCGACCGAGAAGTCCGACTGCACGTAGCAGGCGACGAGCGCCGCGAAGGACAGCGCGACGAAGCAGAACTGGCCGATCGCCGTGGTACCGGCGACGCTCATGAGCAGCGAATCGTTGCGGCGCGCACCGAACACCGGCACGGTGGCCTGGATCAGCGCCAGGAAAAGCGCCAGAACGAGCGCGAAGTGACCGAGCTCTGGAATCATCTACTGCGTCCTCGCCTGCGGGCCTGTGCCTTCGTTTTCCTTCCAATGCCCGGACTTCTTCAGGGCGTCGGCGACCTCCTTGGGCATGTACTTCTCGTCGTGCTTGGCGAGCACGCTGTCGGCCTTGAACGTGCCCGAGGGATCGAGCACGCCTTCGGTCACCACGCCCTGCCCTTCGCGGAACAGGTCTGGCAGGATGCCCTGGTAGGCGACCGCGATCGTGTTGGCGCCGTCGGTCACCTCAAAACGCACCGCAAGATCGCTGCCGCGCACAACGCTGCCGTCCCTGACCAGGCCGCCGAGCCTGATGCGGCTGCCCGGCGCGACATGCTTCTCGACCACGTCGGTTGGCGAGTTGAAGAAGACGATCGAATCCTTGAGCGCGCTCAGGATCAACGCGACCGCGACCGCCAGCACGCCAAGCGCCGATGAGATCAGGACCAAACGTCGCCGTTTACGGGTCATCGCGTCTCCAAGCGGTTAACCTTCGATGCCCAGGCCTTTGACCAGCTCATTCATCTGGCGCAGCTTCTCCGGGTCGCTCACCAGCGCCCGGCGGGCATCCAAAGCAGCGGCGCGCGCCTTGTCGCGCTCGCCCAAGACCATATAGGAGCGCACCAAGCGCTGCCACCCGTCAAGATCGGCCGCGCCATCGTGATGCAGGCGGTCGGAAAGCTTCTCAACCATGCCGCGGATCATGGTCATGCGGGCATCAGAGGGAAGATTGCTCGCCGCCGCGACATCGTCGGCGTTCGGCCCGCCGGCGATGCGCGCGAGCTCGCCGCGCACGAATTGAAGCCACGGCGCGTCCGCGGGCGCGCCCGCTATCAGGTCGCGCCACATCTTGGCCGCGTCGTCGCGTCGGCCGTCCTGCTCGGCAGCGAGCCCGAGGAAGTACCGCCCCTTCACGTCCTGCGGATCAAGCGCAACGGCGCGCTCGAAGGTGCTCTTCGCTTCCGCCGTGACGATACCGTTGGCGCCGCCGACCAGCGCCTCGCCCAGATTCGCTTCCCGCTCGGCGCTATCGCCGGCGATGCGTAGCACGTTGCGACGCGCCTTGACGGCGTCGTCGAAGCGGCCGAGCCGCAGATAGACCGGCGCGATCACCTCCCAGCCGCGCGCATCGCTCGGATTGGCCTCGAGATGCGCCTCGACCTGCGCGACCAGATGCTCGATCGATTGGTTCTGCACGTCGGCGGCGCGCGCTGCGAGTGGCTCGCCGGGCAGCTCGGGCGAGCCGACCGTGAGATAGAGCGCGGTGGCGCCGAGCGGCAAGACGAGAAGCCCGAGCGTGGCGACAAGGCGCCGATGCCATGGCGCCGCTTGTGCCGGGCGAGGCACCGCAGCCTCTGCGTCCGCCGCGCCGATCAGCCGGCGCGAGACCTCGACGCGCGCGGCTTCCGCCTCGGCGTCGCCGATCTGGCCGGCCGCATGGTCGCGCGCGATCTCGTCGAGCTGATCGCGATAGACCACAAGATCATTGCCCGAGCGCGGCGTGCCGCCGCCGCGCGCAAGCGGCCACAGCACGGCGAGCATCGCCATCGCGGTCATCAACGCGAACAGGAGCCATAGAGCCATGATAAGCGTCGGCGTATCTTAAGCGTCGGCTCAACATACGACATTCCGGTGGCCGCGCCGGAAGCCGACCGAGATGTTCCCCCAAAACGGCACTTTGGCTTTACATCACGCCCGGCGGGGCGTGCAACGGATAAGCGGCCGGCTTGCCGCGACATGGGGAAGCGGCCAAATTCATTCATATTAATTGATTATAACCACGATTGGCGGGCCCGCGGCCGGGCGCCGCGGCTCAGACCTTGGTGGCTGTCTTGCGCGCGCTGTTGGCCGCGACATCGGCCGCCTTGCCGAGCACCGCGGCGTATTCGCGACCAAAGACCCTTGGCGCAGAAGCGCGCCGCCGCCTCTGGACTGTGGGAACGGCCCGTCGGCGGCCCACGCACAGGCTCTCGACCAGAGTGCGGGTAGTGGTATCGAGATATTGCCGGACCTCGCCATGGGCACGCAGCGCAACCTTGCTGACCGCAAGCTCGCTCGCTTAGTGGCGGCAGGCGCCGAGCAGTTCGATCAGCGCCTCGGTCTGCGCCACTTCGGATTGCTCGAGCGCGCCGGCCGGGCATAGCCGCAGCCGTTCGCGCAAGCGGCTGGGCATTCGATCTCGGTCCTGAGCCCGCTCGCGACCTCGCTAGGGAGGCCGGCAAGCTGCCGTCGCCACGCAGACTAGCCCGCGAAATCGAGCTCATTGCGCACACCGCAGCACGGCATCATCGATGCACTTGAGCAGTGCCGTAACAGCAAGGCTGCGCCCGGCCTTGAGATCGACCTTGAGCTCCTCGACCCTCCGCGCGATGTCAGCGAGTGTCATGGTGAGGGCGACCGCGTAGGGTGTCCCGGCGATGCGCGCCGCATCTTCACTGTCGGCGTGGCCGACCGTGAGGCGGATCAACTGCCAGGCGGGAGATATCGAGCCGGCGACCTGGGCCTGGTTTATGAAATGCTACGCGTCGGCGCACTCGTTCGCGGGAAATCACGTAAGGCCTGATTCACATCACACGCCGGGCAAAACCAGCTCCGCGCGCAGGCCGCCGATCGGGGCGGTGCCGAGGTTGAGCTCACCGCCATAGAGCGCCGCAAGCTCGACCACGATGGAGAGGCCGAGACCCGAGCCGGGCTTGGTCTCGTCGAGGCTGCGGCCACGGCGCGCGACCTGCTCGCGCTGCGAGGGCGATAGCCCAGGGCCGTCGTCGTCAACGGTGATGCGAACGACCTTGCGGTCATCGGGCGCGGTGCCGAGTGTCTGCGCGAACACCTCGATCGCGACCCGCGCTTGCGCCCACTTGCAGGCATTGTCGACGAGATTACCCATCATCTCCTCGAGATCTTGCCGCTCGCCGCGGAACTTCGCGTCCTCGGTGGCGTCGAGCTCGATGGTGACGCCGCGCTCGTGGTGGATCTTGCCCATGGTGCGGGCGAGCGCGCCGACCGCCGAGCGCACGTCGGTGACGGTGCCAATCATGGCCGCGGTGCCGGCGGCAAGCCGCGCGCGCTCCAGGTGATGGGCGACCTGATCGCGCATGAATTCGACCTGCTCGGCGATCTTGGCGGCGAACGGATCGTCAGGATGCGCAGCGGCCTCGTTCATCATCACCGAGATCGGCGTCTTGAGCGCATGCGCCAGGTTTCCCACATGGGTGCGGGCGCGGGTGACGATCTCGCGGTTGGCCTCGATGAGCGCGTTGGTTTCGCGCGCGAGCGGCGCGATCTCAACCGGGAAGCTGCCTTCCAGCCGCTCCGCCGCGCCCGAGCGGATCGCGGCGAGGCCGGCCGAGATGCGGTTCAAGGGGGCGAGGCCGAAGCGCACCTGGAACGTCGTGATCAAGAGCAACACGATCGCCAGCACGGCGAAGGTGGCGATCAGTATGCGATCGAAGCCATAGGTGCCCTCGTCGATCTCGGCTGCGTCGCCCGCGACGGTGACCAGAAAGCGGCCGTCTTCGCCAAGGTCGATCACGCGCTCGACTTGCCGCAGCTTCTGATCCTCCGGTCCCTTGACGTAGCCTTCGCGAGTGCCGGTCTGGCTGCCCTGCACGCCGAGCGCCTCGAGGCTCGGCAGGCTCGAATCCCAGAGCGAGCGCGAAGAGCGCACTTCCGGGCGCTGCATGTCGAGCCGCGTCACCTGCCAGTACCAGCCTGAAAGTGGCAGCTCGAACAGCGGCTCGCCGAGCGACTGGGGAAACTTGTCGCTCGCCTCCTCGGGGCTCGCGACGTCGGCGACCAGTGTGCGCAGATAGACGCCGAGCCTGCCGTCGAAGGAGCGCTCGACCGCGGCGCGGTAGAGCGAGGAAAGGACCACGCCGGTGACGAGCAGGATCACCACCGTCCAGGTGGCGGCCGAGACGAACAGGCGCAGCGCCAGCGAGTTAGCGTGCATCGGTCGGGCTGAGCAGGTAGCCGAGGCCGCGCACGGTCTGGATCACGTCGACGCCAAGCTTCTTGCGGATGCGGCCGACGAAAACCTCGATGGTGTTCGAATCGCGGTCGAAATCCTGGTCGTACAGATGCTCGACGAGTTCGGTGCGCGAGACCACGCGGCCGGTGTGATGCATGAGATAGGCGAGCAGGCGATATTCGTGCGAGGTGAGCTTGA
>Ga0126381_100005173_pt1 | contig 14309 bp, 14 predicted proteins | sample PanSoiMetPlot_28_FD_96465 | JGI IMG/M metagenome (GOLD analysis project Ga0126381, IMG submission 96465) | Tropical forest soil microbial communities from Panama - MetaG Plot_28 | ecosystem: Environmental > Terrestrial > Soil > Tropical forest > Bulk soil | place: Panama | collected 2016-02-17
ATGCAGAGAGAGGGGATTGCATCTATCGACGCAGGGAAAACATGCGCCATGTCGCCGAAACATGGCGACATTCTCCGATAGGGCAGAGATGGGTTTGCACAGGTCCAGACTGGTTGGCGGTGGAGCGAGTCCAGAGCCAACCTCTCTCTGCAGGCAATTCCCTGTATCAGGGAAAAATACAGGGAATATATGGGGTATCAGGGATTATTGCGGCGGTCTAATTGGCGGAAATGGCCATTCCACGCCCGTTTATACTCGCTCCTTGCGTCGTGCCCTTCGTTGAGAACAGGGAATTAACAGGGAATCTCCCCTATATAATGATAGGTGGCCAACACGTGAGCTCCTCAACTTCCGTCTCGTTCCTTTTCTGGTTTTGGGTCATCGTCAGCGAGATTATCGCGCATAAACTCATGTAGAAACTCCGTGCCAGGGTGTTGCCGCTCCACTATATGTGGGGCGTGGCCATCGGCTTTACCGCGCCGGTTGCTGACGATCTTGTTGAGCCGAAATATTCTTGACTCTCAAGAAACATATCGACACAATTCGGCCTTCCCCGTCGCCGTGTCTTGTACGGAACATCCTGCCGGTTTTCCCTGGTCACACGAGGGAGGCCATTGAGCGATGAAGCTGCTAGCGGTTCATCCTGGCCCGCTCATGTATACCAAGATCTACATGCGGTTGGAGCCACTGGGACTCGAACTGGTTGCCCAGGCAGCTCGTCAGGCCGGTCACGAGGTTCATCTGATCGACTTGCAGGCGGAAACCCACGCAGATTACTTCAAGATCGTTGACCGATGGAAGCCTGACGTGGTGGCGTTCTCCTGTAATTATCTGGCCAATGTGCCGGAAATCGTGGACCTCGCCAAACTGACCAAGGAAAAGCTGCCCCGGAGTTTCATCCTGGTTGGCGGCCACAGTGCCTCCTTCGTCGCTCATGAGGTCCTGGAACATGGCGAGGGCACCATTGACTGCGTCCTCAAGGGCGAGGGAGAGGCAGCCATCCCGCAACTCCTCCTGGCTGTCGCGCACGACCGCCAGGCCGTAACCAAAGTCCCCGGTGTCACCGCACTCGATGGAGAAGGGCCCCCTCCTCGCTTAGTGGAAAGCTTGGATGAGCTTCGGCCAGCCCGAGACCTGTTGCGCCATCGCCACAAGTACTATCTTGGTGTCCTGGACCCCTGCGCATCGATCGAGTTCACGCGGGGCTGTCCCTGGGATTGTTCCTTCTGCAGCGCCTGGACCTTTTATGGCCGCAGCTATCGCGCTGTCAGCCCAGACAAGGCGGTGGAAGATCTGGCGCGAATCAAAGAGCCGGGTGTCTTCATCGTGGACGATGTGGCGTTTATCCAGTCCAAACATGGGTTTGACATTGGCGAAGCCGTCGCCAAGAGAGGAATCAAGAAACAATATTATCTGGAGACCAGAGGCGACGTGTTGCTTCGCAACAGAGACGTCTTCCAGTTCTGGAAGACGCTTGGCTTGGAGTACATGTTCCTGGGCATAGAAGCCATCGACGAAGCCGGGCTGAAGATGCATCGCAAACGCATCTCCCTGGGGAAGAATTTTGAAGCGTTGGAGTACGCCCGCTCGTTGGGGATCATGGTAGCGATTAATTTGATCGCAGATCCAGAGTGGGACCGGGAGCGCTTCGAAGTCGTTCGCCAGTGGTGCCTGGAAATCCCCGAGATCGTCACCATCAGCGTCAACACCCCGTACCCTGGCACGGAGACCTGGCACACCGAATCACGGAAGGTGCAGACCAGGGATTATCGCCTCTATGACATCCAGCACGCCGTCTTGCCGACCAAGCTGCCGCTGTTCGAGTTCTACCAGGAACTGGTCAAGACCCAACAAGTTTTGAACAAGAAGCACCTCGGCTGGGCTGCCTTGAGAGATACCATGCAGATCGCGGCTGGGCATCTGCTGCGGGGTCAGACGAACTTCGTCAAGATGCTCTGGAAGTTTAACAGCGTTTACAATCCGACGCTCCAGTACGCCGACCATCAGCAACCAGTCAAGTACGAAATGAGGTTGCCCCCGGCTCGACAGGAAAAGGTCAATTCGAAACTTCTCTACATTCTGCCGGCGCGCGGGCGACACGGGCGGGCTATCGACGATTCGACCGAACAATTTGTTGAAACGACTCGCATGGGGACGAGCGCCTGAGCTACGGCTCGCTGGGCGATTGACCACCCGCGCCGGAGACTGTTGCGTCAGGAGGCGGCCAACACGTGACCTTCTCAACTTCCGTCTGGTCCACTTTTCCGGTTTGGGTCACGTCTTATCGTCCTGGTTGCAGGACACGCCACAGTAGCCAGCAAATTCCCATCAGCGAGAACAATCCACTCACCAGCACCCTCTGCGGATGACGCAGCTCGAACCAGGCCTTCGGTGTGTCGTCGTCCATATCGCGCCCCGCTGCTGCTCGCTCAAATGGCTCAACTTCGCGCACTGTCCCTCCTAGATACAACAGCGGCTGCGTGTGATTGTGCTTGGCGTTCGGTTCTTTAACCTGGAGGATTTCTCTCATATCGCACCTCACTTCTTGATCGGATTTCCCTTGCGATCCACTGCGAGCAGGATGAACAGAGCCACAAGAGGAAAGAGAGATGACATGAACACAATCAACCAAGACATGGTATCAGTTCCTTTACTCTGATCGTGAAACTGCCGAATTCCTCCGGCTCGTAGGGAGTCCACCAGCCAGTAGTCGTTGGCGATTTTGCAGGATGACCGGATCGAACAGGTCCCCGCACTGGACACAGCGTCTCACGGCCAAGTTCTTGGCGTCGTCCCAGAAGTCACTGCAGGGTTCCGCGACGATGAGGCCTCCGCAGCGCAAGCACATCGCCGCACTGGCAATTTCCTTCCAACGAGTGGAATCCGCCTGTGTCAGGTCTTTCGCTGGAAATCCGACTACCGTGGCCATCGACGGCCTCCCTTCGTCAACGGTCCGCAGGTCCAATCCGGACCGCCGTTTAATTCACACGCCCGTGTGCCACTTGCTCCTGGTAGGACCGCGCGATTTCATCGGCCTCCTCAGCTGCCGCCCACGCCGCGTTCGCGGCCTCACGACTCTGTCTGCTCCATTCATGGTTTGCTCCCAGTTCCTGCTGAGACCAGGCCGCCTCGACCTCAAGGCGACTCGCCACATCGCGCAGGACCTCGGCCTGGCGGCGATAGGCGAAAGCCAAATTTCCGGCGTCTCTTGATGAGACCTTGTGCTGTGTCAGCACTGAAGAGTGGGAGACGGCTTTCGCGTTTGGCTCAGCTGCACAGCCAGCCAGCACGGCCGCGACAACGAAGAGACTGCCGCCGAGAAGCACGACGGGGTGCCGTTTCATGGTCTGACCTCCCTGTGAGGCTCAATGTTTGTTTGATTCATGCCCAACATGACATGACCTCATAAGCCATTGAATCGCTCGTCGTCCCCGCAGTGGGCAGCCGCGCCCACCAGGTCCTCCGCTCCCTGCGGGTTGCGGTTCGGAGCAGGCAGTCCACGCGTGCCAGGCTTGTGGTTCAGGTTGATCTTCGCGGCAAGGATGCCGTCGTAGACCGTCCGCGCGGCCTGTGACCAGACTTCGGTGAACGGCTGTCATTGAAAAGGCAGCTTCCGCTGCCTTGAGTTCGTCATGAGTCAACCTCCGTCCTGTTCTGCCCGGATCCTTTCCCACCGAACTCCCTCCCCTAGGAGATGAACACATCCAGCCGGGACATGGTATCAGCTCGTTTCGTGCGATCGTGAAGTCGTAATCACTTGTGTTTCTTCAACTCCTTTGTCTGGTATAGTGTCAGTTCGTTACATGCGATCTTGACACCGTAATCACTTGCGTCTCTTCAACTCCTTTGTCTGGTGTTGAGCACGGCATAGATCGTTCCAGGCAACTTGGCCGATCCGGAACATCACGCAAGTGCTCGATCGAAGAGGAGTTCTTGTTCAGTAAACAGGTGGCTCTGCATTTGGTGCGGGAATGTTGTGACGATGAAGCCGTGCCAACCTATCGGCACGGTGTCGAAAGATCGTCGCTATCGCGTGTAAGAGATGCTGAGCTTCTGCATCTGGAATTGGAGTGTGGTTCGTTTCATGCCACGTTTGGCCGCCGCGCCGCTGGGTCTCCCAATGACCCAATTGCTTTCTCGAAGTGCGTGGGGGCTATGTTCACGTTCAGCGGTGTAATGCCCCACGTAATTCCTGGACAGCTTGTTTCTCTTTGCTGACCATCCGTTCCGCAGCGAATTCGAGCGTCTTCGAGGAGTCGTGTCCAAGGGGAAGTGTGGGGACCCCCAGCCTGATCATGTCCTCGGAGGTCCCTGGCTCTCGCCCATCACGATCCTTTTGAACAGATGTCGTTGACGTTTCAAGCATTCCTCATGACGAATTCTCCCTGTCCAATAATATTAAGTGCGCCGCAACAATGGTTGATTAGGCAGCACCGACTGAGTAAGCTTGGATACGGCCAACGCTCGCTTCCTTGGATTCTGGCACTGACAGCTAGAGAAGTGGAAGGGGCCACATGTCGCCCACCGCAACAATCGCGAATCCCGATCAAACAAGAAAGATCATTGCGGCCTGGGAGCGTTTTCTGCACGAGAGCGAGTTGCCCGCCCACGTCGTCCGCGAGGTGATCGAGCAGTCCTGGAAGCGCTGCTCTTCAGGCGGTGTCGATCCGAATCGTTCGCGAGGTCCAGCGCCTCTTTTGGCCGAGGATCTGCGGGAGTTGCAGCACCACTACCGCGAGCTTCTCGCGGCCAGTACGCCGATCATGGCGCAGGCCCGGGACTTCCTATCAGAGTCTGGGTCGATCATGATTCTGACCAATCCTAGTGGGGTGATCCTTGAAACGGAGGGCGACCCGGCTACCGTGGAGGACGCGTCGGACATCTGCCTCATGACCGGGGTCAACTGGAGTGAGCTCTCCTGTGGCACCAACGCCATCGGCACCGCCCTATCCGCCCAGGAACCGGTGCAAGTCCACGGTCCCGAGCACTTCTGCGCCGGAATCAAACCCTGGACCTGTTCCTCGACCGTCGTACGCGACCCCGTCGACGGCGAGATCCTTGGCGCGTTGGATATCTCTGGGTTGAGCGGGACGTTCAGTCGCCACGTCCTGGCGCTGGTCGTCGCGGCCGCCAGCCGAATCGAAGGGCAGCTTACGGCGCGGGAGCTGGAACTTCGATACCGTCTCATGGAAACTGGCCTCGGGCAACACCTTTCCCGGATGTCGCCGGGCGGTTTGATGGTCTTCGATCGCAAGGGCCGTCTTAGCAACGTTGATGCTCGCGCGCAGCGTTCCCTCGCAGCCTTGGGCATCACGCCCGAGCTGAAGGCAGACCAACGGCTTGATGCCTTCGACAGAGAGACCACCACGGGAATAGGGAAGGCGACGCTGCCCGAATGGCTGCGTCCAGAATGGATGGAACCAGTCATCCAGGATGGAGAACGGCTGGGGACGCTTGTCGTACTGCCAGAGGTGCCCCGACGGGGGACCGAATGGCGTGCGCGGCAGCTTGACCGACGCGTCGAGTCGTTCCGCGGCACCCTACGCGAGCAGTACGGGTTCGACCACCTGATCGGCCAGGCCCCCGCGTTCCGGGACGCGCTCGGTGAGGCGGCAAAAGTCGCACCGACGGAGGCGACGGTCCTCCTGACTGGTGAGAGTGGCACGGGGAAGGAACTGGTGGCGCGTGCCATTCACTACGCAAGTCCCCGCGCCGACGGGCCCTTCGTCGCCATCAACTGTGCGGCGCTGCCCGACACGTTGATCGAGTCCGAGCTCTTCGGACACGAGCGCGGCGCCTTCAGCGGAGCTGACAAGCTTAGGCGCGGCCGCTTCGAACTCGCGGCAGGAGGCACGCTGTTCCTCGACGAGATCGGCGAGCTGGCGCCAGTCGTCCAGGCCAAACTCCTGCGCGTGCTTCAGGAACGGCAGTACGAGCGTGTCGGCGGAACGGTGACGCTGTCCGCAGACGTGCGTCTGATCACGGCAACGAATGCGGACCTCGACCAGATGGTCGCCGAGAGAACGTTCCGCAGTGATCTCTATTACCGGCTGAAAGTCTTTCCGGTCCGCATGCCGCCGTTACGAGAACGGCTCGAAGACATTCCGTTGTTGGTCCAGTACTTCGCGCAGAAGTACGGGCAGCGGATGCGTAAGGAGATTCAGACGGTTCCCACCGAGGTCATGAACGCCGTGGTTGCCTATCACTGGCCCGGCAACATTCGCGAGCTTGAGAACTTCGTCGAGCGCGGGGTCATCCTCTCTTCAGGCCCCGAACTACAGATTCCTCTGACGGAGTTGAAACGACAGGCACAGGTTGGAGGTGGCGAGCACCGAACCCTCGAGGACCTTGAGCGCGACCATATCCTGCTGACCCTCCGACAGACCAAGTGGGTGATTGGAGGACCCTCTGGCGCTGCGGCTCGACTTGGCATGAAACGCACGACCCTTACCTCACGACTGAAAAAGCTCGGCATCTCTCGCGAAGCGTAGCGACGACCCTTCGTCTCCCCGCCGAACTCCCGTCGGCATCTCCTCGGCACGTCCGTCACACCGCGAGCACTGAGTCCACCACTACTACCGGCAAACGCCTTTTCTTTCGATCATTTCGATGTGGTCGTGAATCGACCAGTTACTAGGCACGATCAATGCGGGTAACGACTTCGAGCAATGTGTTCCACACCGACTGTGAGACACCATCACAGATCGCACACAAGGAGGGGATGGCCATGAAATCCGGATACGCTTTTTTCTGGGTACTCAGTCTCTTCGCGCTGACATTTGCCATGCAGAGTGGTGCGGCTTCGGCTGCAGACGAAATGAAAGCCGACCAATCTGCTGGCGAACGGATAGGCGGTCAGGCAGGTCTGCAAGCTCCGATAGAACGGAGGACGATCACAGCTGACTCGTTGGGTGGACTGCGGGTGGGCGGTCAGGCGGGTCTGCGAATTCCTTTAGAACGGAGGACGATCACAGCTGAGTCGTTGGGTGCAATACGGGTGGGCGGTCAGGCGGGTCTGCGAATTCCTTTAGAACGGAGGACGATCACAGCTGAGTCGTTGGGTGGACTGCGGGTGGGCGGTCAGGCGGGTCTGCAAGCGCCTTTACAACAGAGGACGATCGCAGCTGAGTCGTTGGGTGCAATACGGGTGGGCAGTCAGGCGGAGGAGAGTGATCCGGAAAAGCCGGACAGCGAAGCTAAGTGATCCACGGGAGGCCCCCGTTACCAGTGCAGTTTTGTTGTGCTGAACCATTCTTCCCGCCACCGTTGCGTGAACTTCTGTCACGCCTTGTCCGAGTTCTGGCCGTTTTATGGCGGTGACGACCGGGGCTACACAGACTATCCGTTTTTGGAGACGTTGACTCCCTGCTGTCATGCTTAACCGAGCCATGATCGTCACGAATCAACCAAGGCTTTTTCTTCGGGTACGGACACTCCGTAACAATACAACTGAAAGGGACACATCCATGAGACTCGAACACAAAATAGCGATTGTGAGTGGTGGCGGGACGGGCATCGGTGAAGCGATTGCGAAGGTCTTTGTGATTGTTTAGTGGTACGGACGCAGCAGCCCCAAGTGCTATCGATGGTGATGAGACGCCTCTATCAGAAATTCGATTCTGAGCACATTAAGAAACTGGAACAATACCATCTCGAGCACAGCATCCACGGCGGGCTGGTGGTCAATGGGCGAGTGGCATACTTCACTCTGCTTTTGGGATCGGAAGGCGAAGCGAATGCGTACGTCAGCTCTCTCGGAGAACTACTTTCTTCCCTTTGTAAAGCTTTGATCGTCTCATATCCATACCCCGTGCTGACCCGACGGAAAAAGTCGATTCTCCTCTCGCGAGCCCAAGGCAATCTTCCCAAGCAGATCGCACACGAATTCGGGATCTCTCAGAGAACCGTCAAAATGCACTTAGAGGAAATTAGAAGAAAACTGTATGCTGAGGATCTGGTTCAAGCCGTCTGGATCGTTGCAATTAACGGACTCATTGGATGATCACTCAGCTCTAATTAAGCGGGAGTTCCCCGTCTGTGAAGACGGGGGTGAGAGCAAGGTCCCGCGAAGCGGGACGAGCTTAGCTCGTAGTTAAGGGACCACGGGCGTAAGCCCGTGGGGGTCCATCACTTGCTCACTGAGGAGGCAGGTATGCATACAGTTTCGCATGAGGATCTCACGGATCGGGTGACCCAGCTAGAACGACAGAATCGCCGTCTCTCTCGACTCTGTTTGTCGTTGACAGCCTATCTTGTCTGCCTCGTGCTCATGGGTGCGGTATGGCCTCATGCCAGGATAATTGAGGCGGAGCAGTTCATCATCAAGGATCGCGACGGACGCGTCCGAGGTTCCTTCGGGATCGCCTCCCCGAGCGGCTCACCTGGCCTTGTCCTGTACGATCCCGAAGCCAACGCCAATGTCCTCCTGAATCTCGGACCCAGCAGTGAACCCGGACTCTGGCTTTATAATCAGGATCGCGTCCGCGCGGGACTCATGGTCCGGGCGGACAGGATGGTCCTGGAAATGTACGATAAGGAGAATCATCCTCGTCTGGTGCTCGGCGTGTACCACGATGGGAGTCCTGGGCTCGAACTCTATGATCAGCGGGAAAGACTGCGGGCTGCCTTCGGTAGAACCGGACTAGATCTGACGCGAGCCGTGATGGGTGAGGCCGATCTTCCTACCTGGCTGACTGTTCTCGACGCGGAGGGTCAAATCGTGTGGCAGGCACCATAGTATCCACAAGTTGTACTTTGCCTGTACGCCAACTCCTCGATTCGAACACCACCGTACCGTGCCGAAGATGAGCTCTCGGATCTCGCCTCACATTCGGAGCGCCCGTCAGGGTTGGGTTCTGGCGGGTGCGGATTCGTGGTGGGAAAGTATAAAAAGAGCAGCGAAGCCCTGACCATTCACTCATAGTTCCTCCGCTTTTTTGTAAAACGTCAGGAAAGTATGAAATAGCCTGACAGGATGAACGAATGGTTATCGAAACGCTACTTCTTTTGTTCTGCTACCTCGCTCCTACCAGGACAAGACAAACCAGCCCATCTGACCCCATGTCAGTAACACCCTGCTTTGTGGTTCCTTGTGGGGTTCGGTTGTCTGAGGTTAGACTTGCTGAGTTTCGTAAACCGCAGGTCGCTGGTTCGATTCCAGTCGCCGGCTCCATCCTTTCCATCGGATGTGAGGGGAGTGGCAAATATCCAATTTGCAGGTTGCGGGTTTGAGCCCAGTCAGTGACTCAAGAACTTTCCGAGCATCTCTGTAACATGTATATAAATAAAATGGTGAAGCAACAGGTCGGGGGAGGTCACGCCCGACTGTCGCCATTGCGCTTGGGTCTGACCAGGGATAGAGTACAGGTCTCCTCGTTGTTCATCGGAGCCCACCATGCGAAACTTCATTATCGGCATCTTCCTCGGCGTTCTATTGGGATCGGCGGGCACTCTGCTCGCACACTGGTCCGATACTGGCACCGGCGTGTTTCAGGAGTCCTCGATCGAACAACGACTCTACCGGGATTTCGCGCCGGCCCCGCCGTTGGTGCCGATCGCGCCGTTGCCGCGGGGCACGGGGCCGCCTGCGTCCTATCGCTCGCCATGTTGACGGAGGCAGGGAGATCAGTCCGGCCGAACAACGTGGACCATGGAAAAGCGCCGTGCGAAATGCAGGCCGCCCTTCGAGTGCCTCGCTCCGTCGCCTGAGTGTTGGTGCAAGACCAAGATGTTCCTGGCCCTCCACGAACAGGCAAGGCCACAGGATGTGGACTGTTTGTGTAGGGCCTGTCTCTCCCTGATGGTCTCCACTCCAAGCCAACTGCGTACCCTGTGGGCTATTGGTCGAACAGGAGAGTCATCACTTTGGAAGAGACCGAGGAGCTTTTCAACCTCATCCTGGAGACTCGTTTGACGGAGGTGGAGAAGATAGACTTGGACGCGTCCCAGAGAGTGCTCTACTAAAAGCGTATGCCATATCCATTTTCCTAATGGGGGTGCGAGCCATGGCCGAGCATGATCTTCAGTCCATCGCCTTCCCGACGCTCGACGAAGCCCAGATTGCCGAACTGAGTCGGTGCACTACAGCCACGGCGAAATCGTACCGGGATGGCGAAACACTTTTCGCGGTCGCCGAGAGTGATTTCAAATTCCATATCATCAAGTCGGGGGAGGTCGAGATCGTGGATTACTCGGGCGATGCGCCGAAGAGGCTCGTGGTCCATACCAAGGGCAATTTCACCGGCGACATTTCGCATTTGACCGGCAATCCATCGGTGGTTAGCGCGGTGGCTCGGGGTGATTGCGAAGTGTACGAGATTTCCCGAGATACGTTGAGGCGGACGTTGAACCAATGCCCCGACTTGAGCGACATTATCCTCCAGGCGTTCATAGCCCGGCGGCAGCTGTTGCGCAAGTCGCCGGAGTTTATCGGCCTCCGGGTCATCGGTTCCCGGTACTCCGCCGACACCTTCCGGGTCCGCGACTTCCTGGCCAAGAATCGCGTGCTCTTCACCTGGGTGGACGTGGAGACCGATCCGCAGGTGGACCGGCTTCTGAAGCAGTTCGCGGCAACCATTTTTACTGGAGACAAGCCGCGCCGGTGTCTTCGCCGCGGGAGATGTCCGGCCTGAGTCCGTCAAACGCGTCGCGTCGGCCGTCGGCGAGGGGGCGATGGCGGTCCGATTCGTGCAGGAATATCTCCACGAGATGTGAGAAGGTAAACCATCATGTGCCCCCTTCTCTTCTCTGCTACCGCTGGCTGAGCCTGGTATCAAAGACGACATTGACTGGGTTGTTTAGTTAGACCATCCTCACAGATCTTGCACCTTTCGGTGGAGCTGGGTCGCCTGGTGAACACTGCGGAATCAAGCGCGCTGAACCCCGTTGTTGTGACTCGCTATAATTTTAGTTATCTTTTTCACTGGGTTCCTAAGATGGGCTGCCGAGCTTGGACCAAGCGAGCCCGAGACACACTCGAGGCGATGTTGCTCACGGGCGTCGTCGGAACATGCGCCAGCACATCCAGCTCACGAGATGATCTGTCCTTCCCCTCGACACCTGCCACCGACACGTTCAAGGTCTTGACTTACAACACGCTCCATGGACTGCAGGTCGAGCGATTCTGGGTCAATCCCGGGGAAACGCAGGATCAGCAGACCGCACGATTCCAATTTCGCATCGAGCATCTCGCTCAGGCTGGGCCCGATGTCATCCTTCTTCAGGAAGTCAACCCTCTTCCCGACATGGCGGAAAAGTACGTCACGGCTTTAATAGCTCAGGGGCTCACGTATTCCCAGATCCACCAGGTCGATGCGTGCGGGCTTCGAGTGCCGGGTGCCGCGCTACTGCGCGGTCTCAATAACGGTGTGGTGATTCTGGCCAGGGCGCCTCTCCAGCTTCGGAAGCTCGAGGGAGTGAAGCTCAGTGGGACAGGCAGTTGTCACGACCTGTATGGCTGGCAGCTGGGGGAACTGCGATATGCGTTGGTCGCTGAAGTGATCTCGCCGACCACGCAGATGAAATATCTCGTCAGCACCGCGCATCTTCATTCCGGCATTGAGCGCGACAGGTACTTTCTTCACACGCTCATGGAGGCGCACAAACAAGGTCGCCTGATGCATTATGAACACTTGAGGGCCGTGCTCAAGGAGGACGAGGAACTGCGCCTCGAGGAACTTCATGCCTGGATTACGGCGTTACATCGATACCAAGAGGAGAGCTCCTACGAAGGGTTGATCATAGGTGGTGACTTTAATTTTGAGCCGCGTTCTCCAGAATACCGTGAACTGGAGCGCTTCGGCTTGCAGGATACGGCTGAGATCGCGGAGCACATGCCAATGCTCAATACCTATGATCCGACGCTGAACCCGCTTGCCAGACATGAAGAAGTCCAATTGCCGTCGGAACTCGACCGCGTCATCGCCGGAGAAGCAGCGAGCGACCAAAGAGAAATTATCTCCGAATACCGCAAGAATATCGGACAGGCTCGGCGAATCGATTTTCTGTTCAGTATGTCTTTTATGTCGAAGTCCTGCGTCATGCAAGCCTTATTTGGAGAACCGACCGCGGGCGCCAAGGTTATCGGCTCCGATCATTACGGTGTGATCAACACTTACTCCTATTGGCGCAGGCCCTGCTAGGCGTGACAAGAATTTGTTCAGAGGTACAGAAAGCGTCACGGCTCTGATGGGCGCAGCAATAGAAACTCTGCCGAATTCTGGAGAAACCGTCAAAGTTATAAGTGCCTGACCGGTGCAACTTCTGGCCGCAGGTCAATGTCAGAAGCGTCAGAAGAGATAAATAACTTCCAGAGAGAGTGTAGGCTGGTAGCTGGTGGACCGGCCTCCGACCTGAAAGACGTTCTGGTTGGATTTATCATACCGATATTCCAGGCGGGTCGTGAGAGTGGTGATCGGCTTATATTGCAGCGTAGAAGTGACCTCCCACAATGTCTGGGCAATCGCAGGAGCAGAGGCCGAGGATGTAGCTCCGAAACACACGTTGGTCCTGGGTTGGTAGGCCGTTGTACCCTGGCAGGGGACGAAGCCTCCCGCATCCTCGAAGATTTCTTCTCGCAGCCGCACACCCCATTCCTTTGTGAAGTCATGGATCAGATAAGCGGCTGCCCCGTCCCACCGGGCATTCTTCCCGGAGCTGATCGTGCTGCTGTTCGCTTGGTTGGCGTAATAGGATTCGATCACTCCCGACGTCTGGTCGCTGATCTGAACACTGAAATACCCCCCGGTAAGAAATATATTGCCACCAGGTGTGCCGGACGGTCCGCTTCTCGGTCCTGCCAAGCCATACACTGTGAGCTTGACCGTCTCGAACGGAGCCAACCCAAGGGCGTACTCCACGAGAGGATCGTTCTGTGTATTGTCCCGGGCAGAATTGATGTAGCCAATTACTCCCACCGAGAGCGATACCTGCTTGTTAAAGTCATAGGAGACTCGCGCCCCACGGGTCGTGAAGGGTTGCCCCAACCCAAACAACCAGGATCGCGAATAGTTCGCGTTGCGCGGGCTCTCGACGACCTCGTAACCCACAATGCTGTTGATCTGGCCCAGTTTCAAGTCGAGCCCGTTGCCTATCGGCGCAAGATATTGGAGGTAGTATTCCTGGAAGTCAGCCCAGGGGCCGATGTTGTTGCCGCCGATAAAGTCTGAATCGCGGCCAGCATTGAACTTGACCTTGAACCCGATCCGATCAAGCCAGTCGCCACCGACCAAGGCCCCCCGTTCGAGAACGACTTGCCCCACATTAAAGCGGGACTGGTTGGAATTCACGTCGAAGATGCGGAGCTGGTTGATCCGATTGGACGGGTTATTGAAGTTCTGGGTGTAGGAGGCGTCGAGATAGCCGTAGAAATGCACCCTGAGACTTTGCGACAGCAGGCGTTTTTCAACCGCTTTCTCGGCAGCCCTGAGACGAAGGGCAAGGTGCTCGAGGCGCTCGATGGGAGCAGGCGGCTCATCTTCGGCGAATGCATCACACGGGGGATTCAGGATGACTGAAACAGAGAAGGCAGGGCCGATCATGAAGAGTCGTATCCAGTATTGAACGCGCATACCGCTTGCCGTTACCGAGCGAGGGGCCCTCATCTGCAACTTGAACATCCCTGGCGAGGAGTGGTCCACACGCGGCTGGAGGCATCGCCAATAGAGGCCTTCAGTTCGCCGCGCAGGCTGCACCACTCTCACCTATTATGGTGTGAGCCATGGAGTTGCAGTACCTTGTCGGCCGCGATTTTCCGTGTCCGCCAGACCTCATGGGAGCCTGGCTAGAGAAATTGGTTTCCACAAAAGGTGTTCGAGAAGGAATTACTCCATCAGAGATGCTAGGACTCCACCCCAAGAATATTGTATAGAGAACCCCGGATAGAAGGCATGCACGTCATTCTGTCCAGCAACACTAAACAAACATCGCCCCGATGCAAGTAGGTTCGGCATAAACCATCATTCAAGTCCTCCAGACATTCCCATCAAAGTGTAATCACCTGGGGTGACATTCACATTGTGTCCGTCGAGACGCTACGGGATGCGATGACCTCTTTCAGGCAATAAAAAAACCGGGACCTTGGTAGCGATCTCGCTAATAACAAGACCCGGCTTCACAGGTTCCGCCGGAAGAAGAATGTTGTTGCACGACCATCACGCCTCCTACATCAGATTACTCCTTTCGTGCCCTTCGTTTTGACGTAGGGGGCTCGCCTCGATCGGTCTTTGAAAAGCCAAGCAGGGCTACTTACCCCATGACGACTCGCCGCGCCGTGTCACACGATGAGTCCGAAAACATTTTATAAATGCGAC
>Ga0126381_100005174_pt1 | contig 14307 bp, 13 predicted proteins | sample PanSoiMetPlot_28_FD_96465 | JGI IMG/M metagenome (GOLD analysis project Ga0126381, IMG submission 96465) | Tropical forest soil microbial communities from Panama - MetaG Plot_28 | ecosystem: Environmental > Terrestrial > Soil > Tropical forest > Bulk soil | place: Panama | collected 2016-02-17
CGACGAGGTGGGCGTAGCGTCACGGGCCTGGCGGTCAGGGCGGCGGGGGCCCGGCACCCGCCCGGGCAGGTGCAATCGGCGATGGCCAGGATGCGGGTCTGCGAAGGCATCCACGCAGGGTGGCAGGGCGAGCTGGTCGCCGAGTTGAGCAATCCGCACGTCGCGTACCTACGGATACAGCTCGGCTCGGGACGCACCGCGCTGCTGGTCGTAGAGCGAGCGACACTCGAGCCGGCGACAGCTGCGCCGGCTCGCATGGCTGCGTTGCCACGCCGGGCCTAGGGCCCGATGCCGAGGTCACGCTCCCGCTGTGGACGGCGACACGGTTGCCCGTGACGACCCGGAGTTCCAGGCCCGGGTCGCGGAGTACCTGCGCCTGCTGCGCCCGTGCGATCACCCCGACCAGCGACGACGCTTCAGCCACTACTTCGAGGCCATCCACTGCATGGCGCTGATCGCGATGGAGATCGAGGACGAACGCGCCGGGCTGCCTCACCCGGCGCGGCTGGTCGACTACTGCGGCGTCGTCTACGTGTGCGACACCTGCCGGTTGCCCGGCGGTCCCGATTCGCTGCTCGACGGGTGAGCGCCGTTCGCCCGCTGAGCGCGCTACCACGGGGGCGACACGGCTCCGTAGTCGCGTGCGGGCTAGATCATCCGTGCCGCTCGATTATCGGTGCAAGAGCGCGCACGCGCAGCGGCAATTGCGCCGCGGACAGGAAGTCGGCGTACGCCTGGTCGGCCTCGTCGAGGATCTGGTTCGCGTTGGCTTTGACGGAGGCCGTGTCGCCGGATGCGCCTATGATCCGGCCGACCCACCACATGCTCGCGTCGACGCTGCTGCAACACGGCGCTGATCGCCACGCTGGCCTGGCCACCCCCGAGGATGACCGTGTCATGGTGGTCTCGCATCCGCGGTCCTTCAGTTTCGTAGGTAGCGGATGACGGCGAGGACGCGCCGGTTCTCCTCGCGGGAGTCGCTGATCTGGAGTTTGGTCATGATGCTGCCGACGTGTCCTTCGACGGTCTTGGTGGACAGGTGCAGGCGCTCGCCGATGCCCTGGTTGGACCAGCCTTCGGCCATGAGGGCGAGCACTTCTTGTTCGCGGTCGGTGAGCCGGTCGAGGGGGTTGTCGAGGCGGGGCCGGGCGACGAGGGTGCGGATGACCTCCGGGTCGATGACCGACTCGCCGCGGGCGACACGGATGATCGCGTCGCAGAGGGTGCTCACGTCGTTGATGCGGTCTTTGAGCAGGTAGCCGGCGCCGGTGGCGGCGTGCCGCAGCAGCCGTTCGGCGTAGGCGGCCTCGAGGTACTGCGACAGCACGAGCACCGCGACCTTCGGGTGGCCGGCGCGGATCGTCAGCGCGGCGGTGAGCCCTTCATCGGTGAAGGTGGGCGGCATGCGGATGTCGGTGATGACCACGTCGGGCGGGTCGGCGTCGACCGCGGCGAGCAGCGTGTCGGCGTCGCCGACGGCGTGGGTGACCTCGAGGCCGGCGTCGCGGAGCAGGCGGGCCAGCCCCTCGCGCAGCAGCACCGAGTCCTCGGCCAGGATCACCCGCACGGCAGCCTCGCCACCACGGTGGTCCCGCCGCCGGTGGGGCTGGTCACGGTCATCCGCCCGCCGAGCGCGACGACACGGTCACGCATGCCGAGCAGCCCCGACCCACCGCGGTCGGCCGGGTTGGCGCCGCCGATCCCGTCGTCGCTGACCGAGACGGTCAGTTCCGCGCCCGCGACACAGACGTCGACGTGCACGACCGACGCGGCGGCGTGCCGGGCGGCGTTGGTCACCGCTTCGGCGACGACGAAGTACGCGGTGGACTCGACGGTGTCCGGGAACCGGCAGGTGGGGGCGGTGACCTGCACCGGCAGCGGCGCCCGCTCGGCCAGCGCCGTCGGCGCAGACCCGAGGCCCTCCTGCGTGAGCAGCATCGGATGGATGCCGCGGGCCAGCTCACGCAGTTCGCTGATCGCCTGCTGCAGGTCGTCCGCGGCGTGGTCGAGGAACGCGCGCAGCTGCGGGTCGGCACCGTCTGCGCGGGCGCGGGCCTGTCCCAGGGTCATCGACAGCGCCAGCAGCCGCTGCTGCGCTCCGTCGTGCAGGTCGCGTTCGATCCGCTGCCGCGCGTCCTGCCCGGCCTCCACCAGCCGGGCGGTGGTGGAACGCAGCTGCACGAGTTGGCTGCGCACCTCGGCCTGCAGCCGCTCGTTCTCCAGCGCTAGCCGCGCCATCGCCCCGGCCGCCTGCAGCAGCGCCGGCTCCTGCAACGCGATCTCATCGACCAGCATCACCGCCAGCGGCCCGCCCTCCCCGCTGATCGGCGCCACCGCCCGCCCCGGCGCAGCGACCGGCTCGCGGGGCTGCCCGTCCAGATCGACATACCCGTCGGTGACCGGTGACCAGTACAGCAACTCCAGCTGCGGGTCGTGCAGCGTCGCGGCCAGCGCATCACGCACCCGGCCCGGCGCCACCGGACCGGCCAGCTGCGGCAGCAACGCGCCGACCCGGGCATAGTCGAACCGGGTGCGCAGCAGCCCGACCAGGAACAGCAGCGGCCACACCACCAGTCCCACCGGCAGGAACTGGTACACGATCCGCGCCCCAGTCGGCGACAACGTCACGAAATCGTCGGCGACCTCCCGCGTCACCAGATACGCGAGCGCCGGCACCGCCGCCCACAACACCGGCGCGATCACGTACCGCGCCGCGCGGGTCCGGCGCCACCAATGCCGCACGATCACCGCCCCGACTGCCACGATGACCGCGGTGTCGAGGTAGCTGCTGACGTCGTTTCTCCACCGCGCGGCGCCCGCGTCGTGCACGACGAGCAGCAGGTTCGCCGGGCAGCCGACGCAGCCCTCGGCGTGCGGGTCGAAAAACAGCATCCGGACCAGGTTGTTGACCAGCGCCCAGGCGTAGAGCCCGACCATCACCCGGCGTTCGAACCCGCCCGCCAGCCGCCCGGTCGGGAACGCCAACGCGAGGTGCGCCAGCACGTTCGGGTAGAACAACGCGAAAGTCGCCGCGATCGTGAACGCCACCGCCCCCGGGATCCAGTACAGGTCACCGACCAGCCACAAGAACCCGACCGCGGCCATTAGCAGCCCGGTCGCGTTGCCCGGACGGCGCACCAGCGCCACGACACCGGTGCCGATCCAGGCGGCGGCGACCCCGGTGTGAATTGCCTGATCCAGCGGGTGCAGCGGCAACCCACGCAGCGCCGGCGCCGCGATCGACAGCGCACACGCCACCCCACCCGCCGCCGCGATCACACTCGCCAGCGCCGCGTTCCCCCGACGGCTCACCCGCTCAGGCGTGGCATCGAGCGGGAACGGAGCCACCGCCGTCCCCATGCCCGACATGGTGAACCCTCCCCGGCCTCGACGGAACCAGGGCTAGCCCCCGCGCCGATCCCGGGCTAGCCCCGATGCGCTCGCCCGCCACCAGGCCCTAGCGTTCCGCCACGTCCGGTCCGCTCACCAACGAACGAGGTGACGAAAATGATCAAAAAGCGTGGAGCCGCGGTCGCCCTGGCGCTGGCCGCCGCCGCGATCTGCATCCCCGCCGTGCCCGCAGCAGCCACACCGAACCCCAACCCGGTCGCTCCCGCGCACACCGGCACGGCATGCGCCAACGTGCTCGCCAACAACCCGCAAGCCGGTCCCGGCTCGCACAGCGCCCCGCCGGCCCAGCAGAACTTCTTCGAGGTCGGCGCCGTGTTCTGCGGCATCTCCTAGCCCGCTGCCAGAACCCGTCACGCTGACCGGTTTCCACGCTCCGGCGGATACTCACGAAACGCGCGCCGGCCGGGTGGCCAGCGGACTTCTCTCGGCCCTCGTAGCCGGTCCTTCTCCGATGGCGCCGCGCATGTCAACGTCAGCTGCCCGGACCGGCACCGGTTCTGCCTGTACCTCGACGGGTGAACCGCTGACGATATGACTCTTCGAGGACGGCCCATGAGCAACGAGGAACCCACCCCTGAGGCGATCATGCAGCTGACCCGCGGCTATGCCGGTTCCAAGGCATTGGTCAGCGCAGTCGAGCTGGGGCTGTTCACGACGCTCGCCGACGGCCCGCTCAGCGGAGAAGAACTGCGGGCCACGCTGGGGTTGCAGCCGCGCGGCACCCCAGACTGGCTGGACGCACTGGTCTCGCTCGGCATGCTCGCGCGCGACGGCGACCGGTACGCAAATACTCCGGCCACCGACCTGTACCTGGACTCCGGCAAGCCCACTTATGTCGGCGGGATGGTGATCGGCATGGCCGCCGACACCAGCCACTGGGACTCGCTCACTGCCGCGCTGCAAACCGGCCATCCGCAGATCGATGGTGACCAGGACTACGTCGACCAGTTCCACGACCCGGCCGTGCTCGCCGAGTTCATGCGCTCCATGACCGGGCTGAGCATGGGCGCCGCACATGCCATCACGGCCAAGTTTCCGTGGCAGCGCTACCGCACCGTCATCGACATCGGAGCCGCCGAAGGATGCGTGCCGGTCCAGCTCGCGCTGCGCCATCCGCAGCTGACCGGCGGCGGGTTCGACCTGCCGGTGGTTCGACCGGCGTTCGAGTCGTATGTGGACGCGCACGGGCTGACCGACCGGCTGCGTTTCTACCCGGGCGACTTCTTCACCGACCCGCTGCCCTCGGCCGACGTCCTTGTGATGGGCCACGTGCTGCACAACTGGAGTCTCGACCAGAAACTCGACCTACTCGCCAAGGCCCACCGCGCGCTGCCCGACGGCGGAGCGCTGATCGTCTACGAGAGCCTCATCGACGACGACCGCCGCACCAACACCTTCGGCCTGCTGCTCAGCCTCGGCATGCTCCTGGTCACCCACGCCGGCATCGGCTACACCGGCACCCAGTGCCGCGCCTGGATGGCCCAGGTCGGCTTCCGGGACAGCTATGTCGAGCCGCTGGTCGGACCGGACTCGATGGTCGTCGGCCTCAAGTAGCGTCGCCCGCGCCGGTCCGGAACCTGCCCGACTTGACGAAGGGGTTCTGATGGAGCGAATCGAGGCCGGGCTGTTGGTCCCCGGCCGGGGCGAGCCGCTGACGGATGCGGTCGTGGTCCTCGACGGAGCGTCCATTGCGTATTCCGGAGCGGCGGGCGAGGCGCCGCAACCCATGCCAGGCGACACCGTGACCCGCGTTGCGGTCGTGTTGCCCGGGCTGTGGGACTGTCACGGCCACTTCGCTGGCGTGTCCAGCTTCGACTTGCGCACGTGGGTAACCGATCCCCCCGCGCTGCGTGGCGCCCGGTGTGCACACGACCTGCAAGCCGCGTTGACTGCCGGGGTCACCTCGGTACGCGAGGTCGGCGGGTTGGGCGTGTACCTGGCCCGGGCGGTCGCCGAGGGACTGCTCGAGGGTCCCGCGATCTACGGCGCCGGGGCGGTGCTGGCCACGACCGGCGGGCACGCCGACATCCACGGCTTTCCGCAGGCATGGATGACCCGGTGGGGCCACTCCGGTGGTGATTTCCGCCAGTGCGACGGTGTCGACGAGTGCGTGCGCGCGGTCCGCGAACAGTTGCGCAAGAACGCGAAGCTGATCAAGGTGTGCGCGTCGGGTGGGGTGCTGTCGGAGGTGGACGACCCGATCCACCAGCAGTTCACGGTGGCCGAACTGCGGGCCATGGTGGACGTGGCGGGGATGGCCGATCGAATCGTGGCAGCCCACTGCCACGGCAAACCGGGCCTCATGGCCGCGCTGCAGGCCGGGGTCCGCACCATCGAGCACGGCACCTACCTGGACGACGAGGCCTGCGATGCTATGCGCGAGTCGGGCGCGATCCTGGTGCCCACCCGCACCGTCATGATCGAGGCCGTACACGCCGAACTCCCACCGCCCGCCCGGGCGAAGCTAGCCGCTATCACCGACCGCCATGCAGCGGCAGTCGCGCTGGCCCACCAGCGCGGGGTAACCATCGCCATGGGCACCGACATCGCCCTGACGGGCTCGGGCTTGCCCGGCTCCTGGGGCCGAAATGGGCGAGAGCTGCCGCTGCTCGTTGAGGCCGGTCTGACGCCGCTACAGGCCATCGAAGCCGCCACCGCCCACGGCCCCCTCACCCTCGGCCCACAAGCACCACGCAGCGGCCTACTCGCCGAAGGCTACGACGCCGACCTCATCGCCCTCGACGCCGACCCGCTCAACGACATCACCGTCATCGCGGACACAGCACACGTGATCGCCGTCTGGCGGGCGGGGCGCAGGGTGAAACAGTCCAGTTCACCGCCGTCTACGACCCGGTGATCGACAGTCAGCCGCGATTGCTGTTCATGGCTTCCTGCGGCGGTCTTGCCGGACGCTCATCGACGCGCCCGCACCCGCCGAACGCGGCCGCGAATCCATGGCCATACACGGCGCAGCGAACGACCAGCCTCGCGGCACCGTAGACGCCGTTGTCACCGCAGATGAGGACTCAGCCGTGAACGGCGCGCCCTACCGTTCCCGGCCGCGACGTCATGAGCCGACACGGTGGACGCCACGAGGACGCGCACGCCGGCGCCGCACAGAACCCCACGCTGCAGCACGGCTCACCGGGAACACCCACTCGTATTCGGCGATATACGGGTGATCCGAGATCGCCGCATCGCGTGCGGCTCGTATAACGCTTGATGCATGGGCGATCCTCGCTGAGTGCGCCGGTTCTCCGTCTGAAGAACAGTGCGCTTGAGCTTGACGCAGCTGCGGACCTTGCCGGCGATCCGCGCGACCATGGGAATTGAATAGGGCATGCGGAGAACGACAGCCGTGGTCACGAGCTTTGGGTGGTTCGCGGTCACGGCTGGCGTCGGTGCCGGACTCGTCCCGTGGTGGCTGACCGGTTGGCGGCTGCCCGACCCACTGCCATACCGCGGCTTGCCGACGACGTTCGGCGTGCTGATGATCATCGTCGGGCTGATCCCCCCGGTGCACGCGTTCGCGCAGTTCGTGCGCGCCGGCGGCACGCCGATGCCCGGCGCGATGACCAAGCGCCTGGTGGTGACCGGGTTCAACCGTTACGTGCGCAACCCGATCTATCTCGGTGCGATAGCGATCTTCCTAGGCGAGGCGTTGGTGCTCTGGCGGCTCAGTCTCTTGCTGTACGCGATCGCTGCGTGGCTTGGCGCCGCGGCGTTCGTACGCTGGTATGAAGAGCCCGCCCTGGTGCGCCGGTTCGGGTCTGACTACGAGGAATACCGGCGAGCGGTGCCGGCCTGGCGGCCCCGGCTGCGTCCCTGGTCTCCTCAGGGGGGCCCGCCCTAGGCCGTGAACCCGCCAGGCACCGCGCACATGATCACTGGAGCGCACTGACGGCGGCATGTGCGGAACTATTTGGATGGCCTTCAACGCTGGTTGGGGAGATAGAGCTGGATAGATCCAGTCTCTGGATCGTCGCCGACGACCACTGCCTCGACAACGAGCGTGCCGGCACCCTCGGCTGAGAGCATTTGTCGTACCGGCCCGGCGGCAGCGGCGTTTAGGTGCCCGATCACCTGCCTACCTGCGTGCACCGTCACCGTCCCGGCGGGCTCATCGGTGGGCTCGGCCGACAGCCAACACAGGAACGCGCGAGCCAGCTCATCCTCCGGCTCGTCGGCGGTTCCCCACTGTCGCGGGATCTCACGGACAGCCGGGCGATAACGTCCGGTCGCCGCCGCGTCCGCCTCGACCTTGACCAGGACTGCCTCCTCATCGTCTCGGCGTGCCAATCGGGTCCAGCCCTCAGGCGTAAGGGTCCACTCCGGGATGGTGTGCGCCTTCGCCTCGCCGAAGAGCTCCTTGACCGCCTTCACGTATCGCCGCGCCTCCCGGAATGCGGTGCCACGCGGCGATGTCGTGACGGCTTCGAGGAGGATGTCCAGCTGGCGCGGCGTGAGGTCGTTGACTCCTCTGGCGGCCAGTTCCCACGGCAACCTGGCACGGACTTGCTCGGCCGGGCGAGCCTTGAACGGTTTCGTCGCCTCGAACGCTTCGCGTATGGCGGCTCGACGCGGAGCATTCGCCTCGCGCTTTGCGCGCGCGTTCGCCCACGCCTGGCGCCACTCGAACTTGTCGCCCGACACGTCCTCGATCACCCATACAACGCAGGACGCGTAGCATGACGACGATAGTTCAAGATCAACAGAATCGCCCGGATCTCGGCAGATCAGCGACCTGTCGGCGGCAGGTCTGATCGTTCGATTCGCGCGCCGTCGCGTTCGGGTTTCACCGGTATGTCACACTCGCGCGGTGCGTGCGCGTTGGGTATTGGTGCTGTTGGCGGCGTCGGCGTCGTTGGGCGCTTGCACGACGGCTATCTCTGGGCATGGCGCCGCAGGCACGACAGCGAGCCGCGTGGTCACGCCCGGCCCGAGCGCCGCGGCCAGTTCGTCGGTGCCCGGGCCGACCCGTTCGCCGACGGCTGCTCCGGGCCCGGCCCTCATCGTGGCTACTGATCTCCCGTTGCAGGGCGCGTCGGCCGCAGCGTCGCTCGCGACGAATCGGGCGATCGCGTTGTACCTCAAGGGCGTCGGGTATCGGGCCGGTCGCTTCAGGATCACGTTGCGCAACTACGACTACTCGACGGCGTCGACTGGGGCGTGGGATAGCGCAACGTGTGCCCGTAACGCGCGGCGGCATAACGCGAGTGCAGGCGAGGTCGCGGTGATGGGGACCTTCAACTCCGGCTGCGCGCGTGTCGAGGTACCAGTCTTGAACCGGGCGCCACCTGGCCCGATGCTCATGGTGTCGCACAGCAACACCTATCCGGGTCTCACCTCGCCCGGCTGGGAGCCGGGTGAACCGGACCGCTACTACCCGACCGGGCAGCGCAACTACGCGCGTGTGATCGCTACCGATGCCGACCAGGGCACGGCTGCGGCGCGCTACGCCGCGAGCACGCTGCACGTCCGGCGCTGCTTCGTCCTCGACGATGGCGAAAGCTACGGTGTCGGGGTCGCCCACCGGTTCCGCTCGCAAGCGGCGCGGCAGTCGATCATGATCGTCGGGACCGCGACGTGGAGCCCCCGGCAGGCAAGCTATCGCGACCTTTTCACCAGGGTTGCCACGCAGCACCCGGACTGCGTGTACCTAGGCGGCATCTACGACAACAACGGGGCCAGACTGCTCGCCGACAAGGTCGCCGTCCTGGGCGACAACACCAAGACCAAGCTCCTAGGTCCGGACGGCTTCACCGGCTGGCCGGACATGGACGCCAGCCCTGACGCCGCGGGCATGTACATGACCGTCGACGGGCTACCGTTAGCCACCATCGCGGCGCACCCTGGCCCGGCGACGCGTTTCATCCAGGCATACGAGACCAGGTACGGCGAGGTGCCCAGTTACCTCGTCATTTACGGCGTCGCGGCGATGCAGGTGATCCTCGCAGCCATTGCCAACTCGGACGGCACGAGGCGCGGCGTCACCGACGCCGTGTTCCACGGCGCCGGAATCACCATTCCAGCAGCGGATTCGGTGCTCGGCTCCCAGATCAAGATCGATCCCCACACCGGTGACATAGTCGACCGAGAACTGACCATCCTGCAGGAGAGCGGCGGCACCGAGCAGGTCGTGCAGTCCTTGCGCGTGTCCTGACCCTGCCACCCGAGGTCGCGAACGGGCCCCGGAAAGCCACGCACCGCGGGCAGCCTCCGAGCGGCCGACGCAGGCCCGATCAAGCAGCCCGCCCACGCGCCCAGCGAAAGCGGCGCGGCGGTATGACCGCTTTGCGATCGAGCACCTGGGCCGGGATGTAACACGAGAGCCCAACGCTGACTTCGGCGCGGGCCGCTGAGGTCCAGCCCAGCCGTAGCAATCGGGCATTGGAGACTCGATCCCCCGTCAGACGTCTATGACGAACTCCATCAGCAATCCGTCGCGCTAGGTGCCGTCTGCGCCGAGTTCGTAGCGGTGCATCACGCCCACCGGCCGGAATCCGACCGCGGTATAGCAAGGGGATCGCCGTGTAGTTGTCTGCGGCGGGGTCGATTATGAGCCGATGATTCCCGTGCCGGACGGTCAGATGTTCGACCAGGGTGCGGATCGCGTCGCTGGCGCGGCCTCGGCCGGGCAGCCTGGGGTCCAGAAAGACGTCCAGCGATGCGCTTCGGTAGTCCGGGCCGTCGACCGACCAAGCGCCACGCACGCCCGTCGACGCGGTCGCGCGAACAACGCGGCATAAGCGTGCGTTGCACTCAGGCCGGACGATGATCGGCATCGCCCAGCCACACGGTCCGGTCTGCCGGCAGGTTGTCTCTCACTACCGTGATCGCCAAGTCGAGATCGGTCGTACGGACAAGATCGGGCGGTTCATCGGGTCCAGCCCACCATGCTTGGACGACGTACTCGTCCGGCCACGCCGCGATGCAGGGGCAATCGACGGTGTACGGGAAGTCGGAGCACTGACTGAAGCACAGCCTGTTCATGCTCGTGAGCTGAAACAGCCCGCGTAGCTCCGGAGTAACGAAAGCGGCCTCGATGACGGGACGCAGCGCGTCGCCCACCCAACTGTGATCGTTCTCGAAGAGAGAACGGTAGCCAGTCCATTCGGCCAGCAGTGCCTCCGCCAGCGCGTCATTCACGCTGGACAGTGTTGCAGGAGTCAGCGCACTGACGCTCGGACATCGGCATCTCCGGTCCCTGGCGCGCACTCACCGCGGCAGATTAGGGCGATTCAGAGATCAGATACCCGCCGCACATCTGACTCGCGCGGCCAGCAATGGCGGCGGTTCTGGCGCTACGGCAGCTGCTTGCCCATCAACGTGCACACCGTCTCATAGCGCGTCACGGAACCGTCCGCGGCTTCCTCGTCCCACGCCTCCGGTTTGCGGCCGTAGGCGAGGTAGCCGAGCCGCTCATACAGCGCGCGAGCGCGCGGATTGATCTCCTCCACGCCGAGTTCGGCCCGGCGAAGACCTCGGGCGTGGATGCGCTGTTCGATGGCTCGGATGAGGATCGTGCCGATACCGCACGATCGCAGCGCCGGGTGGACGGCCAACTGCCACAGCGTGCCCGCAGCGGAGGTGACCGCGTAGTCGATCCGGCCGATCGCCACGGGCAGGTTCGACGTTGGGCAGACCGCCAGATAGTCGACCTCGCCGCGCTCAGCACGGTCCAGCGCCTGCGCGACGTGGGCCAGGTGGGTGGCCGAGCCGGACCAGGTGCACGACGGCAAGTCCTCGCGGGTCAGGTCGCGAATCGTCACTCGCATCACCACGTCGGGCATGAGCATCACGTTGTGCCAGCCCGCGGGCTGCGGCAAGTCAGTTTCGAGCTGGACGCCCAGGCTCGCGCCACGACGATCTCCGCAGCGACCAGCCGGCGTCGGCGCGGTGTTCCAACCACGCGGTAACGCCACCAGGGGTAGATAGTGAAACGATGCTGGCCCGGTTGACCAGACCCTGATCAATGAGATCGGTGAGCTCGTGGTCGCGGTCGGCCCATGTGGACCATGCCCATCGCACCGGGTGCTCGCAGTTGAGCCAAGCCCGCCACCGCCGGTCACGCTGCGGCGGCGCAGCCACCCAACCGAGGCTCTCGCGCAGCGATCGAGTAATGACCCGACGCATCACCACGCGACGCGACAGGCGGAAGCCAACGATAAGGCCCGCCCGCCCGTAGACGAGCTCCTCGACGTAGTACGGAGCGCCATCAAACACCCAGCGGTCGCCGGACACCGCCTCCGCGGCTGCGCGGCGGTACTCGTCGCTGCCCTCAGCGCCCAACCCATCTCGCCGAACATGGGGCGCGCCGAGCCGTGCGGCCAGCGCAGCCGCCAAAGTCGACTTACCGCTGCCCGCGCAGCCGATGACCACGATCCGGTCAGCATCGAACAGTTGGCCAGCCAAGACCACAGCGCCATCAAGACAGCGAGCGCTACATGCTCGGCGCGGACGCACGACTTTCGGCCCGATCGCGCACCCAATGCGGCATGTCCGCGCGTCAGTCCGGCTCGAAGCCGGGCTGCCAGATGACGTCTCCCCTGGTCATCCACGACCGCGATCAGCAGTGTTCCCATGCCGTAGTTGTGGACGAACTCCCAGCGACAGCCGTGCTTGCGCAGAAGGCGGTAAGTGGGTCGTTAATCGGGAGTCAGGCGTCTTGGGCTTGCCGGCGACCACCGCCGCCGCTGAGGTAGCGCGGCCTCAGCTGTTCGTCCGGGAGATGGACGCCGGAGCGTGACTCCGGCGTCCGCAGCGTTCAGTACGCGACGTCGAGGACAACCCGGCTGGGCATGAGTAGCGTCATCACCCGAAAGCCGTGTCGATGGGCAGTAGCTACCTGGAATCCCACGCCCCCGGCGCCGGAGCCGGTGAATGTGACTGACCGCAGCTCAGGCAGGCCGATTGCCACGTAGCGAGGTCCGCCGTAGGAACCGTGCGGGGAGCTGGTGGCCGAGCCGAGTCCGGCCAGCCCAACCTGGATGGTCGAGCCGGAACCGCGGTAGTTCGCGCCGAACATCGGCAGGCCGGCGCCCTCCAGGTCGAAGACGAGCCGGTCGTAGCCGGGATGCCGACCCGCGCGGATCCCCGTGACCAGCGCATTGACCGCATTGCCGCGTCCGCTCACCGCAGCCGTGCCGAACGGCTGGCGTGGCTGGTGCGCCACGTCGACCACCACTCGGGTCGGGTTGGTCAACGCGAACACCCGGAAGCTGACCCGGTCGCGCAGCCCGAGACCGAAGGTCACCACGGCCTCGAAGTCGCCGGCGATGCGCACCTGGCGCAGCGTCGGGAACTCCGGCGTGAGAGTCGCAGGCGTGTGCAAGGTCGAGGCACCCAGTTCGGTGTGCGCGGTGACTCCGAGCAGCGCGACGTGCAGCACGTCCGCGCCGCGCAGCGGCTGCAGCCGGCCGGACGCATCCTCTTTCAGCGCCGGCACATACCGCACGTCCCAGCCGGGCACCGGTCCGCGCAGGTCGAAGACCGTGCGGTCATAGTTCACGTGGCGACCGACCCGAACACCCACCAGCGTGGCGGTCGCACCATGCGGGAAGACCACCGTCGGCTCCGTGCTCGTCGGCGGACCCAGATCGCTCGCCGCCCCGGCGGCCGTGATGCCGACAATGCCCGCGAACACGGCTACCGCCGCCAACACAGTTCCCATGATCCTTCGCATGAGAACCACCCCCTCTGTCGGGCGGCGGCGTCCCCCCGCCGCGTCTACGCCCAGAGATTCGCCCCGCACGTGACCGAGCTGAAGACACCCAAGGTGTCGTGTCCGCCCACGCTTCAGAACCGCTCGAACATTGCGCAAGACGCGCACTCATTGGCATCTCCGGTCCTCGCGCCCTGATCGCTGATGTTCGGATGGATCGGGCGCGTTGCTCGTCGACATTCGCCCGACACCGACGACGCTGGAGGAAACCCGTAGCGTCTGTTGCGTTGGGAGGCTCTATGTGGTCCCGATCGTCGCGCGTGGCCAGTACAGCGGCGCTGGTGTCAGCGATATCAGTATTGCTTCTGACTGCGTGCTCTCGCGGTCCGAAGCTTCCGCATGAGGTCATCACGTACTTCAAGGGTGTGCCGCCCGGGATCACGCCAGCTACTTCGCCGCCGACGGCGCCGAGTGTCGGCTGGGCGCCGGGTGGGCGAATCTACGTCGTCACCATGGGGAGCAGTTCGTGTCCAAACTTGCCGGCGACTGTGCACGCCGACAGCCCTCACCACTTGATCATTAAGACCAAGCAACTTGCAACAGGCCAGGCGTGTACCGCGGACCTAGGCCCAACGACGAGCACCGTCGCGTTGCCGTCTGGCATCGATCCGTCGCTACAACTTCGCGTGGAGGTCGACGGAAGCGTCAGGACGCTTGTCCCACTGTAGTGCGGGCTTTGCCGCATCCTTCCGTACTCGCCGGAGCTCTCGATGCCGAGCACGATCAGCGGCATGTTCGGGTGTTTGGCGCTCGCTGTCAGGGTTGCGTGCCGAGTGCCTTCGCCTGTCGTGGCCTGGACCCTGTGTTAACCGGAATGTTACGGTGGACGGTCTCGGCCAGGACCTGCGGTCGGGGTGAGGGCAGGCCTGGTCGGACTTCCACACGGGGGGTGGAGGAATGCACCAGTCTGTCTGCCGGCGGCGCGACTGCCTGCCGAGCATCAACGCGTGCTGCCCCGGCCCGCGATCGCGAAGCCCCCCGTGCGCGCGCATTCAGCAATCCACAATGTGCCACATCATGACGCCATACCCGCCCGCACGGGGAGGAAAAAACACGTTACTCCTCCCACAAATGAAGTAGTAAGCAGAACGCTTCAGGGAGTTCTCATGCGCCAGCGAGTTCTTTTCGTCTTGGGGTTGCCGCTGCTACTGGTAGCCCTGATCTGGGCCGCG